>Ga0180438_10001568_pt1 | contig 40394 bp, 26 predicted proteins | sample SS_ome_12_FD_132455 | JGI IMG/M metagenome (GOLD analysis project Ga0180438, IMG submission 132455) | Hypersaline lake sediment archaeal communities from the Salton Sea, California, USA - SS_3_D_2 metaG | ecosystem: Environmental > Aquatic > Non-marine Saline and Alkaline > Hypersaline >... | reverse complement strand
CCTATTTTTTCTTTTCAGGGGTTATTAGAGCTCATGGACTTTTCAATACAGACATTCAAATATCTAATTTAGCGGTTGATATAGCTCCTGTATTCACTGGTGTATTATCTTCTGTAATTACACCTTTACCGGGTTTATCTCCGCAGATATCATCACACTCATTCGCAGAAGTTGGAACGCTTCCACCCTGAGTAAATGGGCCATGTGACAAATCCATTTCATTTGAAGCGATAAGCAAATTATTATCTTCAAATTGATATAATTGGCTGAAATTAGAAAAAGAGGATGGTGACGTATAATATATAAATTTGATATAATCAAAGTCATTAAAACGCTTTTCCAACACTCTATTAAATCCGTAAATTTCATCTTGGTATTTAAAAAGAAGTTCAATTTTAAGATTTCTGTTGGGATGAACTTCAATCTCATTACGGACAATGGTTTCATAATGGAATGCCTCCTTCTCAGGATTATATAAAGTTACATAATGAATTTCAGAAAGAACACCTCTGGAATTACTCTCAAATGACAACCGGTACTTACCGGGACTAACATTATAAATGGCATGATTTCCGTTTCGATTCAAGGCAAGGTCTAGCGAATAGATTATTTTTCTATTTATTCCCGATCCGAACAAAACAATTCTGGTTGGAATGTCCGGGTATCCATCTTCTATATCAATGTAAAATTCAACTTTAGATTCTACATGAAACTGTGATACAAGGTTTGTCTTAAAAATTAGCAATAGAATGACACTTACAAAGATAAGCCTAATTAATTTCATTTTTTTCTCCTTTATATATTAAATTTGCTCTATTCGGTTTATTAAAAATTTGCTTTTTGGTGGCGTTGTACCAACAGACTGGCTTATTCCACCGTTGGGGTTTTACCTCCACATTGATCTTGATGATCTTTCCAATCTGGGTCATTGGAATTCAACCAGATCATGATTGCATGGTCAGTTGCCCATAAACAATTATAACCCATGTTTAAACAGGGGGAAGATATTTTTGTCAAATTAGTTAAGCTAGATGGAATCTCTCCGCTCAGTTGGTTGGAATCGAGATAAAGATCAGTAAGATTTGAAAGGTTTCCAAGTTCTGAAGGGATATTGCCGCTCAGTTGGTTGGAAGAGAGATTAAGAATGGCAAGATTTGAAAGTTTTCCAAGTTCTGAAGGGATACTGCCGCTCAGTTGATTGGAATAGAGCAGAAGAGAATAAAGGTTTGAAAGTTTTCCAAGTTCTGAAGGGATTATGCCACTCAGTTTGTTCTCAAAAAGATAAATTTTAGTAAGATTTGAAAGGTTTCCAAGTTCAGAAGGGATACTGCCGCTCAGTTGGTTGGAATCGAGATAAAGATCAGTAAGATTTGAAAGGTTTCCAAGTTCAGAAGGGATATTGCCGCTCAGTTGGTTGGAAGAGAGATCAAGAATGGCAAGATTTGAAAGTTTTCCAAGTTCTGAAGAGATACTGCCGCTCAGTTGGTTGGAACTGAGTATAAGATCCCTAAGCTTTGAAAGGTTTCCAAGTTCAGGAGGGATACTGCCGCTTAATTGATTTTCCTTGAGATAAAGTTTGGTAAGCTTTGAAAGTTTTCCAAGTTCTGAAGGGATTCTGCCACTCAGTTTGTTGGAAGTGAGATAAAGTCTGGTAAGCTTTGAAAGTTTTCCAAGTTCTGAAGGGATTCTGCCGCTCAGTTGGTTGGAAAAGAGTAAAAGATCGTTAAGATTCGAAAGTTTTCCAAGTTCTGAAGGGGTACTGCCGCTCAGTTGGTTGAAATGGAGATCAAGAATGATAAGATTCGAAAGTTTTCCAAGTTCTGAAGGGATACTGCCGCTCAGTTGGTTGGAACTGAGTATAAGATCCCTAAGCTTTGAAAGGTTTCCAAGTTCAGGAGGGATACTGCCGCCCAGTTGATTTTCCTTGAGATAAAGTTTGGTAAGCTTTGAAAGTTTTCCAAGTTCAGAAGGGATACTGCCACTCAGTTTGTTGGAAGTGAGATAAAGTCTGGTAAGCTTTGAAAGTTTTCCAAGTTCTGAAGGGATTCTGCCGCTCAGTTTGTTTGAAAAGAGTAAGAGATCGTTAAGATTTGAAAGTTTTCCAAATTCTGAAGGGATACTGCCACTCAGTTGGTTTGCAAAGAGAGAAAGAACCCTAAGCTTTGAAAGGTTTCCAAGTTCAGAAGGGATATTGCCGATCAGTTGATTTTTATAGAGATAAAGACAGGTAACATGGTTCAATTTAACCGTAACCCCATACCAACTTCCCTCAGTACCAGGCATTGTAAAACCATCAGCAGATAATGGAGCTGTTTTCCAACCGTTGTTATTACTCCAGCCGTCGCCGTTGGTACTGTTATACAAAGCAATTAAAGCTGCCCTCTCAGATGCAGGGATTGCTCCGTTTAATATTCCCGATAATAAAAATAAATAGAAAAATGTTATAATAATAAAAATATTTTTTTCCATTTTTTCATCCTGAAAGCATTATTTTTTCATATTCAAACCTTATTTCGACGCATGGTTTCCTACTTTCAACGCCTGTTTTGATACATTGAAACCGACATCCAAACAGTACTAGAGCTGGAAATGCCAAAAACAAACCCCGTTTATTCATTCCTTCTACAAAGAAACTTCCGTCTTCTTTGGTATAACATGATTTGCGAAATCCACGACGCTTTATTCTAACCTCAACATTTCTAAAAGGGATACTCTTGGATTTATATATCTTTCCCATTAATGATCCAAGATGGCCAAGGGTAAGATTAACAATATGTTCGCCCTCAAAGATATATTCTCTAATTACGGACTTAGGACAGTATGAAGGAGGTGCATAAAAAGTAATATCATAAATATTATCAGGCTCGATATCCTTAAACGTAAAAATTCCATTATTATCCGTATGAGACTTACGATTACCAAGCCTGATCTTAACGCCGGGAATCCCTGCCCCGGATTTTTCATCCGTCACTTGCCCGTAGATTGAAGCAGATTTTTGTACAAGAAGCTCTTTCTCGGATTCCTGGTCAGTTACCTGCCCTGAAACCGAGCCGTAGATCTCTCCATAGAGTGGAGAGAAAATAAAAAATAGTATCGATAAAGAATAAATTAGCTTCACCTTTTAAACCTCCTTCTTTAATTTGATATAACATCCATTATTCATCCTAATTTACTCTTCAATTCAGTGCTTTTCGATTGCACTCTTTCATGTCCGCCCTTTTCATTATCTTCCTTCTAACGGGCTTACTCCACCATTCTTAAATTCCTTATCCCTGCACATTTTTTCACATTTTCCTCACTGTGCTGTCCTGGATCCTGTTTTGTCGCTTTGTCTCCCTCTTTTGAGATCCATTATCCCAAAAAAGGAATTTTCTTACACCGTATTTGTACCATAAACAACTAAAATAATCAAGAAAAAAAATATCAAAAAAATTTCGGTTAACCATACTTGCTAAAGCCACCGCCTAAAATTAAGTAATCAAAGAGTTTTGTGTTCAATGTTCAACTTTCAATGTTTATTTTTTATAAATTCGCCTGTCCCTTTTTTCTTAAGGCTCATTATCAACCTTTACTAAAAAGTCAAAGAACAAATTATTTCCACGTATAATAAATAGCAAGAAATATGCCAATCCTGGAATTTTTGCTAAAAGCCTTTTATATCCATTGTTATCAACTCATTTGTCTTTTCCCACCAAATGGAAGAAGTCATTCTATAGGATGACTCGGATTGATAAAATTTAAGAAAAATATTTATTATAACCAGTGGGGATCCTATTTTTGGGAAGTCATCCTATAGGATGATTTAGTCACACTATAGGATGACTTTTTTATTTCATTCAGGTTTAAACCTGTTATAATAAAGAAAACGCATGAATTTTTTGTATTCCTTTTCTTCAAGATTGAACAGCTTGAGCAACTCTTTGTATTTTCCCTCTGTTTCCAGCAAACCCCTTTTTATGAAAAATTCGCCTGCCCCCTTAAAATTTACCGCCTATTATTTGATTTGAGTATGAAAAGTCGCTATCGTTTTCTTCACTAATCAACTCCAGACTTAAAGGTTTTTGGAGTGGATTGTCTGAATATATGATCTGGACTTCCACTTTCTCGCTTATTGAGAATTGAGGAAAAACAAATACGTCCACCAATATTAACAATACAATTAACAAAATTACTTTTTTCATTTGCCCTCCAATTTTTTTTTAAATTTCTGTCTTAATTTTTCCATTTCTTCCAAGGTTTTTTTTTCAATATAAGAACCAAAATATCTTATAAAATGCAGTTTATAATAATATGATTTCATTTCCATCTTATAAAAATGTCCTGTTCTAAAAATTATTGATTCAAATTGAGTGGCTGGGGGTTTTGTCCTATACTTGTTTATTTTAAAATCAATGAGTAAATCAACTATTGTATGGCGATTTCTGTAGATCTTTATTTCATTATGTTTTAAAACTTCATTAGTACTGTAAACTCTGCCGGTAGAATCGATATTAATGCTCTCTTGCATCCATATTTCTTGACCGTAGGTTGCTTTATATGGTTTTTTGCCTTTTTCAAGAAATGACAGTATAATTAAATACTTTCCGGATTTTAAATTATAAAAATAGTAGTTTAATTGTCCATTACTTATTTTCTTTGAATACTCCTTACCTTTCCTTTCCAAAATAATTTCAATCGGCTTATTATCTAAATTTTTCCCATATTCAAGCCTTATTTCAACGCATGGCTTCCTGCTTTGAACGTCTGTTTTTTCTCCCTGAAATCGACATCCAAAAATAGATAGAGCCAATGAAATCAAAACAAAGATCTTCATTCTCATTTTTTTTCTCCTTTTGTATATTTATTCCATTCTCTTGTAACTTCAAATTTGTAATACAATGTTCTTTCCTTTCTCTTTTTAAGAATTTCTACAAGATCTACACTAGTAGAATCAAAAAAACCACCTGTCGGAATCACTAATATATCAATATGTTTGAGTGTTATTTCGGGGCTAAAGCCTTTTTCAACATACAAACAGCCTCTTCCGAATTTTTCAAGGAGATTGTCCATGGCCACAACATTCCCATTTTTAAATATTCCTATAAATGGACATAGTTCAAAATAAGTAGGAACAGTAGTAATTTGACTCCCCTCTAAATTAAAGCTGTAATTATCATCGGCATGGTCAGGTGGTGGGCCTGGCGGTGGCCGATCATCACATCTATCCGAGCTGCTTTGCGGGAAACATAAAAAAACACCGATGAAACAAAATAAAACCAAAAACAGGGCTATTTTTCCCCTCATTTTTTTCTCCCGGATTTTAAATCCATTTTATTTTCATATTTGACTTTTATTGATATTTTCTTACTAACCTTGAATTCAAATTTTCCTTGCTTTTTTATTTTAACAAACTCTAGATTTTCTATTTCTTTATCATATTCAAATTTCCAATCCACAATAACCTTATTTACTTCAATTTGAATTTCATCAATTTTCTTTTCTTTTAGTAATCTATAGATCCTTTTCTCATTTTCACAGCTCGATGATAAAAAACGCACTTCAGTGGTATATATTTCATTTTCCGTATAAGCTATATTTAGCATATTTCCAGATACCCAATCAAGTCGTATTAATCTTTCTTGTTCCGGTTTATTTAATATCAATATTACTTTCCCTTTTTTATCAAGGTAAGTGATTTTTGCATATATAAAATTATTCCTGTCCATAGAATAAAATTGCTTCCAGGTTTCACCTATCCATTCGCCTGCGATTGTTTTTCCTCGAGAAATATAATTAATTTTGCATATGGCATCTATATTTTCATAGTTTTCCTTCCGTGGAATGTGAGGTATTACTATTTCTCCGGGACATTTGAGTGAATGAAATTCGAGTGAGGATTCTTTAAAGGGGTCATCGGAAAAGAGTAATAGTGAGGTGAAAATAATAAAAACAATTAACGTTCGTTTTTTTGTAGTCATTTGATTTTTTTCTGTTTTCCTATTTCATTTCTATACTTTACTTTTATATTTAATACCTTATTAATCTCTATTTTAAATTCCCCTTTTTTTATTTCCTCGCCATCCTGGAAAAGTTCTAAAAAAATTTTAACGTCTTTAATAATGACTAATATTGCGGAGATTTTTTGTGACTTAATCGATTCTATTATTCCTGTCTCTTTGTCTTTTATATAATAAAAAGGATCAAAAATATTCATTTCGATAATATTTAAAGCGTTTTTTTTAAATATTTCCAATCCTGGAGGACCTAAAATTCTTGATATGAATTCAGAATAAAAAAATACTTTAAGGCCATATTGTTTATAATAATTGAAAACCGCTGGTAAAAAGTGTCCGTATTTGTCTAAATAGAAAATCATCCCGTCAATGTCATATGTTCTGGCGCATGAATACTTCCCCTTTTTACAAATATCAGACATAAAATCTTCGCCCAGATATTTGTATTTAATAATCAACTTTTTTTTTGTGAGCTCTTTTTCAAAATCTTTCGATGATAAAATAATTTCTTCAGGATATTCAATAGACTCGAATTTAACATATTGATCTACGGTTATGGCTATTGTATATACTGGAAATAAAATAATAATGGCAATTAAAAAAATTCTTGACATTATTTCTCTCCATGTTTATCCCAACACTCATTTTCGCACGTATTTCCGGCAGAATAAGCCTGTGTTTCAGTTGCATCCCTATCACTGTCGATTGTATCTTTATGTTCTTGCCATAATCTTAGAAGCTCTTTTTTACTTGTTGTAAGGCCTGTATTTGTAATCGAATGAATGTGAATAGAGCCGATTTCAGGAATTTCTAAGGCAAACTTATATATTCCTGCTTCAAGGAATCGTATTTTGTAAAAGCCTGTCTTATCAGAACTTTCGCTAAATGATTTTACAATCTTTCCATTTCTCATTTTAAATAGAATGACTGTTACATTTGAGATAGGATTATTGCTATTGACATCCCTTACATAGCCGGAAACAGACATTTGTAAACCACTTTGCGCAAAATCACTCCCAAGTAATTAAAAATAGCATTATTGAAGCAAGATAGAATATCTTTTTAATAGAATCCATTTGGCCTCCAAAATTAAATAATTTAAAACGTTCATCATTACTCCAGGCTCCTCCGGCGTACCCGAGAAAGGATTTTAATTTCCCTGGTTCCTTCTTTCTCCGTTAATTTCATTATTTTCAAATTGGTTGACAGTGCCATAAATTTTTTTCAATTTGTCCTGTTTTAGAAAGTATTTTACCTAAAGCTTCAGCCGCATTATAACGAACCCGTGGGTCTTTATCCTTTATTGCTTTGATAAGAATGTCAATGGCTTTTTCCGATTTGATTTCTCCTAGAGCATAGGCTGCTTTCCATCGAGCATAACGATCCTCATTTTTTAGTGCTCTGATAAGCGGTTTAACTGCTTTCTCTGATTTGATTTCTCCTAATGCCCTACATGCTGCCCAGGCGACCTCACCCTTTTTATCCGTTAGGGCCTTGACAAGGGGTATTATCGATTTTTCTGATTTTATTCTTCCTAAGGCTCTTGCTGAAGTGGAACGGATACGCCAGTTTTTTTCTTTTAGTACCTGTATAAGCGGTCCAACTGCTTTTTCTGATTTAATTTCGCCTAAAGCTTCAATTGCACCAGAACGTACAGACTGATGTTCATTCTTTAATGCTTTAATAAGCAATTCAACCGCTTTTCCTGTTTTTATTTTCCCTAAAGCATATTCTGCACTAAACCGGAGATTATGATCTGTATTCTTCAGAGCCTGGATAAGTGGATTAATGGCTTTTTCTGATTTTATTTTTCCCAATGCTTCAGCGGCTCTACATCGAACTTCAGCATTTTTGTCTTTTAGCGCTTTGATAAGAACTTCAGCGGCTTTTCCTGATTTTAGTTCTCCTAAAGCATATGCTGCTTTCCAACGAGCAGCAGGATTTTTTTCCTTTAGTGCTACAATGAGCGGTTCAATGGCTTTTTTTGATTTAATTTTTCCTATAGCCCATGCTGAGCTTTGACAGACAGAATTATTCTTATCTTTTAGAGCCTTGATCAAAGCTACAACGGCTTTTTCAGATTTGATTTCCCCTAAAGCAATGGCTGATTTTAAACGAACTGAAGAGTTTTTATCCTTTAAAGCTTGAATAAGAGGTTCAATGGCTTTTCTCGCCTTGATTTTTCCTAAAGCAGTGGCTGCTTTCCAACGGACATAAGAATTTTCATCCTTTAGAGCACTGATAAGTGGTTCAACAGCTAATTTTGACTTTATTTGTGCTAAAGCACGGGCAGCGGTACCACGGACATTATGATCTTTATCTTTTAGAGAGCGGATGAGTGGTTCAACCGCCTTTTCTGATTTGATATATCTTAAAGCACAAACTGCTCCAAAACGGACCCTGTAATTTTCATCTTTTAGAGCCATAATCAGAGGTTCAACAGCCTCTCCTGCTTTTATATTTCCCAGGGCAATGGCTGCTGAAAAACGGACCTTAGGATTTTCATCCTTTAAAGCCTTGATAAGAGCCTCAGTGGCTTTCCCTGGTCTTATTTTTCCTAAAACATTTGCTGCATTCTCACGAACATAAGAATTTTCATCTTTAAGAGCCCGGATAAGCAACTCAACAGCCTTTCCTGATTTTATTTTACTTAAAGCATGGGCTGCTGCCCAACGAGTATCTTTATCCTTTAGAGTGAAGATAAGAGTTTTAATGGTTTTTTCTGAATTTATTTTAACTAAAGCAATTGCTGCTTCAAGACGTACATCACTATTTTCATCTTTTAGAGCCAGGATAAGCGTTTCAACTGCTTTCTCTGATTTTATTTCTCCTAAAGCGTATGCAGCACCGGAACGGGCATAAGAATCTTCATCCTCAAGCGCCCGGATAATCTGATCAGTTGCTCTTATTGGTTTTATTCCTCCTATAGCATAGGCTGCTTCTCCACGTACATTAGAATCATCATCCTTCAGAGACTGGATAAGAGCGTCAACTGCTTTTTCCGATGGATTTCCCCCACATCCGCTAACAAAGACAAATAAATAAAATATAAAAATAAGCTTGGCTAAAAATTCTATTTTATCTTTTGCAGCGCTCATTTTAGCATACCTGGAAATTAAATATACCATGTTCGCTGCCTTTTAACAACAGTTTGTTTGATTAGCAATTCTCTTTTTAATTTTTTGTCACAGGTTTCAACAGATTATCACAGATTTTCAAAGATTAATGTTTTCATTTTCGTATTTAGATTTTGGTCATTTTAATTTTTTCTCGTGCTCCGTAGCAGGGCTACTCGCCTATCCGCCTGTCTTGAATGCACGTTTATTAAATTCGCAAAAAAGCAGTATTTATTTTTTGTATTTCCTTTTAGTGCCATCTTTTTCCCCTTAATAGGATGAAATTAAATATATTAAAAATATTGTCCTAAAATATTAACTCGTGCTTCGTCGCAAGGCTACTTCGCAGAGTAGTATTTATTTAAGTTGAAGATTAATAATATTAATATTTTATGCCATATATATTAAAAATATTGAAGGAGGCAAAAAAGTAAGTCGGTAATCTGTAATGTAATTCGTTAAATTCAGGGAAGAATCTTGAATACACAGGACAGGTCAGGGGCCCGCGAAGTATCCCCGGGTTTATTACGCCAGAGTCTAATATAAATCACCGTCCTCGTATCTCGACTGTTTAAAGTTAGCCAGGCATTACGAATTGCTGGACTGAGATTGTTCTTCCCGTATTTCCCTACATGGTAAATATATCTTCCGGATAGAGGGCGATTGGTGATATGACCGGGATTATTATTTTCTTTTACATTCTCCGAGCGCGACAGGTCCACAAACGCATAGAAAAAACCAGCATCCCAGGCATTTACTGTAATAGGCCAGACCTGCCCTGGGAAGTCAGGGGATCTGTATACAACGATAAACCAGCATATGGCGGCCTGGCGCTGGTGAATTGTCTCAAAGACGCCATTACTATAAGTGATTCGAACATCGGGACAGTAAAGATTCAAAGGTGTGACATGATTGGCACAGGTAAGTACCACCAGTTGGTACGGGTTCGCAATATAATAAGGAGTCGGCCCGAGCCACGCTTGACCGGGTGTAATGGACCTATAAATATGCAAATGATACTCTTTGAAAGGATGATAATTGGGTTCATATATTCCCAACTGCTGGTAAATGGATATTTTTTGCAGACGGAAAGCGGCAATTTCTTCCTTTCCCATGCCATCGAGTCCCGTTGCCTCCCGCAGGTCCGGGGTATCGATATCATGCTCGATTTTTACTTCTCCTCCATACGGGATAAATTTATTTTGAAAACGAGGCAGCCCTAATGGATTCTTCTTTATTGGGCGTAGGATTTCTTTTTTCTTCTTGGGAGAAACCCTTAACGGTTTCCCTCCCTCGCTTCGATTCTTAACATGGAAAGTATATAAAGAAAATACGACTCCTGCAATGAGCAATAATATATACCATGTGATTCTCTTTTTCACTAAATTAATGATTCTTCTGCCACCAATTCCGCCATTCTTCCGGGTCATCCCCCAGGAAAAGATTGGTTATTCGTCTTAGGGAATCGACAGCCTGAGCTTTTACTTTCCAATGGGAATCTGAAAGTAACTCGATTAATGGAGGAACAGCTTTCATATTGTTGAATTTCCCCAGGGCTTCCGCAGCATAGAAACGAATATCGGCATTATTGTTTTGCAACTGCTTTGTTAAGGCATCGATCGCCTTTTCATTGCCAATATATCCCAACCCAATAATAATATCGATGCGCAAATCGGAGTCCCCTTTTTCAAGCGATTCGATAAGGAAATCCACTGCCGGCTCACCCAATCGATTCATTTGGTCCCAATCGCCGTTGAGGAGCAATGTCTGAAGATCAGTTGTTTGTTGTTCTCCGGATTCGGGAGCGCTATTTCTATTATTTTTTTGTTCTTCCAGCATAGAACGATAATAACCGTTTTTATCGAAGGCATTAGCCAGTATCCAGAGAGCCATATTTCGGACTTCGGGGATTCGATCCTGCAGGGCCTTATCCAGCGGTCCGATAGAACTGGGATCGCGTAACCTGTATAGGGCATTTGCTGCCTCTATTCGAACATGGTAAGAACTGTCTTCCAGTAAAGAGCGGTGCAGCGAATCGAGAGCCCGTTTATCCTTGATCTTCCCAAGTGCACAAACAATTCCCATTCTAACTGTCCAATCAGTATCTTCCGAACAATTGATCAGCGAGTCGACAGCGGTTCTTGCTTTCAAATCCCCAAGTATTTTAGCTGATGTAACTCGATTCAACGGGTCCGGATGTTTCAACAGTTTAAGTGTCTTTCGGATTGTTCCCGAATCGTTGTGAAAGGTCAGAGCTTGCGCGGCAATACTACGTTCCTGATAATCTCCTTTTTCTATTTGTTTTAGCAATTCTTCCAGGGATAGAGATTGAGCTGCCTCGATTTCGTGAGTGTCAAAGTTTTCCTTTTTATAGTCCCTGAGAAAATTAATGTAACCCAGAGTATAATTGGGATTCACATTAAGGGATTTACGAAACATGGCGTATGCTTCATCGATTTTTTTTACTATGAATAGTGCCGCCCCAAGGTTATTGTAGGCTTTATAGTAAGTAGGATCAAGCTCTATGGCCCGTTTATAATGTATAATCGCTTTATAAGGTTTATTGCTCCTTACATAAGCCAACCCCAGGTTGTTATGGGTATAAGGATAACGGGGATTTAGTTTCAATGCTTTTTTATATTGGGTTATGCTTCTTGAATTCTGGCCGTCTTCATAATAGGCAACACCTAAATTATGAAGAGCCAGGTAATATTCGGGTGCGTTTTTTACAGCCCTTTTATACTCATTGATGGCAGTAGTGAATTCCCATTTTCTATGATATTCCATGCCGTTAAAAAGCAAAACGGTTGTCTCCCTATCGACTAACCCGTGTCGAAAATCGTTTATCACGTCGAGTGCTCTCCTGGCAGGGATATAGAAAGGATTCATTGAGAGGGCATTTTTAAAATGCAATTCAGCGCCTCTCAACTCTCCTTGCTGTCCTGATCTTAACCCGCGCAGATACATATCTTCGATGGTTTGACCGGATAAATGAGGAGCAGTGAAAATAAAGGTCACCCAAAATAAAAACAAGGTTAAAATAAAAATATTCTTGATGGGAAATTGTTTTTTTGTCATAATCGTATTTTAAAGAAAATAATGGAAATTGTCAATGATCAATAATTTACCTGGTCGTTTTTATGAAGACCTGGAGACCTTGCACGGTGAATGGATTTCTATATCGGTATATTAAGAGAATTAAATAAATTAAAAATATTGCCTCAAAATATTAATTTTCTTAAGTTTAAGATTAATAAAATTAATTTTTTTGGCTATATATATTAAAAAAATTAAGGACGAGGCAAAAAGAAGGGGACTAAAGAAATGGCCAGGAGAAATTTTCGATAAAAACAGAGATTCAAGGCAAAATGGAATCATTTTTTTCTTTTTATCCACCTTCACGAAAAATTAAAGATTCACAAATACTCGTTTTTCTGATACAATAGAGTATTAACAACCAAACAGTTATTTGATTGGACTGGAAGGAGGACCGGTGAAAAAGAAAGTTTTATTAATAATAACATTGGCAGCCGTTGCGATACTGCTTTCCAACGCGCTGTTTACAGATAGTGTTGAAAACAGGGGCCGTTTTTTATCCCAGCTTATTTATAGTGGATTAGAAAACTGGCACTACAGCGGGAAAAAAATCGATGATGAATTTTCAAAAAATGCCTTTGGGGAATTCCTGGAGGTACTGGACCCTAACAAACGCTTCCTGCTTCAAGAGGATATCGAGATGCTTCGTCGATATAAATATAAAATCGATGACCAATTTGCCGATGGAAGTACAATGTTGATGAAATTTGCCACCAATCGCCTCGAAAAACGGATTCAACAGGTGATGAATTTCTATCATGAGATACTGGAAAAACCATTTGATTTTACCCAAGAGGAGAGCCTTGAACTAGACCCAGATAAACGATCCTATTGTTCAAACCTGACTGAATTAAAAGAATACTGGAGAAAAATCCTGAAATTTCGTACCTTAATTCGATATATCAACCTGATGAGAGCAGAGAAAAAATCAAAACCCGATGCACACCTGGAAGAAAAAGCCAGGAATGCCACTGCCAAAAGCATTAAAAATATTTTCAACCGTCTATTGCAAACCTATAAGAATGATGCCCTTTCCCTCTACTTTAATTCCCTGGTCCAGGTCTATGACCCCCATACCACCTATTTCCTTCCTCTTGACAAGGAGACCTTTGATATGCAAATGTCAGGTTCCTTTGAAGGGATTGGGGCACGATTGAGAGAAGAGGATGGGTATGTAACGGTCGCCAGTATTGTTCCCGGCGGTCCTTCCTGGAAACAGAAACAACTGCAGCCAGCAGATGCGATTTTAAAAGTAGGGCAAGGGGATGAAGAACCAGAAGACATCGTGGGTATGCGGGTACAGGATGCTGTAAAACTCATCCGCGGCAAAAAAGGAACCCTTGTAAAACTGACGGTCAAGAAACCGGATGGCCAGATTGTAGTGATTCCCATTGTCCGGGATGTGGTGGTGCTTGAGGAAACCTTTGCCAGGTCGGCGATTTTGAGTCAAGAAAAACCGGGAAAGACCTTTGGATACATCTTTTTATCGAGGTTTTACAATGATTTCAGTCGTAGAGACGGCCGCAATTCCACGGATGATGTTAAAAAAGAACTGGAAAAACTCAAAGCGAAAAAGGTGGATGGAATTATTCTCGATCTGAGAAATAATACCGGCGGTGCGCTTCAAGACGCACTCCGAATGTCAGGACTCTTTATATCAAAAGGACCCATTGTCCAGGTGAAAGACAAAAAAAACGGTATCCAGGTACTCAAAGACCCAGACCCTAAAACGATCTACAAAGGACCATTGGTGGTCATGATCAATTCCCTCAGTGCCTCTGCGTCGGAGATCCTGGCGGCCGCCCTCCAGGACTACGGCCGAGCTGTGATCGTGGGGAGTAACCATTCCTTTGGGAAAGGGACGGTTCAAGCCATGGTAAACCTGGACCGTTTCATCTCCAGGAAATCCCCTGAAGAAAAATCCCTGGGCGCTTTAACCATTACAGTTCAAAAATTCTACCGTATTAACGGCACTTCGATACAACAGAAGGGCGTAACACCCGATATTATCCTCCCAGATCAGTTTTCTGCCCTCAATATCGGGGAAAAACACCTGCACTTTTCCCTAAATTGGGATTCCATCCCAGCGGCTAATTATAACAAATGGTCTCGCCATTCATTCAACACCAAAACACTGGCGGTAAAAAGCAAGGATCGCATCAATAAAAATCCCAAATTCCAATTGCTAAACAATCATATTCAAAGACTGAAACAGAGGCGAAATGAAACCCTTCAAAGTCTCCAACTGACACAGGTAATGGAACAACAAGAAGCAATACGCAAAGAAACGGAAACACTTAATAAATCTCAAGAGGAGTCGTGCTCTATTACGGTCACCCCTTCCCAGGAGATCGTAAAAAAATCATCCGAACAGTTGTTCAAAATTGAGAAAGAAAGGGAAAAAGAATGGTTCAGCCAAATTGATAAAGACCTCCTGTTAAAAGAGGTCATGGCAGTATTGATAGACATGCTGGAAATGCAAGATACTTCGAAATCTCAATCTTAACCATTCATACCCTGCTAAAACGGGCAAAAAAAACAAACGTTTGAGATGATCTCATTAAAAAAACATAACGAATGGTTCTAAGTATTTCTTAATTTTTAATGAGATAATCAAGTTCAGCACGAGAAATCTTAACCCCTGTACCCAATCTCTTGTTCTCTCTTTTTTTGATTTCTTCAATAGTAAGGGTTTTAAGCAAAGACGCCACTTTATCGTTGACATCGATATCCCCGTCATAGAAGAGGGAGACAAAGGGGATGTCGAATTTTTCCTTTATCTCCAATAAAATAGAACTGGAAAGCGTGCCTGGCATGCATCCGAAGGGAGCGGTACTGACCACCATGGAGGCACCTTGTCGGGCAAAATGGATGGCTCGGCCAATGGTTAATATGGCTTCGCCCACAAAATCCAGCGGCAGGTATTCCCCACCCGCTTCTACCACATCCTTTATAGCAGGTTCATGCCTGTCGTTTAACACCTCTGCTGCTGCGTTGTAATAGGCCTGTTCCGTCTTGTGGAAGTAGAGATTGGTCATCAATGCTTCCCCTCTCTTTACCAGGTTGAAGGTTCGGGTTCTCTCAAATGCGCTCTGCATATAGGCGATATAAACCAACCACTCATGGACAGAGGCGGCCCAGGCCTCTCCACCGTTTCGCTCAATCACCTCCACCAACCGACCATTGGAAAAAGGATTGCAGCGAATATATATCTCCCCCACTATACCCACCAAAGGTTTTTTCTCTTTAAAGGTATTAATGGATGCAAATCGAGTGGTGAGCTCTTTAACAGCTTTCTTGCGATCTCCTCTTTTTTCCGTTATAACTTCCAATTGCCGGATACTTTTTTCATACAATTCGTTCGCATCCCCTTTTGTCCGTTCATAGGGACGAATCTTATTGCGCATTTTAAAGAGTACATCTGAACACATCACAGCATGCATCAGGTCACGCCGAAGCTCCTCTCCCAGACCCTGGTAAGAATTAATGGAACTGGGAGAAAGGATATCCACATTATCCCGTCCCATATTATTAAAGATAATTCGTTCCATCAGGTTGTATTGACCGAAACGGCAGGGGCCTTCGGTGGTGGGCATAAATAGGATATGACGGCGTTTCGTGTTGTTTTTTTGAATCGTCTTTAGAAAAGTGCCCAGGGTCAGGGTCATGGGAAGACACTCACCACCCCTGAGATACTTCTTTCCCAAAGAAAAGGCTTCCTGGTCTTCCATCGGTAAAAACTCAGAATCATAGCCATGGGCTCTGAAAGATGCTGCAAAGAGCCGATGCCCAGCAGTATGTATCGGTGGAATCCAGATAGTACCTCTCATATCCGGCTGCCTCCCTTTTGTAAATACTTGCGGTATCTTATTAACTTCGGCTTTCTGATGCTTTTTCATATAGGCCTGTACCACATCCAGGAACGCCTCTACCCGCGTGAGATAGCCGCCATCAGAATCATGCTCATCCAACTCCAGGATCAGCATGGGCTTCCCCTTTGTTTCTTCTTCGGCAAAACTGAGCAAAAAACTGTCCGGGCCACAGTTAAAATTGGTCAGATAAATAGGGAAAATATTCCGCGCCTCATTGACCACCCTTAACACCGCCATGATCTTCTGCCCATACTTCCAGTAAACATTATGGTAATTCCCCTCAGCCAATGATTCAACGTCCAGTGTCAGCATATCGATAGGAACCACCGTATACCCCATGGATGCAATCTTTTCCGGGATACCCAGGTTGAGCCCTTTGTCATGGAGATTGTAGGGTCTGCCAATCAAAACAAACATGGGTTCATCGGTGTTTTTCATTTTTTCCAGCAGCTCCGTACCCGTGTGCTCCAGCTCCACGGAGAAGGTTTCCCAGGCCCCATAAGCCTTTTTAAAAGCTGCCAGCACATCTTTTTTTTTGATATCCAGTTTTAGCCTCAGCACCTCATAAATCTCCCCTGCCGTATCCTCCACCGGACGCCTCAAATCGATGACGGGTGAAATCAGGTTTTGGATACCTGGATCTATACTGTTTTGTGAAAACCCGTCATAGACGGGTTTTATGAATTCACCCATTTTTTTATTCTTGGATGTGTGACGTTGTCTTTCATCAACAACAGTCGAATGGTTCGCACACTTTCTTTGAAGGGTAGACCGTACAATGGAAGCGATGCCTTGCATATATGGGCAAAAGAAACTGTGAGCGGTTTCAACACGGCGTCTGTCCGCGATCATATAGGGAAGAAAAATGGGATCGGGACTTTGCAAGGCTTTCACCACATGGCCCAACACGACCTTTACAGGGAAACAGAAATCCGCTGAAGCAATGGCAGAGGAATATTTTTTTACTGTTGTTTCCGTCTGACCAGAGAGGCGAACCCGGTATCCCAGCAAGTTAAAAAATCGCTTCCACAGGGGATAAAAGGTGTGATTGGTGAGGGCATTAATAATGGTAACGGTTCCCTTTCCAGGGCCGGAAACTTCATTTTCCTTATCTTTCAAATGAAATAAAAACGCCTTTTCCCTCTGTTTGAAAAGACGGTATTGAGTGACCTCTTTTCGATTCTTTTCTTCCGGGTCCCGACCGCACTGATACCCCCAGGAAAATTCAGAGCCGGTGCTCCTGGAGATGTAATTGATTCGGCAGAAGTTCCGGCACAATTTGCATATCTCGGTACGTGAAGAGACCTGTAGGTCAATGGCCTGCCTCCCCAGAAACCCAGAAGTGGTATGTTGGCTGAGGTGCTGCGAACAATACTCCTGTGCCATCAAGGCAGCACCAATACCGCCCATAAGGTGACAGAACGGCGACACCTTCACCTCTACATCCAGGAGATTTTCCAGTGCAGCTACCAATCCCCTATTCCTGGCAGTGGCCCCCTGGAAAAAGATCTTTTTTTCGCTCACCCAACGGTTCCCCTTCACACGGGTCAGGTAATTGCGAATCACCGAATAAAGTACCGATGCCAGGGCTTCTTCTTTGGTAAATCCTTCTTTTAAAAGGGCTCTCAAGTCCTGTTCCATAAATACAGTGCATCGATCCGAGGTGACCGGAGGTGCGATTCCAAAGGTAATATCACCAATTTCATCGACCCTGAATCCCAGTTTCCTGGCCTGTTCTTCCACAAAAGAACCGGTTCCTGCAGCGCAGACATAATTCATGTTGACATCTGTCACATAGCCGTCCTGGAAGTGGATGAATTTGGCGTCTTGACCGCCGATTTCAAAAATGGTTTCGACATCCGGGAAAAAGTGTGCCGTTCCCCGACCATGGGCAGATATCTCATTGACAATATGGTCAGCCCCAAAAATCTTCCCCACCAGGTACCGACCGGAACCAGTGGTGCCAAAAGCAGTGACAGGAACCTCGCTGTCACCCATCACAGTGTAAAAAGAGGCAAATATTTTGCGGGCGGCATCCACAGGGTCACCGGCTGTTTTACCGTAAATATCCAGCAGCGGTTCATGGGTTCCAGCGTCCAATACAGCCAGCTTGGTACTGGTGGAACCAATGTCCATACCCAGTATGATTGCCTTTACCCCTTCAGGGATACCGGTCTCGGGACCATTAACATAATGAATGCGTACCTCATTGCCATTTTCGTCAATCACAGGCGTTGTCATCAAAGGATAGCGGCTCCGATTCAGGATTAAAGGAGGCATCCGTTTAAATTCTTTTTTATTTCGATTGATGGCTGTATTGAGTTTGGATTTGGGTCTTCCCCGGGCCGCCGATGCACCTGCGGCAATGACTGCTTCACTGGATTCTGGTATGAGCCACTGCACCTGGGGATAGAGGATTTTAAACCATTTAAGCACTTCTTTATTAAGGGAGACACCCCCGCAGATCATTATTTTTCCGCGCAATTCCTCGCCCCTGAAGAGGGTATTGGCAGCAGATACCACCAGGCTTCGGCAGAGACCGGCCCACATTTCATCTTTTGAACGACCCTCCTGCTGGTGGTGAACCAGGTCACTCTTGGCAAAAACAGTACATCGACTGGCAATTAGCGGCGGATCATCCACCGCCAATTGGCCCTTGGCTTCCAGGTTTATATTCAACCGCTCCGCCTGTTCCTCCAGGAACAGACCTGTACCTGCGGCACAAAGGGTATTCTGGGTCATGTCCCTCACCTTGCTGCCCGTTACCGTATAAAGAGTGAGGGATGAGGCACCGATATCGATGATTCTCCCATCCCTGCCTTCAAAGGGAAAGTCATTGGACAGCATGTAAGAGACCGCCACTGTTTCCTCAATATAGACCGCATGCATGTTTTCGGCAACCTCTTTACCCGCCTTGCCTGTAAACACCAATTGGTCACTCTCTTTAAAATTAGTTAACACCTGGTGAAGCGTTTCTGCAATTTTTCCTTCATGCCGGGTCCTTAAGACAGAACCTGTTTGCTTTTCGTATACTGTTATAAATGTTGTACCTATATCGACACCTGCTAACCGGCACATTATCTTTCTCCAGGTGATTGCTTTGTCTTTATTTTTATTTTTACCATGAAATTAAAACGATTAAAACCCTTCCGCTGTGATCTCCTTTTCCGTTATTTCACCGTATTTTTTTACTTTATCTCGTATTTCAGATGCTTTACCAATCAGTACAAACTGTAAGTTATCTTTAATGAAGTATTTTTTTACTATTTCTTTTGCCTTCTCAACCGTTATCTGGTCCACATTTTTTTGAAAATCATTAATAAAGGATTCATCAAAACCGTAAATAAACATATTGGTTAAAAGATTTGCCAGGGCACCGGCGGTTTCATATCTTGGGGGGTATTGGCCTTTGATGTAGTTTTTGGCTGATTCCAGGGTTTTTGCGTCGATTTCCTTTTTTTGCAGTCGTCCCAAAACCTCCAGGGCCAGGTCCAGTGCTTCCACTGTTTTAGGCGTTCGGGTAAAACTCCCAATGATAAACGTACCCGATGTTTTGTAAGCCGGAAAAAAGCTGAAAGCTCCATACGTCAACCCGGCATTCACACGAAGTTCATCATTTAACCATGAAGTAAACCGTCCTCCTAAAATTGTATTTATAACCTGGATTGCCACATAGTCAGGATTACTCCGTTTGATGCCCAGACCACCGATAAAAAATCTCGTCTCAGTCGCATCCTCTTTATTAACCAGTAGCACCCGGCTCCTGGAAAAGGAAGGCAGTGGTTTTGCTTCCATTGGTTTGGAACTTCCTCTGGCATTCCATCCGTTGAACCATTCGTTTACCTTTTCTTTCATTTCAGGGATTTTAAAATCCCCCACGATAGCAATGGCAGATTCAGCCGGTTTATAATTGGTTTTGTAAAAGTTCTTTATATCTTCAATCGTGATTTTGGATACCGATGGTCGGGTTCCATCAATGGGGTTACCGTATCCATGCTGGCCAAACAGGAATTTGTTGTAATAGAAACGAATGACTGCCCCTGGTCTTTCCTTTGCCCGTTCCAATTGGAGAAGCAGCCGCTTCTTCCGTTTCTCGAATTCCTTTTGATCAAAGATCGGGTCTGCGATGATTTCTTTTAAAATTGGCATGACTGTATCCTGGTCTTTTTTTGCAAAAGAGGCAGAAATTTCTGTAACCTCAGCATCTGCCTCTGTTTTATAGTCAGCGCCTAGAAAATCCAGCTTCTCTTCCATTTGATTCTTCGTATAGGTCTTCGTGCCAAACAGCAGCGTATCTGCTGTTAATGAGGCCAGACCATATTTTTCCCCATCTTTTACCGCCCCTGCCGGTACCACTGCTGAAACATAAATGAGTGGCACCTCATGCTGCTCCATCAGGTAGACAGTTAGACCGTTGTTCATAACAAATGTTTCATATTCGGGCAGCCGGAAGTTATTGCCAGCAGCCCAACCATAACTCATCATAAGCAAAAAAGAGAGCAAAACAACATGAACCTTTGATATCATATATTTCTCTTTCATCATTATTTCTCCTCGATTTTTTTAAGAATACCAACCGTTCGATTGGACTTTTTAAAGTATGTCCCAATAACCCGTTGGATATCGTCAACCGTTACCTTCTGGTACTCTTCCGGTGCGTTAAACAGTTTCTCATAACCGCCGAAAAAAATCTCATAATTCCCGATTGTACGGGCCCTGCGATTGATGGTCTCCATCGAATGGTAGAAATCCATTAGTTTTCGATTCTTAACTTTTTGCAATTCCTGCTCGGTTACACTCTCTTTAATAATTTTATCAATCTCCTCATATATCGCCTTTTCCAGGGTTTCCTCTTCCGTATCTTTGGCGCATACTGCGAATATATAAAACAACGTTGGGTCAAGGGCATTTTGGAAATCTGTAGATACACTTACAGCCAGTTGCTTTTCATCGATCAATGCTTTGTAGAGTCTTGAGGAGTTCCCCTCTGACAGGATCGAATCCAGCATATCCAGTGGGTAATAGTCTTTTGATTTCGATTCCGGCACATGATAGACAATCATAATATTGGGGGAAGAGACATTTTTATGTACATACAAGCGCTTCTCTCCCATTTGTTCTGGCTCTTTGGTATGTACTGGCCGCGGGGGAGTTCGTGCAGGAATGGGCTCAAAATACTTTTTCGTCAACATCTTAACCGTCTCCAGGGTGATATCACCTGCCATTACCACTACTGCGTTGTTAGGGGCGTAATAGGTTTCAAAATATTTTTGCAGGTCGCTCTTCTTCCAGTTTTTAATATCCGATTCATACCCAAGCACCGACCACCTGTAAGGATGAGCAATAAAGGCCACTCCTTTAACTTGTTCGTCCAGGAGGCTACGGTTACTGTTCTCCATGATGGTGATTCGTTCTGATATAATCACCCCTCGTTCACTTTCCACCATTTTATCATCCAGGGCCAGATGGCCAATCCGGTCTGCCTCCAGGTCAAAAATAACCTCTATAATACTGGAAGGAAAAAAATCCGTGTAAACGGTAATATCCTCTGAAGTGAAGGCATTGTTGGAACCGCCATTGGCTTCCATTACCCGATCAAACATTTTGGGACCGTACGTTTTGGCTCCATTAAACATCATGTGTTCAAAGAAATGGGATAATCCTGTAATCCCCGGATACTCATTCCGCGATCCCACCTTGAAAAAAATATACATATTGGCATTCGGAATCGAATGATCCTCCAGCACAATAATTTTCATCCCGTTTTTCAAAGTAAAGGTTTTTACATCTTCAACCTTGATCTGAGCTGAAAGCAACGAAGTGAAGAACAATAGTAAAATAGTCAGCTTCAAACCTCTATTTAAAATCATAACGCCTCCTGTTTATATAGCCTTAAAGGCACAAAGGTATTTTTAGAACCAATTGTATCATATTAAGGGGTAAGAGGTAAAGAGGTAGAGATGCGTCAATGCCTAATGATGAATGATGATTGATGAATGATGAAAAAGAAAAAGGATGAAATGGAACGAATTTCAGGCGATTTTTATTATTATAATTCATAATGAGTCATCAATTGTCAATTTTCAATTGTTAATTGTTAATTGTTAATTGTTAATTGTCAATTGTTACTGGAAGGATTCTTAACTATTAATTTATCCAGGAAATAACCGGTAATAAAACCAATTAAGGAGAGAGCCAAACCATAAGGCAGCGAATAAGGCCATTGGGGAAGAGGGAGCAGCAAACCATAGGCATTAAAAAAGACAATCATTGAAAATCCACCCCCCAATACCAGGCTCAGCAGCGCTGCCAGAGGCCTTTTCTTTTTAAATAACAGTGCATATATCCCCGGGATAAACAGCCCTTCTGCCATGATTTCAGAAGCCAGGCCCAGGGTTTTTATAATGGAATCAAATTTTAAAGCAATCAAAACCGCCAGAACCCCGGAAATGAACGTTGCGATTTTGGCATATAAGACCACACGATTTTTATGTTTGATTTGAAACACATCCTTCACCAGTGTCAGGGCACCCACATTTATGGCCGTGTCTGCCGTAGACATAATAGCAGCAGCAATGCCCAGGAAAACCAACAAACTGCCGCCTATGGGTATCCCATTTTTGATAACAAATCCAAATTCGTCTCCTTCACTTGAGAATCCCCGGAGATGGATGCCCACCAATATAACAAAGAAATATAAAACAGAAAAAGCAGCAATGGACATCACAAGGCCTCGTTTTGAGGCCTTTGCCGATCGGGCAGAAGCAATCCGCTGCCAGATAATGGGTGAGATGACCCAGGCCAGGGTAAATGAGAGAGTCATCAGCAGGTTGGGATAACTGTTGGCAAAAAAATCGAAATCCGTGGGTTTAAACATCGGAGTCGAACGTTTAAAATTAAAGAATAAGACCAGGTAAACCAATGAAAGGGTTAACAGAAAAAACTGCAGCCCGTCTGTGAAAACAATGGAGAGATAGCCGCCCAAATAGGAATAGAGTATGACCACAACAGCACCGGTAATGACTGTTATTTCGTAATTTTCAGCGATAAAACCGCTGATAAATTTGCCCCAGGCCACCAATTGGGATGCTGCCAGCACCACCATGTAAAAAAAGATTAAAAACGAGGCAAAGGCAGAGACAGGCTTTCCATAGTATTTTTCCAGCAGGATCGGTAAAGAGACAAAATGGGTTTCCCTGATTTTTTTGTTAATAATAATAAAGATAAAAATGGTGGTAACCGTAGGGATGCCCAGGAGCCAGACAGCATTAAAACCGGTTTTATAGGCTGCATTCACAGTAGCAATGGTGGAAGCAGCACCGAACCAGGAGGCAGTAACCGTGAAAAAAATAAGGAAGCTTCCCAGTTTTCGTTTCCCGTAAAAATAGGAATCAAAATCCGGGCTTTTCCGTGATAGAAATAGCCCTATCAGTACAAGCACAACAAAATAGATAAACAATCCGATAAGATACATTTTCCTATTGTATCCAAAATTTTAATAAAGGTAAACATTCATTCATTTTAACCCGTTTCTAATTTTTTTTTTATAAAATTGAATACACATGAATTATTTTGGTAATTATTGAAGAGATGTGGATATGTAGGATACATTGTAAGAGGTCCGGACGCGATAAATCGCGTCCCTACAAGAAGGCACTTTTTATAGCCTTTCGAGCAGGAATTGACAATTAATAATTAAAAATTTACAATTGACAATTAAATTCCGTTAAAAAAGAGGATAACAAAAAACAATTGTCAAATGAAAGGATCATTTGAATCGAATATCTGGAAGATGTACCTGGTGAGGCTGCTTTTCAATATGTATTTTATCTCAGCCGTATTGGTGCCCTTTTACATCGAGTGGGGAGGTATCCAATTCTCCCAGATATTATTTCTAAATGCATGGTTCATGTTCTGGAACTTTTTACTGGAAATCCCCACCGGAACGATTGCCGACTTTTTAGGCCGGAAAGTATCCGTAACCATGGGCTGCATTATCGCTGTAATCGGAATAATGGTATATGTCAGTTACCCCAATTTCATCATCTTCCTGACGGCTGAGGTTATTTTTGCTGTCTCCTATACCCTTTTATCCGGGGCGGATGAGGCTCTGATCTATGACAGCCTGAAAGTGATCAAGCAAACCCATATTTCCAAAAATGTTTTTTCTAAAATGGAATCCTTCAAACTGACAGGGATTGTGGTGGGTGCAGTGGCAGGGAGCGTCATTGCTAAAATATACGGACTTCGGATGACGCTGCTCTTGCAAGCCATTCCCATTACCATTGCTTGCCTGGTCTCCCTTACCTTTAAAGAACCCCGTATTTCTGAAAAGAAACTCACCATGTCCTTTCACACCTATAAAAAAATCCTGTCGGATGGGGTAAAATACTTTTGGGGCAATCGAATATTAAAGATACTTACCCTGGATATGGTGATTGTTTTTGCCTTTGCATGGATCATTATCTGGTTTTACCAGGCTCTCCTGAAGAGCGCGGGTATTGACATTGCTTACTTTGGAATTGTCCATGGGTTTATGTGTTTGGCACAAATTTTTATTATCAGCAATTTTATCCGGTTGGAGCAATGGCTGGGAGCCAAGAGGCGGTTATTGTTTCTTGGTGCATTTATAACCGGCATTTTTTATATTTTGTTAAGCGTCACCCATTTCGCACCCCTGGTTATCACTGCCATCATCCTCAGTGCTGGATTCGGACTCTCCAGGGGGCCGTTGTTTTCCAATTACATGAACAAGCACATCCCCTCAGATAAGCGCGCCACTGTCCTTTCCACCACCTCTATGCTGCGAACCTTTTCTATCGTGATCGTTAATATCACTGCCGGGATCCTGGCCGATTGGTCCATCCCAAATACCCTGATGATCCTGGGGATTGCCATTATCATCTTCTCCTTGCTCTCAAAGATAAAAGAAGAACACCTTATCGATTAATCGGTTGACAACTATCCCACATTCCTCTAAAATAAAAATATGATTAAAATTCATTTTATAACCAGTTGGAGGCGTTCAAAATGATTAAAAAAAAATTTCTTCTATCCATTTTTTTTTGTTTTTTTGTATTTGTGTTAACATCAATTTATAGTGAAACCAGTGAAAAGAGCGTTCATAATCCAACCGAAATAAAAAAAGCCACTGAAAAAAAAGATGATAAAGCGAAATATCTAGAACCTGAGCTTGTTCTTATCCCTGGCGGAGAATTTATTATGGGAAAAGATCGAAGCACTTCTAAAAAAAACGATAAAGACGTTTATATTGACGATGATGCTCATAAAGTATATGTCGATTCTTTTTATATGGATAAATACGAAGTTACCAATGCCCAATATTACACGTTCTGCAAAGAAACCAACAAGACGCTGCCTAAATTCTGGGATATCGATGAACTCCATTGTGGTCTTAAATATCCCAACCATCCGGTAGTGGGTGTTTCATATTTAGAGGCGAAAGCATATGCAGATTGGAGAGGTGTGAGACTTCCCACAGAAGCGGAATGGGAATATGCTGCAAGAGGCGGTCTTAAGGGAAAGAATTTTCCAAATGGGGATGATATGGACTCTAATGAAGGCAATATTGCAAACCAGAAAGAAGGAACGGTTCCGGTGGGAAGCTTTAAACCCAATGGATTTAAACTCCATGATATGAGTGGAAATGTAAGGGAATGGGTATCGGATTATTATAGTAAAGACTACTATAAAAATAGCCCATATAAAAACCCGAAAGGCCCGAAAATTGGGAAGTTAAGGGTCGTGCGCGGTGGCGGTTGGTTTGCAGGGAAATTTTGCTGCAGAGTTTATCCCCGGGAAGCACTTAAGAGTTCATGGGTTGATTTTAATGTTGGTTTTCGCTGCGCAAAAGATGTAAAAAACAAGTAAAAAATGAAAAAACTCATATATTTAATTTTAACACTATGCTTTATTTTGTTCTTGTTTATCAGTTGTTTGGGCATAAAAAGCTATAAAAATTATAAGCGGGTAAACCAAATAGGAACACCAGCTGTGGTAGTTGTTTTGGACCTTGAAGATACAAGGGTGACAATAAATGACAACCCGCGTATTCGTTTGAGAGTTAAGGTGTTTTCAAAAGAGCTGGCTCCTTTTGAAACAACAATAGTCGATACTTTTTCTAGAGTAGATCTTCCCCGGAGAGGGGATTTTTTTTATGCTAAATTCGACCTTCGCAATCCGTCTGATGTGATTATCTTAAGAAAGGATGATGCTGAACCCATCATGGAAAAGCTCAAATATATAAAAAAAAATATATTGGGCAAGGATGCGATAAATAACCAGGCACACATATACGGAAATATTATAGGAAATGAAGGTAAGGACACTGCCCTTTGGAAGCGCGCCACTGCCAAGATACTATCCGTTAAAGATACAGGTAGGAGCAAAGAGTTTAAGCCGGTGGTTATACTGACCGTGGAAGTGAGTGGTTCGGGTATAGAAACCTACACTGTCGAGAAAGAAGTTGCTCTTCCAACCTTTGTGGTTAAACGCCTGGTGAAGGGAACCACGGTCTCTGCAAAAATCGACCCGGATGATCCCACCCATATAATGCTTACATTCTTTACTCTGAATGAATAATCTCAACCATCTGGGAATGGATAAGGCCATTGGATGCAATGCACTCTTTCATAAAGGGGTCAAAGGGATTTCCAGAGAAATCCGTAACCTTTCCTCCAGCCTCCTCCACCATGAGGAGACCGGCTGCTGTATCCCAGGGAAACAATTTTAATTCCCAGAAACCGTCAAATCGTCCCGCTGCTGTATAGCAAATATCCATGGCGGCTGCACCCATACGCCGAATGCCCAATGCCCGAACAATAAATTTATTAAAATGATCCACATTGTTTATTTTCGATTCCCTTCGATCGTAAGGAAATCCCGTGGCCAGCAACGATTTACCCATCTCTTTCTCTTTGGAAACATGGATGGGCTTCTTGTTTAGAAAAGCGCCTAAACCCCGGACGGCATAAAACATCTCATCCAGTAAAGGAATATACACAACACCCACCTGAACTCTCCCTTCTCTCATAAAAGCAATGCTGACACAGAACGCCGGCAGTGAACGGGCAAAGTTCGTGGTGCCGTCAATGGGATCGATGAGCCACAGCATTTCCTTATCTTTTTCCACGTTCAGGTCTTCTTCCCCCAGGATGGAGTGAAGAGGGAAATTTTCTTTTATCATTTTATAAATAATCGTTTGACTCTCTTTATCTCTTTCCGTCACCAGGTCAATATCACCCTTGTATTCAATCCCCGATTCCCGACCGAAACACTCTTTTAAATAGTTTCCCGCTGTTAGTGCTGCTTCTCGGGCAATGGTAAGAATTTTTTCATTATCCATGTTTAATAACTCCTTTTCACGGTATTACATTAACAATATAGACAAGATCAGGCGATAGGACTGGAGTTTCTGGTTTTTCTCTCCACAGTTTGATGTAAATCCTGGTTTCCACATCTCTTTGCATGAGAGTAAGCCAATCATTTATTTGTGTAGGGCTAATATTATTGACACCGTATCTGCCCACATGATAAAGATACCTGCTGCTGCGGATACAATTGGTCACATTGGATGGAATACTGCTCTTTTTTATATTTAGAGACCGGGCAAGGTCCACATACATAAAGAAGAATCCGGCATCCCATGCATTGACCATGCTGGGACATACCTTCCCCGGGTGATCATAGGAATTGTATACCCTGTCGAACCAGCAGAGAGCATTTGTCCCTGTGTGAGTTTCTACAATCGTACCCTTTTTATAGATTATTTTAACATTCGGGCAGTAGAGGTTCAAAGGTGTCACATGATTGGCGCACGCGACAACAATTAAAATATAGGGGTTGGCAACATAATATGTGGTGGGACTTAGCCACCCTTTGCCAGGGGTAATGGAGTTATAGATTCTCTGGTGGTAATACTTAAACGGATGGTATTTTGGATGAAAGAAATTTAACTGCTGGTATTTTTTTACCTTCTCCAGGCGAAACGCTGCGATTTCATCCTTGTTCATCCCATCCAAACCTGTATTGCCCCGCTCACTCGTTTTCGTTATAGTAATATCTTGTCCAATGGTCACGGTTCCGCTGTAAGGGATATAATTGAACGTAATCTCAGGGTAGCGGGCTGCAGGATTTTTTTCCAGAGTCACCCTCTTTTCATGTTTTTCTATAGGGCCTTCCTTAACGACCAGGATCGACCGTTTCAGTAAGTAGGAACCAATCACCACAATGGCAGTTATTACTATCAAAAGAATATAGAACGCCGTTTTTTTCTTATTTTTCAAGAGATGCATCATTCACTCCCTATTGAATTCTTCCCGCCATTTTCCCTGGTCCTGCCCGAAATGCTTCTTGGTGATTTTTTCAAGAGCCCTTTCCACCGTGCACCGTACCTTTTTGTGTTCATCATCCAATCGATCAATCAACGGATTGACAGCCCGCCAGTCATTGATTTCCCCAAGCACCTGGGCAGCCGCTATCCGAATGCTGGGGTGTCGATTTTTCAATGCACTTATTAAGGGTTTAACTGCTTTTTTAGCCTTCAAGCTTCCCAATGCATAGGCTGCTTGAAAGACAACATGATAATCGTTATCTTTCAAACAGTTGATCAATGGAGAAATCGCTCTGGGATTTCCAATACGTCCGAGGGATGCCACTGCCTCATAACGGACATTCCAATCTTTGTCTTTAAGCGCTTTTATCAGGTGTTTTATCGTTTGCTTCGTATTGAAATTACTTAAGGCACTTGCAGCTACAGCTCGAAGGAATGGGTGTTCATCATTTAATAATTTTATAATTAAAGGTTCTGTTTTTTTATCCCCTTTATTTCCCAGAGCCAATGCGATTTTAAAACGCTCTTCCCATGAGGGATTATTTAAAATTGCAATAAGCTCTTCAACCGATTTTTCACTCAGTTTCACAATATCTTTCCTATTGGCATAACTATTCCAACCACAACTAAAATTCTGGAATGCAAGGATATAGTCGGGATTGATTTCCAGTGCTTTTTTAAAATACTCATTCCCCTTTAAACACTCTCCAATAGCATTATACGATGAACCAAGGTTGTTATAGGCTTTGTAGTAACCGGGATTCAATGCAATGGCCTTTTTATAGTGTTTGATGGATTGAACATACATCCCTTTTCTATAATAGGCCAATCCCAGGTTATTGTGCGTGTAAGGATAATCAGGATTCAGTTCCAGTGCTTTTTCGTATTCTTTTATGGCTTTATCGCTCCATCCCCTTTCGTAAAAAGCGCCTCCCAGGTTATGACGGGCATAGTAGTAGCTCGGTGCTTTTTTAACCGCCTTTTCGTATTCAATAATCACCCGGTTCCAATTAAATTTTTCTTCGCTCACATTACCGGCAAAGATATGTCTTGCCACCTCAGGTCTCACTTTTTTTTCACTCAAATCATTAATCATATCAAGTGCCCGTTTTGCAGGGATATAAAAGGAATTTATTTGAAGAGATTTTTTAAAATAAATCTCTGCCTCTGCAAATTTTCCTCTTTGCCCCAATTTTAGCCCTTTCATGTAAAACTGCTGATATTCCCGGCCTAAAATAGGAAAAACAAAAACAAGCAATATAATCGAGAGATAAACCGCTCTAATAAATCGTCTGTTCATCTTTTCTCCTTATTCGCTAAAAAATATTATACTAAAAAATCAAAAAAATTTCATCTGGAGTCCTGGACCGGCAGCGATTCTAATTTTGGCTTTTAAAGAACAGGCAAACACAAGGAGACTGTCTCAAAACTAGCGGGTGAACACAAGGTTCACCCCTACCTCCGTCCCGAAACCCTTTGTAGGGGCTCGGTCTGAATTTTGTATTCGCCCGAATCTCGAATTCACGTTTTTATCCATTACGCCTATTCAGGATGATTTTTTTCCACTTTGCTCTTGAAATTTTCTGTCGGATATGCTATTCATTACTTTTTAATACGCAACGAAACTCTTTTAATAAATTTAATAAGGAAACCGTATTATTAATAAAAAGAGAAAATTGATGAAATCCAAAATTACTGTTCCTAAATCCAAACTTAAAATCGTCTTTACTGTTATTATTATTGTCATCATTTCAGTCATACTCCTTGAGCTTTTAGCCCCATTTCTTTACAAACAAATAAATAAAAAACCGTTTCAAAAAAAGGAACTGCAAAAACGATTATTTCACTCAAAACAAACAGATGAGGCGATTATTCCTGATCCCTGGGAAGGCAGACTTCCGGATTGGGTCGGTAATAATGATCTCCATCCATATATCGGTTTTACCTATCACAGATCAAGCAGAAACAGATATGGTTTTGCCGGTTTAAATCCTTTATTAAAGCGCTCTTCTAATAAAATAAATATATGTATTATGGGTGGGTCTTTTGCAGAAAGTCTATACATAAACTCAAAACAAGAATTAAAAGAATATTTAAAAAAATCCAATTGTTTTGCTGATAAAGATATTGAAATCACTGCTTTAGCAATGGGAGGTTTTAAGCAGCCTCAACAACTATTTGCCTTAACGTATTTTCTTTTTTTAGGAGCGGAATATGATATTGTGATTAACCTCGATGGTTTTAATGAAATTGCATTACCGTTTGCAGAAAATATTCCATATCAGACAACTGCCTATTACCCCAGGGCCTGGTTTTTATATACAACAAAGAGCTTAGATATAAAATCCACGCTGCAAGTGGCAAAAATAGTTAAATTAAGAGAAAAAAAAGAAAAGTTGAAACGCTTTTTCTCTACTTCTCCTATGTATCATAGTAATTATCTCCTGTTTTTATGGGATATACTGGATAAACGGTATGAAAATAAACTCCGAATAGAGAATAAAAAACTGGGTGAGTTATTCGCAAAGAGAAATTATCAAAGTTTCGATTCCAATGCCTCAATGTATAAAGGCAATAAAAAAAAATTATTTGAGGACCTGGTATATTACTGGAAGAATTCCTCGATTCAAATCAATCATCTAAGTCAATCCAACAAATTTCTTTATTTTCATTTTCTTCAGCCCAACCAATACCACCCGGGTTCAAAAATCCTATCTGAGGCAGAGAAAATCCATGCATATACCAATGAGCCTTATAAATATAAGGAGGCCGTTCTTTTGGCGTATCCTTTGCTGATCAAAGAAGGAGAAAATCTTAAAAAAGAAAATGTTAATTTTTATGATTTAACACAAATTTTTAAAAACGATGACAGAACCCTTTATATTGATAAATGCTGCCATTTGAATAAATTGGGTTATGATCATGTTTCAAAAGAGATGGCAAGCGCAATCATTCAATATGTTGAGAGAAACAGATAATGTAAAAGGTTACCTTAAAGTAAAATCTTGACAGAAAATGGCAAAATTTTAAAAAATTACAAATTGCAAAATACAAATTACAAACAAATTCCAAATTACAATGTCCGAAATTACAAACAGCCCTATCGGGCTAGATAAAAGACACCATTTTGTGCTCCTTGCCGAAGGCGTATAAAATTTGCCCGAAGGGCTCCTCTTTATTTGTAATTTGTAATTTGGGGTTTGTAGTTTGTTTGTAATTTGGGGTTTGTAATTTGGAATTTCCCGGACAAGCCAGTCCCTTTTTGGTTCCGGTTCATCCGGGTTGTGATCATGCAAAAATCTACTCCTTCGTTATGGACGGGGCTATCTGGTTTTAATTGTATCAGAAGGGAATTTATTTATCCTTACTCTTTGTGCCGCCTGAGCGAGATTCTATAAAACTCTGGATTTTATTTCTCAACGCATCAGAAATCTTGGTAAAGTTGCAGCCGAATCCCATGCGATCATTGGATTCATAATCCTGGATATACTTGACTTCAACCCCCAGCGAAGCGATGGGACCTAATGGTTGAGGGGTCTGGATATCGGTGACAGTTAATTGATCTCCTTCCTTTATGACAGTTAACACTTTATGCCTGGTGCAAAAAAAGCTGAGGCCACCGGCACTGATGCTGAGGAGGGTAACAGGAAGTGATAACAGAGATTCTGCGTGGGTCTGGATGGTGGCACTGATATTGTCTTTCCGGGTAAAATATGCTCTTGAGGATTCCCTTTTTTCTTCTATTTCAGCACTCATAATAATTTCCGTACTGGTTAATTATACCCGCTTATAACGGCATTGTCAACTATCATAGGCATAACTATTCAGTTTTAGAAAAACTTATCATGCATTGGATTTCTAAGAAAAGAAACCGAACGAATATAAAAAAACCTGGCAACATTTGAAAATCTTTTTTAAAAGTTCCCTTCATCATTCATCATTCATAATTAAACTCGTCCCCTGCCAGGGAGGTTCAAGCAGCCAGAACCTTGCGAACAACTCTTGCCAGTTGTCCGAAGGTATATGGTTTCTCAATAAAATCTTGTACTCCCAGTCTCAAAATTTCTTCTACCCGTTCATCCTTTCGAGACCCGGAAGCTAACAGTACTTTTGCTGACGGGTTGATGACTTTCATTTCCAGGTAGGTTTCTTTTCCTGATTTTTTCGGCATTTGCATATCTAAAAGCACCATCTTCAATTCCTGATGATGTTGCCTGAATAGCTCCACTCCTTTTTCTCCATCTTCTGCAGAAATCACCGTATACCCGGCTTTTTCCAGGACCCTTACTGCAATTTTGCGCATAATGGGCTCATCATCAATCACCAGTATTAAACCTTCTCCTTTTAATATCTCTTCCTCTTCTCTCTTTTTTTTCGGTGCCAGCATCTCTTTGAATTCCAGCAAATAAACAGCAAATGTAGAACCCTTTCCTGGTTCAGAAACCACATCCATCAATCCTTTGTGTTGTTTTAGGATACTGTAGGCCATGGACAACCCCAGACCGGTTCCGCTGGTTTTCATTTTGGTGGTAAAAAAAGGCTCAAATATCTTGGAAACCGTTTCGGAATCCATCCCAACACCTTCATCCTGGACAGAAAGTTTCCAATAGTAACCTTTTTCTGCTCCCTGGTGATTCTCGCAAAACACCTGATCTGCATAAATTTTTTCAAGTGAGACGGTGAGTATTCCCCCCCATCGCTGGTCTGCTCCTCTCATAATTGTCATGGCATGAGACGCATTGACACATAAATTTAAAAGTATTTGTTCCAGTTGTGTGGGGTCTGCCAACACCATCGCTGGTTTCGTCAAATAATGGAAATTCAATTCAATGCATTTATCAAACGTATTTTGGCAAATGTTCATCACGTGGCGAATCGTTGTATTCAAATCCACCGGTTCAAACCTGAGTTCTTCCTTGCGGGAAAGCGCTAACAAATGTTTGACGATCTCTGTTGCCCGACTGGCTGATTTCGACATATCTTCCAGGTATTTTGCAACCTCTTCGGGGTCACTTTCTTTTTTCTTCATTTCCAATTGGAGAAGGGAAAGGGAACCGATGATTCCACCCAGAATATTATTGAAGTCATGAGCCAATCCACCGGCAAGGGTTCCAACTGTCTCCATTTTTTGGGCCTGTCGCAACTGTTCATCCTTTTTTTCATATTCAGTGAGATCGGTTATCATTGCAAAAGAGCCTTTTGTATTTTTTGTTTTATCAATCAGTGGGGTTGCATTAACCAAGCAGTGAACCCGAGTGTTATCAGGCTTCTGAAGGTTTAACTTGTAAGAACTGCTTTCACCCAGCTTCAGGATTTCTATCTGGTGGTGTGCTAATTCGGCATCTTCAGGAGCCAGTAGCTCGAAAAAACTGTATCCCAACAAGCTTTTCCTGGTTCGATCCACAATGGTACACATTTCCGGGTTCACCTCCGTAATAATGCCATGGTTGTCAAGCTCCACAAAACCCTCGTTGGTGGTTTCAAGGATCGTTCTCACTTTCTCTTCGGCCTGGGTAAGGTTATCGTATAGCATGGCATTTTCAAGGGAAACAGCTGCCTGGGCTGCCAGTACTTTCAGTGTTTCCTGCTGCTCTAGAGTAAATACACCGGGGGTGAGTTTGTTTTCCAGGTAAAGAACGGCATGCAGCGTATCCTGGTGAACCACAGGTATACATAACAAGGACCTGGGCTGCTGCTCCATGATATAGGGGTCCTGGGAAAAAGGGGATTCTCGGAATGAGTCATCCAACATCACAAACTCTTTGGTTCTTTCTACAAAACGAATAATCGATCGAGGGACATAGCCATGAGGCTCTTCCACGGAAATATGCTGAAAAACCGTCACACCCTGGTCATCGGTTTTCCCCTCGGCTTCTACAAACAACTTATCGCCCTTTTTTAATAGTAAGACAATCTTTTGGGCACCGGCATTCTCCATCATGATCCGTATGAGTTTACCCAGGAGTTTTTCCATAACAATCTCGCCGGAAATGGCCTGGGATGCCTTCATGACTGCGTTAAAATCCAGGCTGGGGGCAGTGCTGTCATCCGACCCGGTTCTGGTTTCTCTACCTTTGGATATCACGTCGGCAATGAGTTCCGGGTATTTCCCCTCCAGGTCTTCTACTTTGGTCCTTGCACCCCATAATCCATATAAATAAAGGGCTTTTCTCATATAGGTGGAAGCGATTTCATCTATACCCAGGGCCAAATAGAACCTGGCTGCACATTCAGCGGCAATGGCTTCCTCATGTATAAACCCATACTGCCGGGCCAGCATGATGGATTGGTTGTAATGTTTGACAGCTTCCCCCACGTCTCCCTGCAGCCAGCACCACTGAGCTTCGATGAGCAGGTATTTATGCTGGACATTTTCCGGGGCATGTGCTGCCCATTTTTTTAGCTTTTCCCGATGTTTCTTTAACTGCTTTAAATGTTTTTCTTGCTCTTTTTTGCCCATATGGGGGTAATGAGCCAGTATGGCCAGGGAATAATAGAAATAATATTCCTGGGCAAAAATGTCCCCCACAAGGGTTTCCATGTACTTCTTCCCTTCCTCTGCCACTGCAGCAGCACCTTTAAAATGCCCGTAAAGATAGAGGAGAATCAGCCTGACCATGGTATAAAGCCCCAACCGATTCATATCATTGGCAGCAATCCACTGCGAGACAAAAGAGATTTCATCGGTAATTTCCCCCTTTAGCAGGCATTTATCTTCTGTATCACCGCCCAGGAACAGCACCATCTGGTACCAGAGGTCAAATTCCTGGATATTGGCCAATTGATGAAAATTCTTGACGATGGGATAATATTTATTGCACTCTTTTTTGACCACCAAAAGGGGTTCCCCAACAAAAAACAATCTGTATATGTAACTGTTGATAGAATAAGATGCATACCTCAGGTCCCCGGTTTCAGCACCGCTTTTATAAGACTCTTGGAGATACTCCAAACTTCCCCGAATATGCTTTTTCCAATGGTGGACCCCGGCTCCGTATACAAAATAGATTTTAGCCCTTAATCCCCTGGGATTGAATTTCTCAAGCATCTCCAGGGCCAGGTTTCCAAATCGATACCCCTGTTCAATTTTTCCCAACACATCACACAATACAGTGCCGTATACTGCATAAGCATATGCAGAATATTCGGAGTTTCCATTTCTCAACGTTAAGTCAAGGAGTTTAAATACAAGAATTGGAAAGTATTCAGCGGCCGCGATATAGGCAGGTTCCATACAACAGGTAAGAATCCGTGCAATGGCTCGTTTAGATGGATCTGTAATCTCCGGGAGATCACGCAGCGCTGCCACCCCTCCTTTTCTCATCATGAGCCGGACATTGATACCGATGAATTCTTTCAACAACACCACTTTACTGGCCTTTTGGGGCAATGGGAATCCCAGTATATTCAACGCCTCTCTACACAGTTTCACGGCTTCCATGTATTTTTGCATTCCAGTACAAATATGCAGTTTTATTTCATAGACTTTGATTTTATCCAGGCGTTTTTTCGCATTTTCCAGTACCGCAGTAAAAAATCCTTCTGCCTCTTCATATCTTCCAGTCAGGTATCCCACTTCGCCGCATTCGGTATAAAGCGCCAGTACTAACTCATAGTCTTTTTCCCATGCCAGCTTATCCGGACTGGGAAGAAGTTCCATCCCCTGCTTAAAAAATTGGTATGCCACTTCGTAAGCAATGGATGTTTTTGCCTTTTGCCCGGCCTCGAGATTTATTCGGGCAAGCCTGCCCTTATCCTTTTCATTTAATAATTCACTGGCTTTGTTTAAATGGTTGGCAAGGTCAAAAAGATACGTTTCACCGGTCTGTTCTCCGGGCTCTTCCCATATTTTTTTCCCAATCTTGAAATGCAATTCTTTTTGTTCTCTTTCATCTGTCAGTAAACAGGTGACTTCTTGCACCTTCGCATGGGAAAATTTCCCATTATCTCCTACTTTCAAAAGGATTCCTTCATCTATGGCTGGTTTGAGGTCTTTGAAGGTTTCTTCCACTGATTTCCCTGCCACATGTGCCACCATATCCAGGGGAAATTTAACGCCTACACATGCAGCAATTTTTATAGCTGCTAAGGTATTTGCCGGCAGTATGTTCAATTTACCTGCCATCAACTCCACTACATTATCCGTAATATCGGCCTGTTGAATCCTGGAGACATCCCACCTCCATCCTTCTTTAAATTCAACCAGGCTATCCTTTTGCAACGTTTCTAAAAATTCATGGATAAAAAAAGGATTGCCGTGGGTTTTTGAGAAAACAAGTTCTGACAGCGTTTTTACCTTTTCCTCTCCACTGTGCAAGGTATCTGCCAGCATTTGTCCAATCATTTGAGTGTCCAGGGGTTTGAGCTTGATCTCTTTGCAGCCTTCGCTTTCTTTCATATGTTCAACCTCACCGGCTGTCCGCCATTTCTCAATCATCTGGTCAAGAGGATGTGTAGATCCCACATCCTCATCTCGATAGGCGCCAACCAGTAAAAAATAATGCAATCCCGGGTCTTCAAATAATGCATCAATCAATTGCAAACTGGCATTATCTGCCCACTGCAAATCGTCTAAAAAAAGAACCAACGGGTGTTCTTCCTGGGCAAATACTTTAATAAAATTCCTGAACACCATCTTTAAGCGGTTTTGGGTTTCCATTGGGGGGAGTACCGGTACTTCCGGCTGCTTCCCAATGATTAATTCTACCCTGGGAAGCACATCAATAATCACCTGCCCATTATTTCCCACTGCAACCAGTATTTCTTTTTTCCACTTTTCCAATTGGCTACTTTTTGTGGCAAGCAACTGCATTTTCAATGCTGAAAATGCCTGTATAATTGCTCTGTAGGGAATATTTCTTTCAAACTGGTCATACTTTCCACTGATAAAATAAGCCCGTCTACCTGTCACCGGTCTCTGGATTTCAAAAATAAGTGCTGATTTCCCAATGCCTGGAGGTCCTGAAAAAAGGGCCATTTCTTTCTTTCCTCCTGCAGTACGATTAAATAGTTCCATCAGGTACCTGATTTCTTTTTCTCTTCCGTACAATTTTTCAGGTACCAGGAATCGATCAGAGATGTCTTTTTCCCCAATAGCAAAATCGTTGATTCTCCCCCTGGCCTGTAATTGGGTGTAACATTCTTCCAGGTCTGCTTTCAACCCTGCAGCGCTTTGATAACGATCTTCCGCACTTTTGGATATCAGTTTCATTATTATTTTAGAAACCACAGCCGGTACAGCGTTATTTATTTTATGGGGATCAATCGCTTCCCGCGCCATATGGGCATGGACCAATTCCATGGGGCCGTCCAGCTCAAAGGGCCGTTTCCCAGTCAACATCTCATAGAACGTCACGCCAAGGGAGTAAAAATCGGTCCTGTAATCAATCGACCGGTTCATTCTTCCTGTCTGCTCAGGGGAAATATAGGCAAGGGTGCCTTTCAGTTTTTCAAATTCCAGGTCCATTTGGGTTTCCTTTTTAAACTGTGTGGAAATACTAAAGTCAATGATCTTTACTTCATTTGTTTCCGGGTTAATAAGGATATTATAGGGATTGATATCCTTATGAATGATGTTTTTCCGGTGAATGTCGCCCATAATATCCACTAAAACCATCACAATTCGAAGCGCATTTTTTATGTCCACATAAACAGGATGGGAACGGATATATCGCGCCAGGGAAATTGCACCAAAATCTTCCATAATAATGGCTTTACCATACCCTACAGTTTTTATGGAATAGTATTTGATTACCCCGGGTATGTCCAGGATTTCACCAATGGCGTATTCATGCTCCAGCCGATTCAACTCTTGCGGTGAGGGATAACGGGCTTTGAGTAATTTGGCTATCACCGGGAGGTTATCCAGATTCCTGGTTCCCCTCCAGATAGCGATATGAGTGCCCTCATAAACCTTATCGGTAAAGCGATATCCTTCTATTTTAAACATTCACTCAAGCTCCTGCATTAAATAAACATACACACGTGCAAACCATTATAGGAAAAAATAAAAAAAATATCAATTGGATTTTAACATTTGTTTACATAAACCAGAAAGCCTAAACTAGACCCTAAAAAGAAAATTAGCCACCAAGAATACTATTCTTCGAAGTGGCTCTGCTACGAAGCATGAGTTAATATTTTAGGACATTATTTTTAATATATTTATTTCAACTATTATAATTTGTCTTATGCTCTCTTTTTTAACAAAAAGTTATATTTTTTGGTAAATTATGTTGATAAATGTTAAATATATTAACTTTAAAAGTGCTATATATCTAAATTTTAACAAAAAAGGAAAATTAATAAAAGTATTGACTTAAATTGAATAACGTTTAAAATATAAGATGCAAAAAATACGAGACAAAAAAATGGAAGGACTATAAAGATAAGGGAGGTTCTAATGAAAAATAAAGTCAAAGGAAAAATTGTTGCGGGAGGATTTATTTTTATTTTAATTTTGGGTTTAACACTGGTATTTACCCTTCACCTGGCTTCCAGGCAAGAGACCAGCTCCTTTCCAGAGGTTGAATTGACAGAGGTGCAGCATGATCCCTGTTTTTCACCCAATAATGACGGTCAAAAGGACCGTATGCAGATGAAGGCCTATTTCACAGGAAAACCCCATAAACATGTGTATGCCTTCTTATTTATTAAAAAAAGCCAGGATTTCATTCGTCTCCTGGCTGGAACTTCACGATTTTCGTCATCCGGGGAGGCAGTCATAAGTTTCAATTGGGATGGAACAGACTGGCACGGGCAAATGGTGACCGATGGTCAATACGACTTAAGGCTTTATTACTTTAATTTTCCCTCCCTTTTTAATTCCAAAGGGCTTAAGCCACACAAAGCCTATTACAAACTGGTACGCGCCATGGCAAGGCGAAGTGGAAACCAGCTCATAAAGAAGTGGATCGGTGAGGTAATGGTGGATACCGTACCCCCAATGCTTACTATTACCAGCCCGCAGAATAATCTTGAAACCCCGGAGGCAGCCATTCCAACCACTGGAATGGCAGAAGGAGGAGATCAACTTCGCATTAATAACCAGGCTGTTCCTGTCGTTAATGATACCTTTTCTTCGACTTTATCTCTTTCCATTGGAGAAAATAGCTTTTCCTATGTGTTGGAGGATTGCGCCGGGAACAAAGATGTAAAAGAAATAACCGTCATCCGTCTCGAGGTATATCCACCCCCTGCGGCCGACATCCAGGCCGATCCTTCCTCCATTCAAATCGGAGAATCCTCCACCCTTTCCTGGGCAACAGAATATGCAGAGGTAGTCACCATCGATAACGGCATCGGCTCTGTTGATTTGAATGGCTCCATCCAAATTTCACCTGTACAAACCACTACCTTTTCCCTCACCGCCACCGGTCAGGGTGGGATAGTTACGGACAGCACCACTGTAGAGGTCACCATTCCCACCCCAACGGTCAGTATCAGTGCGTCTCCCACCTCTATTTACGAAGGTGAATCCTCTACCCTTACCTGGACTTCCACCAATGCAGAGAGCGTCTCCATAAACAATGACATAGGAGAGGTTGATTTAAATGGTTCCATGAGTGTTTCACCAATGGAGACCACTACCTACGTTATTACAGCCTCTGCATATGGTCAAACCGTTTCAGACCAGGGAACGGTCGAAGTATCCATTGATCCCTTGAAATACACGGCCATCTACGGTCGGGTATTTGATGCAGCCTCGAATAATCCCCTCTCCCATGCGGTGATTACTGCCTCTGGCAAACAAGCCCTGAGCAATGGCGACGGATACTGGCAGTTGGCCTTTTCCTCCGGTGGAACCGTTAAGATAACAATCACAAAAGAGGGCTATACAGTGGTATACCGTAAAATCTACATCGAAACCGGCAGCGAAGATGTGGTGGAGGACGCCTATTTAACCCTCCATGACACCCAGACCACCCCCATTGGCCCGGAGGGCGGCACCCATGCCAACAGCGAT
>Ga0180438_10001566_pt1 | contig 40414 bp, 48 predicted proteins | sample SS_ome_12_FD_132455 | JGI IMG/M metagenome (GOLD analysis project Ga0180438, IMG submission 132455) | Hypersaline lake sediment archaeal communities from the Salton Sea, California, USA - SS_3_D_2 metaG | ecosystem: Environmental > Aquatic > Non-marine Saline and Alkaline > Hypersaline >... | reverse complement strand
TATAAAGATCAATAAGTTTTCTTTCTGCTGAGTCCATAGTTATTCTCCTTAAAAAAAGGGGGAGAATAAATCTCCCCATATAACTACTGAACTAAATCAGCGAACAGCATTATTGGCGGAAGACTGACCAACGCCAGCCATGGTTCCAAAGTTAACCATTCCCTGACGGGTTTCTTGTAATTGGCTTTGGAAAGCATTTAGTTGAGAAGCAACTGAGGCGAATTGTGCATTATTAGCACCACCTACAGCATCCCAATATCCGTGACGAAAGTGATTAACATCGGTATTGCGCTCAATCAGAAGACGATTGAGCTCATCATTCTTTAGATTGTTAATCAATCCACGAGTGAGTTCGCCATCTTCTTTGACGGTAAGTTGAGTCTTGAGTGCGTTGATTTCAGTTGCAGTTACAACACGATCTGCAATATCAGCAAATCCTGCTACTTGAGTAGCAGAAAGTTTAGCAAGTTCAACTGCAGTATCATAACTTCTTTGTTGTCCAGAAATAAAGAAATCAGTTTGCTCTTTGGAAAGTCTGTCGGCTTCATAACCAACTTTCTCATTTACTTTCCAACCAGTATCTTTGATATCACTATTGATGATATCGGAAACTGCATTGATTTGAGTTCTGATATCGCCTTGACCTTGAGCAACCTCAGTACGAGTTGCGGCTGCTGAAGCGGCGATATCATAACGGATTTCTCCTTGACCCACTGCTAATTCTCTACGAATATCGGCGTGGTCTACTGTATATTCTCTGCGTAAATCTGACCATGGGTCAGAATACATTACTTGGTCTGCCATTTGTTTTCTCCTTAAGGAAAGAATTGGTTAATTGAGGGCAGCACAATCCAATTTCTTCCTGACATAATGCCAGACAAGTCTTACCACAGGCGACTGTAGATGAGTCGTCTGGGATTATTTCTCTTTAAAATCGGATTGTGTTGCCGATTAGAGGTGAGGCATTAATGAAAGAACCTTTTGGGAATCTTTTAGTAATACATCTTGTTCTCTAATGGAAGAATTTTTTCTCCCTTGATTATTTATAAAAATTATTATATATCAAACTGAACATTTTTTATATCCAGTTTGCCATTTTAAAAAACCTTCAATTGTATTTGGATACTTTAATTTTCCTCTACCTCTAGGTTTTTTTTGATGCTTCATTGCAATTTCATAATTACTCCAATTTAATTCAAGTTCTTCTGGTCCATTATCAAAGTTGTAAAATCCATCTATCCAAAAATTAAACGTGGATTTGTTTTTGATATAATCGCACCATAAAGTAAATGATGCGAAAGTAAATAACCATCCAAGTCTGAGTTTTGAAAAGAAGTTTTTGAGTGTAATCATAGATGCTCCTTTTTACTCATTAATATATAGAAATAACTTTACAAACCATTAAAATCATCATATAATATGAATACAAACACTCAAAGAATAATGGTAGGACTTCCTGAATTTTTTCAACAAACTTCAAATGAACCTTATATGCGACACGATTATAAGATTTATTATACAACCAAGAAACCTGAAATATTTGATAACTTTGAAGATGTTCAAAGAACTTGGTTTCAAACACCAAATCAGTTTCTGGATTATGTTGAAGTTTTAGATCATAAGAAAACAAAAAAACCTAAAAGAAAGGGATTTTAATATGAACGAATATTGGATTGTAACCGACAATAGAACTGGTAGAGTTATTGCAAATTGTGGAGATATTAATGATGCGATAATGTTAGTTTCTTTTGATACTTATTATCGATCATACCGTCGTCATCGGTTTTTGGTGGATCAAGTAATTGATATTTCTTTCACTACAGACAAACAACTTTCGGGTCAACTTGGATTACCAATTGGAAAGGTAAATACATTAAAACCTCACAAAATTCGTCTTCCGGAAGGTCAACAACAACCTGTTAAAGTATAATGCAAAACATCAACTGGTTTAATGTGCTCATAGATCTTTATATTATTTACTGGGGATATAATTATGGAAGAGATCGAAATGAATCATAAAATTACAATTACTGAACAACTAAATTACATTTTTATCACTCTTAAAGAAACTCTAAATATTTGTGGTATGAAACTTACTAATGCCACTTTACTCCACTTCAGACGAACTTTTATACAATCTTGAAGCAGTTACGGGTTCAGAAGCAAGACGAAAATGGAGACAATCAATCAAAGAAAAATGGAATTATGAATGTGCGTATTGTGGGTCCGAAGAAAATCTTACACTAGACCACATTACACCAAGATCTAAAGGAGGAAGTGATAGAGTTACGAATGTATTATGTGCCTGCCATTCTTGTAATCATTCAAAGGGTCATCAAGTATGGTCTGACTGGTATTTGAATCAAACTTTCTTTACAACTGGGAGATTGGGTGCTATTATTGAATGGCAAAAACAAATAGATAGTAACAAATATTGCGTATATCGTCCACGTAAAATTAATTAAATGAACCACGACGATTTTCTTCCGCTGTTAGAAGCAGTTGGGGGATTTATAATTTCAATTCTCATTCTTCTTATTCCTATTTTAATCATACTATGAAATTTACTGTTTACTCAAAAAATGGTTGCTGCCATTGCACAAAAATTCAGCAAGTGTTAGAATTATCGCATCTTCCATACACCATATACAAACTTGAGGAAGATTTTACTCGCGATCAGTTTTATGCAGAATTTGGTCAAGGATCTACTTTTCCACAAGTTTTGATGAATGATACGCAACATCTTGGTGGTTGTGCAGAAACTGTGAAATATCTTCAGGAGAATAGCATAATTTAAAATGGAAAAAACCTTTAATGAAGTTTACTATGATGTGGAAAAAGCAATTGACCTTTCTTTTAAAGGGAAATTTGTATTAAAGTTTTATGATTATTTAGAAATTAAAGGTGCATTGAGAAAAGAAGTAGATGAATTTATTAGCAGTGTTACTGTGGTTAATATTAACGAGGTAGTAACTGATCTTGATACATATCTTGAGGGAGGTTCTGATAATCAACATAAACAACTACGTGAGGCATATGGACATCTTCCAAAACCAGAAGCAAGAAAAATACGAAATTATTTGTATGGCATTTTAAAGGACGCTGAAAAATATAAGTATGATAAACGAGGCGGAAGAAGAAAAAAGCAAACTAAATAAACCAGATCTCCAAATTAATCGTGGAGTTGAATTATTACTCAGAAATAGGAGGAAAAGAGAATTAAAACCAAAGACTTTCCAAGTGAAGTTTGGTAAAATGATTTCTCTTTTTGGTAGAGAGTTTCATTTTTTTATAGAATTTAACTTTGATATTAGAAAAAAATAAACTCTCCGGAGGAAACAAATGGAACCCGCATACGTAATAGCATTCACTGTAATGTTCACTTTGCTCTTTTTTATGGTTGGTAGTATAATTGGTTGGTTAACTTACCGGCACTTATTAGAAACAAGACCTCCATACTTACACCCAGAGTTCTTTGATGAAAACGGACAAATCATACCAGACGAAGTTGTTGCTGTTAGATTTGAAGAGGGATTCTTTGATGATGACTCTGATGAAGATGAAGATTAAAGAATATTACTAAATATATTAACTTTATAGTATTGTATTGAATTTATGACTGAAACAAAAACAAGAAAAATGGCAACTGAAAAACCAATTGAAACGCTTCCAAATAATCCTTTCATATTTGAAATTCTAGAACTTGCCTCAAAACAAAGAAGTAATGAAAGGAAAGAGGAAGTTTTAAAAACATATGATGATGCTTCGCTTAAAACAATTTTAATTTGGAATTTTGACGAATCAGTAATTTCTCTTCTTCCAGAAGGAGATGTTCCGTATGCAAGCACTGGTGAACAAACTTCTTATAGTGGAACATTGAGCTCTAAAGTTGAAGATGCAGTATCCAAAATGAGTGAATTGGGTTCAAACTCTTTGGGGTCTATGGATCAAGGAAGATCTTCGATCCGAAAAGAGTACCATATGTTTTATAATTTTGTAAAAGGAGGTAATGATGGGTTAAGTTCTCTTCGAAGAGAAACGATGTTCATTAACATTTTACAAGGTCTGCACCCAAAAGAAGCAGAACTTTTGTGTTTAGTAAAAGATAAGAAACTTATTAATAAATATAAGATAAGTTTTGATAATGTGAAGAAAGCGTATCCCGACATTCAATGGGGCAATCGCTCATGAATGTAGTTATAGATGGAAACAGAAAAATGGCAGAATCGACAAAAAAAGAAAATCAAATTCTGCCTCGCGAATATGGTTGTGAAGTTTTATTAGAAAGAACTACATTTGAAAAAGTAAAGGACCCTTCGTTTCCGAATGATGCTTATTTAATTTGGTATCTTATCGATGACATTCAATATATGGATCTAGTGAGATGCTCTAAAAAAGTAAATCTTTTTGATATGTATTATGATAATTATGGTCCAGGAGCAGTCCAAAAGATTGATTTTGGATATGGAAGAGTAAATCCTAGAATTTGGGGATATAAGGAACCTGAAAAGAAGAAAAGAAGATGAGTGCAGGATTTGGTGGGCAAGGAAAGGAAAATAGGATTGGTAAGGATGCTAATATTACTATTGATTTAGATAATATCGATATCATTCTAAAACAATATAAAAATATTAAGAAGTATCAAAAGTCATCTTTGTATGCAATTAAAACAATGGACGGTACGGAGCAAATTATAAGTTCATTAATCAGAGAAGCAGAGGAGAATCCCTTGTAATGGGTAAGCATTTTTTACTAAATCTTTATGGTTGCTCGTCAGTTCTTTTGAATGATGAGAATTTTCTATTAGATCTAATAGAAAACGCCGCGATTGCCTCAGGTGCATCAGTACTCAAGACAGTTTCTCATAAGTTTGATCCTCAAGGTATTACTGCAATTTGTTTATTATCTGAATCTCATATTTCAATTCATACGTGGCCTGAAGAAACTAAAGCAGCAATAGATTGCTATACCTGTGGATCAGCAAATCCAAAAATTGGGTGCGATATAATAATTGCTCAACTTAATCCAAATGAGTATAAGTTAAACTATATTCAAAGATAAGAGAGATTGACTTTTTTATTTTTCTTGTGTAAAATAGGTGTAAGTATTGTAATAATATGAACCAAGAAAAAGTAAAACTGATTGTTCGTAATATGGAATTACTTGTTCACTCTTTAAAAGAAGAACTAAAAGATCCTCCATCTATAAGTTATGAGGAGGTTTCTCCATATTTGGTTGATGATGATATTGAATTTTACGAGGAAGAAGATTAATGAAACCAATTAAAGCAAAGGATTTATTAGAACTTGATGAACATCTTGAAGTGGTTAAACTTCAGTCTTATGAATTGCCGGAACAAGTTGTTTGGCAAGCAGGTAAGGGTGATTATGCCGAAGTTCCTATTCATAAGGTAGAGGTTCCTCATTATAAAAAATGTGGCGAATGGATTGTGGAACAACTACTTGCGAATGATAGAGGGCACTGGGGACCATTAGAGCATCCTCAAATTACTTTTTCTTGCTCCGGATTCGTTCATAATGTAATCGTTCAGGCAAGAACTCATCGTATTGGAACTTCTTGGGACGTTCAATCACAAAGATATACCGGAAGGCGTGTCGTCAAGGTTTCCAAGAGGGAACTTGATGTTGAGGAGGTCTTCTATGTGCGCCCTGTGGGGTTCTACACCAACCGTAAGGGCAAGAAGTATGAATGGACCGAAGAACACCGCCAACGCAAGTTAGGGAGGATTCTAAGCGAGTGTGACGAGTATGCTGAGTACTACGAGCAGGGTATGTGTGAGGAACATATACGAGATTATCTTCCGCAGGCAATTCGACAGAACTTCGTGGTTTCTTTTAATCTTCGTTCCGTTCTTCACTTTATGGACCTTCGCTCAAAACTTGATGCTCAGCTTGAGATTCAAGCATTATGTGACGCATTTGTTCCCGAACTTAAATCTTGGTCTCCAAATGTCTGGGAATATTATGAGGAAAAAAGACTACATAAAGCACGATTAAGTCCCTGAAGTATTATGAAAACTTACTGTCTAAAAGATCATTTCACTGGTCTTATTTTTAAAGTATTTGTTTCTGAAGAGGATTTACAAAAGTTTTTAAAAGGAAATCCTGATATTGATGAGTGTATTGATTGCATTGAGTGTGATGACGCACCTTCAATAACATTGGAATAAATAATAACAGCACAATAGAGGTGTAAATTTTGGCGATATATCCAATAGTTCATAAAGAAACTGGTGAGAAAAAAGAAATTGAAATGAGTGTTCATGATATTCAACAATGGTACATAGACAATCCTAAGTGGCAAAGAAATTGGTCGGAAGGATGCGCAAGTCCTGGAGAAGTTGGAGAGTGGCAATCAAAACTTGTCAATAAACATCCAGGGTGGAATGAAATTTTAAAATCTGCCTCCAAGTCTCCAGGATCAAGAGTAAAACCTATTTAAAATATATGGCACGAAGAAGAAGAGAGGAACAACCAATCGGTGTTGGACTTACTATAAAACAGACAAAACGTAGAAAACCAATCAATAGTGATTCATTGAGAGAAATTGAACCTCTCACCGAAAATCAAAAACTGTTATTTAAGCATTATAGTGAGGAAAAAAATATTTTTGCTCATGGTGTTCCTGGTTCCGGAAAAACATTTATTTTACTTTATAATGCACTTAGAGAAGTTCTTGATGAAAGAACACCTTATGAAAAAATTTATATTGTGAGATCTCTTGTTCAAACCAGAGAAATTGGTTTTCTTCCTGGATCAGAAGATGATAAAAAATCTTTATTTGAAATACCATATAAAAATATGGTAAGATATATGTTTGAGTTGCCAACAGATGCTGACTTTGAAATGCTTTATGGTAATTTAAAAGCACAAGGAAGCATTAGTTTTTGGTGTACTTCTTTTATTCGTGGTGTTACTCTCGACAATGCGATTATTATTGTTGATGAAGCACAGAATTGCTCTGCACACGAATGTTTTTCTGTAATCTCTAGATGTGGTCTTAATACTAAAATTATGTTTTCGGGAGATATTGAACAAAGTGATTTAACGAGAATGAGTGAAAAAAATGGAATTATTGATTTTATTCGTGTGATAAATGTTATGCCTTCGTTTGAAAAAATTGAATTTGAGGTCAATGATATTGTCCGTTCACCACTCGTTAAAGAGTTTGTAATTGCTAAAAAATCTTTGGGACTATAGTATAAAATGTCATTTATTCATCATAATTATCTGGGTGATCTTGAATTAGATTGTAAGACTACAGAGAGTATTCGTCTCTACAATCTACCCAGCGGACAATGGGTTCCTTCTATTACTTCTGTAACTTCTTTCTACAATCGTGAGATTTTTGTTAAATGGAGAAAGAGAGTTGGTCTTGAGGAAGCAAACCGTATTACTAAAAGAGCAACTGCAAGAGGCACTGATTTTCACCAAGTATGTCAAGATTATCTTGAAAATAAAGAGTTGGATTGGAATAATTATCAACCACTCTCAAAGTTTATGTTCTATCATGCAAAACCAGAATTAGATAAAATTAATAATATTCATGCGATTGAAAGAACTCTTTATTCTGAATATCTAGGACTTGCCGGTCGTGTTGATTGTATTGGGGAGTATGATGGTGAACTTGCAATAATTGACTTCAAGACTTCTGAAAAAATTAAACCTGAAGAATGGCTTGAAAATTACTTCGTTCAAGAAATGTTTTATGCTGCTGCTTATTACGAATTAACGAAAATTCCTCCGGTAAAATTGATTACTATTATGGTAACTCCGAGTGGAGAAATCAAAGTATTTGACAAAAGAAACAAAAGCGATTATATTAAATTATTAGTTCGATACATTAAAGAATTTGTACATCACAATACTAGGCAAGATGGAAAATGAATTAGAGAAAGTTTTAGAGAGTAAATTTTTCTGCCCATCAAGATTTGCTCAAGAAATTGAAAGTCTTGTATCGGAACAGAAAACTAGTTATATTGATGCTATAGTAAATTTTTGTGAGCAAAATAATATTGATTTAGAATCAGTTCCCAAACTAATCTCTAAACCACTTAAAGAAAAACTTAAGTGTGAAGCAACTGAACTTAACTTCTTGAAAAGGAGTTCTCGCGCAAAATTACCTCTTTAATATGTGATATGTGGTATGTTTATTTGTACTTAAGAAGAAATAAACCGGAAAAATAAAGAAAGATATTTAAATAAAAAAGGAGAAAATAAATCAAGTGTCACCTTTTGAAGTGTATAAAACATATCTATCAATATCACGACATTTTACTACTGATACTTATGATTATCATAAATATTGTGGAAAGAGTAGATGTAGTTTAAAAAGTTTCTATTCTAATAGATCTAGATATTTTTTTGAAAAACTTTCTAGAAAATATTCCGACGATGAGATATTGAAATTATTTGTTTCAAATTATGCTTATAGTGAAACATATGATAAATTGTGGATTGGTGATATAGTTAAAAGTGGAGAAGAAAGATATAAGAACTGGCAGAAAAAAGTTCAGTCTCTTTCTTATCTATTCAAAGAAGAATCGCAACTTTTGTTTGAAGAACATAAATTTGAAGAGGTTTTTGAATGTTCGAAAGGACATCCTCTATTATTAAAAAAATTTCTTTCTGGTAAAGTTAGTTTAGAGACTTTGGTAATCTACGATAAAATCTTTATGTTTAGGAAAAACTTCGATAAGAAATTACGAGATCCAGTGTGGGAAACCGTAAGCCGTAGAATTAAAAAGTACTCACCCTTCATACATATTGAGGTATTTCACTTTAGAAAAATCTTGAAAGAAATAGTTCTGGGGGAAAGATGAGTTTTTTCGATTCTGAAATGGTTAGAGCAGAGATGACCGAAATTGCTGAACTTCAAGAAGAAGTTTATGGAAGTGTATTTAAGTTTCCTTCAATGACCAAGGAAGACAAGATACGACATGTTGATCTTTTGGAAAGACTTTTATACAAACAAAAAGTCCTTTATACGAGAATGAGTTTATCTGATGACCCAGAAGCACAAGAAATGAAAGAAAAAATTACTCATTCTGCCGTAATGATGGGTATGCCTCCTGGAACTGATATGAATATTATTTTGAATAATATGACAAAAATGCTTGAGATTATGAAAGAACAGATTGACAATACTGGTTTCGACCTGTAGGATATGTGTGGGCTGGACGATCCCTTAAGCAAAGTCGCAAAAGCCAAATCCTACAAATATAAGGTAATCTAAATGTCATTCGAAAATTTAAAAAAGCAATCTAGTATCGGTTCTTTGACTGCCAAACTAGTTAAAGAAGTAGAGAAGATGAGCACTACTTCTAGTGGTGCTGATGAGCGTCTCTGGCGGGCAGAGGTGGATAAAACTGGTAATGGTTTCGCAGTGCTTCGTTTTCTACCTGCTCCAGAAGGTGAAGAACTTCCCTGGGCAAAGATGTACTCACATGCCTTCCAAGGTGTTGGTGGGTGGTATATTGAAAACAGCCTCACTACTATTGGTGGTAAGGACCCACTTGGTGAACATAATCGTGAACTGTGGAACACGGGATCCGAAACAAATAAAGAAATTGTTCGTAAGCAAAAACGTAAATTAAACTATTATTCTAATATCTACGTCATAAAAGATCCTGCAAATCCTGAAAACGAAGGTAAAGTCTTCTTGTTTAAGTATGGCAAGAAAATCTTCGATAAGATTATGGAAGCAATGCAACCTGAATTTGAAGATGAGACTCCTATCAATCCCTTTGACTTCTGGCAAGGTGCAAACTTCAAACTGAAGATCGTAAAGAAAGATGGTTATTGGAACTATGATAAGTCAGAGTTTGATCGTGTAGCACCTCTGCTGGACGATGATGATGCTCTGGAATCAGTATGGAAAAAGTGTTACTCTCTAACTGCCGTAACTGCTCCAGATCAATTCAAGTCTTATGAAGAACTTGAGCGTCGTATGAATATGGTGCTGGGGCAGAAAACTTCTCCTACCCAATCTCGCGCAGTTGTTGAGCAAGAAGACGAATATGAATCATATACCCAAATTCCTACTGTAGAAAGTCGTGTAGTAGAAGAACTAGAGCAGTCTTATGCTCGCTCTAAATCTCCTACACTTCCTGTAATTAATAGTGCAGATGATGATGAAGATGATGCGATTGCATATTTCTCCAAGTTGGCTGAATAATTAAGAGTAAAGTCTTATATTATCTCCGCGTTTTAAGGTGTCGCTCAGATTTTGGGAGGCGCCTTCTTTATATGCCATAATATCTTGCATATCGTCAAGAACAACATTTAAGTATCTTGGTTTCAGTAAAAATATATTTCTCTTATCGTTTTCAAGTTTCTCTTCATACTCATAATTTGTGATTGGAAGTACTGCCGTTGTTGGCCCAATGTCTATTTGTTGATCAATAAAAAAGTCATAGAATGAGATTGAAAAATCGGATTGAACTTGCAATCCTGCAGGAACCATAGTGACCCCTTGACGGTTTTTAATTTCTTGAGTTTCGTAATGGTGAATTCCATTATAAAGAGTATCATAATCACCATACTTATCTAAAAGAAATCTATCAAAATCATTTTGTGATAAAGGCCACTCTGTTTGGACATTGATAACATTATTACAGATGAGAACTAACCAATCTAAACTGGAATCTTGATACACTTCAAATGCAACATTATCTGGTCTATCATTACCTTTGATTTGATACTTGGTAAAGAATGCTAGATTTTGAAAAATGTCTTCACGTAACTTTCCTTTCTTAAAAAGATTTTTTACTATAGCATAGTCTCCAATTTTAGCATCCGGAAGTCTGCTTACATATTCAAAGTTGGGAATTCTACTGAAGTAATTTGACATTTTAGTAACCTATTTCTGTATCTGCATTCTTATCCAATGCAGTGTAATCTTCATTGAAGATTGGTTCTAATTCACTAAACTGCATTGTGACTTGATATGAAGCCATTGCACCATCGGTAAAAGTTGCATACTGACCTTCAGGCGTATAATCTACAGAGAAAGATTGTAAAGCACATTCTTTAATTCTATTAATAAATTTATGTTCTTTATTTTGATGTAAATATCTAATTTTAAATGTATTAGGTGCTTTTAAAAATAAATTTGATGGTGATGTTTGTGGTGCCATTCCTTGTTTAAAAAATCTTATAATAGAACGAATTGTTTCAGATTCTCTTTTACTTCTTGCACTTAACTTAAATGTAAAATTAAAAGGTCTAAGTTGAGGTCCATTAAATAAAAGTTCCATATTTGGGTTTTGAACAGCACCTTGTGTTCTGGATAAAATTCCTCTTACATTCACTGCTTGTTCTGTAAAATATGCCGCTAAGCCAGTTTTAATTTCTCCTGCCGCTTGTGATCCAGCACCTATTTGATTTTCTGCAGTTTTTGCTGCTTTACCTCCACCACCAGTTATTCCTGCAGTTGCCAAATCTGCAAGTGCTTTTTGTGCGCTCGTTATATCTTCTGAACCCCAATTGACGTTGTTGAAATCTGATATTCCACTGGGTATTGGTAATGTTACTCTTCCAATTGTTCTGGAAGTATAATTTGACCTTTGGCCAAAAGTCCCAAGATTTGAAGCACCACCTTCATTTGCTTTTCTTGGTTCGTATTTTAACATATTAAATTCAATAACATCCTGATTCTCTAACTTTAGTTGAAGAGGATATCGTAAATTATTGGGAAAAGATAATCTTGTTTCTGTTTTTGGAGTTGATAGGTCTGATATTAACGCTGCATTATTTGGATCTCCACCTTCAGTTGTTGTTGCATTATTCTGAGTGCTTGGTGCTATCACTTTTTGTTCTTCTGGAGTAAGACCTCCCCCACCCAAAGGTCCTTTTTTTGTTGCGGATACAATTTGTTGTTGAGTATTAGTTTTTAATGCACCCTGTTCTAAAGATTTTTTGGCATCAGCACCAAGAATTTCTTTTCCACTAGAATCTTTTAAATATGCCCAAGTTTTTCCACCATCTGTAGTTGTTGCTGCCGGAGCATAATTTCCAGCAGTATCAGAATAATATAAAGTGGTTGTTCCTCCAGTTACTTTTCCACTTGTATCTTTAGTAACTTTAGTTGATGTTGTTGTAAAAATATTTGTTTGATTAGTTCCAACTTTGGTTTGTATTGGTTTGCTATTAAATGCATCTGGTGGTCCGACAAATGCCATTAAAACTTCCTCCCACTTACAAGAAAGTTAAGCATCTCAATTTTTCGTAGAGTATGAGACATTTATAGAGAGTTTTTATTTATTTAGACGAAATTTTTGATAAGGTATTGAAAGTAACTCATCCAACTCATTATATTTAATTACGTGAAGTTTTCCTGCAACTTCTTCCCAAGTATAATTTCTTGACTGCCTCCAATGAAAATTGATTGCTTTAAATCCCCACCTTTCCAGTTCAGTACAAGCAATCAAAGGGTGTTGATCATATTCAATTTCTGGTGTCTTTGGATTATAAACGAAGGTATAAAACTTTCCTGGTTCTGGATATAATACTTCTTCCTTTAATGTCTCCATTATCATCAACATCAAATCTTCCGGATCGCTGGTTCCACTTTGAGCAATTTTTCTTTTGAGTTTTCCGACTCTTGCTGTTGTTGATGTATACTTCCCAAAACCCTCTGCCATTATTTAATTCCCAATTCCTGCTCGGTGATCACGCTGAACTTAATTAAATGATCGTCACACCATTCTTGAATTGATTTCCATTTAGATTGATTCACTGCGTAAGTATTCACTTCATTAATATAAGTTTTTGTCTTTTTATTTCCCTGCACAGGTGGTACTGTTTGTTTTTTTGGTTTTATTTCTATTACATACTTCTGAATTTTTCCATTACTCTCTAATACTTCAATAATAAAATCTGGGAAGTATCTACACACCTTTTGCTTCACTGGATTATAATAGGGTATGCAAAATTCTTCAGATCCATAACGAATAATATTGGGAGATCTATCACACCACTGCATGAACTTAAGTTCCCAACTGCTACGATAAATTATATTTTGAACATCTCCAATATACTTCTTTGGATTCTGTGGATGAAATCTTCCTTGATGATATTTTGAATCTCTTGGCATCTTTCTTTATTTTTTTGATTATACATAATATATAAGACTAAAAGTATTTATAGATGCCTAACAGAAAGAATGTATCTGACATAAAACTTAATTTATTAAGACCTGCTCTTACATCTCATTTTGAGGTAGAAATTGGACTTCCTAGTGGAGATTTTGGCATATTTTTGAAGAATAATAGTATTGAATTAAATCCTGCCACAGATCAGTCTAAATTACATCTATTGTGTTCTGAAGCAACGTTGCCAGGATCGAATTTGGCCACATTTGAGATTAATAATGATTTTACTGGAGTTACAGAAAGACACGCATATAGAAGAATTTATGATGATCGTATTGATTTAACTTTTTATGTTGATGCTGAAAAATATTTACCAATTAGATTTTTTGAGGTTTGGATGAAATATATTGCTAATGAAAGTGTAGCAAAGCAACCAGACAAAGATGTTGGGTCTAGAGATACAAATTATTTCTATAGAATGAGATATCCGGATGGTACTGATGGATATACTGCCCAGGGACTAAAAGTTATAAAATTTGAAAGAGATTATAAAAATTCTCTGGTTTATGAGTTTGTAAAGTCATATCCAATCAGTATTTCTTCTATGCCAGTATCTTATGACTCATCTTCTCTATTGAAGTGTACAGTTTCTATGACTTATATTAGATATCTTATGAGCGGAGATCGGACTAAAGATTCGTCCCCAGATCAAACAACAAATTCAAACTTTAATCTTACTGCAGATCAGTTAGCAGCATTGAATTCCTCTCAAGTATTTGGAAATCCTAATTTGAGCAATCTTAATTTTGGGGACTTTACTACAACGGGTGGAGTGAATTTTAGTCCTACTCAAGCGAGCGGGAACGCTATAAACGTTAAGGATGCTTATTCTGGTAACTTCACTTTAAATGGTTGACCATCAAATACTTCATATAAATAATCATACCTGAATTTATAAAAAGATTATGCTGCCCAAAATTGTTGCGCCCACATATGAACTTGAATTGCCATCTACAGAAGAAACAATCCAATACAGACCTTTTCTGGTTAAAGAAGAAAAACTATTAGTCATTGCTTTAGAAAGTGAAGATACAAAGCAAATTACAACAGCGATTAAAACTGTAATTAAAAACTGCATTCTTACCAAGAATATTAAAGTTGAGGCACTTCCAACTTTTGATATTGAATATCTTTTCTTAAATATTCGTGGTAAGTCTGTTGGTGAAGAACTTGAAGTTAATATTATTTGTCCCGATGATGGAGAAACTCAAGTTCCTGTAAAGATTAATTTGGATGATATTAAAGTTCAAAAGAACGAAGAGCACACTAATAAAATTAAAGTTGATAAAAGTATTATGATGGAAATGAAGTATCCATCACTAGAACAGTTTATTAAAAACAACTTTGATTTTACAAACAAGAATGCAATGGATCAGTCATTTGATTTGATTGCTTCTTGTATTGATAAAATCTTTACAGAAGATGAAGTATGGTCTACTGCAGATGTAACGAAAAAAGAACTAACTGACTTTTTGGAGTCAATGAATTCCTCACAGTTCAAAGAGATTGAAAAGTTTTTTGAAACAATGCCTAAACTTTCTCATACTATTAAGGTTAAAAATCCAAAGACTGAAGTTGAAAGTGAAGTTATTTTAGAAGGGTTAGCATCTTTTTTCGCGTGATGATGGTTCATATGGACCTTGAGAATTATTTTCGTCTTAATTTTTCGTTAATTCAATATCACAAGTGGAGCCTAACCGAAATAGAAAATCTCATACCTTGGGAACGAGATGTTTATGTTGGATTACTGCAGCAACATCTTGTAGAAGAAGAATCAAAACAAAAACAACAGATGAGCAATGCCCAATTCTAATCAAAAAGAAGTCATTGATACTAGAATACTGAAGCTCATTGGGCTTGAAGATGTTTTTGATTTGGATTATGAAACTTATCTAACTCTTCTTAAGGAAGCAATGGTTAAAGGTAGGATGACGAAAACCTCAATTCCTACCGAAGAGGTTGAACTTTTAACGAATGAATATAAAAGAGTTAAGACGAAAAAGGATAAAGGTAGATTTGAAGTAAAAGGAAAGAAAATAACTGCAGATTCTTTTTCTGTTGGAAGTATAAAAGCAAAACTAGGGACAACAAGACCAAAAGGACTTCTTCCTGCTGCCATAGGAAAGTCTCCAATTGCAAGTAGTTTAACTGATAGTATTGCTACAATTACTTCCGCAGTAACTTCAATTGCAGAAACACTTAAAGCACAGAAAAAATTAACTGATGATACTACTGCTTTTGATAAAAGAAAATCAGAGCAAGATAAAAGATCACTTGCAGAAAGTAAATTAGAGAAGAGATTTGATAGGATAAAGAAAGCAGCAGAAAAAATAATTGCACCCGTCAAATCTTTGCTTGATAGAGTATTAGAATTCTTTACGACAATTTTATTAGGAAGAGTTGTTTATAAACTGATTGAATGGTTGGGTAATCCCGAGAATGCAAATAAAGTCAAATCCATTATAAGGTTTTTAGGTGATTGGGGTCCTGCTCTTCTTGGTGGGTTTATTTTATTTGGAACAAGGTTTGGAAAGGGAATTAGAATATTAACAAGAATTGCATTATCGGGTATAGGAAAACTTGCAAAAGCAATTCCTGCTTTAATGAGATTTGGTAAAAATAATCCCAAAACAGCACTTGCTCTTGCTAGTGGAACTTATGCTGCAACACAACTTTCCCAGAGAGCATTTAGTGGGGGAGATGAAAAAGTTCAAGGACTTGTTGGTGGTGGATTTGTTGTTCCAAGATTTAAATTACCTGCTTTTTCTGGAGGTGGGTTTAATTTTAGTAATATGTTTAATGGATATGTAAGTGGTCAAAAAGGGATAGATAAAGTTCCTGCAATGTTAAGTGATGGTGAGTTTGTAATGTCTCGCGGCGCAGTTCAAAAGTATGGGGTAGATACTCTTGAAGGTATGAATGCTGCTGGTGGCGGAACAAATAAACCAAAGGTTGTATCTGGAACTACTTATGCTGCAGGTGGAGGGTTGGTTGGTTATGCTGGTAATATGATTAAACATCACGAAGCACTTTCATCTTTAAAACCAAATCAAAATTATTATGTTTCAATTAAAAGTCCAGAATATAAAAAAATAAACAACAGTACAAAAATATACCCATACCTGGATAGCGTAAATGTTCCTACAATAGGATGGGGAGCGACTTATTATGATAAGATTTCAAATGGAAAAAAACCAGTAAAAATGACAGATCCTCCAATTACAAAGAAAGTAGCGGATGATCTTTTGAATAAACATCTTGGAGAACTTATTCCTCGTGCTAAATCTCAACTTCCTTTATGGAATAAGATGTCTCCACAACAACAAGGAACTGTTGTTTCTTTTATGTATAATGCTGGACCAAATTCAATTAATCCTACTGGGCCTTATCCGAAATTTTCTAAAGCTTTAATTGGCGGAAATATGAGAGAGGCTGCTGCACAGGTGAATAGAAGTGGTCCTCCTACATCTAGAATAAATGAAGAAAAAAGATTATTAGCATCTGGTCCTTTAGATCTAAAAAAGGCAGTTGCGACAAAACCAAAAGAAGAAAAAAAATCTCCAGGAATATTTGATAGAATATCTTCGGGATTTAATTCTCTTTTCGCTCCTTCTGCAATGGCAAAAGAATCGCGATATGCAAAAGGAGGAATGGTCAATTCTCCAGTAAATCCTATAAAAACACCAAAAACTCCTATTAAAGCAAATATAGCACTGTCCAAACCAAATCAAAAGTCAATTGGCCCTGTTCCAAGACCAGCACCAAAACCACAAGTTCTTCCAACTGGAGGAATAAGTGGAAGAAGAAATATTAATGGTGGTGGAGCATCTTCTACAAAAACTCCAAGTTTTAATGCAACCACTAAAGGTATGAGATCAAAGCAAGAAACTCTTGGGTTGATGAGGTAAAATAAATGGCGGTTAATATTGAAAAGTTTTTACCTTCAGCAGCATCAAAAAGTGTAGCACTTGCAAAGGTATCCCAAAGCATTGCTAAAGGAAGTTCTTCATTAGGAATTACAGAGTCTGCTCAAAAAAACATAGGTATTATTAGTGTTAAGGTTATTGAAATTGATAAAATTTTAAAAGGAACTCTTGCATCTCAAAAGAAACAACTTGACAATCAAAAAAGACAGCAGAGCAGTCAAAGAAGAGAAAAGCAAGAAGAAAAATTAGAAAAAAAACCAGATGCAGAAAAGGGTAAAATAAAAATGCCTAAAGCCCCAAGATTGGGTATTTTTGATTGGATTAAAAACTTTATTGGAAATATTATTCTTGGATACTTTGCAGTTAGATTAGTAGACCATCTTCCAAAAATTATTCCAATTGTAAAGTTTATTGGGAATGCAGCAGATTTAGTTATTGATATTGGAGGCAAACTATTAGATGGTCTAGTAACTTTTATTGATATTGGATATAAAGCAGTTGATTTTAGTCGTGGATTAGTTGGAAAAACTTTTGGTGAGGAAGCATTAAAGAATCTGGATAAACTTACGAGTGAATTTGAGAAGTTTATGAATCTTGCCATTATTGTTGGAATGGCAAGTGCTGACTTTGGAATGGAACGTCTTGCAACTAGGGGGGGAGCAAAGGCAGGACTTGCTGCCGGTCAAGCAATGTCAAAGTTGGGATTAAAGGCAGGTTCTATTGAAGCAAGGGCGATTACTTCCCAACAAAAAATATCGGCAAGAGCAACTGAAAAAGCACAAAGAAGAATTGCTGGAGCACAAATAAGAGCTGGCGCAGCAGCTGGTGGAAAGGGTGCAGCAAAACTAACTTCTAAAATTGGATCTAAAGCACTAAAAGCAGTTCCATTTTTAGGTGCTGGACTTGCTATAGTTGAAGGTATAATGAGAATCAAAGATGGTGATTATGTTGGGGGATTGCTTTCCTTTGGTTCAGCAATTCCTGTTGCTGGTTGGGCATTTTTAGCACTTGATATTGCTCGCGAATTTATGGGCGGGAAAGAATTTGATGAATCAGTTGGAAGATCTTTTGGGGGAAAACCTGGACTAACTGATAAGCAAGTTCATAAAAGAACTCCGCATATGTCAGGACCTTCTTTTATGGGTCTTGCTGGTGGTGGACAGCCACCTGCCCGAGGTGGGAAACCTGTTAGTGGTCCATCTAGAAGAATTAAAAAAACCAAAACAAAAAGAGCAATTTCAGTTCAACCAACACCAATTAAACCTGGTGCAAATGTCGGTGGTGAAAAAAATATAGAGAAAGTATTTCCAAAATCAAAAGATAAGACGAAAACCAGTCCATTAGACTATATTGAGAGTTCTTATAAAAAAATAGGTGAAGAACAATTCTTTGGTCCATTGATGAGTATCTCAACCAAAGCATTAGTTGGACAAAAACCTGGTAAGGTTGATTATAAAAATGCAGCACAAGGTTTAAGCAATTGGATGAATGATACTTTTAGTGATGAAATATTAAGAACTGGCGCTCTTTATGCTGCCGGTGGTGGTGAGATTGATATGAAATTATTAGAAAGTAAAAGTGGTGATATGACTGATGCAATTGCAAAGTCTCTTGAATATAATATTTCTAGGAGAGTTGATGATACTATTAATGATCTTATGAAGCAGATGATGTTGAAAAAAGAAGGTGATGGAACTCCTACAAAACCAGCATCAGATGAAGATGTCCCAGAAGGAACGGGTTCATTAACTGGAAATACAAATGCAGAAAAAGTCTTCAACTACTTGATTGGATATGGATTTACTGAACAGGCCGCTGCTGGAGTTATTGGTAATCTTATGCAGGAGTCTAGCGTCAATCCACAATCGCGACAACTTGGTGGTGGTCCAGGAAGAGGTATTATGCAATGGGGAACTGGTCCGGGAAGTGGTGGAAGATGGGATGCATTAGTTGCTTGGGCAGCATCTTCTGGTAAAGATCCTTGGAAATTAGATACTCAAGTAGAATGGATGATGAAAGAGATGAGATCTTACGGAACTCTTAATCGTTTGAAAGGAGTCACTAATGTAAAGAAAGCAGTTGAAATATTTGAAAGTGAAATGGAGAAAGCAGGAACTCCAAATTATCCACGAAGATATCAACTTGCTGCTGATGCCCTAGCAAGTTTTGGTAAAGGTAGGGCAGGAGGTGAGGGAGTTTCTCTTGGATCAATGCCCGGTAATCTTTCTTCTGTAAAACAACTTGCTTCGGAAATGGGATTAACGCTTACGAGTTCTCAAAGAGGTCCTCGTTATCCTGGAGATAAAAGTCTTCACATAAGCGGAAGAGCAATGGACTTTTCAAATGGTGTTGATACGCCACAACAAAAAGCATTTGCGAAAGAAATCATTAAAAGATATGGATCTTCTTTGTCTGAATTAATTTACACTCCTTTAGGTTTTGGAATTAAAAATGGAAAACAAGTCCCATTATCAACTTGGGGTAAAGAGACAAATGCAGGACATTATAATCACGTTCACGTAGCATTTGAAAAAGGCGGAAAGGTCAATGGATTTACGAGAGCAATTCTTGGAGAAAAGGGCCCCGAGTTTGTTATTGATGCCGACTCTACAAGAGCATTGGAGGATAATTTCCCAGGATTTTTGAGTGCATTAAACAAAGCAAATTATGAAGGTGCATTAAAAGTTTTAAGAACTTATGCCGAATATGAAATGCCCTCTCCTGAAGTTGTTTATATTCCTGTTCCAATTACTATCAATACACCAGAAGATTATTCATCACAGTCCTCTGGTGGTCTTGCAATGTTTGTTGGTGGAGAATCAGACGATCCATTTAAAACTTTATATCAAGGTACTTAAATAGAAGTAGGAGATAATAACAAATGGCAAATCAAATTGTTTCAAAAAGTGCAGAACCGTCTTTTATTGATAGAATTGATATCATCTCAAATAAGAATCAGAAAAGTGTAAGTGTTGCGAATGGTACAATTCGTTTGATGTATTATGAAAGCATTCTACAGGACACAATTAGGGCAACAGTTACTTTTGCCGATACTGGTAATGCTATTAATAATAAAACTGCACTTGAAGGTTTACCAATTGTTGGACAAGAAAAAGTTCAAATTAAATTTAGAGATAATAATGAACAGACTTTAGATCTTGTTTTGTATGTTAACAAGGTTACTCCACTTTCTGATGATACAACTAAATCTATGGTCCAACTTGATTTGGTTTCAAGGGAATATATTTTAAATGAAAAGATTAGACTTAATACGAGATTTGATGGGAAGATTTCAGATCATATTCGTAAAATTTTAACAGATCAAAATTATCTTGCAACCAAAAAGAAACTTGATATTGAAGAGACGACAAATACATATAATTTCATTGGTAATAATAAGAAACCGTATTATGCAATGAATTGGTTATCTAAAAAGTCTGTTCCCAACCTAACAAAAGCAAAGGGAAACACTGCCGGATATTTTTTCTACGAAACCGCTGAAGGATTTAAGTTCAAGTCTATTGATTCTATGTTAAGTCAGGAAAAAAAGAAATCAATCATTTATAATCAAACACCAGATTCTAGAGGTTCTAATTTACCTTCGGGGTATGATGCAAAGGCACTGGATTATTCAAAAGATAATCGTGTTGATGTGCAAGAAAAATTACAGATGGGAGCATTTTCAACTCGCACTGTCTTGTTTGATCCATTCACTTGCTATTATGAGGTTCTTACTCCAAATGCAAAAGAAAAAGAAAAGTCATTAAAACTTGGTGGTAAAGAGTTGCCAGTATTAAATCCAGAATTTAATAGAACTGGTCAGAATAAAGATTTTTCTAGAACCACATATATGTTACTTGATAAAGGATCTCTTCCTACTGGTGATACAAAGCAACAAGTAGAAAAATCGAGAGAGGAAAACTTTGAACCAAAGGATATTTTAAATCAGGCGATTATGAGATATAATCAATTGTACTCAATCAAAACTACAATTACAATCGCAGGCGATTTTTCTTTACACGCAGGTGATGCAATTTTTATGGATGCGCCAGAACTTGCGCCAGAAACGAAAGATGTAAGTAAAGAAAATGGGGGTCTATATATTATAGCAGATTTATGCCATTACGTTTCTGTAAAAGAAACATATACAAAACTTAATTTAGTGAGAGATTCTTTTGGACGAATTGGCAATCACACTTCAGGCAAAATACCATTATGATAAACAGAACAATTCAACAGCACATTGATGATGATCGTAACGAGTTGGATAATCCAAATCTAAACAGTCAAAGGCGCCGCCATATAGAAAGTGAATTAGAATCGTTGGAAAAATATAATCAATCTCATCCCGAAGACAGTTATAATCCTACACCACTAGAACTTTATTGTAATGAAAATCCAGATGCTATTGAATGTAAAATATATGAGGTTTAACAATTAATGGAAGGTGGATCTCTTTTTAACTCTGGGTTTCTTGGTGCAAGTTTTAATTGGTGGGTAGGTCAAATTGCCGATGATGCAACTTGGCGTGATAATATACTACCCGGAAAGTTTGAAAGTGCAGATCAAATTCCTGGATGGGGAAGAAGGTATAAAGTTCGTATTATAGGTCTTCACGATCAAGGAGAAACTGAAATAGCATCAGATCAACTTCCTTGGGCACAGGTAATGTATCCTGTGACTGCTGGTGGTGGTCAAGGAGCTTCAGGACAAACACCAAATCTCCGTCAAGGAAATATGGTGTTTGGATTCTTTTTAGATGGTCAGGAGCAACAAGTTCCTGTGATTATGGGAGTGCTTGGTAATAATGCTCAAACACAACTTGCAACAAAAATTGGTACTAATGAAGTAACCAATACACAACCAGGAAGTCTTGCAACCAGTGGAAATGCTGTATCTGCGAGTGGAAATACTGATACAAATAGAAGAGTTCCTGATGATGATAAAGTATCAACAAAACCAAAACCACCAGGAACTCCATCAGCATCACCAAAACCAGGTGTTGCACTTGATAAATTTGGTAGAGATCCATCAAGACCTCCAACAAAAGCAGAACTGAATGCGGCACAATCAGCAAGAGCAGAAGCAGATAGACTTGGTGAAACTGGGGCAGTAAGAGAAGCAAGAATTGCTAATGCGACTGTTGCAGCAACAAGACAAGAAGCAGAAGCAGCAGCATCACCAGCATCACCAGCAGTACCGGGAGCAACTAAAGAAAGTGCTGATGCTGTTCACCAACAAAGTGCTGCTGATGTAAAAAGATTAGACTTATATCTCAAAAAAACTGTGATGTTAAGTCCCTGTGATCTTCCTGGATCTGCGATGAAAGGAATGCAGACTGATATTGAAAATCTCACTAAAGAGATTGATAAAATTTTACAAACAGCATCATCTTATGTGGATGCTGTTTCTGAAGTTACTTCACAAATCAGCGGTATTGTAGGACAAGTAAGTGACGTAGCAGGACAAGTAACTAATGTGGTGGGGCAAGCAAGTGATATAACAGGAAGTATTGGTGGTATTGGTGATATAGCAGGAAGTGTTGGTGACATAGGAGGAAGTGTTAGTGGTATAGCAGGAAGTGTTAGTGATACACAGGAAAAAATACAGGCTTTATTAGAAAAATATGCTCCCAAGATCGCAAAGTATATGAAGATTGTTTTTAATAAAATTTCCGAATACATATCAAAGAAAATTAATGCGGCAATGGGACCTTTAACTGATATAATGTTTCCAAATCAAAGATTTCAATTTCTTGATATAAAAATAGAAATCAATGAAAAAATTAAATGTCTTTTTAGTAAAATTACTCAGGGATTAGGTCCTCAAATATTAGGTGCTTTAGGGCAGATTTTAGATAAAAAAAATTCATCTACAAATAAAACACCAACTTCTCCTGGTACTGCACCTTTTGTTCCAATTTGTTCTGTTGAAGAACTTACTGGAAATCTAATCGCTGCAAATATGGGAGATATAGATAAAACTGTTGGAGACATAACTAAATCTGTAGAGACATTTTTAAACGATATTCAAGATGGACTTTCATTAGTAACTGGACTGACTAATTCTATAAAAATACCCGATATTAATGGAAGTATTGCATCAGCACTTTCTTTTGTAAATATTGCTCTTGATATTTTTGGATGTGACTCTAAACCAAATTGTGCTGCATCAGATTTTTATACCTTACAAGAAGGTGCTGGTGCTGCAGAAGAAGCACAATTACCAAGACCTGCTGAAGTTAATGAGGCAGCAAAGGATCCTGGTCCAGTAACTCCAGCAACAACACAACCTTTTGCAACTCCAGCAAAAAATACTCCAGATTTTGACTCTCGTGCTGATGCAAGTACTCAAAGACAAATTGAACAACGAACCGCAGGACTTGCTTGATAAATACCATTACTATGACGAAAGTAGAAATATAAAATTTAACTATGGCTCTTAACCTATTTGGACCACCGACAAAAGATGATATTAAAGTAGCGTATATTGACCCTATTTTAGGATTAGTTGAGGGTGTTTCAATCTGTGAAGCAAATGAGTATGCTAAAAAAGAACCTGGAACAACCTTTATTTTTAGAAATGGAAATCAAACACTTCAATATTTGAATGTTAATGAAATTAATCAGTTAGATCCTAATGTTTTAACTGCCACTGACGAGTGTGGTGGGATCAGTCAAAAGAAAGAGTGTGGTCCTCCAACTATTCAAATTTTTGGTGGTGGTGGTATTGGTGCTGCAGGAAATCCAATCGTAGGTAATGATGGTGCTATTCTTGCAGTAGATATTATTCGTGGTGGAAATGGTTATCAATATCCTCCATTAGTTTCTGCAAGAGATATTTGTAACTATGGAAGTGGTGCATCATTTACTACAATTATTGGTGAAGTTACAGAAACAATTGAAACATATGAAAATGAAAGTGATTTTGAGGACTATGAACTATGTGAACCTACTGACGTTGGATATGGAAGAAACTATGGTCCTGATGGAGAAGATTTGGGTTCTTGGGATCCTAAAGTTTATACAGAACCCGGTGAAGATCCAATTAAAAAGGAAGTTGAAGAGTTTGAAAAAATTGTAAGAAGACTTGCAAGAGCACCTTTCTGGACTACAAGAACTGCAAGACCAACTAAAATTACTTGTAGTGACCCAATAGTTATTCCTTCAAAGTATGATGTAACTGATGCAACATTTTTAGAAAAACAAAGAAGAGATGGTGTTAAAAATCCAGTAGGTTGGAATCAGTTTATGAACTCCTATGCAATATCACCAGTCTCACCATCAAATGTGAGAGGCAGTGACTTTGCTGGAAGAGTATTTACATTTGAATGGACTGAAGATTTTCCTACGGATGGTGAATATATTTTTAGAGGATTATGTGATAATAGAGCACAATTATATGTTGATAATTTAAAAGTTACTGATTTAGCGGGATTTAATGCCCCAGTAAGACCAATTCAAAAAACATTTAAAAAAGGACTTCACAATATTCGGGTTGACTTATTGAATGTTCCTATTTCAGAAACGGTTACTACACAACTACCACCACCACAATCTAATACTATTGATGTAAATTTTAAATTTTATGGGAACCCTTCTTCTACTCTTTCCCATAATTATAAAATAAATGGACTCGGTATTAATTTATTTAAACCAAGCAGAACTTCTCTTAATCAAAATGTAATAGGTAAATGTGAAAGTGGAACAGTATATGAGGTAGAATTTTATAAAAATGGAAGTCCTGGTGGTACTATAATACAAAGAAGTGATTCTTTTATTGAATATGAAGATGCTGGAGTTGGTGGTCGTGATGCTTCTATTGGGATTGATAAGGGAAAATTCTTCAATTTTAGAGGAAATAGGTGTTCGTTTGTTGTTGGAGAACCAAAACCACCAACACCAACACCGCCACCATCATCAATCTCAATTATATCTCCAAAATCTTGGAATGAGAATCCAATGGGGATTTCCGTTACTATTGATGCGCCAGAACCACCAATTCCCCAAGAACCAATACCAGAACAAGAAGGCAGATGTCCTAATAATCCAATTTGGACTACAAGATTTCCTGGAGCAAAAGAATTTTGGTATCCCGTTCAATTTAATGGATCAAAAAATCCACAAGGAAAACAAAATCCTTGGGGTAAGTTTTTTAATCGTTATGGCATATCTCCTGTTCGTCCATTAGATACTCCAGGAAGTGATGGTGGTGGGATTTTATTTAAAAATTCTTGGGAACTTGATATTCCTTATGATGGATTTTATCAATTTGCTGTGATGCGAGATAATACTGCTCGTCTATATGTTGATGGAAATTTAGCATTTGATATTGGGACATCTGGTGATCGTAGATGGAAAGATATTGGAGAAAAACCAAAGTTTCAAAAAGTTTTTATTGCAAAAGGTCGTCATACAATTGGTGTTGAACTTGAGAATACTAAATCAGAATCCTTTGAACAAGTAAGTCAAAAAATCTTTAGAACAAAAGACTGGCAAGTAGGAACAAAGAAAGTAACACAAACTACAGATGTTAATTTTAATATTGTAACATCACAAAGATCCACTTTTGTAAGTTCTTTTAAAATTTCAGAACTCGGTGTTGATGTGTATAAACCATCTAAAACAGTAATTAAACAAACAATTCCAAAAAAAGTTGAAGTTGGAAAGGTATATACTGTAGAAGTTGTAGTTCCCCAAAGTGGAAATGTTAGTTTAGAAGTGAAAGGAAATACTTTAGAAATGGAAGAATTGGGAAAAAATACACCTAGGGATTTATTTTGTACTATAAGTAACGGTAGATTTTTTGATGTTAAAAATGGTGCAGGTAAAGCAACTTGTAAGTTTGTTGTAGATGATAATCAACCTGTATTGACTGGTCTTTCTGGTGGAACTGCAAAGGATGGTGTGACTTATGAAGGTCCTCCATTATTTGCATATAAGGATAACCGTTGGGGAACCTTTATGAATACTCATTCAGTTTCTCCACTTTTACCTCCACTTAATGCTGATAATCCACAAATTAACGGAGTTAAAAAATATTCTTGGAAGGGTGTTAATTTCCCAGAAAGTGGACAGTATGATATTACATTTCAAGCAGATAATGACGCAAGTCTTATTATCAATGGAATTAAAGTATTATCATCACAGGGATTTGCAAATAGTCCACAAACCTTTAAAGTTAATATAACGCAAGGAAAGTATAATGTTGTAGTTGAATGTAATAATATCCCAGATACGACTAATATTTTTAATAATAATCCAACAGGATTTGCTTTAGTAATAAGAAAAAATGTATCTGTGAGAAGTAATATTGGAAAGTCTTGGGATGAGAATCCTGTGGGTGTTGGTGCGATTTTAATACCTCCACCTTGCCCAAGAAGAATTCGTGGTAAGGGTGTTGTAACTGATATTATTGTAAATGATCCTGGTAATGGATACTTACCACCAATACTACCTACAACAACTCCACCAAGTACATTAGCACTAATACAGACAAATGTTCCTGGTGTTCCTGGTGGAGGTGCTGGTGCTGGTGCAGGAGGTGGTACAGGTGCTCCTAGTGTCCCTGGTGGTGCTCCTGGTGTCCCTGGTGGCGCCGCTGTCCCCCTCTCTATACCAAGTCCACCTTCAGGAGCACCAACAGGTATTAATGCATTGTTTAGACCACAATTTGAAGTAGTAAGAGACCCTGTTGTAGTAAACCCTCAAAAACTTTTACAAGTTACAGATCTTGTGGGACTTAAGCAAACTGGATATGTAAATGGAAGAGCTTATTATGGTGCTGTTTATTATGATAATGGTATTCGTTATGCAGGTTTTTATGAAACTGTTGGAGAACCTATTCGCGTATATGATACTTTAAGAGAAAGTATTATTGCACAAGTTACCACTCCACCTTCTGCAATATTAAGACAAGGTACTGATATAAGAAGTAATGATCCACTACTAAATATTCCAGGTACAGTTCAGTCAACATTAAATAGTAATAGCATCGTTGGTGCTGGAGATATTTTTCCACCTTCAGTTCCCTTTGTTCAAGAACCACTTCAAGATCCAATCTATCCAGTATCTTTAAGATTAAAACGGGTTCTTGTAGAAGATCCAGGAATCAATTATAATGTTACTGATCAAATCAGAGTCATTCCAAGTAATGGTGCTGTTCTTGAACCAGTTTTTGGATCCTTTGGGAGAGTGATTAAAGTTGCTGTTATTGATCCTGGATTTGGATTTACTGAATACCCAAGAATTGAAATGTTCACACCTTTATAAGTAATCATATGGCATCTGCTCAAAATAGAAATCCAACTAGAGTTACTCCTACTGCAAAAAAGAACTATACTGCAACTCGTCAGGGAAATGATCACGGTTCAATATCTTTTGGCCACGTTGCTTCTGATGGTGCAGTCACTTCTGATATACAACTTCAGGCATCTGATGGAAGACATTCAATCATTCTAGATAAGGATGGTGCAAGAAAAGGGTGTACTCAAATCACTGCACCAGGAAGAATCTCAATTCAATCTGGAGAAGATAGACAAGAAGCAGAAGATACTCTGTTTATTAATGCATGGAATGGAAATATTGACATTATCGCATCTAATGGTAAAATAAGATTGCAAGGAACTGATATAGAACTGATTGCATTTGGAGAAAAAGGATCAAAAGGAAATATAAGAATGGAAGCAAGTGAAAATATTCAACTCGATGCAGACAATAAAGTTCTTATTAATGCAGGTGCAATGTATAAACTTGCAACACCAGGAATAGCAGAAATCTGCGCAGATAGTGCTATGACGATTTATTCGGACTGTATTCGCGGAGTAACAGCTGGATGTTCAGTTAAAGACTCAAAAAATGGTGGTCAAAAGTTCTATAAAAAACAAAAAAAGTAAAGGAGGAAACTTATGTCTTTTTTGATGGACGATGCAGCATTTGGCGGACAAGTAATGGTCGGCGCAGGACAACCAATAGCACTTGGAGTAGGACCAAAGAAAATTAGAGGTTCTGCATTTATAGAAGGTCCACTACAAATTGGACCAGGAGGTGCTTATGGGACTGTTCAAGCAACAGTAATGATTGGAAAACTTGCAAATAGTGATGCAAGTAAACCACAATATAGTTTATGGGTAAAAGGAGATTCGAAATTTCAAAGTAATGTAAGAGTTGATAGTCTCTGTAAGGCAAAAAGACTAGAAAGTCAAACTGGTAAGATTGATTCTATTCGTGGGAACTCATTACGTTATGGTTCTAAAAGTTTCTTGATTGATCACCCAACCAAACCAGGAATGAAACTGGAGTATGGATGTCTTGAAGGTCCAGAGCACTCTGTTTATTGTCGTGGTAAGGTTCTCAATCGTGATTATATTGAACTTCCTTTAGAGTGGACAGGTCTTGTGGATGATACTACAATCACAGTATCATTAACACCAATCGGTGCTCATCAAGATATTATTGTAAAACGTATTGGAGAAAATAAGGTCTTCTTACAGTCCAAAGGTGGTATGCCAATTCACTGTTTTTATCATGTATATGGAACAAGAAAAGATATTCCAAAATTAGTCACAGAGTATTACGAGGAGGAGAATAACTGATGGGAATCATTAATAATCAAGGAGTCTTTATTGCACCTCCTTTGGGTGAGGGTGAAGGAGTATCTCTTACAAGTTTTCGTGAGGATGATGACTTTAGTACAGAACTATTTGATGAGTCTATTGTTCTTGCAGATTTACCAAATAATGTGGGGATTGCATTTATAAAAAGTAGCGATTCTCCTGCAGATTATGCAACAATCGCATTACAGGGAACAAATACTTCTACGATTTATGTTGATAACACTGCAGGTTCTGCTAATCTCGCAATTAGTGGAAATTTAAATGTAAGTGGTATCTCAACATTTAAAGTTGCATCTCCTCCAAACCTCACAGTAAACTCCACACTATCATTTGAACTCACAAGCAACACAAACTTAACAGTTTATGCTCGTGGGACCGATGGAGTTATAAGGTCTGCTAATATTACTCTTGACCCCCCTTGACGGGGAATTGAAAATGACCTATAATACCTAGGTAATCAAAAACAACCTGAATGCAAGACGAGTTCCTAACCCGATGTGTGATTGACCCTATTAAGCGAACTGTGTACCTCTACTCCAGTGATGGTAATGAGAAGCAAGTATCCTGTGAGACTGTTCAAGAGTTTATGAATGTGCTAGAGTTTGTTCGTGCAACTGTGGATGAGGAAACAATCTCATACGCAAATCCACTTTAAAATCCATTTTTGGTCGAAAAAATACCCCGGCCAAAATTTACACAAATACCCTTTTTATGAATTCTTATCGCATTAACTATAAAGACCTTAAAGAAGTTCCTGTAAAGACAACTCCACAAAATGTAGAAGAATCAAATCAGGCACTTTTTAAGTGTACGATGACTTTACCCGATGCTGCAAAAAACTGCGGAATGAGTCAAAAAGAAATGCGCTTAACTTTCTTTGAGTACTTAAAGTATCATCCAGGGACTTATTTGGGGTGATACATTTGACAATATGAGACAGAGGTCTTATAATTGTCTTATAGCCCCCTTGGCGTAATTGGTAGCCGCTACGGATTTAAAATCCGTTGACGTTAGTCGTGCCGGATCGTACCCGGCAGGGGGTATTAAACTAAATAATCAAAAAACCAATGAAATATAAGATTACCTGTTCTTATAATTGGTATGTAACTGAAGATGATAAGTACATTATTAAGACATATTATATAAGTGGGATTGCTTTTACTTTTGATGAATTACCTTCAATCGTACAAGATGACCCAGAAATCATCAAGAGAGCAAATGAACATCTAACCTATGACCCAGAATTTTTCTATTTGAAATCATTCTATTTAATAGACGAACAATGTCATCCAATGTTATTTGAGATGGATCTTGAGAATCCAGAGGCACTTGACGAGATAAACTAAATAACCTATAGTATTCTTGTTGCCCTATAAGCATTGAGGCGATGCAATGGTTTTGTAAACCATAGAGGATGGTTCAATTTCCATCATAGGGCTTTAACACTCATAAAAACTTCAATATGTCTCTAATATCACAAAAAGACCGCGATCTCACAATTGAAGCAATTGATTTTTATCTCTTTAGTAAAGGTATTGATATGACTAGAGAAAAAAGAGCAGAGTTGAATGCACTTCTCAATTGGATCAAACTAGAGCACTATAAGAATGATAATTAACCTCTGGCATAATAAAGATATGAATCAATGGAGATGGACTCTTACAGATCCTAAGACATTTGATATGGAATCAGGACAGCAAGAAGATTTGAGAATGGCAATGACCGATATTGCAAATACTGTAGAATATCTTATCAGTAATAATAAAGACAATAAAATATCACTTTAAAACCTTCTTCGTGGAGGTTTTTTTGTATGATAAATAAATGATAAGGAACTTATAGTAGTAATAAAATGGGTCTTTCAAGATTAGATAATTTTCTTAAATCTGTTCGTGGAAATATAATTTATGTAGATCCTAATAGTCTTGATTCAACAGACTCTATTGAAAATCAAGGTAATAGTCTCACAAGGCCATTTTCTTCAATTCAACGTGCTTTGGTCGAGTCTGCCAGATTTTCGTACCAAAAAGGTCTAAACAACGATAGATTTGGAAAGACCACAATTCTTGTATTTCCTGGCGATCATTTAATTGATAATAGACCTGGTTGGATTCCTGATTCTCGTTTAGGAACGAATATCTATAGACTTCGCAATGGATCAACATCTAATGATTTCCCACCACTTGACCTCACTTCAAGATTTGATTTATCAAACTCTAATAACCAACTTTATAAATTTAATAGTGTTCACGGCGGAGTCATTATTCCTCGTGGAACATCTATTATAGGTCTTGACTTGCGCAAGACAAAAATAAGACCACTATATGTTCCAAATCCAACTAACAATAACATAGAGAGATCCTGTATCTTTAGGGTTACTGGAGGAAGTTATCTTTGGCAGTTCTCAATGCTTGATGCGGATCCAAATGGAATCTGCTACATTGATTACCTTAATAATACTTTTGTCCCTAACTTCTCACACCATAAACTAGCGTGTTTTGAATATGCTGATGGTGTAAATCCTGTTGTTATTAATGATACCTTTATTTCAGGAAGCAATGGGATTTTTGATCGCACAGATCTTGAGATGTATTATGAGAAAATTGGACTTGCTTATGGTCAGGCATCAGGTCGTGCAATTGAACCTGATTATCCTTCATCAACACTCGATATTCAACCAAAAATTGACGAATATCGTATTGTAGGTTCTACTGGAGAAACTACAGGTATCTCAAGTATTCGTGCGGGAAACGGTACAATATCCTCAAAAATTATTACAGTCACCACCACAACCGCAGTTCCTGGTTTAGATGTAGACACACCATTTAGAATTGAAGGAGTTTCTGGTATAGGGTATAATGGGCAGTTTGTGGTTAGTGAGAAGTTGAGTGATACTGAACTACAATATCAGGTTCAGAATCCACCAGCAAATCCACTTCCATTAGTTATTAGCGCATCACTTACTCTCACTAACGATACTGTAACTTCTGCATCACCATATATCTTCAACGTATCTCTGCGTTCTGTTTTTGGTATGTGTGGTCTTCTTGCTGATGGTGCAAAGGCAACTGGATTTAAGTCAATGGTAGTGGCACAATTTACTGGAATTGGTCTACAAAAAGATGATAATGCTTTTGTCGTTTATAATTCAAGAACTGGAATTTTTGAAGATAGAACTGTTGCTGGTAATGAGACCATCAGTACAAACTCTAAAGCAATCTTTAAACCAGAATATCGTAACTTTCATATTAAAGCAATCAATGATGCGTTCATTCAAAACGTATCAGTGTTCGCAATTGGTTATGCAGAACACTTTTCTGTCGAAAGTGGTGGAGATATGTCCATCACAAACTCCAATTCTAATTTCGGCGCAAAAGCACTAGTCGCAACGGGATTTAGAAAAACTGCATTTCCTCAAGACGATCAAGGATATATCACTCATATTATTCCACCAAAAGAATTCTCAAAAGAAGAAACTACAATTGAATTCCATGCAATTGATGTAAATGCAACTGTTGGTGTTGCATCAACTGGAAATCTTTATCTTTATAACCAAACCAATCCTGATGTTGCTCCCCAGAATGTTATAGAAGGTTATAGAATTGGTGCAAGAGAAAATGATACTCTTAAGGTACTGATTTCATCCGGAGGAACTCCAGTTGAATATAGTGCAAGAATTGTAATGCCAGGTTCACAGACCAGCAGTGAAAAACAATTCTCTGTAGGAAGAAGCAATGTTGGTATCAATAGTATTACTGGTAATACAATTACTCTCACTCAACCACATAATCTTGTAAATGGCGAAAGTATTCGTGTGATTAGTAGTAATGGACAACTTCCTGATGGTCTAACGCCAAATGTTGTTTATTATGCAATCACTTCAGGAATTGGGACAAATCAAGTTAGGATTGCAAAAACTAAAAATGATGCAATTAGTGTAAACCCAATTACTCTTAATAACAGAGGTGGTAGTTTAAGTATTGTTAGTCGTGTAAGCGATAAGAACCCCGGAGACATTGGAAACCCAGTTCAGTTTGATACTACGAAAGGGCAGTGGTTTATAAGAGTTGCAACCGCATCTACTGAAAATAATATTTACTCAACAATAGTAAGTCTTGGTTCTGGCGTAATTGGAGAAGCAACCCCAAGAACTTATGTTAATCGTCTTGCTGATAATCGTAATGCAGTGGATACAATCTATCGCGTTCGTTATGTAATTCCCTCCACATCAAGCGCAAGACCCCCAAGTGATGGATTTATTGTACAAGAAAGTAGTACAACTATTGCACCAAATAATACTGAAGTTCAAATTTATTTTGGTACTGGAACACTTACAGATATCAATCAATTAAGAAATCCAAAGTTTATTGCGAATGCGACTTGGAGTACTAACACTGTAACTATTACATCTGAACTTCCTCACAATCTATCTGTAGGATCTCAAGTTGAAATACTGAATGTAAAGAGTAGTAATAACACTTCGGCATCAAAAGATGTTGGATTTAATGGAACCTTCACTGTTACATCGATCGCTCATTCGAAGCAATTTACTTATACCCTGACCAATAATCCAGGAACATTTACGAGTGATATAACTGCAAGAACAACTGCACTTCCTCACTTTAGAAGAAAGAAATTTAATGATACTTATTACATCTATAAAACAGAGGAAGTACAAAAATTTATTGCAGGTGAGCAAGATGGTGTTTACTATCTCACATTAGTCAATGCATCAAATTCTCCGAGTGTTATTCCATTTACTGTAGAAAAGTTCACACAGCCAGTCAAAGAACTTTATCCTCAAGTCAATCGTGATAATCCTGTAGCAGATCCAGAAGAAACTAAATCTTTTGCTTCTTCATCACTCATTGGCGAAGTTCTAGTTAATGATGTTCGTAACAGCATTACAAAAGAAACAATCAATAAATCTTTTAAGGATAATGATATTGGTATTGGACTGACTGATATTCGCTCAACATCCGCAACTAATCATACAATCTTTACTTCATTAGATCACGGATTAAATCGTATTACTCAAGTTTCCATCACAAATCCTGGTGTGGGTTATGGTCCTGGTGTTCCTGGTGATTACTTTAATGCAACACTGGTAGGTTTTGCAGGTTCAACTGTTGGGCAATATGCGACTGCAAAGGTCACATTAGATGGTGCAGGAAGCATTAGTGATATTAAGATTATGGATGGTGGTAGTGCTTATGGTATTGGTAATACTCTTACTGTTACTGGCATTGGAACCACATCCGGATTTAGTTCTGCAGTTATCACAGTTTCCAATGTTTATGATAATGTCGGAGATGTAATTAAGATTGCTGGTGTAACTTCTACCGCATATCAGGTTTATAATAATCTCTATCGTATTACTGAAGTTGCTGTAGGATCTGCAAAGAGTTTTAGTGCAATTTCTGCAACTTCAGTTTCTGGCATTTCATCCGCAGTAGGCCCAACATTTACTGCAAATGCAATTTCTTATCTAACTGGACAAGCACTTCACGTAAATACATTTAGTTATAATAATGTTACTGGAATTGCAACGATTACTACTCTCAATAATCATGGACTAAAGGTAGATAATAAGGTTCGTATTACTGGTGCAAATCAATCTCTTTACAATGGGGAGTTTGTTGTTATCAAGAACATTAGTCTCAACTCATTTAATGTAAGAATTGGAGTTTCTACAAGTTCTCCAACTGCAACAGGAACACTTTTTGTTTATCGTGAAGGTCTCACTTCAAATGATGGGATAATCACAAGAGACAATGAAAACTTGAACGGTAGAATGATACCAATCTATGCAGGTATCACGACAACATTATCAGCATTAGTTTCTGATGCAATTACCGACCAAATTAATGTTTCTAATTCACAAAATCTGGATATTAATGTTGGTGACTATTTAATCATTGATGATGAGATTGTAAGAGTAAAAACAAATACATCAAGTTCTCCATCACCAATATTTGTTTTTAGGGGTGTATTAGGTACTCGTGCAACAAATCACATTGATAATAGTGTTGTAAGAAAAATTAGAGTAAATCCAATTGAGTTAAGAAGACATTCTATTATAAGAGCGTCCGGTCATACTTTTGAGTATGTTGGTTATGGTCCCGGTAATTATTCAACTGCATTTCCAGATAAACAAGATCGCCAAATTTCCGCACAGGAAAAACTTCTGGCACATTCTACTCGTCAAGAAGGTGGTATAAATTTCTTCACTGGTATGGATGATAGTGGTATTTCTTATGCTGGTAATAAGAAGTCAAACACTGTTACCGGACAAGAAGAAATTGTTGATATTCCAGTACAAACAGTTACTGGCGAAGATATTGGAAATCTTCCTGGATTAAATATAATTACTCCTGTCGAAGGTGACTTTAGTAGATCCATTCGTGTTGGTGGTGGTCCTGATAATAAGGCACTCTCAAAATTCAATGGACCGGTAATCTTCTCTAATAAAGTTACATCAAATTCTCTGGAAGGAATTGAAGCAAACTCATTATTCTTACAAGGTGATGCATCAGTTTCAAGAAAGTTTACTGTAGGTACTTCAATTCCATCTCTTGCAGGTAATCCAGGTGACGTTGTTTATAATGCAGAACCTGATGGCGGAGAAAGTGTTGGTTGGGTTTATACGAGAAACAATAAATGGGAAAGTTTTGGGCAAATTTCTGTAAATAATGTTCCCATATCTAATACTGTAGATATTCGTTCTGGTGGAACTCTTTTAGGGTCATCTAAAACTATTAACTTTGTTGGTACTGGTGGTATTACAGTTTCTGGTGCTTATAACTCAACTGCAGGAATTTCAACACTCACATTCAACGCATCCATTACAAGTCCAACACAAATATCAGTTTCTGGAATTTCTACTTTTGATGGAGCAACTGTTTTCAATGCCCCAGTTACATTCAATAGTTCAATTAATGCAGGAACAATAAACGCAAGTTCAATATTTGCAACTAATATAACATTCACAAATCTCATCGGTCCTTCTATTGGTATCGCAACATTCACTGCTACAAATGCGAATTTTGATGGTAATATTATTCTTGGAAATACTTCAAAGGCATCTAATACTTTTGTAAGAGTTCTTTCCGGTGATAATCATAATGCTGGATTGGAAGCATATGGTAATTCTCAAGGTACTGGATATCTCTTCGTTGGTGAAAGTTCAACTGTAGGTGGTGGTGTATTTTATAACGGCAATGGAATTCCTGCATTTGCAACTGGAGAAACTGCAGATACTGTTGCATTCTATAGAAAAAACGCAGGAACAAATGAAGTTGTATTCTCCTATCCAAATAATAGTAATAATGTAACTTTTAGAGGTTCAGTTTCTGCATCAAGTTTTAGTACACCAGGTGGATTAAATGTTGTTGGTGTTATTACTTGTACTGACTTAAACTCAACATCGGACAAAAACTTAAAGTATGATATAAGAAAAGTTGAAAATTCTATTTCTCTTCTAAATGAGATTAATGGAGTAGAGTTTAAATGGAAATCAAACGATAAACCATCTATTGGTGTAATTGCACAAGAAGTTGAGAAAGTTCTTCCACAACTTATAAGTTCTGGAGAAGTTAAATCAGTAAACTATAATGGTCTCATTGGCGTACTGATTGAAGCAGTAAAAACCCAACAAACTCAAATTGATGAGTTAAATGCCAGAATAGAGAGATTAGAAAACAACTAAATACTTAAAATTCTAACGGGGAAAGTGAACCGTGAGCATACAGAAAAATTTCGTCATAAAACACGGACTTGAGGTATCTACTAACCTCATTGTTGCGGATGCAGATACAAGAAGTGTTGGTGTTGGTACGACAAATCCACAATATACATTAGAAGTTGTTGGTGGTATTGGTGCAGAAGATATTTTTATTTCTGGAGTAGGAACATTCACTACTCTTAATGCTGGTGATATTAATTTAGATAATGCATATATTAATAATACATTTACCACTGCAATTGTTTCTACTAGTGGTACAATCACATCTTTAAGTGGAGAAAATTTAAATTATAGTGGAATTTCTACTCTTGGTATTGTTACATCCAATCAAATAACTTCTCAAGACATAGAAGTTCCTGGAATATCATATCTAAACAATGTAGTTCTTGATGGTTATTTAAGCATTGGTAATACTACAGGACAACAAAATCAAGTACTTATTTCCACAGGAGTTGGAGTTACTTGGTCACTCTTATCAAAAAACTCACAGTTAATCATTGCTTCTCCCGAACAAGATACATTTCTATTTTCATATGAAGTTGGTTCAGTAGAAGTTTATATTAATGGTGTAAGACTTTTTCCTACTGAATTTACTGCTAATGATGGAATATCTGTTGTACTAGTAGACCCTTGTTTTGGTGGTGAAACTGTAGAAATTATTGCAGCACAAACATTACCAATAGGAACTTCTATTATTGAATCGGGTATTACTGCTAAAAAAGATAGTGTAATTATAGGTGGTGAAGGTTCAACTTCATCTGTTAATTTTGTAGGTGCAGGAGTATCAGTAATAACTTCTGATCTCAATCAAGTTGATGTCTCTATTAATGCTGTTAGTAATCCACCAGGAAAAACAGTTTATGTTGCAATGAATGGAAATGATATTAATGATGGATTAACTTTAGACTTTGCTAAAAAAACCATAAAAGCAGCAGTTGGAATTGCAAGTGCAGGAGATACTATAAAAGTTTCTGCAGGAACTTATGTGGAAAATAATCCTATTATACTTCCAGAAGATATTTCTATTGAGGGGGCAGAGTTAAGAAACTGCATTGTTGTTCCACAAAATTCCGGAAATGATTTATTTTGGGTTTCAAATGGAGACCACCTCACTGACTTATCTTTTCAAGGACCTACTGCAACTGGAGGTGCTGCAGTTATTGCATTTAAACCTTTGGTTGGATTTGCATCAAATCGTTTCTTTGATGCTGCAAGAATTATAAGATATAATCTAGACTTTATCGCAGCAGAAGCAGTTGGATATTTAACAAGTACTGATTATCGTAGTCCTGCATTTACATTAACTGGAGGAGATTATACTTCTTGTAAAGACGATATCAAGGACATCTTTAGAGCAGTAACTCATGATATTACGAGAGGTGGAAATTCTAAGTGTGTTGGTGCTGGTCTTTCGTATTATACCGGATCAACACTTCAGCACATTGTGGGTGTAAAAACCGAAACTATTGATACAATTCGTTATGCTGCAGGAATTGCACAATCTTGTATTAATAATGTTCTGTGGACTGGAAATTATCAAACTCAATTTAGTCAGTTAAGAGATTTAAGTATTCAGGCAGACCCTTCAACTGGTTCTAATATTGATATTGATTCTTGTGCAAATGTGGTTTCTGCAATTTACTCTTGTGTTGGAGTTGTAACTAGTATTATTAATTCTGGTCCTAGTATTGTTGGAACTTCATTTAATCTTACATATCCGGGAGGAGGCACTAATCCAAATAACATTCCGTCACAAGGAGTTGGAAATGTAATTAAGGGACCTTATATTCGTAACTGTACCAACTTTATTCCTGGTAGTATTGGAATGAAAGTTGATGGATTCCATGCCGATCCTGGTGATAAGGATGATATGGGAATCACTGGAATGATGAGTGTTGATTCTTATACCCAATACAATCAAGGTGGTGTTGGAGTAGAAGTTTCTAATGGTGCCTATGCACAGTTAGTTTCTATCTTTACGATTTGTACAGATAAAGCAATTGTAACTAAAGGTGGTGGACAATGTGATATTACAAACTCCAACTCATCTTTTGGTACTGAAGGTTTAGTGAGTGATGGCGTAAGTGATCCAACTTCATTATCATCTTATCGTTATACCGGTGAAGTTGCATCAAATGCTCTTGAAGATGAATTAACTGTTGTTTTAAGTGGAATTGGTAATGAAAGACCATATTCTGGACAAGCAATATACTTTGATGAACTATATTACGAAATTGAAAGTGTAACTGTTATAGATGGTGGGTCTGGATATACTAATGAACCCACTGTTGTATTTTTATGTGCTCCTACAGGTCCATCAGGAATCACAGCAGAAGCAATTGCTACTATTCAGGATGGAAGAGTTACTTCAATTAATATGATTGGTAATGGTAGAAATTATAAATTATCAGATATTGCATTTGGTGCAACTTTAAGTGGAGGCGGAGGATCGGGAATTAATATAGTTCCAAATGCAAGACCTCTTTATTATAAAGTTGTTTCTGCAACAGAACCAGTATCTGGAGTTTCTACAGTTACTCTTGCACAATCACTGAACAATGATGTTGGTATTGGAACTACTGCATATTTGTTTAGACAGAGTTTGCAAATCGTATCCTCACATTCGTTTGAGTATATTGGAGCAGGAAATTCAATTGAGATCGCAAGACCATCAAAGGGTGGAGTAACTATACAGGAAAATGAAGTTATTAAGATTAATGGTGGGGAAATTGTGTATACAAGTACCGATCAAGATGGAAACTTTGCTATTGGTGATGATTTAGTGATAGACCAATCAACAGGAACAATTCGTGGAAGGTCGTTTGAAAGAAGTTTGCTAAATACAGTAACACCATTTATTATCGCATTAGGAGCAAAATAGAATGGCCGGCGCACTAGCACTTAATACATATAAAACAGTTAGAGCAAATGTAACTACAGGTATTACAACCGTATATACTGCTCCCAGTGGAGTTTCTTCAATTCATTTATTTTCTGCAGTATCTAATATTTCTTCCGGAATTGCAACAGTAACTGTTTTTCACGAACGAAATGGTGATGCTTATGAACTAATTAAAAATTCAAAAATTCCTGCAACTGATGTATTAAATCCAATTGGGGGAAGTTTAGTATTAGAAGTTGGAGATAAAATTCAAGTACAAGGTAGTGCTAATAGTGCGATGAAATTTACATTAAGTATCTTGGAGTCTGCAAAGTAAGTAAATGGCAACTTTAAATAGTGGACAAGTTATTGGTGCAGACGGACAGTTTATATCTCTTGAAAGTGTAGAGAGGTATCTTGGTGTTCCTGATGAGAATGGAAAGGTACTTGCATCTAATACTGATGGAACACGATATTGGGTCCCAGTAGGTGCTCAAGGTGCTCAAGGATTTCAGGGTGCCCAAGGATTTCAGGGAGTACAAGGTGCTCAAGGTGCTCAAGGAGTTCAAGGTAGTGCAGGGACATCAGTTACTATTGTTGGTTCAGTTCCAAATGTAGGGGCCAATCCACAAACAGTATTAAATGCAGCATTTCCTACAGCAGTAGCAGGTAATGGTGTTATTGATATTGCAACTGGAAATCTATGGGTTTATGATGGTGCCCTTTGGAGTAATGTAGGAAAAATCGTAGGGCCTCAAGGACCTCAAGGACCTCAAGGAGTCCAGGGTGCTCAAGGAGTCCAGGGTGCTCAAGGTGCCCAAGGAGTTCAAGGTGGTTCTGGTTCTCAAGGTATTGTTGGATCTCAAGGTGCCCAAGGAGTCCAGGGTTCAGTAGGAGTCCAAGGAGTTCAAGGTGCTCAAGGAGTACAAGGTGCCCAAGGAGTTCAGGGTGCCCAAGGTGGTTCTGGTTCTCAAGGTATTGTTGGATCTCAAGGTGCCCAAGGAGTCCAGGGTTCAGTAGGAGTCCAAGGAGTTCAGGGTGCCCAAGGAGTTCAGGGTGCCCAAGGAGTTCAGGG
>Ga0180438_10001565_pt1 | contig 40422 bp, 28 predicted proteins | sample SS_ome_12_FD_132455 | JGI IMG/M metagenome (GOLD analysis project Ga0180438, IMG submission 132455) | Hypersaline lake sediment archaeal communities from the Salton Sea, California, USA - SS_3_D_2 metaG | ecosystem: Environmental > Aquatic > Non-marine Saline and Alkaline > Hypersaline >... | reverse complement strand
TGCGCGAGTATCCCGGTTCATCCCGGTCGATCCCATGGGAATCGGAAGATCCCACCAGCGGGAAGTAGTAGCCTCGATTCAGGAGATTGAACCAGTCCCGGATGGATTCCGCGTTGGCGGAGTGGTATTGGGGTCCGTTTATGATCTCCAGCACATCGAAGCTGGTATCGAAGCCATCCAGTGCGAACGCGGCCGTTTCGGGATCGAGTCGGTACTGGTTGAAATAGCCGATGGTCCCCAAACGGGGATGATTCACCTGGATAAGCGATTCAGGATCTTTAGCACGGCTGCGCTCGAAGAGGGGGGTAGTCGAAGGGGCGATCGGATCGATGGCTCCATGGCCCTCCTCCTCCGGCCGAAACTCGAGGGGGTAGGAGTTGTAATGGATCATGCCCGAGACGGTGATTTCGTTCCCGTGGATGACGGCCAGATATTTGTCCAGGTCCGATTCGCTGAGGACGGTAAAATAATCTTCGATATAATTGTGATCGGTAGAGACGGCGACATCCAGGCCTTCGGCCACGCACGAGCGCAGCCGGTCCGGAGTGAGCATATTGCCGTCGGATTTCTGTGTATGCAGGTGGGGGTCGACCGATATCAAGCCGGCCGTATCCACAATCTTTGTAATCACGAAATCAAGCGCTTTATTGTCGCCTTCCAGGATCTCTACGATCTTCTGGTCGAAGGTGTATTCCGGACCTCGGGAAGCGAAGACCAAATATGCGCCTACCGGGAGCACGACGTCTCGACCCAGCTCTCCAGGGAAGCAGGAGTTCTTGAAGCCCTCCCAGCTCCTCCCGGATTTGATCGGATTGATCGGCTTGAAGTAGGGGGATGGGGTGGGCTGCATCCCGATGAATGTGACTTTTCCGGGCACGAAAGTACCATCGGGATCCGAGATTCGGGCCGTGACCTGGCCCAGGGGGGAAGCATCGAGAGAGAGGGTATTCTCGGCCTCTGCTTCGACAGCGATCAAGCTCTCGCTGGTACCGGGGAAGAGATGGGCGCGCACACGGTATACGCCCGGCGGGAGGGCTGCTTCCATTCCGGCCGCATCAGAAAAGAATCTCCGATAAAAGAGGGCTCCCGATACCGCCTCCCGGATGACGATCTCGCCCTCCTCACCCTTAAAATCCTTCCAATCCAGCTTGAGCCGTTCGGCCTTGACATCCAGGGCCGTGTACATGCGTTCCAGCAAAGAGTTGGGATCGGAATCCACACGCAGGGTGTAGTGAACGCTGAAGGTTTCGCCGGGAGCGAGGGTGTCTTTCCGTTCCTCGCCTTGCTGCAGGACAGGATTCATGTTCATCCAGACCAGGGCATGGCCTGGTTTGAGATACACGCGGAAATTCAGTTCCGGATGGCGTTCCCGGTGAAAAGGGCTGAAGCCGTAGCCGGTCTTGGCGTTGGCGTAGAGAGAATAGCGGAATTTCTCCAGCGCTTTTTCACCCGTGTTGGTCAGGGTCGAGGTGATGTCGATCTTGCCCTGTTCAGGGAAAAAGCGGTACATCGTTTGGACTTGGGCCCTTTCTCCGGAGGCGCCCGCATATGCACCCGTGGCTTGCACCGCCCTGCGGTTGCGCACGAGACGATCGAGCGGCTCGACGGTCGAATAGCCGATGTGCTGCATCCGGTCTTGCAGCCTCAAATAGGGCGTTCCCAAACAGACGTCGCTCTGAATCCCGCTTCGAGCAGGCAGGAAACTCAGGATGCATCCCTTGGTATCCCCGACAGGATAATTGGTGTAGGAAAGAGAGCTGCGTGCAGTTCCTCCGAAAACAACCACATAATCCCCGAAGGCGGCGAAGAGGTCGCCTTTCTCCCAGGAATCGGTGATGCTTTCCGGGAGATCGGCAGCCTGATTCAGGGTCTTGAATTGGACCTGCGCCGCCTGCAGAGATAGGGCGGTCGACATGATCAAAAATACCCTCAATAGTGTCTTTAGAGCATGCATGGAATACCTCCTTCTCGCATCCTATATATTCTTTCCGGAGAACGCTTAACTTTAACAGAATGTCGGAGGATTTTAAACGTATTTAACCAATTATGACCGGATAGACCCTCCCGGCCCACCTATGCGTCAATTTCCGGGGTGTTTGGACATGATTTTTTCCTGTTTTCGATACTGAATGTGTCAATCCAAAATCTCCATTTTATCATCCAGGGTTGAAGAGCTCCTCTGGTTTCCGAGTCCGGTCAAATTATTTTGTGATAACTTATTGAAAGATTAGACGTAAATATATAGAGTAACAGTACGATTTTATCGTATCGGTAGAATTGAATCACCTCTTTTTTTGGAGGCCGAGCTTGAAAAGCCTTTCAGTCAACGCACAGATCTTCATGATCGCTATCTGGTGGCTCAAAGATGAGGCCTATGGCGTCCGTATTCGAGATAAAATCACAGAGATGACCGGAAGAAGATTCACTTTCGGCACTCTGTACAATACCCTGGATCTCCTGGCACAGAAGGGTTACATCACTTCCCGGCCCGTGCGAATCATTAATCAGACAGGCGGAAACAAGCGGGTCTATTACACCCTCACTAAAGCCGGCCTGGAAACCCTCCAGAAAGCCAGAGAACTCCAGGAGGCCATCTGGAAAGGGATTAACAGCTGCACCTTCCAAAAAGGCGAGAAATGAAGCCGTCTCCATCCCCTCCCCGACCAGCGACCCGGCTCATAAGACGCCTCGACAGATACCGGACCAACCATGCCATCGTCGATGACATGCATGAGGTCTTTTCCAGAATCAGCAGGGAAAAGAGCTTTGTTCGGGCCTGCCTCTGGTACTGGGCTCAATGTCTAGATGCCGTCGCCAAGGACTTACTTTTTAAAGCGAGATGGGGTCTAATCATGACAAAAAACTATCTGATAATCGCGCTGCGAAGCATCAAAAAACACAGAGCTTTTTCATTCATCAACATCATTGGTCTTGCCATCGGAATTGCCGTCTGCATGCTTATTTTTCTCTATGTTGATTATGAACTCAGTTTTGATTCCCATATTATCGACAAAAAGCACATCTATCGTATTGTAACCCATATAAACCGTCCCGAAGGGCAGGAATACACCGGGGGGACACCATTCCCAACCGCGGCAGCCATGAGAAGTGATTTCCCAGGACTGAAAAAGAGCACACAGATCTATCTGGATTCCGATGTGATGATCACCGTGGGAGAAGATAGGTATATAGAGGACCAGGCCCTATTTGTGGAAACAATGTTTTTTGAGCTTTTTTGCGCCGATTGGATCCAGGGAACCATGTCGCAGGCGTTTAATGATCCCTATACGGTGATCCTGACCAAACGTTTGGCAGATAAGTATTACGGCGATACCAATGTCATCGGAAAAGTCCTGCGGTTGAACAACAAATTCGATCTTCGCGTGGCAGGGGCGGTTTCCAATCCACCCAGGATGACAAGCATTCCTTACGACATGTTGATTTCATGGAAGACCTTAGAAGCCTACTGGAACAGCAGCCGTCTGGACCGATGGGATTTCATCGACGGTGACAGTCAGACATTCATCCTGCTTCCGGAATATGTCGGCACACAGAGCCTGGAAAATCAGTTCGAATCGTTTGAACAGAAATACATGGATTCCGACTACGCAAAGAGCTGGTCCTTCCGGCTTCAGCCGCTGGGTGATATACATTTTAATCCCCGTTACGGATCCTATAACTATATTACCAGTCGAACAGCCTTGTACACTTTCTCGTCAATCGGGCTCCTGATTCTGGTCATGGCTTGCATCAATTTCATCAATCTCACCACGGCACAGGCGATGAACAGAACACGGGAAATCGGCATGCGCAAAGTCCTGGGCGCACACCGTTCTCAGCTAGTCCGACAACTGATAGGCGAAACGAGTTTGTTCACTTTGATATCCATTCTTGCGGCTCTGTTGCTTGTGCGGAGCGTTCTACCATATCTGAATCGATTCTTAGGGAACAACACTGAGCTGCAGATTCTCTCCGACGGCAGGATTTTCTTTTTCCTGGGGATCATCTACCTTTTGGTGAGCGGCCTCAATGGGATTTATCCTTCCATCGCGTCAACTCGTCATCCTCCGGCGGAGACGCTCAAAGATGGATTTTCTTATCGAAGGAAGAGAGCGTTCGTTTTCAGGAACAGTCTGGTCTTAATTCAATTTGTTATCTCCCAGATGCTGATCGTCGGAACATTAATCATTGCCGGGCAGATGAAATTCATGTCCAAAAAGGACCTGGGATTCAGGAGCGAAGAAATGCTAACGGTTCCGATTCCTGTCTATGAAGAAGCCCGTTGTGAGGCTCTTCGCAGCCGATGGATGCAGAATCCCCACATCCGGGAAGTGAGCTTCGCCTGGGGGGCGCCGGCATCCCGGTCGGATTTCTCAACACCGCTTGAATACGAGGCATCAGGCGATATCGTGGAATTCCCCGTGTTTATTAAAATGTGTGACAAACGATATCTGAAGATCTACCAGATTCCACTCATTGCGGGACGTTTTTTTGCTCGGAACGCCAACGACGAATCTGACATTCAGTGGGTGGTCAGCGCTTCAGTTACCCGTCGGATGGGACTGTCAGGTCCTCAAGAGGCGGTCGGAAAGCGGATCACAGTGAATGATATAAAAGGCGATATCATCGGCGTCATCGGTGATTTCCACGAGTTTTCGCTGCACCGCGAACTCCAACCCACGGTGTTTTTCAATTTTTGGCCATCCAATTTTCGTGAAGCCCAAATCCTTTTGGATATGCAAGATATCGGCGGGGCCATCAGCCAAATCCAGGAGGTGTGGTCAGAGTTTTACCCGGAATACGTATTCCAGCATGAATTCCTCGACGAATATATAAAAAGCATGTACGAGACGGAATCCAAACTCATGATCCTGATTCAGAGTGCCTCGTTTCTCTCCATCCTGATCGGATGCCTGGGATTATTCGGCCTGGTCTCGATCATAGTGATTCAGCGCTCGAAGGAGATCGGAGTGCGGAAGATACTGGGAGGCACGGCTGCCAGCATCTATTCGCTCCTCTCGCGGGAGTTCCTCAAATGGGTGGCGCTGGCCAATGTCATTGCCTGGCCTGTGGCTTATTATGCCATGCACAAGTGGCTGCAGAATTTCGCATTCCGGATCACGATCGGCTGGGAGATATTTCTTATTTCCGGCAGCGCGGCTCTGGTCATTTCCTTGATGACCGTCTCCTTTCAGGTCATCAAGGCCACCTCGGCCAATCCGGTCGACTCGTTGCGGTATGAATGAGAGATCGGTAGTAAGATATCGCTTTTAGTGCCTCTTCAGGCGCATCTCGAAGAACCGGTGCCACGACCGACCATCTCTTGAGTACTCGCCGACTTCGTGCCATGTGCCATTCTCAACCCGAATCGAGTATCGGATTTGCCCGCCGCCGGGAGGAGCATACCTCCACTTGAAAGAGTTTTGGGCTACTTCAGGGGCAACCTCCAAACGCAGCCGCCCTGCCATGAAGGAAGAGAAGAGCAGTTTATTTGCGACCGGATCGAAGGAAATCAGCGCCAGCGCGTGATGGATCTTCCTGGGATTTTCGCCCTTCGCATGACCGATACCCTCGATGAGCATCACGGCTCCGTCTAGCTTGGACTGAACCGTCTCAATTTGCGTGAACTCGTCCTTCGGCCCCGGTCCCATCTGAATCCAACCTTCGCCCGACCATCTCCCTTCCAGAAAGCCTGCCTGTCTCACCGCCTCGATGGCGGGCTTGGGATCAGCCGTCGCCTGGGCAAGCAGTGGAACCGCTATGACGGAAATTCCTGTCAGAATATGGATTATACGTCGCATAAATAGCCTCCTTGACAGCATCGAGCACGCATGTTCGTATCAGCCATTTAGTATTATACCGTATTCTGTATCTGCTGAAGTCCTCCACAAAATGGGCCCGCCATTTTCTTTAATTGTCATTCGAGGAAAGATTCCCTCTTGACTTCGATGGTTCGGTAGTCTTTGCCTGCATCTGCTATCCAGAAGGTGAATACAGGGGAAAATGATGAATGATTTGGCACCAATCAAAAAGGAAATGTCGAAAATATTCTTTTGACACACACCGCTTCTATGGATACTATTTTCTTCATAACTAAGGCAACAACATGGCAAAAGCCGCAGCCCGCAGATTTGGAACCTCTCCGGTCTTTCTGACTGCTATCAGCACCATCCTGGGCGCCATCCTGTTCCTCCGATTCGGCTATGCCGTCGGAAACGTCGGGCTGCTCGGCGCCGTCGGCCTGATCCTGATCGGCCATGCCGTGACCATTCCGACCGGATTGGCCATTGCCGAAATCGCCACCAACCTGAAAGTCGAGGGCGGCGGGGAATATTACATCATCAGCCGCTCGTTCGGGGCGACGGTCGGCGGTGCCATTGGCTTATCCCTCTACTTCTCACAGGCCATTTCCGTTGCATTCTATTTGATCGCGTTCGCCGAGGCCTTCCGGCCTCTGTTCGGCTGGTTCCAGGCTCAAACCGGGCTGATCCCCGACGTCAGGATGATTTCCGTTCCCGCGGCGCTGGTCCTATCCTTCATCATAATCCGGAGAGGGGCGAACATCGGGGTGTCCGCCCTATGGGTAGTCGTCTCCATCCTGGCCGTCGCCCTGGGTATCTTCTTTCTGGGGAAGCCCACCGCGGAGGCGCCCTCCGAGCTGTTGCTGTTCAACCGTGTCGCCGGGCACGACGATTTCTTTTACGTATTCGCGATCATCTTCCCGGCCTTCACAGGTATGACCGCCGGCGTGGGATTGTCAGGGGACCTGAAGAACCCGCGCAAATCCATCCCCCTCGGCACTCTCAGCGCGACCCTGACCGGGATGGCCGTCTACATCCTGGTCGTGATCAAACTGGCCCGATGCGCCTCCGCCAACCAGTTGGCGACCAATCAGTTCATTATGTCCGATATCGCCCTGTGGGCTCCCATCATACCGATCGGCCTCGCCGCCGCCACGCTGTCGTCGGCCATCGGATCGATCCTCGTCGCGCCCCGGACGCTCCAGGCGCTGGGCGCAGACAGGGTTCTTCCCATCCATAAAGCCAATCAGGTTCTCAGCTTCGGCAAGGGCGAGACCAATGAACCCGTAAACGCCACCATATTCACTACGGTCATCATCCTGCTCTTTGTTTCGATGGGGAATGTGGACTTCGTCGCCAAGATCATCAGTATGTTCTTCATGATCACCTATGGTATGCTCTGCACGATCAGTTTCCTCGAACATTTCGCCGGAAATCCGTCTTATCGCCCAAAATTCCGGACCAAATGGTATCTCTCGCTACTGGGAGCCGTCGCCGCTTTCATCATGATGTTCCAGATGAGCACGCTTTATGCCACGATGGCCGTTGTGGCGATGGGCCTGATATATATCTGGGTCAAGCGGTCCCGTAAAGGAGAACGAGATCTGGCCATGGTCATCAAGGGTGTTCTCTTCCAGATGACTCGCCAGCTGCAGGTTCTCATCCAGAAAAAACAGGCCGAGGTGGACATGAGTAATTGGCGGCCGTCTTTCATCGCCATCTCCAGGAACTCCCTCACAAGGCTGAACCCCTTCGATCTCCTCCGTTGGATCTCCCATCATTACGGATTCGGGTCATTCATTCACTTCATCCAGGGGCCGCTCACGGAAGAGACCAACATCGAGTCCAAGGCCGTCCTTTCCAAGCTCATTCACCAAGTCGACGTGAGCGGTGCCGGGATGTACGTGGACACCATCATCTCCCCGAGCTTCAAAACCGGAGTGGCCCAGATCGTGCAGATCCCGGGCATAGCGGGGATGGAGAACAACAGCATCCTGTTCGAGTTCCGAAAAGAGGGCGATGGAGAGCTCCAGGATATATTGGAAGGCTGTCACTTCGCCGCCGTCGCCGGATTCAACATCTGCATTCTCCGCTCCTCCGATAAGCACTTCGGCTACCGCCGCGACATCCATGTCTGGCTCACTCCCGGCGATATCCGTAACGCCAATCTGATGATCATTCTCGCCTACATCATGATCGGACATCCCGATTGGAAGAATTCCGAAGTCCAGCTCTTCGCGACCTTCTCTCCCAAGGAGATCGAGGCCAAGAAAACGCGCCTCCTTAGGCTGGTCAAGAAGGGCCAGATCCCAATATCCTCCAGCAATATCCACGTTCTCCCCCTCGAACCTGAGAGGAGTTTCGATGAGTTCGTCTCCGAGACCTCCGAGAGCGCCGATCTCGTCATTACGGGTTTTTCCATCGAGAAAATGAATCAGGACAAAGGCGAATTCCTCAAAGGATTCGTCAAGATCGAGGATATCCTTTTCGTCCGGGCGGGTCAGGAAATATTGATCACCCGCGACGAAGACTGAATATCGGTTTCCCCTGGTGCATAAGGACCAGGATTTCGAAGGACCGCCTATCTCACCTTTACACAACACAGCCAAAGCCTGTATATTGGAGGCTGGATTCAGTCCGCAGGAGGAACGGCATGAAAAGAAAAAACATTATCTATATGAGTTTCGTTTTACTTATGTCGGTCTCCCTATTCAGTTATGGATGTGGACCGAAAGAAAGAAAGGATACAGGGACCGAAGTAACGGAGATTGCGGGATACCACGTAGCTCCGGACATCAAGGAAAGGGCAGCCAGATTCGCTCCCACCGAGATAACTTATGACGAGAGCCTGCTTAACGATGTGCAAAAGCAGGTGCTCGAGAAACTGGTCATGGCCGCCCGCCAAGTCGACCAGATCTTCTGGAAACAGGCCTCCCATGTAAACCAAGAAATAATGATCAAAGACATCCAGCAGTCCGGGCGCGCTGCGGCCGAGGACTTTCTACGCTACCTGAGGATCAATTTCGGCCCCTATGACCGCCTGGATGAAAATGAGCCCTTTATCGGTACAGATCCCAAGCCTCCGGGAGCAGGCTTCTACCCGGCTGACATGACGAAGGACGAGTTTGTGAGCTATGTGCAGGAACATCCGGACATGCGTGAATCGCTTGAAAGCCCCTATACCGTAGTCCGACGCCAAAACGACGGCCTCATCGCCGTCCCTTACAACGAGGCCTACAGGGAGGATCTGGAGGTTGTGATCGAGCATCTGAGAGAGGCGGCGGCCCTCACCGGCGACGAGGACTTCAAGGCATACCTCAACCAGAAATCCGACGACCTGCTCTCCAATGACTATTACCAAGGCGATTTGCGATGGATCGACCTGAAGGACAACCTGCTGGAAATCGTGATCGGCCCCTATGAAGTCTATGAGGACGGCCTTATGGGGATAAAGGCGGCTTATGAGAGCTTTGTCTTTATCAACGATTTTGAGGAAATGGCCAAGCTCAAGGCCTACCTAGACTACCTTGGGGAGATGCAGCGCGGGCTTCCGGTGGAGCCGAAATACAAAGCAGCCAAGATCGAAGGACTGGCCTCGCCTCTCAATGTCGTCATCGAGGTGTTTGCGGCCGGAGATACCAAAGCCGGCGTGCAGACACTTGCCTTTGTCCTTCCCAACGACGAGCGAATCCGAGAGGAAAAAGGCACCAAAAAAGTCTTCCTCAAAAATATTCAGGAGGCAAAATTCAATCAGGTTCTGGTTCCCATCTCCAAGATGGTGCTGGACCAAGAGGATGCAGAGCACATATCATTCTATGCATATTTTACAGAGACACTCCTACACGAAATCTCCCATGTGTTCGGCACGAATTATATCACCCTGGAGGATGGGACCAGGACCACGGTCAACAAGGCGTTGGCCGATAAGTACTCGGCCGTCGAGGAGTGCAAGGCAACCATCGTGGGCATGCACAACGTGCCCTTCCTAATCGAGAAAGGCCTGATCCCGATAGAAAAAGAGCGCGAGATCTACACCACTTACCTGGCCGGGATGTTCCGCTCGATCCGGTTCGGCGCGCATGAGGCCCACGGCCTGGGCACGCTGATGCAGCTCAACTTCCACCGGGAGACCGGCGCCTTCCGGTACGATCCCTCAGCCCGGAAATTCATGGTGGATCTGGCGAAAATCAAGGACTCGATCACCGATATGGCCCAGAAGATCCTGATCCTGGAGGGCGACGGAAACTACGCTAATGCAGCCGCTTTCATCGCCAAATACGGTGAGGTGGACGACGTGATCCAAGGCTTGTTGGACGGCCTGAGCGGCATCCCGGTCGACATCGAACCCATCTACCGGTTCTAGCCTGGCCCCGGCTGGGTAATACCCGAAACCAACTTTCGCCCGGCCATATCCCTTAGAGGAAAGCCGCACCTGACTCACGGCCCTCTCTTACGAAATTCACTCTCATCTCACATTCTTAACGTATTTATCGAACCATTCGAACATTTCGGCCAGGACATGAAGGACCGATTCCTTGGCCCGGTAGCCGTGGCTTTCGTGGGGCAGCATGACCAGCCGAACCGTAGCTCCGTGCCCCTTGAGCGCATGGAACAGCCGCCGGGACTGGATGGGAAACGTCCCGGAATTGTTGTCTTCTTCACCGTGGACGAGGAGAATCGGTTCGTTGATCTTATGGGCATGCATGAACGGTGAGATCTTGAAATAGATCTCAGGAGCCTCCCACAACGTGCGCCGTTCGCTCTGAAAACCGAAAGGAGTCAGAGTCCGGTTGAAGGCCCCGCTGCGAGCTATGCCGGCGGCGAAGAGGTCACAATGGGCGAGAAAGTTGGCGGTCATGAAGGCCCCGTAGCTGTGTCCACCGACTCCCACGCGTTTAGGGTCGATGATGCCCAGGGCGTCGAGATGGTCGATGGCAGCCTTGGCTCCGCTGACGATCTGTTCGATAAAGGTGTCGTTCATGGTCTTGGGATCTCCCACAATGGGAAGCTGTGCTCCGTCCAAAACCGCATAGCCCTGGGTGACAAAGAAGAGCTGGGAAGTGCTGCGGAAGAATGTGAAGCGGTTGGGAGAGCTCCTCACCTGCCCGGCGACACTGGGATCGCTGTATTCCAGAGGATACGCCCAAAACACCAGCGGAAGTCGCCGGCCCTCCTTGAAATCGGGAGGGAGATAAAGAGTGCCGCTGAGGTCGACACCGTCATCCCGTTTGTATTTGACCAGCTTTTTGATCATTCCGGTCATTTGGGGAGCAGGATCCTTGTATTCGGTCAGTGCCGTGCGCTGGTTGTTTTTCAAATCGATAGAGAAATAATTCGGAGGCTCGGTCTTGGATTGATAGCTGGTGATGATATGATCCCGGGATTTTCCCACGAAGTCGATGAACGACTCATGGCTGCGTTCTCCCGACTCGAATATCCGCTCCTTCTCCATGGTCTTGAAGTTAACCCGGTCGAGAAAGGGGCGTTCCCCTTCGGGATTGGCACCACTTCCCGAGAGGTAGATCCAGTCTTCATCTTGAAGGACGACGATTTCGCCGGTGGAAGTATTGGTGTAAACGGGGCGCCCGGGATCGTTATAGCGGTCATTGATGCTGAGGTCGATGATCTTTTTGGGCTCTCGGGTGGGATCATCCACATTTATGAAATAGGTTGTCCGCCAGCGGCGTTTCCAGTCATATTCGGTCAGGAATGCCAGCCCTGAGGTCTGCAGCCAGTCAATTCCGGCATAGCGGTGCACGATCCTTTTAACCTCCTCCGGCTCTCCGGTAAACGGGGCAGACAATGTCATCAATTTATCTCGATGAGGAACCGTTGTCTCCGGATCTCCCTCGTCCAAAGCCTCCACCCAGATAAGCGTGGCCGGCTTGAGAGCACGCCAGGCAACCGAGCGGATGCCCTTGGGGACTCCCCGCATCGGGACGTCATCGGCCAGAGGCACTTCCGCCAGCATATGAACCAGACGGCCATCCATGTCCCAGATCTCAAGGTTATGCATAAAAAAATAGTAGGGAACGCTGTAGGAGTAGGGCTTTTTGATTTTGTTGACCAGGAGGAGTCTGCCGTCAGGCGACGGATCGGCATAACTGTAAACAGCCGGCTCGCCGAGAGGCTCGGCCTTCCCCGACAGGACATCGATTTTCATCATCTGTGAAGTGCCGTAATATGCAAAAAGCTCCTCGTCATAGGCTGTTTCAAGCAGATCCTGGTAGGTCCAGACCTTCGCGAATTTTCCTGCGGCTTCCTGGACATTGGGGCCTACCGGCGCCGCCGGTTTCTCGGGAGGATTCCCGCGCCCTTTTGGAATCGTGTAGGCCAGGATGTGCCGATTATCAGGAAGCCAGGTGAAACCGGAATTCAAAACAGCGTTGATGGTCGGCCCCATGAGTTTTTTCACCTTGCCGGTAGTGGCCTCAACCGCCCAAAGCTCCACACCGATGTCCCTAAAGCGTGGAAACGCAAGCCATGAGCCATCAGAGGACCATTCCGGAAAACCAAGCTGGGCGTCTTCGGGAAGCTCGACCGGAATGATTTTTCCGTTCTTTACGTTCTTTATCTGCACGGATGTTAGAAAGAATGTTTGCTGCCGGGAGTTATTCAGGGGTGTGATGCGGGTTCCAGCCAGGCGAAGCAATGGTTGCGCCAAGTAGGCGATGGACGGCATGATTTCATAGGTGGAAAGGATCATGACCGTCCTATCCGGGCTTAAAGAAGTCAGGGGCGGCGGTGGAGATTCAACCATAGCGATCACTTCCTGCGGCGGTTTTTTATAAGGCTCTTGAGCCTGCAGGGCCGGCCCGCTCAAAATAAACAGGAGAGAGAAAGACCAAAAAAGCAGCTTTTTAATATTCATTTTACACCCTCTTGTATTGCTGGATTTGTTGCCCAATAAATATAATCCATCCGCGTGGCGAAATGCAACATCAGTCGGCGATTCTTTTCTCAAGCAGTTGATCTCGTTGGAATGGATATGATAGTTACCCAGTTGGATGAAAGGGAGTCAAGAATGAGAGAAAATGACAGGGCCATTCTTCGCTACCAGAGCATGCAATTGTTCGATGAATAGGGCGAGGAAGTCGAGAATGTGCCCGATGCGGTCGGTGGAATAGGTCTCACCGCCTTCGAATATTTTGCCGCAGATTTGAATTTAAATCTCTATCCTTGAATTATGAGGAACACGATGTAAGCTATATAAATCAAGATGAAGACAATTCCTTCCCACCTGTCCACCAGTTTCTTTTTCCCGCTGAACATACTTACAAACAGGATGACATTGGCGAATACCATCACGGTGATATCGATATTTTGCTTCATCTGGAACTGCAAAGGCCTTATGACCGAACTCACTCCCAGAATAAAAAATATATTGAATATATTGGAGCCGACGATATTGCCGACCGCAATTTCCGCATTCTTCCTAAAGGCAGCTACAGCCGACGTGGCTAATTCCGGAAGAGAGGTCCCGACAGCGACAACGGTCAATCCCACCAGGGTCTGACTGATTCCGAAAGAAGAGGCGAAATTTACGGCCCCATCAACGATCCATTTCCCGCCCAGCACTAGGCCGCCTAAACCTAAGATTATCAACAATATTGATACGATCAGGCCATGCTGCTTTTTCGGGGCGTGCTCCTGTGCCCCTTCGATAGTCTTTGCTGCACCGAAAGAATAGAAAAGAAAGACGATGAAGAAGAATAAGAACACAAAGCCGTCAATCCTGGTAAGGGAAGATGCCGGTGCTTTGTCGATCAATACGTCGTTGGCCAATACCCACAGGAGAAGCGCAGCCAGGAAACTGAGGGGAATTCCTTTAATTACCACACTTTTTTCAACTGCCAAAGGAAAAATGACGGCCGCAATGCCCAGAATAAGGAAAACATTGGCGATGTTGCTGCCCACGATGTTCCCGGCCGCAATATCAGTGTTCCCCTTTGCACTTGCAAACGTGTTCACAAAAAGTTCCGGAGACGAGGTCCCAAAGGCAACGACCGTCAGTCCGATCACTAAATCCGAGACTTTAAACCTTCTCGCTATCGAGGAAGAACCTTCAACCAGATAATCAGCGCCTTTAATAAGAAACACAAATCCCAGCACAAATAATATAAAGATCCCCATATTCCTTGCTAACCTATTGAAAATAAATCATCAATAAGCTGATCCATCATTTCTTTCGTACATCGACGACATTATATCGCTTCTAGCATTCACCTCGTACCCTGGTCAGAATAAAGTCCAGGGCGAGGCATCCGTTTTTCTGCCATCCGCCCCAACCAGCTCAGAATCCTCACGTATGAATAAAAAATATTGTACTATCTTTATGGACCTATTGCGTCTCCATAAAGGAGGCCCCCACGAGTCCTGGGCTGAGATCAACAGGGCTCCTGGCCTTACCGGCTGTCTTCCTATCAAAGAGCGTCGAAAATTAAGAGTTTGGATTTAACAGTGCTGGTGTTGACCGTCTCTCCCGTGACTTTTCCTCTGAAATGAAACATCCCGATCTTGGGGGGCAGCTCGACTTTGGCGGAAAAAAGCTTGGCCGAGTTCGCTTCCAGCTCGAATTCCTGAAAGATTGAGGTTTGCAGCACGCCCTGGACTTCGATTTGCACGGTGATAACATGGTCGCTGTCGTCATAATTGGCAACAATAATGCTGATCCACCACTCATCGATGGCGAGCAGGTTGTAGGCGTAATACACAAAATGAGGGGAATAGGGGCTGACTGGAGCCGTGAGTTTCTTTGCGCCCACGGCCAAGGCCTTGACCCTCGAGGTGTCGGCGGCGTCAAGAATCTGCAGCATCGAATCCCCCTGGCTTCTCGGCGAAAGATCGGCCAGCTTCACTTCCATGAATTCCCCGGTGAATCCGTACTGATCGACGGACGCCGGGAGCGATCCCAAACTGAACCACAATAGAGCCAGTAGCGTAGCGGATGTTTTGAGTTTCATGTCTGTTCTCCTAAAGAATCTTAATGGATATTGTCCTGCTGTTTCATGAGATTGTCAACGGATATGTGTTAAGGCGGATTGATGGCTCGATCTCAAGCGCGAGGCGGGTTCTGTGGTCAGCGAGCACAGTCGGCTACGGTCAGAGCCAACAGGGCTGCCCGGTCGATAAGGCTGTCGCGGACGATATATTCCTGCCCCGTCGAGGTGTGGCCGCCCAGAGGACCGAAGCTCCCCAGCACCGGAATCGACTCAGGCACGTGGCAGATATCCGAAGAACTGCTCCGGTGGACAGGATCCACATGAATCTCCAGTTTCTCGGCCAGGCTCTGAATCCGGGAGAAGAAGGCCTGGTTGGCCTCGCTGTCCATAATCGGCGAACGGCACTCCCCCGCCCGGATTCGCGTCTGAAGCTCCCCATTGGGGACTTTGGAGGCGATCTTCCGGATCCGGGCATCCAAGCCGCCCAACTGGTCCTTGTGCCGGAAACGCACGTCCAGGTCGACGGCCGCGTGATCGGAATTCAGGCCGGGATTGGTCCTCGCCGTCAGATTCGTGATCCGGACCTCGATGCCGTCTTCCGGCACGGACAGCTTCTGCCAGGACAGGCTGCTCTGGGCGATCCATTCGATGACATTGGCACCGGATACGGCAACGCCGTTTTTGAGATTCGAGATCTCGATCCGGTACAGAATGGTCCCGGAACAGGAGGTCACCAGCCCTCCCTGCAGGTCGCCGAACTTGGTGCCGATCACACAGCGGGAGTTTTGAGCCAGAGCCGAGATGATGTTCTTGCTCAAACGGCCGCCCAGCGCATCGTCCGAGGTCAGCAGCACTCCACAGGGGATGTTGCGCAGCACCCGGGCGAAACGCAGGGCCTGCAGGGCCGTCAGAATCACGGCGATCCCGCCCTTGCTCTCCGCCACCCCGGTTCCGTAGATGCGGCCGCGGTCTTCATAAAAGGGCACGTAGGTCTGAAAATCGGCTGCTGTGTCCATATGCCCCAGCAGCAGGATCTGTTTGTGAGCTTCGATATGATTGGAAAAGTAAAGGTTATGCCCCACCTCGGTCTGGGGGAACACTTGACGGTGAAAATCCAGGCGGCGGAAACGGGCGGATATCCAGTTTCCCAGGGTGTTGACGCCCTCGACATTGTGGACATGGGATTGGATGGAAACCATCTGTCTGGTGCTGTCCAGCGTATCGGAAATGTGGCTGCGGATGTAGCTGCGCACCCGGATATGAAGCGGTTCGGCCACTTTTCCGGCTTTTTTTACATCCTCCTGGGCGCGTTGATAAGACTCTCCGAAATAGCGGATGGCGGCATGATCCAGGATGCGGTTGACCAGTGCATCGAATTCCATGTCGGCGACTTGGGCGGACTGGACAAAGGAGCCGGAAAGATTCAGGCTGGCCATGGAATTGATCTCCAGGAGGTGAAGACCGCCCTGTTGATCCATGCGGAAATCCACGCGCGCGAAATCAAAAAGCCCCAGGGCATTGAAGGCTCCGCGGGCCAAGCTTCGCATGGCTTCGGCCGTCTGCTCAGGGAGGTCGGCCGGACATATCTTGCGGCGCGGGCGCTGCATTTTGTCGTCCACCGTCTGGATGGCGTTGGGATCGCCTTCCAGGTCGATCTCGATGATGGGGAGGGTCTCGATGTTCGCGCCGTTCCCCAGCAGCGCCACGGCGAATTCGCGGCCGGGAATGAAGCTCTCCACCAGAGCCTGCTGCTCGAACTCCTGAGTGACGGCGGTAACGGCCTGACGCAGGGCGGCCGCATCGTCCACCACCTTCAGCCCGAAGGATACCGCCTCCATGCGAGGCTTTATGATCACGGGATAATGGACATCCCGCATGTCTTCATCCGGAGAGGAAAAAACCCAGAAGGGCGGTGTGGGCAGATTGTTGCGCTGGAATACGATCTTGGTCATCACTTTGTCCAGGGCGATGGCGTGACCGGCTGGCCCTGAGCCCACGTAGGGGATGCCCAACATTTCCAGCAGAGAGGGGATGTGGGTGTAGCGGCTCTGCCCCTGGATGCCGTAGGCCATGTTGAATACCATTCCGGGCCGCTCGCCTTTGACCACTCCGGGCATAAACTGCTGCAGCTCATCGATGACGCTGCGGTTGCCCTCGATGATACGGACATTGTGCCCGCCCTGTTCCAGGGCGGCGGCGACCTTTTCCACCATTTCTAGGCTGTACCGCTCTTTGGTGCGCATGCCGAAGACGTTGATGACATCCGAATCTTTGATATCGGGGTGATTGTAAATGACGGCGACCTTCATAATGACATTATCCTCTGTGACCGGACATATTCCCACAGGAACACGGCCAGGAGCCGCGTGCGTTCCCGCAGGCTGGAGATTTTGATAAATTCATGCGGAGTGTGGTCCTTCTCCCCCACGGGGCCGAACCCGTCCAGAGTAGGGATTCCGGCGGATCCGAAAAAATTGGCGTCCGACGTTCCCCGCCGGTGCTCTTTGGGGATGGACTGCCCGAGGCGGCCGGCCGTCCGCTGCAAAATCCGGAAAAGCGATGCATTTTCTGGAGTTTCGGGCATGGAGGGACGGGAGTTCAGAACCTCGAAATCGGCAGTTCCGCCCCCAGGACCGGGGACGGAAATCCGCCTCCGGATCTCTCTGAGAAGCGCTCTGCGGTGCCCTTCCCGTTCCCAGCGCAGATCCAGCCAGGCGCAGGCGGCGGCCGGGACCGTGCTGGGACCCAGGCCTCCCTCGATCCTTCCCACGTTTACCGTGACTCCAGGGCGGAAGCCGTTAAGGCTTTCCAGGTCGATGATCCTATGGGCCAAATCCAGCACGGCGCTTCGCTTGGCCGCTCCGCCCGTGCCCACGTGCCGGTCGAGTCCGAGGCACTCGAGTCGGCCGCCCAGCTTGCCGTTCCGGGAGACAACGATTTCCCCCCCCGGGCCGGCGCACTCTCCGCTCAGGCAGGCGGAGGCACGGCGGCGTTCCCGTGTGAAAATACGCCGGGAACGGACCGATCCGACCTCTTCGTCGCTGTTGAGGATCAGGGTCAAGGGGATCCTGTTCGCGATCCCGGCGGCCTCCAGTGCCAGCAGGGCGTACGCGATGACCGCCAATCCACCTTTCATGTCCGCCGTGCCCGGACCGATCAGGACATCCCCGCGCCGGCTGCAGTCCTGAAAGGGATGATCAAGAGGAAACACCGTATCCAGATGACCGATCAGATAGATGTATCGATCAGCCTCACGGTTCCGGAGCCGGTGATGGTCCCCCATGTCCGCTTCGGGAAAGATCCGGTGATCCGGCAGCACGGGCTCTATGCGTTCGACCACCAGGGACGCGACGCGGTCCACCCCGGGCTTGTTATGCGTGTGGCTGTTGACACGGCAGAGCTCGATCAGAAATCCAACCTGTTCCCGGGAATGGGATTCCAGGAAGGTCAGGATTTTTTCCCGTGTGCGCATGGGGGCAGGATCATCCCGTTTCGGACGGCATGTCGCAGGGGAGTTCATCCTCGTACTCGCATACGTGGCCGCTCCAGGTACGAAACAGGACTTTGCCGTTGCGGTTTATGTTGAGCAGGTAGGTCGGGGCCAGGGGTGTCTTCCCTTTTCCCTCAGGGGCGGTGACGATAAAGGTGGGCACTGCCAGCCCGGAAGTGTAGCCCCGCAGGTTCTCCATGATGTTCAGGCCGTCGGCGATGGGAGAACGAAAATGGCGGATACCCTGGAGTTTTTTGCAGTTGAAGATGTAGTAAGGCCGCACCCGGATGCGGAGCAGCTCGTGGACGAGTCTTTTCATCACATGCGCGTCGTTGTTGATCCCCCGGAGTAGGACGGACTGATTACCGATCAGGACCCCGGCTTTGATGAGTCGGTCGACGGCGTCGCGTGACTCGGCGGTAATCTCTTTGGGATGATTGAACTGGGTGTTGAGATAGACAGGATTGTGGCGGCTGAGCACTTCACACAGTTCCGGCGTGATGCGCTGGGGAAGAGTCACGGGCATGCGGGAGCCGAGCCGCATGATTTCGATGTGTGGGATCTTCTCGAGCTCGCTCAGGATCCAATCCAGATAGCTGTCGGAAAGGCTCAGCGAATCCCCTCCCGTGATCAGCACGTCCCGAACCTCAGGGGATTCGGCGATATAGGCCAGGGCCTGTGCCACATCCTCCCGGGTGTAAATCATGTCCTGGTGAGCGATGTCTTTTTTACGCAGGCAGTGGCGGCAGAACATGGCGCAGATATTGGTGACGTTGATGATGAGCCGGTCCGCGTAGAGCTGGGTTATCAGCGGTGCAGGCGAGTTGTACACCACTGCGTAGGGATCCTTCATCTCCTCGCTATCCTGATATTCCAGCAGCGAAGGTACGGCCTGTTTGCGGATGGGGCAGCCTCGATCCTCAGGATCCATCAGGCCGGCATAATAGGGTGAGATGGACCACCGGTACCGAGTTGCGGTCTGCTCGATCCCCTCGATCTCCTCATCCGTCAGCGAGATGAACTTGGACAGCACGTCCGCATCCCGGATGGCATTTTTGAGCTGCCATTGCCAGCTATCCCAGTCGCTGCCCGCAGCACCCCTCAGGGAAAGTATCTTTTTTTTCTGAGACATGATGGTCTCAGCCCGGTTGAATCCGGTGGGAATCGTGTCTCTGAGCTGCATGTAGTCCGAGATCAGCGCGTTATAGCCTTTCACTCTGTCCCGGGCGACCTCGCGGTTCTCATCGGAAACGAAAAGGGGATGGCTGGTGTCGTCTTTAACAGACATAAATGACTCCTCATGGGGATTCGGATGTTGCGCGATAAGGAATGGGACCGAAGAATAAGGATTGGGTGATTCCAGAAAAATAAATCAACCGCATTCCATATCTTATTTGCAACGAATTATCTTATCATAAGCCAAAATTGAGTTCAAAGGTAGAAGTATTGTATTGGAAGCAATCATAAAATCGATGCCATTAAGGGCTTGCTCAAAATCCCGACTTGGGGCATGATGTTCAATGAATTTCTTGTGTTCCCATGACGAAACCATGATCCGACCTGCCTTCATCGAAGACGTCGACGCTTTGGAACATCTGGAAAATCAATCTTTCAGCACGGACCGCCTGTCCAGAAGGAACCTTCGCTACCTGCTCAGCAATGCCAATGCCACGGCTCTGGTCGAAGCACAGGGTGAAACCATCCTGGGGTATGCGCTTATTCTATACCACCGGGGAAGGTCGCTGGCCCGTCTGTATTCTCTGGTGGTGGACCCTAAACTGCAGGGAAAGGGTATCGGTGCCGCACTGCTTCAGGCGGCCGAGAAGGATGCCTTTGCCAAGGATTGCGTGGGAATGCGGCTTGAAGTGAGGAACGACAATGTGGCCGCCATTCGGTTGTACGAAAATTCCGGATATCGTAAGATCGAGTTGATTCCGGATTATTACCGGGATCAGGCCGCTGCCATCCGTTATGAAAAAGGTCTGGTTCCTCACTTGGAGCCGGACATGGTTTCGGTTCCTTTTTACGAACAGACCACGGATTTCACCTGCGGCCCCGCCAGCCTGCTCATGGGTATGAAAGCCCTGGATTCGCAGTTGAATATCGACCGGAGCCTGGAGCTCAAGATATGGCGGGAATCCACCACCATCTTCATGATGTCCGGCCATGGGGGCTGCGGCCCTTTGGGCCTGGCACTTTCCGCCTATCACCGGGGATTCGATGTCGAAGTCTACCTTAACGATACCGGGACCTTATTCATCGACTCGGTTCGAGATCCCGCCAAAAAGGAAATCGTAAAACTTGTCCAGCAGGATCAGGAGGAGGAAATACGCCGGTCATCCATCAGGCTGAAGTATAAGAAGTTGAGTGTGGCGGAGATCCAAAAAAAATTCGGGCTGGGTCAGATCCCGATTGTACTGATCAGTTCTTACCGCATCTATCACGAGAAGAAACCCCATTGGGTGGTCATCACCGGATTCGACGACCGATTCATTTATGTCCACGATTCCTTCGTCGATTATGAGGAGGGAGAGTCGGCCAAGGACAGCATCAATATGCCGATTCTAAAAAAAGATTTCGAACGGATGTCCCGCTACGGCAAAGCCGGACAAAAAGCCGTACTCTTTTTAAAAAAGCGGTCTTCCGCAATCCAATGGACGTGAGCTCCGATGTCAGCACAGATCGTAATCGTCGAACATCGCAATGACTGGCCGCCTCATTATCCGGACGCGATCGTTGTCTCGGCCAAGGATTACATCAGCCGGCAGGAATATTTGAAACTCAAAGATGTCCGCATCATCAACCTGTGCCGTTCCTATCGCTATCTGAGCCTGGGTTACTACTGTTCTCTGCTGGCCGAAGCGCGAAAACACAGGATCTTACCGATGGTTCGGACCATCACGGACTTGAGTCGAAAGTCCATCTACAGCCTCAATATCGATGACCTGGATGCGACCATACAACGGAGTTTCAAGAGCCGGGAGAATATCACTCCGGAGACGGGCTTCGAAATCTTTGTTTTCTTCGGGCAGTGCGAAGAAAGGACCCTGCAGATCCTGTCCCGACAATTGTTCGATCTGTTTCGCTGCCCGGTGCTGAAAGTAGAGTTCAAACTGAACGGCCGCTGGCAGGTCGCCGCCATCAAGCCGGGATCCATCCAAAACATTCCCCAGGCCGAAGAAGCCTTTTTTCTCCAAGCCTATCAGAGCTACATCAAAAAAAGATGGCTGACTCCCAGGACCAAGCTTCCCATCCGCTACGATTTGGCGATCCTACACAATCCGGAAGAAAAGCTCCCGCCCTCCAATCATCGAGCCCTGCAAAAATTTAAAACAGCGGGAAAGAATCTGGGCTTGGAAGTCGATCTCATCGAAAAAAAAGACTACGCACGCCTAGCGGAATACGATGCCTTGTTCATCAGGGAAACCACACGGATCGAACACCATACCTATCGTTTTTCCAAGCGGGCGGAAAGCGAGGGCATGGTCGTGATCGACGATCCAGACTCCATCCTCAAATGCACCAACAAGATCTATCTGGCTGAGTTGTTGGCTGCCAACAAGATCCCGACACCCAAAACCATGGTCCTCAATCAGGGCGATGTTCACAACGGAAAGACCCTGGAAGCGACCCTGACCTACCCGATGGTCTTGAAAATACCGGACAGTTCCTTCTCCTTGGGAGTGCACCGGGTTCAATCTCGAGATGAACTTAAGGGGATCATGACGAATTTATTTTCCGAATCGGATCTGATCCTGGCTCAGGAATTTGTTTACACCGAGTTCGACTGGCGTATCGGAATCCTCAACCGGAAAGCACTGTTCGCCTGCCAATATTTCATGATCCGGCAACACTGGCAGATCCTGAAACATGGCCCCTCGGGCCGTTTCCACGAAGGAGATTCCAAGACTTGGGCGGTGGAAGACGCCCCGCAGGAATTGGTGGACATCGCCCTGAAGGCTGCTAATCTCATCGGGGACGGCTTCTACGGCGTGGACCTGAAGCAGACGGATAAGAAAATAGTAGTGATGGAGATCAACGACAATCCGAATGTGGATGCAGGCGTCGAAGATGAAGTCCTGGGTGATCGGCTCTATCAGATCATCATCGAAGAATTCGTCCGCCGTATGGATCAGCGCAAGATCGGGGAAACGACTGGATAGCATACCCGGGCCGCCAATTCGGCTATAAAGGCCGTTCATGTGTCGCTGACGCCGGGGTGATTATCGCAATGCCAACCTGATGATCATACTGGCTACCATCCTCTTCGGCCGACCGGAATAAGAAGGGGCTCAGATTTCCCAGATAAACATACAGTTGCCACTCTGGCACAAAAGCTTCCATCCTATGAGAATATGGCAGGCGAACTCTCGGAGGAAGCCGATATGGCAGTCATGGGATTTTCGCTTGACAAGCTAATCCAATAAGAGGGAGAATTTTCCCGTCGTTTCGAAGTGATTCAGGGCGTTCTGTTCGTACGCGCCGACCTAAGCATCATGATCAGCGAGGAATGATTCGAGGAAGGCCGACAACATGCGGATTCACGGAGCAGCAAATAAAAATAGTCGAAAGGAGGGAACTGTGAAGCAGGCATCCCCAACTCGTGGACCGAGTCCGTTCTCGAGAAAATTGGTTACTCTGATTGAGAACGATGCAGAGGAGCTCGCCAGGATTTGGCTCAATGATGTGAAGAAGAATGTGAAGCTGCCCTCATATCATACCTTCAATGAGGAAGACCTCTATAAAAGGGCCTACGAAGTCTACCGCCATCTGGGGAAGTGGATATCCTGGGAGACCTCAAAAGAGGAGATATCCCTCCAATACCGGGCCCATGGGGCGCAACGCCAGCAGCAAGGTTTCGAGCTGTCGGAAGTCGTGCAGGCGTTGATCCTCATGCGGCGACGCTTGTGGGATAAAGTGACATTCGAAGGTCTGCTGGACACAGTATTGCATATGCATCAGGCCCTTGACCTCAATCATCAGGTCGTCCGATATTTCGATCGAGCGATCTATTATACCATCATAGGATTTATGAAAAACCTTGATCTCGCCGAAATAATCGAAAAATCCACAGACGGGTAAAATTTCCTTCAAAAATGCGGATTATCCCCATTTTGTTACCTATAAACATTCAGCAGGCAGTTATGGTTGCCGCCGGAAGCCCTGGTGTAGTCCACCACCGGGATCACCCCAAGGCCGAGACTCTCAAAGAATTCCCTTGCCTCCTTGTTCCTCACTCCGCCGACATCATAATTCCCTTCAACATCCGGAAATACCGGCATCAGGACCTTTTTAAGCCTACTATCCTGATCTCTAATAATCACGGAATTGGCATACGACTGTTAAAAGAGATTTTGGTAAGGATCCTGCCGGAAGCCGTGAATTCGGTATCCCAGCTCCCTAAAAACCTCTCTGATCTCCTCCAGCATCTCCCTTGACTTGTTCAAGACATAGAACACCTCATCCTTGTCCTCCAGGGTGACGGACTTTTCCAAAAAAAGCGATTCCTCATATGTGATCCGCCCATCCTTCAGCAGCTTTTCCTTTCTCTCACGGATGTAGCGGAAGTAAACCGAAAAATCCATCACCACTTCATCGATATTTCCATCCGTCAGATAAGAAAGGTCCATGAGCACCGTCTCTCAAGCCGCTCCCCGTGAAGATAGAACGAATTCATGCTCAGGCTGATCCCCTCATCCAGGAGGAGATTGTACTCTCGATAGGCTTCCTCATTGTTAAAATTGTCGGAATCCACAAACAGGATATCTTACCCTTTATTCCGGTCGTAATTTAGATTTCCGCCCTCAAAATATCAGGTCAATTTCCTGCTCCGGAATCCCTCTCTCTGCAATAAAAACAAAAAGCCCTCCGTTTCTTGTGTCGGCTCCAGGAAGATCGGAAGCCATTTATAATAGTACTCGAAAGTGTAAAAATCCGGCAGGATGATCTGCCTCACCCGGTCCGTAGCCAGCACTTCAAACATATCCTGAGCGCAGTATCCCCGCCACATATGGTCCCCGCTGTAGACAACTGGTCTTATCCTCTTTCTTACTCCATCCATATCGCCGAAGGCTTGACGCGTGTCTTTCTCCTTGTAATCGGGCGTCAGGAGTATGATTTCCGTATACTCCGGCAAGGCCCGAATCAGCGGCTCCTGAACCTGGCTGGTCCGGCAAACATGATCATGATCTCAAGATGGCTCTCATACGAGGGCATATTGATGCTCGTCGGATCGAATGCCTCATACGCTTCTTCCCTTTTTTTGTATGCACCGACGACGGATGATCCCCCCTTATCTTCGCAGGCTGCAAAAATCAGGAGGCTGTCGAGCCGAAAAACGATGATTGAAAAAACGGCGAAGCAGGGGTATTATGCCTTATGTGCCGTCGCTTTCGATCGCCTCTCTCATCCTGGTCAACCTCGTCCCATTGGCGGGCGTGTTGTTCCTCGGATGGAACCTGTCGGCTATTATGGTGCTCTATTGGTCGGAAAATGTGGTGATCGGCTCGTTCAACGTCTTCAAGATGGCCCTGGCACAGGGCGATCCCAAACCGTCTTCCATGCGCCTCAATTACAAGCCGGTCAAGGCCGCCCACAAGGGTTTCATGATCGTTTTCTTTATGGCGCATTTCGGGATGTTTACTCTCGGCCACGGCGTGTTCGTCTTCGCCATCTTCGGAAAGCAGCTTCCTGCGCTTGCCGCCTTGATTCCGGCGTTCCTCGCCCTCTGTGCGAGCCATGGACTCTCGTTTCTGATCAATTTCATCCGTAAGGAAGAATACAAGCGGGTAGCCTTCACCACCCTCTTTGTCCAGCCCTACAAGCGTGTCGTCATCATGCACCTGACCATCATCTTGGGAGCCTGGGCATCAATCGCCCTCGACCGACCGGTGATGGCCCTGGTGGTCCTCATCAGCCTCAAAATCCTGCTGGATGCCTTCTCCCATAAAAAAGAACACACCCGATTCGCCGCCCGCCCCGGCGACGCCTCCCCTCCCTCATCATACGCTCCGCTAAAAAATTGACTTTGTGCCATTCTTCACATATAAAAAAATGTCACTCGGGTTGGCTCGCACCGCCAAATAGAAAAGGAGGAGCGGCATGGATGCGGTTCTCTTGGCCCGGATTCAATTCGGCATCACGGCCGGATTTCATTTTCTATTTCCCCCGATAACTTTGGGGCTGTCCTTCGTTATCCTGATCCTGGAATCGCTCTACATCAAAAAGGGCGAAGACGTGTACAAGAATCTCTCCGGTTTCCTGATCAAGATCCTGGGAGTGGTGTTCGTCATGGGCGTTGCGACCGGCATCGTGCTGGAATTCGCCTTCGGCAACAACTGGTCCGAGTATTCACGCATGGTGGGGGACATTTTCGGAGCTCCCCTGGCGGCTGAGGGGATATTCGCCTTTTTTATGGAATCGGTCTTCCTGGGTGTCCTGATTTTCGGACGCAGCCGTGTATCCAAACGGGCCTATTGGTGGTCCGCCTTCCTGGTGTTTTTCGCCTCCCACCTATCTGGCTTGTGGATCATCATCGCCAATTCCTGGATGCAGACCCCGGCGGGCTTCAAAATCGAGGGGGGCCGGGCCGTGCTCACGAACTTCTTCCAGGCGGCCCTCAATCATTCGACCGTGATCCGCTATGTGCACACCGTGATCGCAGGATGGATAACCGGCTCACTCTTCGTCGCGGCCATCGCCGCTTGGTTCCTGCTGAAGAACCGAATTCCCCCGAAGGCCAAGCTGCTGCTCAAGGCCTCACTGTGGCTGTTCATAGTCACTTCCATCCTGCAGCTCGGATTCGGGCATCTGCATTCGGTGCAGGTGGCCGAGACGCAGCCGGAGAAGATGGCGGCCTTCGAGGCCCTCTGGGAGACCGAAACGGGAGCGCCGTTTACGGTCTTCGGATTCCCGGACGGGAAAAAACAAAAGACCTATATGGCCGTTAAAATACCCAAATTTCTGAGCCTGCTCATCCACTTCGATCCTAATGCCGAGGTCATAGGACTCAATGAATTCCCGGAGGAAGAAAGGCCTCCGGTGTTTCTGCCCTTTGTGTCCTACCATATCATGATCCTGCTCGGAATGCTGTTCATCCTGATCTCGGTGATCGGATTGGTCCTGATGGCCCGCAGGAAGCTGTGGACGTCACGATGGTATCTGAGCCTTCTGTTGTTCGCCTTTCCCCTTCCCTTGTTGGCCAACGAGTTCGGATGGATCGCCGCCGAAGTGGGACGGCAGCCGTGGGCGGTCTACAAGGTCCTCAAGACCGCAGACGCCGCGTCCAAGGTGGTGCCGGCCGGAAACATCCTGTTCTCGCTAATCATGTTTACCGCCGTATACACGTTGATCGCCGTAGCGGGCGGATCGATCCTCATAAGGATGGTGAAGAAGGGACCCGACGAGCCCCCTGCTCAAGATGTCGAAGGAGAGGGATGATGGAATCCTGGGATATTTTACGCAACATTTGGTTCATCCTGGTCGGAGTCCTTTTCGCGGGTTACTCGGTTTTGGATGGATTCGACCTTGGGATCGGCATCCTGGCTCCCCATATCGCCAGGAATCAAAACGAAAGGCGGGCCCTCTACAGCGCCGTCGCCCCTTTCTGGGACGGCAACGAAGTCTGGCTGCTCACGGGAGGAGGCGCCCTGTTCGCCGCGTTTCCCCAGGCCTATGCCACGGTTTTCAGCGGATTCTATCTGGCCCTCATGCTGGTGCTTCTGGCCCTGATCCTTCGGGCCGTGTCCCTGGAGTTTGCGGCCCATGATTCCAAACGCCGGACACTCTGGGAATTCTTGTTCCACCTGGGCAGCTTGTTTCCGGCCCTGCTGTTCGGAGTGGCCCTGGGAAATGTGGTGGTGGGGGTGCCGCTGGATGCCGGGATGGAATACACCGGAAATTTCTTCACCCTGCTGCGTCCCCTGCCCCTGACGTTCGGCCTCTTCGGTGTGGCGGCCTTTATCCTGCAGGGAAGTACGTTCGCCGCCCTCAAGGTCGAAGGGGAACTTCAGGAAAGGGCGCGGAGAACGGCGAGAAAAGCCGGCGGGATCTACCTGGTCCTCTGTGGGCTGTCCTACATCATGATCCTGATCTATCTGCCCCACTCCCTCAACCGGCCGTTGGCCTGGGTATCGGCCGTTCTGACCGCGGTCTTTTGGGGACTGATGCGGGTCGCCCTCCAAAAAAGGCAGGACGGCCGGGCTTTTTTCTTTTCCTCCGCCGGATTCCTCAGCCTATGGGGGATCGTAGGCGCGATACACTTCCCGAACCTCGTGAGGGCCGGAAACGACGAAGCCCTCAGCATCACCATCTACAACGCCTCCTCCAGCCGCTTGACGCTGACTGTGATGCTGGTCATCGCCCTAATCGGGATGCCCCTGGTTATAGGCTACACGATCTATGCCTACCGGGTGTTTCGAGGGAAGGTCTGGCTCGAAGACGACTTTTATTAAAAGAATCTAAATAAATCGCCGCCGACTCGATCGCGCTCCTCCCGCGCTTCTAAGGCGCTGGCACCCACTCACAGTCGTTTTGGTGGAAATAACCTGTCCCTCCACCTCCATTATGGGGGCTGCTTCCCGGAATGTCGACGGTGAATCTTAATACTGCTGAGGCTGAATGGACTATTGTTCTTTTAGATCTGGTTCGTCGGTGGGTATTCACTTCGAAAATGAATGCCTGAACAAGTTTGAATACTAAACCAGTCGCTCCATCTCTTTTTAGCCTTCTAAAATAGTTCTCTATGTTACTTCTACGCTTGAATTTTCCGTCGTGCGTAATGACATATCCATGATTATGGAAAATGTCCGCCATACCACTAAAGTTGTTTTCCTCGAAATAAGTTCTCAGCTTCGAAATGTCGTCGTCGATCTTCTCTTGCAGACCTTCTTCAACCCCTGGACGTGAAAAGAGCTGGATTCGTTCCCCAGAAGATTTGGCTTGCTCCTTCATTAATTTGGCATATCGCTCATCAAATGAGTCATTCATAGTAAACCCTCCTCCTAAAATTGATATATCGCTCAATCCGCTTTTAAGCGCAGACGAACAAACTTGAAGCTCTTAATTATAAATCCCTCAAAGCCCTTTATATCTTTCCAGCATCCGATCATACAGCGCTTTTTGCGCCGACAATATCTCCCGATAGCGGGGCTCCTGCTCGAGCACGGAAAAATATGTGTTGTTCTTAAGATAGAGGTAGGGAAAAAGATAGGTTTTAACCAGCTTGAAGGATTCGGTAATTCCTCCTTGAATGAGGTCGATCGCTTCGTCTTTCATCTCCAATAGGCAGTACAGATCGGTTATTAAGTATCCCGCCTCAGGGGGATATCCTTCCCTGACCAATGCCAGCGCTCCGGCTTTGTCCCCCTGCGCGGCCTTCAACAGGGCCTCCACATAGGGAATCTGCTCATTATCCGGATCGATCCCGACGGCTCTGTCTATCATTTTCCGAGCATCGTCGAGAATGCCCATCTTAATGTACTGACGGGTGATGAGCATCAGGATTGTGAGGTTTTCGGGATCATGGCGCAGCGCCTCTTCCATGCTGGCAATGGCCTCCGCGTTCCTGCCCAGGTAAATGAGACAGCGTAAATTCAATATATAGCTGGCTCCATACGGATACACTTTGTCGGTGGGAAGGCTCTTTTCCGTAGGCTTAATTATCTGGGCCCAATCATAATATTTAAGCGCTTTTTCATAGAGACCTAGGCTGCGGAAAAAAGAAGCGATGTTAAAATTGACCTCGAATTCCATGGGATCGATGGCATAGGCCTGTTTGAAATAAGTATAGGCTTGGTCATTATCACCTTTGTGGAAGTACGCCCATCCCAATCCAAGATTGGTCAGCGGAGAGCCTGGTTCCAGATCATAAGCCCTTTGAAAAGATGTGAGCATGCGCTCTAGTTCGAAACTATCATTGGTCTTGACGTACCTGATCTCATATAGATTCCCTGCCCCCCAATGAAACATCGCACATTCGGGATCCAGCTGAAGCGCCCGTTCATAGAAATCTTTAGCCCGCCGGAAGGCCGCCTCATCTTCATCACGATGGTATGCCCTCTCATCATACCTGGCCTTCAAGAACAGAATATATGCATTGGGATCGGGCTGGCGGTCAACGGTCTGAACCTCGGCGGCGTTCAATCCCAGCCTACTGCCGACTTCGCGACAGATCATCCCGGCCGGCTCATTGTAAATATCTTGTTTCTGACATAAAAACTCGTCTCGCCATGCTGTGACATTCTTATCCACGTCGATGAGCTCGACATCCACCAATATTGTGTCTTCACGAGGGGAAACACTACCTGTGAGTAAATAATTTATATCGAGAATCTCACCCAGAGTCGAGCTGGATAAATCTTTTCGGGCAAAATGTTCAGCCTCTCGTTGGGGCGTGATTCTAAGCTGGGGATACAGCTTGTTCAGGCGGCTTATGATGCGCGTCGGAATATCGACGCAGAGATACTCCTCGCCGGTGTTTGAACCGCTGAAGGAGAAGGGAAACACGGCCATCGAACTTATATACCCAAAACGATCGGCCTCAAGTGATCCGGAACCGCCTCGATCCCGATTCTTTCCCACGACGTAAAACAGCAGCCAGGCCGCAATGAAAAACAAGAATATGTAACCGGGGACCTTAAACGATCTCAACCGAGTGAGAAGAACTGTGCTGCGGGACGGACCATAGGTAGCTGCTCTTTCTTCCGTTGAAACTTCCTCTTCAACGGCCAGGAGTTCCCCCATAAGCTCCCCTGCGCCCTGATACCGTCTTTCCTTCTTTTTCTCCAGACATTTCAAGATCAGGCGGTTGAGCGACCCGGGGATGCGGGGATTTAAATCCATGGGAGGCTTGGGCGCGTCCTCCTTGTGCTGCATGGCGATGCTTAAAGCCGTATCCCCTTTGAAGGGAACATCGCCGGTCACCATCTCATAGAGAATAACGCCCAGGGAATAAATATCCGATCGCTGATCCACTCCTTTTCCCAAGGCCTGTTCGGGGGACATATAGGTCGGTGTGCCGATGGCGACTCCTTCATCGGTCAACCCCTTGGTCTCGAATGAGGAGGCGATTCCGAAATCCATGATCCTGGCATTTCCGTCCAGGTCGATGATGATATTCTTGGATTTCAGATCACGGTGCAGTATGCCCAGCCTATGCGCTTCCCTGAGGCCGTCACAGATCTGCTTGGCGATCGACAGGGTTTTCCCCATGGTGAAGGGTCCGATCCTGCGGATGGATCTCTTGAGATCCTCCCCGGCCACGTATTCCATGGTGATGAACAGGGCGTCATCAGCCTCATGCAGGTCGAAAACACGGCAGACATTTCGGTGGGAGATGCGCCGTGCAAGCCGCAGTTCGTTTCGAAACCGCTCTACCGTATGTTTGCGGAAGGCGATCTCCGGGTGGATGAGCTTCAGGACCATGGTTTCGTTGATCGTGATGTCCCGGACCTTGTAAACCCTTCCCATGCCTCCCATGCCGATTTCCTCGATGATCTGATAACGATTTCCGAATATTTTACCGGGCGCCAGCGCATGGATATAAGACGGCAGAGTTTCGGTCCCGGAAGCCTCACGTTTCGCGGGCGTCTGTAGTGAAGTGGCGCAGTTCCCGCAGAAACGAGTACCCTCCGGATTCTGAAAACTGCAGTTGGGACACTTCATGTTGGTAATTTAAACTGCAAAAAAGCCCTCCGATGCGTGTCAATAACTTAATGAAAAAACGGCCGTTAGTCAACTCGAGGACCCCACTTTTTACCATAGAGGCGCCGAGAGCATGCGAAATGGTTGAGACAAGCCCAATAAACTAGGACATAGGCCTTTATAATACTAAAAAAAGTTGGTGTATCGGCCCCAGAGCTCATCGCCCAGCTTCCAGTATGCTTCGACCGCGCCCTCCGCGAGCTTGCGGCAGTACTCGGTCAGAAACGCCTGCGCTTTGTCCGGATTCTGTCGATACAATTGCTGCGCCTCCTGCTCGATCCGATCCTGGTCATCGAAGGCCTGAGACTCGATCTCCCGCCAGACCAGGGCAATGTCCCGGGTCATCGCCTGCCAGCGGAGGAGGGCCAGCTGACTGACCCGTCGAAAAGCCCACCAGGCGCAGTCCCGCCGAAACCCCCAGCGGCCGTCGACCATATAGGAGGCGGGCATCTGGGAGATGCCGCAGTAGAAAGGCGTGTGGGGGGTCGTGGCCGGGTTATCGTAGCCGAGCCAGACGACTCCCCCTATGGGATCGGGAAGCCAGCCCCGGGATTGTGTGACGTGCAGGTAGGTCGCCCGAGCGCAGCAGATGGTCCGCTCCCGAGGGACCTTCAGGAGCTCCAGCCATTCCCGATTCAAGAACGGGCTGGCCACCGGGCTCTTGATGACTTCCCCCTTGCGGCTCCGGGATGTCAGGGTCCTGGTCATATCGAAGTCCGTATCCTGATACGTATCGCGGAATATCTCCAGGACATCCTGGACCGAAAGCTTTTTCTCCGGCTTCACCGAGAAGGGAAAATTTTCTCCGTTGGGATCCAGGTTGCGGGCCGGGGCCAGGCGGCTCAAGACCCGCCACTCCCGACGTCGCGAGCCCATGCTCCTCCGTGAGGCATAGGCGTAGCAGAATTCGAAGGGCTCGCCGCTGTCCGGGCTCCACCAACCCATTTCCTGGGCCAGAGTGAAGACATTGTCAGATGCCATATATCTTTCCGGGTCTTGGATATCGATGCGGCGGATGCGGCTGGCATTGGCGGACACGCCGACTTGGTCATCGGGAATGCGCACGGCGGCCCAGACTGCGCCCTTTTTTCCCTTCCCCGGCCCCAGGATCTCAAAATGCCACACCTCGTCGGGATCGGCGAACGTGAAGCATTCGCCGTAATCGATGTACCCATATTCCTTGGTGAGGCGGTCGGCGATCTGAATGGCTTCCCGGGCGGTTTTGGCCCGCTCCAGCAGCAATCGGTAAAGCTCGGGACAGTCGATTAATCCTTCATCGCTCTTGAGCTCCCGTTTGCCTCCGAAGGTGGTCTCTCCGATGGCCAACTGGTGCTCATTCATCACCGGATAGGCGGTATTGATGAAGGCATAGGTTTCCTGCACCTGGGGAATCTCCCCGATATCGAGCCGGTCGGGATCATCCGGCCCTTTGGTGCGCTTGGATTCGAAATAAAGCTTGCACATGTCCCCCGCCCGGTAGGTCTTGCGGGGCACGACATTGATCCAGGTCCGGTCGGTGGTGGAATCACAGGAATGCGAGGTCATGGTCGATCCGTCCACCGAGGCCATCTTCCCGACGATGACGCTGGTGCAGGCATCGAACTCGAAAACCTCTTCCTGCAGTGTGATACGGGCGGCGGTTGGTCCGGAAAAGGAAAGAATAAACAGCAAAACGACGGCCCCTATAAGGGCTGAAGGTTTGGATCTCGTTGATTTCATAGGCAGCCTCCTTCTGAGCCGGAAAAGCGATCAATCCGCTTATACCACACCCCCGGCCGGCCGTCAAACCGGGAAATCCCTCGAGGAAACATACCGAGATTCGACCTCGGCATGGGACGTGCGATTCGGGCGAAGGAAGCGGTCGAAGCCGGTTGCGGGATACCGGACGAGCTCACAGGAATAGAAATCGGCAGAGCGTTTCGGGACGATTACGGCACGCCGGCCGGAACCGGAATGGAAGCCATGAAAGGCAAGGGAGGGAGGCGAATAACGAGGGATTGTTTGGAAGTCTTGACGGGGTCCGGATGATGATGTATAAAATTAAAAGTGATGAGTCCTACGTGAACCGAAACACCGATCTATCCAGCTTTTTTCTCTTGGACGATGCCAGCTCCCCTTCGGATCACATCGGTCCGGAGCTCGAAAATCAAAAACAGATCGCAAGCAACCGGTCCCTTACTTCCGAGGAACGGCTGGAAGCCTATGAAGACATCTTCGATTCCGAGGTCGGCGACACTTCTCTGACGCGGGCCCGCAATATCGAGCGCGAGGTGGGCTTCCGACAGATCTATCTGAAATTCGAGGGCGGCAATCCCACCGGCACGCAAAAAGATCGGATCGCTTTCGCTCAGATCATGGACGCCCTGCGCCGGGGATTCGATGCCATCACCATGGCCACCTGCGGCAACTATGGAGTCGCCATGGCATTCGCCGCCGGGCTGGCAGGCATAGATTGCATAACCTACATCCCCGAAGGCTACCACACCAAACGGGAAGAGGAAATGGTGCGCCACGGAGCCCGTATCGTCAGGGCGGAGGGAGATTATGAAAACGCCGTGCTCCAGTCCCGTGAATTCGCCGCCGCCAAGGAGATTTACGATGCCAATCCCGGCGGGGCCAACACCGCCCTGCAGCTGAAGGCCTACGGTGAGATCGCCTATGAAATCTACGACGACCTGCGTGACGCCCCCTCTTATGTGGCGATTCCGGTTTCCAATGGAACCACCCTGGCAGGTATCTACAAAGGCTTTTTAAGCCTGTACCGCCGCGGAAAAACCTCCAAGATTCCCCACATGGTGGCCGGATCTTCCTATGGAAAGAATCCCATCATTCACGCCTTTATAAAAAAGATCCCTCACTGCGCCGACCTAAAGCCGGACCGGATCAAAGAAACGGCTGTGAATGAACCGCTCATCAACTGGCAGTCTCTCGACGGGGAGTCGGCACTCCAGGCCATACGGCATTCCCAGGGCTGGGCGGCCTATGCCTCGGACAAGAGCATGACAGACCTGGCGCGTTTCATCCGGGAAAAAGAGGGCCTCAACGCGCTCCCCGCTTCCACCGCAGGTCTGACCGCGCTGTTGGATCTCCAGGCCCGTCAGCCGCTGGGCAACGATCGTTTTGTGGTTATCCTCACCGGGAGGAAATGATGTCCGCGCCGGTTGATGGTAACGCCATCGTCTACTGCCAGGCTGCATTCGGCACGGCCAACGGTAAGACCGCCCACGGGCTGGTGCGTCGGACCAACCGGTACCGCGTCTTATCCATCATTGACGCGGCATTGGCGGGAAGAGACGCCGGCGAACATCTCGACGGCCGGCACCGAGATATTCCCATCGTGGAGGATCTCGATGCGTCTCTACTCGCTGCGTCGCAAGCGAATCTCCGGCCTACTCATTTTGTCATCGGGCTGGCTCCCGACGGCGGCCGGTTGGCAGCCGAACACCGCGAAGCGGTGCTGGCGGCAATGCGGGGAGGGCTCCACATCGACAGCGGGCTGCATGATTTTCTATCCGAGGATCCGGAGTTCAGCCAAGCTGCGGCCGAGTACCGGATCACCATCCGCGATGTTCGCAAGCCTCCGCCGCGATCGGAACTGCATTTCTTCAGCGGCCGGATCGAGAATGTGAAGGCATTGAAGATCGCTGTCCTGGGAACGGATTCGGCCGTGGGGAAGCGCACCACGGCATGGATCCTGACGGAAGCCCTGACCGCGCGGGGATACGCGGCGGAATTTGTCGGAACCGGACAGACGGCGTGGATGCAGGGAGCGCGTTTCGGAATCATTCTCGACTCACTGGTCAATGACTTCGTGGCGGGGGAGATCGAACATGCGGTATGCTCGGCATGGGAATCGGAAAAGCCGGACGTGATCATGATCGAAGGCCAGGGAAGCCTGATGAATCCCGCCTATCCTGGGGGATTCGAGATCCTGGCCGCCGGCCGGCCGGATATCGTCATACTGCAGCACCCCCCGGCCCGCAGGGACTATGACGGGTTCCCCGGGTATCCCCTGCATCCCCTTCCGAATCAAATCCAGGCTATAGAGCTCATCTCCGGAAAACCGGTGGTGGCCGTCACCGTCAATCACGAACACCTCTCGAGGAATGATGTGCCCGGCGTCTGTGCGGATATAACCCGTCTGACCGGCCTTCCGGCGGAGGATTTGCTGCTTAATGCTCCGGACCGGATACTGGAAGTGATCGAATCCCACATCCCCTCCCGAAAGGACGGATAATGCCTCCACCCTCAAAGAGAAAGCCCGACCTGCACCAAAATATGTCCTCCTCTCTGGCCGATGTCCTTCAGGTCATAGACCGCCTGGAGATCGGCCCCGTTCGGCTTGAAGCGAAGCGCTGCGAGTGCCCCTACCGGATCCATGCCGGAAAGAAAGTCGAATCCATGGACTTTATTTATCGCTTTGAAGAAGATGTGTTCGATCCCGCCAATCCTGATGACCGTAACCTGGGGGCGGTGATGACCGCGCAGGTTGCGCTGAACTACGGTCTCTTCTGCCGCGAGATCATATTTTTAGGGGAATTCGAGGCCGCCGATCAAAGATTTCTAAAGGCCATGATGGACAACACCTCGCGCGAGATCTACGTGATCAAATTTCTACATCCTAATCCTTTCATCCGTAAAGAAACGGGCCGCCTGCCGACGGTCAAATCCGATTCTTACACCCTGGCCCGCATGGATTTCGACACGGGAAAACCAAACCGTGTCCCCTCCTCCGGTATCCAAGATCGGCCTGGGGCCTGGGATGTCGATTTTTCCCGCCATGCAGTTCTCTCCAGTGGAGGTAAGGACAGCCTGCTGTCTTTTGGACTGCTCAATGAAATGGGACGGGATGTCTTTCCCATTTTCGTCAACGAATCGGGCCGTCACTGGTATACCGCCCTCAATGCCTTCCGCTACTTCAAGTCACTCTATCCTCATACCCGGAGAGTCTGGACCAACTCTGATCGCGTGTTCTCGTGGATGCTGCGTCATCTCCCGATGATCCGGCAGGATTTCGCACGGGTCCGTTCCGACGAATACCCCATCCGTTTGTGGACGGTGGCCGTCTTTCTGTTCGGAGTTGCGCCTCTGCTCAAAAAATACGGCATCGGCCGGTTGATCATCGGGGATGAGCATGATACCACCGCCCGGCTCAATTTCAAGGGGATCCCCCACTACAACGGCCTCTACGATCAGAGCCGCTACTTCGATAACGCCATCACCCGCTATTTCCGGACCAAGCGCTGGAATATCAATCAGTTCTCTTTGCTGCGCCCCCTATCCGAACTTCTGATACAAAAAATTCTGAGCCGCCGCTATCCGGATTTGCAGAAGCATCAGGTCTCCTGCCATGCCACCCATATTCAAGGGGACCGAGCGCTTCCCTGCGGCCGCTGCGAAAAATGCCGCCGTATCGTGGCCATGCTCACGGGCCTGCGGGTCGATCCGGTTCGATGCGGCTACACTCCCGAACAGATCGAAACCTGTTTGGATGCCTTCCTGCATCAAGGAGCCCATCAGGAGTCCTCGGCTGTCCGGCACCTTTTCCACCTCCTGCGACAACAAGGCGTTCAGGCGGAAGACCTGGACTACGCCCGGCTGCCGACACACTCCGAGATCATGCAGCTGCGCTTTGACGCCGAGCGTTCTCCGATCGACACCACACCCACGGATCTTAGGCCGGAACTCTATCGAATCCTATTGGAATATGCAGACGGCGCTGTTCAACGATCCGGGCGTCTCTGGAACGCCTTCGATCCTCTCAGCAAGGAAGCTCTCGCCAAGCCCTATCGGTTCGAATCGCCCGGCGGTAAGAGGAAAACAGAAGTCGCTAAAAGGGACTATCCGGAGAATGAGTACCGGCTGGGACACTTGACCTGGAAGGAGGCCCAGCTTCGCTTCAAAGAAGTGGACATCGCTTTGCTTCCGGTCGGATCGACCGAGCAGCACGGCCCGCATCTCCCCCTCGACACCGATGCCTTTGACGCCCAATATCTATCCGAGCGGGTCGCCGCGGCCTGTTCGCGACCGCGACCCTTGGTGCTGCCTCTGATTCCATACGGGGTATCCTATCATCATGAGGACTTCAGCGGAACACTCAGCATCAGCCCGGAGACTCTGGCCCAGCTGGCGTATGAGGTCGGCATAGCCGTCTCGCGCCACGGCATATCCACATTGGTCATCATCAACGGACACGGCGGCAATATTCCGGCTTTGCAGTTCGCCGCCCAGAAGATCAACCGCGATGCCCACATCTTCACGTGTGTGGAAACCGGTGAGACCAGCCGGAAGGATATCGAGACGATAGTGGAGACCCCTAACGATGTGCATGCCGGAGAGGAGGAAACCAGCACCAGCCTGTATGTCCGTCCCGAGCTGGTGCGGAGACACGCCATGCGCAAATTCGTTCCCCGCTTCTCCATCCGCTACCTGGACTTCAGCTCTAAACGCAGTGTGGAGTGGAATGCCCGCGTATCCCGGATATCATCCTCAGGAGTTTTAGGAGATCCCACCAAAGCCTCCCGTGAGAAGGGCCGGATGATCTGGGAAGCTGTGATTCAACACCTGGTGGAATTCGTGGAAGACCTCAAGAACATGACGCTCGACGAAATTTTTCAACGCCGTTTCTGAGGACTGAGATGCGCATAACCGGAATTACGGCGCAGCCTTTGATCTTGAAGCTTAAAGAGCCGTACACAATCGCCTATGAGACAGTCACCGAGACTACCAACATCCTGCTGAAGATCGAAACCAGCCGAGGGATCACCGGATTTGGATGCGCCGCCCCGGATTTACATGTAACGGGCGAGACTCCCACCGAAGTCATGAAAACTCTGGATCAGACAGTTCGACCCGCATTGTTGCGGACGGATCCCATGCGCCCCGCACTACTGATGCAGAGGCTGGATGACCTGACAGTACGACAGCCCTCTCTCCTGGCGGCCGTGGACATGGCCCTGCACGACATCCTGGGAAAAGTCTGCGGTCTTCCGCTATGGAAGATTCTGGGGGGATTCCGCGACCGCATAAAGACCAGCATCACGATCGGAATCCTGCCTGAAACAGAGACGGTACGGGAAGCCCGCGAAAGAGCAGGACAGGGATTCCGCTCCCTCAAACTCAAGGGCGGAAGGGATGTGGAAAGCGACATCGCCCGAGTGATTCGGGTAAGGGAAGCTGTGGGCGCCGGAATTGAGCTGAGATTCGATGCCAATCAGGGCTACAGCCTCACTGAAGCATTACGATTCGTGGAAGGAACCCGTTCCGCCCGGCTGGAACTGATCGAACAGCCCACTCCCCGGGGTGAACCCGATCTTTTGGGACGGGTAACCGCCACCGCTCCCATCCCCATCATGGCGGATGAAAGCCTGATGACCCTCAGAGACGCGTTCCGCCTCGCCCGCCGGAATCTGGCCGATATGGTGAATGTCAAGCTCATGAAGGTGGGAGGCATCGCCGTGGCCCTGCAGATCAACGCAGTGGCGCGGTCGGCCGGCCTGGAAGTCATGGTGGGCTGTATGGACGAGGCCGCCCTGGCCATCGCAGCCGGGTTGCATTACGCCCTCGCCCGCCCCAACGTGCATTATGCGGATCTGGACGGGCACTTGGATCTGCTGGATGATCCGACCTCCGGCACCGTTACGCTCAAAGAAGGGATACTTTACCCCTCCGCCAAACCAGGGCTCGGATTCGGGGCCTGAACTCAATTTCCATTCAGGCGAGGAGAGGGCGCTTTCCAGGCGAACACGACCGCAACCGCGAACATGACGGCGGCGGCGACGAGATACATGACCCGGAATCCGTGGAGATCGGATATCCACCCGAACAGAACCGACCCTCCGGCCATGCCCGTATCGAAGAGAGCCAGATAGAGGCTGATAGCCAATCCTTTGTTTTCGCGGCCCAAAGTATCGATGATATAGGTGCTCAAGGCCGGGAAGATCAGGCCCTGTCCCAACCCGCCCAGGATCCCGGTCAGTACCAGCAACCATCCTGACTCCAGGCGCGAGATCAGGACCAGGTTGCAGGCGATGAGCGTTGCGGAGGGGAGAATGACCTGCTTTCGCCCGAAACGGTCGGAAAGATCACCGAAAAACAGCCGGGCGGCGATGGCGGCGGCTGAAAATGAGATGAAAAAAGGCGCCACCCGATCCAAGGGGATGGCGTTGGAGAATAGTGCGATAAAATTGACCACCGCAGACCGGATGGCTCCATGCGAGACCGGCATCAAAACGATCAGCGCAAGGGGGAAGAAGGCCAATCTTTTGAAGGAATCAGGCACCCGGAGCCGCTTGTCATGATTTTCGGCATGATTGATCTCCCGCGTCAGGAGAATGCTGACGAAGGCGACCGCCAAAAAGAGTATGCTGATGTTGAACAGCCCGCCGAAACCGAACCTACGCACGATCTCCTCCCCCGCCAGCGGGCCGAGGGCGGCGGACAGCAGGCCCGCCACACCGATGATTCCCATGGAGTGGGCCAGCCGGTTGACCGGGGCAAGATCCGAGCAGATGGTGATGGTGGCGGTCATGCTGATCCCCCAGCCGATGCCGGTTAGGGCACGCAGCACAAGGGGGAAGACTCCGGCGTCCCGGATCAGATGAAATCCCGGGGTAACCATCAACAGGAACGCGATCCCCAGCAGCGAGATCAGCTTGCGGCCTTTGATGTCGATCAGACGTCCGAAAACTGGACGGATAAAAATGGCCGTCAGGCTGTGAATTCCCATAATCAACCCGATACGGCTACGGCTGGCCTGAAAGGCCTCAAGAAAGAGGGGAAATATGAAAAACAGGGTGATGCTCATAAAAAGGAAGAAATACCCGTTGAGTGCCTTCAAAAAATGTCGGTTCCAGAGCGTTTCTCGAATCATATCGGCATGTCCAAAACGGTCATAAACGCTCTATGATATCAGGCGGGACGGCTTTTTTCCAGATCACCTCGATGACACGGCAAGATGAACCGAGCCGGAAAACCGGCTGCCGAATAATTGCCGGTCGGTTCCCATCCTCACGAGCGAAAAGATCGGTCACGAGGGCATAAGGAGAGACCGCAGCTCACCCGGCAAGCGCTCAAAATGAACGAATCCGTGCACTGGTTGTGAAATTTGCCATGAGGAAGGAAGGAGGAGGTGCTGGCTGTTGGTTAAGGGGAAATAAGCAAAAGGGGATAATGAAGGAGGGTTAATCGCTCTTGCCCAGCCAGCCAAGCAAGAATTTTTTATTATTATAACAGATTTTGAGTTTTAATCAAGCTTCTTTTGCGCTCCTTTGCGGTGACCTTGATCTAGATGTGACCATACATGAGGAATAACAAATCGATTCGATTCACTACAGCATGTGTAATATGCCTTCTTATGACTTAGTTAGGGTTCGCTGAAAAAAGCATTTAGGTTCATTTTCTTATATTGTTCGTTTCAGAGATTTTATCATCTTTGATTCTGTTTTTCTGCCTATCTCATTTTGTTCATGCCTTGTTGACCGCTGCC
>Ga0180438_10001562_pt1 | contig 40488 bp, 30 predicted proteins | sample SS_ome_12_FD_132455 | JGI IMG/M metagenome (GOLD analysis project Ga0180438, IMG submission 132455) | Hypersaline lake sediment archaeal communities from the Salton Sea, California, USA - SS_3_D_2 metaG | ecosystem: Environmental > Aquatic > Non-marine Saline and Alkaline > Hypersaline >... | reverse complement strand
GCCGGTGTGCCTTCAATGCATAAATCTCGTACAACTTTGACAAGGTATGGTATAATGAGAGCATCAACACCGAACGGGTTACCTGGCCAAGCGCGCGACGCGGAGGGAGGGGGATATGATATCAATTGACATCCTCAGCGCCTTCACCGAGGCAGTCTTTGGCTATCTGCTGGATCAGAGCGGCCTGGCTGACGGGGTCCGTCGCTGGCTGGGCCGAGAGCCGACCCGGCTGGCCTTCCGGCGTGCCCTGGGCAGGGCCACCGAAGCGTTCAAGGAGCGGCATCCCGAGTGGTGGGACAGCCTCTTCGACCTCAGCTTCTTCCAGCACGAGGGCGCGCCGATCCTGGCCCAGTTCCTGGTGCGGGATGGCCACCCCGATCCTGGCGAATTGGCCGCGCGTTGGGCTGATTCACTCAGCGTGCGCGATCCTGGGCGCCGCACGGTCTATACTCGCCAGGTGGAGCCGTCGGCAGCCGATTTTCTGGAGAGTCTGGCCCGTGAGCTGAAAGCGGAGCCCGACCTGACCGACCTTCACGACAGCCGGGCGTTGGAGCGGCTGGCCGAGGACGTGGATGCCATTCGCCGCCGATTGGGTGCCAAAGAGGCCACCGCGGGCACCCGGCGGGACTATTTGCGCTGGCTGATCGAGCGCAACCTCTACCTCGATCCCCGGGGGACGCTGCAGACCCAACGCCAGGTGCAGGTCAAGCTGGACGAGGTCTACATCTCGTTGCGCGCCCAGCGGGAGGAGACGCCCGGCGTGGTAGATCGGCGGCTGCTGGAACAGGAAATGGCCGAACTGGAGGCCCGGCTGGAAGGCGCTCGTCTCCCGGCGGAGGAAGCTGAGGACCGGCGCGAGCAACTGCTGGCCCGCTTCGAGGGCCTTCGCCTGGACGTGGCCGCTGGCCGGCCAGGCGAGGCCATGGAGCTGGCCGAGGCGGTGAAGCGCCACGATCGCCTGGTGATCCTGGGCGACCCAGGTGGCGGCAAGACGACCCTGTTGCGCTACCTGGCGTTGAAGCACGGCCAGGCAGTGTGGGGCGGTCGGGCCGAAGCGGGTGACGAAGAGGACCTGGGCTCAGCTCGCTTCCCGGTCCTGATCCGCATCGCCGACTATGTCGAGAACGACGTGTGGAGGAAAAAACCCCTCAGCGACTTTTTGAGCGAGCACTGTGCGATGCACGAGTGTCCACCGGATGGGCTGGCCGACTTGCTGTCAAGAGAGCTGGCTAGGGGCGACTGCCTGGTTCTGCTGGACGGGCTGGACGAGATCGTGGACGCGGACGACCGGCGAGGCGTGGTGGGTCGCATCGAGGACTTTGTGCGGCGCCACGACAACCAGCCCAACCGTTTCGTGGTCACCAGCCGGGTGGCCGGCTACCGCAGCGCGCCGTTGGGCGAGCCTTTTGCTCACTATACCGTACAAGAGATGGACGAGGCACAGATCCGTCGCTTCCTGGAACGGTGGTGCCCCGCGGTGGAGGCCGCCCAGACGCCGGACCTGTCGCCGGAAGCACGCCGGGCCACGGCGCAGCGGGAGATAGAGGGCATCATGGGGGCGGTGGAGGGCTCGCCAGGCGTGCGCCGCTTGGCGGCCAACCCGTTGATGCTGCGCACGCTGGCGCTGATCCACCGCGCGGGCGCCCAACTGCCTCAGAAGCGGGTCGAACTGTACAAGCTGGCGTCCGACACGTTGGCCCGCACGTGGCGCGTGGCCCACGGCGTGCCCGAATCGGCGTTGGTGGACGAACGGTACCTGACGCGGCTTCTGGGCAAGCTGGCCTATTGGATCCACCTCCACAAGCCGACCGGCATCGCCACCGAGCGGGAGGTCTATGCCGTGCTGGGCGCCGAGTGGGCGCGCATCAACCGGCGGGCGTGGGACGAGGACGACCCCGACCCGGCGATCCTGGCCGACGTCGAGAAATTCCTACGGGCGGTGAGGGAGCACACCGGTCTCTTTATCGAGCGGGCACCCCGGCGCTACGGCTTTATGCATCTCACCTTTGAGGAGTATTATGCCGCCCGCCACCTGGTGGCCCGCCGGCGGACTGCAGCCCCGATGATCCGGGAGCACCTGCACGACCCCCGGTGGGACGAGCCGATCCTGCTGGCCCTGGGTTTTGTCGGCCTGGACTATCCCGAGGAGGCGGCTGAACTGTTGGAGACGGCGATCCTGGCACAGGGGGAGGAGGCAGAGGAACTGGGTTTGGGCCCGAGTCCCCATGAGGAACTTTTGGGCTGGGACTATTTGTTTGCCCTGCGCTGCCTGGGCGACCAGATCCCGGCCGACCGGCGGCTGGTGCACAAGCTGACCGAGCGCCTGGCCGGCGAGTTGTTGCATCGGACGGGCTCTGCCCGGTTCCAGCGCTACCGGCAGGCATTGGAGGAAAGGCTGTCCACCCTGGCGGGCAGTGATATGGCGGCGGCATTGGTCCTGACCCTCGTTGCTGCCTTGTGTGGTGCTGATTGGAATGTGCGCGCCAGAGCGGCGGAGAGCCTAGGCCAATTGGGGCAGGCGATGTCGCAGATGGCGATGATATCGGACATCGTGGTGGCATTGGTAGCGACCCTGGGCGATAGCAGCTGGCAGGTGCGCAACAAGGCAGTGGGTAGCCTGGGTGAACTTGGTCAGGTCTCGCTGGAGGTCGTAGCGTCGCTGGTGGCTGCCTTGGGTGATGATGCTTCGGATGTGCGCGCTAGGGCAGCGGAGAGCCTAGGGAGACTGGGTCAGGCTTCGCCCGAGGTCGTGGCGGCGCTGGTGGCGACCCTGGGCGATCAAGAAGCTTCTGTGCGCGACAGTGTGGCAAGGAGCTTGGGGCAGCTGGAGCTGGCCTCGCCCCAGGTGGTGGACGCCCTCCTGGTGGCTGCCTTGTACGATGACGAGTGGTATGTACGAGACAGCGCGGCGAGGAGCCTGGTGCAACTGGACCAGGTCTCGCCTCAAATAGTGGCTACCCTAGTGGATGCTCTAAGCGATGACAATTGGTATGTACGTGCTAGGGCAGCGGGGAGTCTGGGTCGGCTGGGTCAGGCCTCACCCCATGTCGTGGCTTCCCTTGTGGCTGCTCTGTACGATGACGATTGGCGTGTGCGAGACAGGGCGGCAGGGAGCTTGGTTCAACTGGGCCAAGATTCGCCTCAGGTGGTGGACGCCCTAGTAGATGCCCTGCGCGATTACGATTGGCATGTGCGGGACAGAGCGGCAGAAAGCCTGGTTCAACTGGGTCAAGCCTCGCCTCAGGTAGCGGATGTCCTGGTGGCTGCCCTGGGCGACAACAACTGGCGAGTGCGTGGGAGTGCGGCTTGGGTCCTTGGAGGGCTAGAGCAGTTCTTGCCGGGCATCGAAACAGCGCTCGTCGCTGCCTTGGGCGATGATAACTGGCAAGTGCGTTACAGGGCAGCGGGAAGCCTGGGTAGGCTGAGGCATGTCTCATTGGAAGTTGTGACGACACTGATTGAATCATTGCAGAAGGTCAATCATTGGCTAGTGCGTCGAGATGCCGCTCATTTGTTGGGGCAGATCGGCGGGACTGATGAGCAAACGCTATTGGCGCTGTGGCAAGGTTTGCAGGATACCGGCAACGACGTGCGGATGGCTTGTGCTGAGGCGCTGGCTCTATTGGGACGGCGCTTCCCTGATGCTGCCAACGCGATCGCTGGGAAACTGGTGCTGGCAATTGATGATCCGGCTTTCGATGCACCCGATAGATACGAAAGGCGCACTGGCCATGATTATGCCTTCGACGGCTTGTGGCTGCTTATGGCCGGCGGCCCGCCAGGGGAAAGATAAGATGTGGCAGGTTGCAGACAGCGATGGTGTATCGTCTATCGCAATTCGCAACTCGCCATCTGCCATTCACTGGTAGACATTCGAATCAAGATCGGCTATCATGGTGGTGCCTAGACAGTCAAGGCAGAGGTGACCGTACAAATCAAAGACATCGTTCGGCTGCCGGACATCGTTGACAAACTGAGTTGGAAACATGACATCGTCCCCGAAAGTCGACGAGGTGTTTTCCAGTCGCCCGCAGTGCCGATTCATTGAACGGGGAAAGGTGCGGGGCGAAGATTTGTATGCCGCCTTGGGACAGACGGAGGTCGGACGTTATTTGATCGTGTACTTTGTCCACCTTGCTGCCCTGGCTCGCGAGCAGGGTCTCTCAACCGAGACGTTGGTCAACTTGTGGCTGAGCCAGCGTCTTTATCAGGCAGCGTGAGACGTTTTTTGGAGCCCGGTATCTGATGCTCGATTTTCGACGAGCGGCTCAAGAGCGCGACCCGGCGGTGCCGCAACACCAACCGAGCCGCTGACCTCATTGCCTGAGCAAGCAGGCGGTGAGGCTATGTCGCATTATGCCACAGGGCGGCGCCTTGTGCGATTCGCGGTCATCTCTGTCCTTGATTTTTCAAGGGCCTGCATCAGGGGTGACCATTTTTACATTCACTGCTAGGCAGCAAGTTGAGGATCAAGCCGCGCCTGCCGGGGCCGCACGACCATAAAGTGGTCGTGCTACAGAGCTTCCGCCCGATGAATCGGGCTCGGGAATCTCGTCTGCGGGGGGGATTTTCTTTTTTGTCCTCTGCCTGTCGCCTGTGGTATAATGGGGGCCTTGTCGAAAGAATACGAGCAAAGGAGTATCGCGCAAATATGCAACTCTACTTCATCCGGCATGGCCAATCGGAGAACAATCTGCTGTGGGCGCAGAGCGGCTCCAGCGAAAGGCGCAGCGCCGACCCGGGCCTGACGGCCGCCGGACGGCAACAGGCCCACAGGGTGGCCCAGTTCTTGCGCGGGGCCGATTCGGCTGTGGTAGCCCATCCTGGAGAGGACGCTCAGAACAGAGCGGGATTCGGCATCACCCATCTCTATACCAGTCTGATGGTCCGCGCCGTCGCCACCGGGACGGTCATTGCCCAGGCGCTCGGTTTATCTCTGGTCGCCTGGGAGGATCTGCACGAGTGGGGTGGCATTTACCGCACAGACGAGGAAACCGACGAGCGCATCGGGCTGCCGGGCCGTAATCGCGCCTATTTCGAGACGCATTACCCTGAGTTGGCTTTGTCCGACTCGCTGGGGGATGAAGGCTGGTGGAACCGCCCTTTTGAGACGCGCGAGGAGAGGCCCGCACGCGCCAGGCGCTTCTTGCAGGATCTGCTCGACAGGCATGGCGGCGCTGACGATCGAGTCGCCGTCGTCAGTCACGGCGGGTTTCACAATGAGCTGTTGTGGGCCATCCTCGGCGTCCCGGAGGGAAACAGGTGTTGGTTTGCCCTCAACAACGGAGCCATAACGCGTGTTGATTTTAGCGAGGACGACACCGTACTGAGTTATTCAAATCGCGCCGACTTTTTGCCAAGGGAAATGCTCACGTAATGCGTTGACGTCGCTGATCAGGCTGGCGAGTGGGGGAGCAGTGCGGCGTTCAAATTGGCAGTGCTACGCTCCCCAGGTTGCCTGTCGAAACAGGCTGCAAAAGTCCCTGGGGGATAGAGATTGGCTCATTATTTTTCCTCAGCAGTCTGCAGGTCGAGCCTCGCCATCGGCTGCAGGTTCGGTGGATGATCGGGCAGGCCTGGTTCGCCTCCGGCAAGCATCCGCCAATGTCCCTTCACTCCCAACGCCTCCAGCGCCAGCGCGACGTTGGCCATACAGATGCCACCGTCGTACAGGCGGTAGTGCGCCGTCGCCCCAGTGCCATACTTGAGGTTGTGCCTCTTGACGAACAGGTACAGCCGTTCACCGTGCCACAGGAAGCGCCACGGCTGTGCGTTGACCGCCGACGGCGCGTGGCGCGCGGCCTCGACGAGCGGGGCGAGTTCGGCCTGGGGCTCGGCCGGGGCATCGAACGTGTCCCGGAAAAAGATGCGCTTGGCCGGCATCTTGTTGGTGGCCCCTGCTGCCCTGCGTAACAGGGTGTTGGCGAGCCGTCCACCTAACGCACCGGAGGGCTGTCCAAAGATGAGAAAGGCCCCGATGCGCGCCTCCTCCGGCAGCCCGAACCGGGCCCGCACGGCTGCCTCCCGTCCCAGACTCCCTATGTAGCACGTGCCAATGCCGAGGGCTGCCAGCCGCACGGCAATCTGTTCGACCCGGTAACCCAGGTCCTCCAACACGTACCCCTCGCCGGTCATGTATGGCACCAGGTAATGAGGCGGGCTCACGATCTTGCCGTATCCGCCCAGGGTGGCTGCCAGATCCTCGCCGGGCAACACATCCCTCATCCATACGGTGAAGCGATTGTCGGGGATGAGTGGCTCTATTCTGGATAGGGTCTCCCGGGCCTGCGCGAGTGTGTCTTCGTCGAGCGGTCCCTGTTCGTAGCGGCGCACCGAACGCCGGGCCAGGATGGCCTGGTACAAGTCACTGTGCAAGGGTTACAACACTCCTTTCGTTGACGGCACGCCCTGGCGGCGGCGATCCTGGCGAGCCGCGGCGTCGAGCGCCCGGCCGAGGGCCTTGAACAGCGCCTCGGCCCGGTGATGGTCGTTGCGACCGTAGAGCACGCGGGCGTGCAGACTCATGCGGGCGTGAACGGCCAGCGTCTCCAAAAAGTGGACGATGAGGTCGGTGCCCACCTCGCCGACGCGGGGCGTGCTGAATCCGGCCTCGACGACCGCGTAGGGCCGCCCGCTCAAGTCCACGACGGCGTGGGCCAGCGTCTCGTCCAGCGGTGCGTAGGCGTGACCCATACGGACGATCCCCCGCCGATCGCCCAGTGCCGTGTCGAGCGCCTGTCCCAACCCGATGGCGACGTCTTCGACCGTGTGGTGCTCGTCCACCTCGAGGTCGCCCTGCGCCCGCACGGTCAGGTCGAACAGGCCGTGAGCGGCGAGTTGGGCCAACATGTGATCCAGAAAGCCCAGGCCGGTGTCCGTCTCGTAACGGCCCGTGCCGTCCAGGTCCAGGGTGACAGCGACGTCGGTCTCGCGGGTGTGGCGGTGAATGCTGCCCTGGCGGGGGGTAGGATGGGTGTTGGGTATTGGAGATTGGGTAGTGGGTAGTGGAGATTGGGTATTGGAGATTGGGTGTTGTGTGTTGCGTGTTCCGTCGAGCGCGTTGTGTAGGGCGGCGAGGAAAGCGTCGTTCTGCTCGGGGCGGCCCACGGTGACCCGCAGGGCATCGGCCAGCGAGGGATCGGAAAAGCGGCGCACCAGAATGCCCTGTGCGGCCAGCCTGTCGGCGACTTTCCGCCCGGAGCGGCCGTCGAAGCGGCAGAGGATAAAGTTGGCCTGGCTGGGAATGGGGCGCACGCCCGGCAGGTCGGCCAGCGCAGCGTGCAGACGGTCGCGCTCGGCGACGACCCGGGCAATCGCGGCCCGGGCGTGGGTCATGTCGTCAAAGGTGGCGAGCGCGGCGACGATAGCTCCCGCGTTGACGTTGTACGGCGGGCACAGCCGCGCCATCGCGCCAACCACCTCGGACGAGGTCACGGCGTAGCCCAGGCGCAGCCCGGCCATGCCCGCCCACTTGCTGAAGGTGCGCAGCACGATCAGGTTGGGATGGGCGTCCAGCAGCGGCACGGCGCTCTGTCCACCAAACTCGACGTAGGCTTCGTCCACGACGACGGCCAGCGGCAGCCGCAGCAGGCGATGGATCGTCTCCGGCGGGATCGCGCCCCCGTCTGGGTTGCCCGGCGAGGTCAGGAAGAGCAGTTTGGGACGGACAACGGTCTCGTCGCTCGCCAGGGCCTCAATTGCCGCCGTATCCAACGAGAAATCATCGCGGCGGGGAACGTTCAACACCCGGCCGCGGTGGGCCAGCGTGGCGGCGGCATACATACCAAAGGCCGGCGGGCAGATGACCACCCCTTCGCCTGGCGCGACGAACAGACGCACGGCCAGGTCAATGATCTCGTCACCGCCGCTGCCCAAGACGACCTTTTCTGGTGTGACGCCAGCATAGCGCGCCACGGCCGCCGCCAGCGCTCGATAGTCGGGATAAAAGCCGTAGCCGTCGAAGCGAGCCAGCGCCTCGGCGACGTGGGGCGAGGGGCCGTAGGGGTTCTCGTTGGCGTCCAACCGGATGAGTTGGTCGGGCGGCACGCCCGCGCGGGCGGCCAGCGCCTCCCAGTCGGGCGGCTCGTAGGGTTCTACTTTTTTGACGTGAGAGCAGATCAGCGTCTGGACGTTCATGGGGTTCTCCGCTTGTGCACGATCAACAGCTCGCGATGTTCGTTTGTCTCGATGCCCTTCGGTGTGCGATAGGCTGTGATAATCCGATTGACCTGTCGCCAGTGCGTCTCGACGTCGAAATCTTTCGGCAGAGGGATGACCTGGAGCCAAAAGAGGAAGGATTCCACGTCTTGAAACCAGTAGCGGACGTTGTACTCGGCACGACCGATCACAGTACACCCATTTTGCCGAAAAGCAGCCGCTAACCTCGCTGTATCCTGCGAAGGATCGCCCTCGTACTCACCGCCCGGCCCGCAGCCAAAGATGGAGCAGATGTTCCTCGTGTTTCTCGCGCCGACCTGCTGGGTGATAAAGTAGCCATCGGGGCGCAGGACACGGGCGATCTCTTTCACCTGGATGGGGGCGTGCCGATTCAACACCACGTCAAAGGTGGCAGCGGGGAATTGAAGCACCTCGGCGCGCATCACCTCGAGGGTGATTTTGTCGGCCAGCGATGGTGTTCTGTTCTCGCGGGCAACCCGGATCATGGCCGGATCGGCGTCAATGCCCACGCCAGTGCTCAAGTAGGGGGCCAAGGCCAGAAAACGCTCGCCCCCTCCCGTGCCAATGTCCAGGACGCGATGAGAGGACTGAAGGTAGCGGCGGACGACGTTGGCATAGTCCCACGGAACGGGATCGCGGTCGTCCCGCACTCGCGAGAAATCCCATCCCTTTCGCTCACCGACCGACGCGGCGAGGCATTTCAATGCCTCTAGTGTCATATCGGATGTCATGCGGCTCTCCTTTCGGGGCGATAGGGACGTTGCCCTCCGGGCTGTAGTTTGGACCACAGTTCGTGGAGGGTCCGGATCGCGTCTTCTCCAGCATCATGCGTCGCGCTACGGCGATCTATGAGGACCGCTTCCATTCCGACCGCCCGTGGTCCCGAGAGATCCCATCTTGGGTCGTCGCCCACAAAAAGGCAGTGTTGCGGGAGAACCTGCAACTGTTCCAGAGCGAACTGAAAGATCCGTTTCGTCGGTTTTCGCCATCCTACATCCCTGCAAAAAACGACGACGTGTACAAGCTCACTCAAGCCGAGTCGCGCTATCTCTTCTCGCCATAGATTGGCAGGACTCCCCCATGGCGTGTTAGAGATGATCGCCGTCTTAAAGTTCCTCGCCCTCAGCGCCTGAAGGGTAGGCAGCGTGTCTTGGTAGCAACGTCCTCGAGCGAATATCGGCTTCATGAAACAGCGGCACATGGTTGCGACGATGCAAGTCGCTTGAACTGGGTCAAGTTGAAAGACCCGCACCAGTCTCTCTTCAAGAGACCTGACGTGGTAGTCTCTGGCCTCGTGGTCCTCCTCTCTTACGCCCCGCCACATGATCTCAGGGGATACGCTGAGAAGTTCCTTTTGACGGAGATAGTGCCGCACCTCGGCAGTGGCCTGCTCGAGGATGGCCGGAAACTCGGAGCGTTCATAGTACTGAACCAGGGTTCCGCCGAGGTCGAACAGAACTGTGTCTTTCATTCAATGGCTCTCCCGGGCGATGACAAGCGGGCAGCGACGGCGGCAGCGTGGGCGGTGAGACCCTCGGTCTGAGCGATGGTCTGGGCTGCCGGGGCCAGCCGCCGGGCGGTCGCAACGCCCATGGCAAAGACGTTGGTCACCTTGCAAAAATCACCCACGTGCAGCGGCGAGGCAAAACGGGCTGTACCCCGCGTGGGCATGACGTGGCTGGGGCCGACGACGTAGTCGCCCAGCGCCTCCGACGAGCCTTCACCGACGAATATCCCGCCGGCGTTCCGCACCCGCCCCACCAGCGACCACGGGTCGGCGACGAGCAGGCAGAGGTGCTCCGGCGCATACTCGTTCGCCAGGGCCAGTGCCTCGTCCAGGTCGCTGACGACGAGGATCGCGCCCTGACCGGCCAGTGCGTCCTCGACGATCGCCCGCCGTGCCAAAGACGCCGTTTGACGGGCCACCCCGGCCTGTACGGCCACGGCCAACCGTGCCGAGGGAGTGATCAGCAGCGCGGTGGCTAGCGGGTCGTGTTCCGCCTGGGCCAACAGGTCGGCGGCGACCAGCGCCGGGTCTGCCGTGTCGTCGGCGACGAGCAGTGTCTCGGTGGGGCCGTACAGGCCGTCAATCCCCACGTCGCCGTAGACGAGCTTTTTGGCCAGCGTGACGAACAGGCCGCCAGCGCCAACAACCTTATCCACCCGAGGGACACTCTCTGTGCCGTAGGCCAGGGCGGCGACTGCCTGTGCCCCGCCGAGTGAAAAGACGTGGTTCAGGCCGGCGACGCGGGCCGCGGCCAGGATGGCCGGCGCGCCGGTGCCCTGCGGGCCGGGAGGGGTGGTGACGACGATCTCTTTGACGCCAGCCACCTGCGCGGGAACCACCGCCATGAGCAACGACGAGGGATAGGCCGCCGTGCCGCCAGGCACGTAGACGCCGACACGCTGCAGTGGGCGGATCATCTGCCCCAGTGCACCTCCTTCATCGTCCCAGGCCAGCCAGGAACGGCGCGGCTCCTGCTCGTGGAAGGCACGGATGCGATCGGCGGCCAGGTGCAGCGCGTCGCGCAGGTCTGGCGGTGCGGAGTGGTAAGCTGCTTCGATGACCCCGGCATCGACGGCTAGCGCCTCGAGAGAGAGACCGTCAATGCGCCGGGTGTAGTCGTGCAGGGCGGCGTCGCCGTCGCGCCGGACGTTGGCCACGATCTGGGCGACGGCCTCCTGGGGCGAAATCTCGCGGCCAAAGATGGCTCGCAGCCGGGCGGCCACGCCGTCCGGCAACGCTTTTTCCTTGCCGGCTCGCAGCCGGGCCACGTGTGCGCGGGCGGCAGGCAAGCCTTCGATCAGGCGAATGGTCACGCTGCACCTCTTTCAGTTCTCGTTGCCCAGACGGGCAACGGCCCTGTGTCCTTTGGCCACAGGACAAAGGGCGCGTGCGACGGCAGCTTGGGGATTGGTGACGGTGGCGGCGTAGACCTCGTCGGCCTGCAGTCCGGCGGCGGCAGCGACGCGGCGGGCGGTCTCCTGATCGATCAGGTCAGCAGGCGAATGGGTGTCGGTGTTGACCACCAGGTTAGCGCCAGCCTGGCGGGCTGTGCGGGCAACGTGCCCGTTGGCCAGGCCATGCACGCCCCGGGCCGAGATCTCCAGATAGATGCCGTTTTCAGCAGCCCGGCGCGCTTCTTCGACGGTGATGAGCCCCGGGTGGGCCAGGATGTCCACGTCAGGGCAGGCGACGGCGGCGGCGTTGGTGCCGGGGGCCACCGGCTCGGAAATGGTCTCGCCGTGGACGACGACCAGCGCTGCACCCAGTTCCCTCGCCCGCCGCGCCAGCGGCGCGACGCTACGGGGCGCGACATGGGTCAGCTCGACGCCGGGGATGAAAACCAGTGGAAAGTCGTCCCGCTGCTGGCGGGCAAAACGCAGCAGACGGGCCACGAGTTCCTCCAGGTTGGAGGCATCGGCGTGATCGGTGATGGCTAGGGCAGCGTGACCCTTGGCGACGGCCCGGCGCAGTTGTTCGCTGGGCAGCAGGGCCCCGTCACTGTAAAACGAATGGGTGTGCAGATCGATGCGTTGTTTTGGGTCCATGGTTAGCTCCGGTTAGGGGGCCCTGTGTCCTTTGGCCACAGGCCACAGGGTTCAGGGTTTGGGCGTTGCAGCCTGGAGAGCAGTTGGCGGATCTCGGCCAGGCGGAGGCGGTGGGCAACGCGGTTGACGATGACCGTTGCCTGGCAGGCGACGATTTCTTCCAGTTCGACCAGGCCGTTTTCGCGCAGGGTGCGGCCGGTTTCGACCAGGTCCACGAGCAAGTCGGCAAGGCCGACCAACGGCGCGAGTTCGATGGAGCCGGTGAGAGGAATGACCTCGACGGACAGCCCTCGCTCCTGGAAGTAGGCCCGCGTCAGGCGGGGGTACTTGGTTGCCACGCGGAGGCCGGTCGCCAGGCGAAAGTCACGGTCCCGCTGGGATGGCGCGCCAGCCACGACTAGCCGGCAGCGCCCGAAGCCGAGTTGCAGCGGTTCGTACACGTCGCGCCCGCTCTCCCAAAGCGCGTCCTGTCCGACGATGCCCACGTCGGCAGCGCCGTACTCGACATAAACCGGCACGTCGCCTGGCTTGACGAGCAGGAAGCAGATCGTCTGGCCGACGTCGTCGGCCTCGTTCGTTTCCGTGATGAGCAGTTGCCGCGAGCCGTTGCCCAGATCGCACGGCCAGCCGAGGCTGCGGAACAGGCTGGCTGTAGTCTCCAGCAAGCGACCTTTGGGCAGGGCGACGGTCAAGGGATGCACAGATTCATCTCCTTTGATGGTTTTATTCTCGTAGGCGAATGTCCCACGGCAGCAGGGCAAAGACGCGCTCGCGCAGCAAGGGACTCAGCGCGTGGAGCAGCGCATCGGGCCGACCTCCCTGGACGTTGGAGGGCCTCGGCGGCGTGTATCGCTTGCCCGGCCCGACCGACACGACCGGCACACAGCGCCAGGTGTCGAGCCCGGCCAGAGAGCAAGCTTTTTCCACGGCCGCCTGCAGGTCGCCCAGTTCGTCTACCAGGCCCCGTTCCAATGCCTGCCGCCCTGTCCAGACGCGGCCACGGGCGATCTCCTCGACGCGATCCGGCTCCATGCGCCGCCCCTCGGCTACGCGGGCCTTGAAGCGCGCGTAGCTGTTCTCCAAAGAGTGGCGGATCTTTTGACGCTCGGCGTCGGAAAAGGGCGTAGCGTCGCTGTACAGGCTGGCCGCCCGGCCGCGTTGCAACACCTCACGGTGGACGTTCAGCTTGCCGTACAGCCCGGCAGTGACGATCTTGCCGCCAAAGATGCCGATCGAGCCGGTGAGCGTCGTTGCCTGGGCCACGATATAGGCTGCTGGCACCGAGACGTAATAGCCACCCGACGCGGCAACGTTCCCCATGTATGTCACCACTGGCTTTTGCTTCTGTAGCCGTAATACCTCCCGCCAGATCAGGTCAGAGGCCAATGCCGAGCCGCCAGGCGAGTCAACGTGCAACACCACGGCAGCGACGCGCTTGTTTCGCTCGGCCTGGCGTAGTGCCTGGACGATCGTGTCCGCCCCTGCCTGCTCGGTGAAAGGGGTCGGCAGAGGGGTAGGCAGGCGGCGGCTCGGGCCGGGCACGATGTTCCCTGCCACCGACACGACCCCCACGACCTGTTGCGTTCGCCAGCGCCGTTGCCGAACCAGCCGCCGCCGTACCTCTGACCAGGATGCGATTGTCGCCGGGCGATCCGGTGTGCCCAGGTACGCGCCCAATTCGTCCTCGTAGGCCAGGACGTCGGCCAGGTCACGTTCGACCGCCTCCTGCGCTGTCAGGGGGACGTCGTCCATTGCCCGGCGGACGGCTTCCCTGGTCAGGCCGCGTCCCTCGGCAATGGCTGCGACAATTTCGGCGTATTGGTCGTCCAGGATGGCGTCCAGCATCTCGCGGTGGGCGTCGCTCATCTCCGAGCGGCGGAAGCGGTCGGGGAAGACCTTGTACTCTCGCAGGGCCTCGATGTCCACCTCGACGCCGAATTGGGCAAGGGTGTCCCTGAGGAAGGTGGTCTCGATTTGCAGGCCAGCGGCGGCAAAGATGGCACTCTCAGGCAGCAAGATCTCGTCGGCCGCGGAGGCCAGGTAGAGCCGCCAGGTGGTGACCTGGGTCAGGTAGGCGACGGCCTGCTTGCCGCGCTCGCGGAAGCGGAGCACCGCCTGGCGCAGGCTGCGCACCGTGGCCGGGCCGGCTGCCAGCCCATCGAGTGTGAAAACGACGCCTCGAACGCGTGGGTCGGCGGCCAGTCGCTCTAACTGTTCGTTGAGCGTCTCCAGGCTCATCTCGATGGCGGCCCAGGGCAGCAGTGACCAGGGAAAGCGCAACCGCTCTTTCTCCCGCCGCTCCGGGAAGCTGCCTGCCAGGGGAAGGCGCACATAGTCCATGCCCCGGCGGCGCAGGCGGCGCAGCGGGTTGGTAAGCGTACACCAGGTGTTGCGCATCAAGTCTCGAAGGGTCATCATGTTCCTCCTTTCTGGCTCCACTTCTCGGCTTCTTTCAACAGCGCGGCGTCGGTCAGGGCACGTTCGCCTCTTTCGTCGGTCAGACGCCAGACTTTGTGTCTGCCCCTCGATCCGGGCTCAGGACGAAGGTCCGATCGGGTGATATCGCCGAGACAGCGCAGCGTACGGGGGATGCCCCGCTGATGAGCCTGCTCGGCCAGTTTCGTCTCGTCCAGCCCTAATACGTCTATCTCGACGCGGCTGCCGCGCTGGCGGAGGCGTGCTATCAGCGCCAGACAGCCCGGGTGGTCGCAGCCGCACACCAGCACGTGCGGGGCGAGCGACGGCGACGGCGATCCGTGGCTGGTCTGCACCAACAGCGCGCGCTCGATGCCCAGACCAAAGCCGACGGCGGCCAGCGAGCGGCCGAAATGGACGATGAGGTCATCGTAGCGCCCGCCGCTGGTGATGGGCCATCCCAGGCCAGGTGCTACTCCCCGAAAGGTGATGCCGGTGTAATAGTCCATGCCGCGCACCTCGCCCAGGTCCAGGATCACCTGGTCGGCGACGCCGTAGGCTTGTAGCAGACGGTGGACCTGCGCCAGCCGTTCGATCGCCGCGCCCGCCTCAGCAGCTCCGGCCAGACCCGCGCTCAAGGCCCGGGCTTGACCCAATACCTCCGGGCCGCCGATCAGATCGGGCAGGCGGCGCAACAGTTCGCGCTGGTCACCGCTCACGCCGGTTTGGTCCAGCGTGTCGACCAGACGTGCGCTGTTTTTCTGGTCTATCGCTTCCCTGATGGGATCGAGCGTACCAGCGGGCAGGTCGCCTGTCAGGGCACGAAAGAAGGCCATTTGTCCCAGGTTGACCTGGAAATCGCGCAGTTTCAGCGCCTCCAGCGCGGCGATGGCCAGGGCGACGACTTCGGCGTCGGCGGCTGGCGTGTCTGCGCCGATGAGTTCGATACCAGCCTGGGTGAACTCGGATTGGCGACCGGCCTGAGGTTCCTCGTGGCGAAAGAGGTTGCCCACGTAGAAACAACGCAGCGGCATGGGCTGGTCGAACAGCTTGGTAGCCGCCATACGCGCCACCTGGGGTGTAAAGTCGGCCCGCAGCGCCAACATGTGCCCTTCATGATCGAGAAGACGGTACATCGCCTGCTGCAGTGCCGCGCTGGCGCCCACGATCAAGTTTTCATAATACTCGAGGGTGGGCGGGATAACCTCCTGGTAGCTCCAGCGAGCAAAGCATTCGCGCAGCGTGGCCTCTGCCTGTCGCCGGCGGGCTGCTTCGGCCAGGAAGCGATCCTGGACGCCATGTGGAAGCTGGCTGTGTCCTGCGCCGATCCAGGAGCCGTGCAGGCTCGCGCCAAGTGTCATGGATAAATGTCCTCCCCGTGGCTAATAAACAAAAAAGACCGGTCTCTTGACCAGTCTTTGAGGATGAGTCCCGCAGACGAACGCGTCTGCCCCGCTGGGGCGTCGGGTCTCATCCTATGGTTTATGATGGTGGATGGCGAACAGGCTGACCGGCCAGCAGGCCGCCGTTCGTTGCAGGATGTGCTGTCTTTCGTTGATCTTGAGGCCTGGCACTATGTTCGCTCCTGTCGCCGTCACGGTGTGCAGCATCATAGCACACAAAAGAGGAAAAGTCAAATACTTTTACGCCCAGCGGATAAGGTGCATCTCGAAGGGGTTGCTGAGGTCCGGGTGACGGGGTAGAATGCGGATGGCATAGCCATATTGGCCGCTCCTCTCGCAAGGCACGCTGCCGGAGAAGAGATAGCTTCCACCGCCGTTGGGTTCGGCGTGGGTCATGGCGATCGCTCTTCCTCCTACGATCTGACCGTATTGATCCACCCGACCATGGTAGAATTCCACCCGCACGTCGGAGGGTTGCAGTTCACCCAAGACGATCTCGGCCTGCACGTGCAGCAAGTCGCCGACCCGGATCTCTGCAGGAGAGTCGTCCTCTACATGGACTATTTTGATCTCGTCCCAGTGCTCGCGCAGGTGGGTCTTCCAGGCGGCGAAAGCTCTGGCGCCCGCCATGTTCTCCCCGGCCAGCCGGTGGAAACGTCCTATGGCTGGCGCGTAGGCTTCCTCCATGTATTGCAGGACCATACGGTTGGTGTTATAGACGGGGCAGAGGGCGCTCATCGAGGCTTTCATGTGGGCGATCCATTTCCGGGGCAGGCCGTTGCCCCGCCGGTCGTAGAAAAGGGGCACGATTTCCTTTTCCAACAGGTCGTACAACGCCCTGGATTCCACCTCGTCCTGAAAATTGTGATCGTTGTAAGCTTCGCCGCGCCCGATGGCCCACCCCACATTGAGGGTATAGGCTTCGTCCCACCAACCGTCCAGGACGCTCAGGTTGACGGCCCCGTTGGCTGCCGCTTTCATGCCGCTGGTGCCGCTGGCCTCTCGGGGACGGCGCGGGGTGTTGAGCCACACATCTACCCCTTGCAGCAGGTAGCGGGCCAGATTCATGTCATAGTTTTCCAGGAAGACGATGCGCTGGCGGAATTCCTCCCGGCGGGCGGTGTGAATGATGTGCCGGATCAGTTCTTTGCCTGCCGTGTCATGGGGTGCGCCTTGCCGGCGAAGATGATCTGCACCGGGCGCTGCGGGTCGCCCACGATGCGGGCCAGCCGCTCGACGTCGCGAAAGATCAGCGTCGAGCGCTTGTACGTGGCAAAGCGCCGGGCAAAGCCGATGGTTAGTGCCTCGGGATCCAGTACCTCGCTGGCAGCGTCGATCTCGGCCGGCGGCGCGCCCCGGTTTTCCAGTTGCTGTCGCAATTTCCGCCGCGCTATGGCCACCAGGCGCTCTCGCCGTCGCTCGTGCGTGCGCCACAGTTCTCCGTCCGGGATCTTGTCTATGCCCTCCCACACGGTCTGATCGGCGGGATCTTCCTGCCAACGCGGCCCCAGGTAGCGGTCATACAGTTCGGCCATGTCGCGGGATACCCAGGAGGGAATGTGGACGCCGTTGGTGATGTGGTCAATGGGGACTTCGTCCTGCGGCACGTCAGGCCAGAGTCCCTGCCACATGCCTCGCGCCACCTGGCCGTGCAGTTGACTCACGCTGTTGGTGTAGCTGGCCAGGTGCATGGCCAGGATGGCCATGTTGAGGGGCTCTCCCTCATCGTAGGGATTCGCCCGGCCCAGTGCCAGGAACTCGTTCCGGGAGACGCCCAGGATATCGTAGTAGTGACCGAAATACTTGTCTATCAGATGAGGAGGAAAGAGGTCAATGCCGGCTGGAACTGGCGTGTGGGTGGTAAAGACGTTGCTAGCCGTGACTGCCTCCCGGGCTTCGGTGAAGGACAGGTTGTGCTGTTCCATCATCATCCGAATCCGTTCTATGGCCAGGAACGCCGAGTGCCCCTCGTTCATGTGGCATACGGAAGGCAAAAGCCCAATGGCGTCCAGCGTGTGGATGCCGCCGACGCCCAGGATGAGCTCCTGTTTGATGCGCATCTCCTGATCGCCGCCGTACAACTCATCGGTAATGTCCTGGTCTTCGCGGTTGTTTTCTGGGATGTTGGTGTCGAGGAGGAAAAGGGGCACGCGACCCACGTCGGCTTGCCACACCTGGGCCTTGACCTGGCGACCGGGGAACTCGACCGAGATGGTCAGGGGTTTGTCGTTTTCATCCCGGCGGAGCTGGATCGGCAGGTTGTACAGATCGTTGATAGGGTATGACTCTTGCTGCCAGCCGTCGGCGCTGAGATATTGGCGGAAATAGCCCTCCTGGTAGAGCAGGCCGATGCCCACCATCGGCAGGCCCAGATCGCTGGCCGATTTCAGGTGATCGCCGGCCAGGATGCCCAGGCCTCCAGAGTAGACAGGGATGCACTCGGCAAGGGCAAACTCTGCAGAGAAGTAGGCGATACATCGCCCCCCCGGCTGTCCTGGCATACAGTGGTCGTACCAGGTCGATTGTTCCATGTAGCGGCGAAACCGTTCGCTGGCGCGTTCCAGGTGTGCCAGAAAGCCCCGGTCGGCGGCGGCAGCCCGCAGGTAGGCCTGCCGTGTGGTGCCCAGCATCAGCACCGGGTTGTGATTCGTTTCCTCCCACAGTGATCGGTCAAGACGGCGAAAAAGTTGAATAGTCTCGTGATCCCACGACCATCGCAGGTTGTAGGCCATCTCGCGCAGGCACTCCAACTGTGGCGGCAAAGAAGGGACCACGGTAAATGTGCGAATGGGCTTCATATATGCCCTGCCTCCTTGTTCGAAGTTCGCTCTTTCCCCCTGGCGGCATCTGTGCCGCACGGGCAATGTTATATTATACATGGGGCGGTGCAAGTTGCCAAGTCGGGTGGCTGGCGCGGCACCGGGCAGAAAAAGTTGAGTTTTGGCGGGATCGGTGATAGAATAGGACCGCAAGACCCATTCGACAGAAGAAAGGGAAGGAGGGATTTATGCCGGGCAACGTTTTTCGCCGCAGCACGGCGCCGCCTGAGACGATGGTCGTCGAGAACTATTCCGGTCGCTACCCCGCCGAGGACTGGCGGGCGCAATATTGGGAAGTCACCGAGGACGGCGCGCTGGCCCGCCAGGAGGTCACCGTACGGCTGCCCCGGGGCTTTCGTCATGTCTCGCCGCCGGTGACGATTGGCCAGCCGGGGTGCATCCACGCCGTGCGGCGATGGGGCCTGGCCTGCCGTACATCGCTGCTGCAAGAGATCCCTTTCGACCCTTCCGCTTACCTGAGTGTCGAGGCGACCGACGAAGAGGTGCTGCACCTGATGTACGGTGCAACCTGGTTCGACCTGCCAGGGTATTTCATCATCGCCAGCGACGAGCATCCCTTCTATCTGTACGACCCGGCGGGTGTCCTCAAGGGAGCCTACGTGGACTGGTTCACCTACCTGGGCGCGTTGACGTATCTATACACCGATGGCGACGTCAAGGGCAGCTTTGTTCGTGTCTTTCGCGAGAGCGCCTCGCTCTACCGCCAGGCGCTGGCCGAGATACAGGCCGCCTGGGGGGCAGCGGTGCGCTCGCCGTTCGGCGAGACCGACCAGGACTTTTAGCAACTTTGACGGTGAGTATCTGGCAGTGGCGCATCAGCACTCAACCGGTGCCATGACCTCGTGGTCTCTGGTGGCATAAACTGGGTTGGAGGCGATATTGCGCTGCCCTGTATTTGACAAATTAAAGTTCTTGTGGTAAGGTTCAATTCAAATTGAAGAACTTTCAGGAGTTTGAAGTCATGGGTCTGCCAGGTGAGCTTTCCAGCCTTGGTTCTCAATTACAGCAGTTTCGCCAGAACACAGGCCTGACACTAGAAAGACTTTCGGAAGAGTCAGACGTTAGTGTCGGCCTGCTGAGCCAGCTCGAACGAGGTATAGGTAATCCTTCGTTCACCACTCTTTTGAAGATAGCACGTGCACTTGATGTGCCAATCAGCCTTTTTTTTCGAGGGGTAGATCGTCTCTCTGACCCAGTTGTTCGCAAAGACCAAAGAAAGAAGTTGACCCTTGAAGATACGAACGTGGTGTATGAACTCCTGACTCCTGATCTAAACCGTGCTCTCGAGTTCCTGTGGGTCGAACTCGCTCCTGGAGAATCTACAGAGCATTTTTATCACAAGGGCGAGGAAAGCGGCCTTGTTCTCCAGGGGACTCTCGAAGTCCACTTGGGGGATAAGGTCTATGTACTTGAGGAAGGGGACAGCATCAGTTTCCGTTCGACCATTCCTCATTGGCACCGCAATCCCGGAGAAGAGAGGTTGCTTTGCGTTTGGGTGGCTACGCCATCCTCGTTGTATGCTGGGCAAGTAGAACGGGTCTCACCCTCTAGAGTCTCGTCGCCGGATGATCTGGGCTAGAATTCTCACACCTTGCTCGATCTCGTCAGGCGGCACAAAGCTGAAGGCCAGGCGCAGATTCCTCTCTCCGCCGTTACGGGCAAAGAAAGCAGTGCCTGGCACAAAGAGTACCCCCTCCTCGCGGGCTGCTTCTTGCAGCGGCCCAACGCTCATCCCTTTTGGCAACGTCAACCAGGTGAAGAACCCACCGCAGGGGCGCGTCCATGTCACGCCGTGAGGCATGTGACGTTCCAGTGCGGCTAGCGTGGCATCGCGCCGGCGGCGATAGACCTGGCGCAGCCTGGCGATGTGTGGCTCTAGCTTGCCGGCGCGGCAGTATTCCGCCACAAGGTAGGCTGCAAGCGGATTTGCCCCACCACCCATGTGCATTGCCCCACAGTTAGCGAATTGGTGGATATATTCTGGCGCGGCGATCAGCCAGCCCAATCTCAACCCCGGCGCCATGATCTTGGAAAAGCTGCCGATGCGTAGCACACCTTGGCCCTTGGCCAGCGCATAGAAGCTCGGTGGTACATCTCTCTCGAAGGCTAGGTCGCGATACACGTCGTCTTCTACGATCAGAAAGCCGTGTTCGCGGGCCAGTCTCAAGATCGCCTTCCGCCGTGCTGTGGTGACGGTCACGCCCGATGGGTTCTGAAAGTTGGGGATGGTGTACAGCAACTGGGGTGACCTGGCCTTGCGCTGCAGCGTCGCCAACTGTGCTGCCAGCGCCTCGACGACGATGCCCTCCTCGTCGATTGGCACCGGGTGCAGGTCGGTGCCATGGTCACACAAGACATGAAGCGCGTCGTGGTAGGAGGGTGCTTCGACCAGCACAGTGCCGTCGTGACAGCTGTACAGTCGCCCGATCATGTCCACGGCGTGCGTCGAGCCAGCGACAATCATCAAGTTGTCACGGGTCAGGCCCAGGCCTTCTTCGTCATTCAACTTTTCGACCAGGTAGTCTATCAACATTGGTAAACCCTGCGCTGGGTTGTATTGCAGCGCCTGGCGCGACTGTGGGCCGCGCAGCACTGCTTCGGCGGCGACCAGCAAATCGTCTGCTGGAAGCATGGTTGCATCTGGATGGCCAAAGACTAGTGAGATCGTGCCGGGCAAGACGCCCTGAGGAAGTTCTTGCACTGACATGTTGTGGTCAACTCCGTTGAATCAAGCGCTCTTTTGGAAAGCCGGAAAGCGCTATGAACTCGAGGCATAGACTGGCGTTATCTCATGAGTGAGGGGTAGCCCACTGGCACGGATGGCAGTCCCGAGGGTTCAAGAGTTCTTGAATCCTAGTCTGGTTGTGCACAATTGTTGCGCTACAAGTTGTCTCTCTTGAGAAAGCCGGTCATGCAATGCATCGCCCCGCCGCTCTTCTGAATCTCTTGGATGTCAACTTTGGTGATGGTACAGCCGGTCTCCTTTAAAAGTTGTTTGGCGTGTGGGTTGCCGGCCGGCATGACCAGGTGGCCCGGGGCCAGCGCCACCGCGTTGCCTGGCATGTGGCGGTCCTCCGCTGGGATTTCCAGGGTGCGGAAACCATGATCGCGCAACGCCTCCACCGCCTGAACGGGCGTCCGCCGGGGATGTACCAATGCCAGATCGCGGTCCACCAGGCTCAGCACGCCGTCCAGGTGGACGGTAATGTAGGGCGGCTGCAGGCGCAGGCGCACCACCTGGCGATAGCCCACCTGGCGCAATGCCCACTCTACCTGGTCGGCACCGGCAGCATTGGTCCGCTGTCCCTCGGCCAGGAAGGCCAGCTCTGGCCCAGCCAGCGCCACGTCTGCTCCCTCGAATGTGCCCTCCCCGTGAACGGTCATCAGTACCGGCACGCCCAGGCGTCCCAAGGTCTCGGCCACGAACCGCTCCTCGCCGGCACGCTGCCGGGAGGCGGGCCGGGCAACGATCGCCCCTTCTGGTGTCATCAACATCAGGTCACGGACAAAATGCGAGTTTGGCTTGTCGAGCCGGCCATCCTCGACGTAATACACCGTCACACCGTTCGCGCGGTAAACCTCGGCCAGTGCGTCGTGTTGTGTCCGGGCCAGATGAGGGTCCATGGGCTCAAGCCAGAGCGCAGCGTTGTAGTCGGTGACGGCGTCAATCTCTGGGCCCGGACGGCGCAGCAGCACCGCTCGCAGCCGCCCGTACTCTGACGAGACGCCCCAGTCGCCCCATATCTGTGGCATGGCCTCCGCAAAAGTGCCTGCACTGGGCTGCCATCCTTGGCCACCCTGTTTAGCTAGCGTTGTCATGATGTCCTTATCTTTCTAGTGCTTTGTTTAATCCTCGCGTTTGAGGAAAGCAGTCATGCAATGCAGAGCGCCCCATCCTTTCTGGAGCTCGTTGATGTCCACCTCGACGACCTCTACGCTGTGTTTGTCGAGCAGTTCGCACGTGCGGGGGGAGCCCGTTGCCATGAGGACTTTTCGGGGCGCCAGGGTCACAAAGTTGACGGCCGAGTGATACTTGACCTCATCTACTGATGGGGCCTCGAGCACCTCGATGCCTCGTTCCCGCAGCGCACGCCACACGTCATGGGATACTTGCCAGGGGAAGATCATGGCCAGGTCGTGGTCGATCATGGCCATCAGGCCGTCCACGTGGGCGTGGCCAAAGGGGATATGGAAGGGGATGAAATGCTTGACCCCCATGTAGGTCAAGGCCTCCATCACTTGCTGCGTACCCTGTGCGTTGGAGCGATTGCCCGTGCCCACGATCACAGTCTCACGGTCTACCCACAGAGCACAGGCGCCTTCAAAGACACCCTGGCCGCTGACGGTGCGCACGATGGGCACCCCCAGTTTGGCCAGAGCCTTGGCCACGTACATCTCCTCACCCCTGCGGGCTACGATGGCCTGGCGGGCCAGGATAGCACCCTCTGGGGTCATGAACATGTTATCGCGCATGTACATGGCATTGGGTCTGTCGGGGCGCATGTCTTCGACATAGTATACCTCGGCGCCGTGCTGGCGATAGGCTTCGGCCATGGCGTCGTGTTGCGACCTTGCCACCTCGGGGTCCATCAGTTGTAGCCAACGCCACTTGGCCGGATCGTCCATGTTCTCGATCTCGATCCCCGGACGACGCAACAGCACCGCCTTCAGGTTGCCCACTTCTGAAGCCACACCCCAGTCGCCACCCCAGTAATCCTTGACGTCACCGGCAAACGGCGTCTCTCGGGCAAACCACATTTCCGTTTGCTCATCGTATTCCATTTTCACAGCCATCTTGAATCAACCTCCTTAATCGTGCGGATATTCGACCAGAAAGCGCTCGAACCGATAGAGGCGGGTATTCCCCCGCAAGGTGTACTCTGCCTCGCCACTCTGGATCTCGAGGAAGCCGTCCAGCGCATCGGCTATTTCGTGGGTGGGCACCCGAGCCTCGTTGTGCGACGTGGCCACGAAACTGACCTCATCAGCCAAGCCTGCCAGATACTTCAGTGAGGTGACGAAATCGTCCAGGTTTGAGCGTTCCAGGTTGCAGTAGAGTGTGCCCGGATAGTACGTATCGCCGCTGAACAGGATGCCATCCCGCTTGTCGTAGAGACACAAGCCGCCGGGGCTATGTCCCGGCGTGTGGTGCACCACCAACGTCCGGTTGCCCAGATCGATCTCCTCGAGGTGCCTCAATCGCCGGGTGACCCTCGAACGCTGCACCTCGTAGGTTGAAGGATCAAAGCCCTTGGGGAAAGGAGCGCAAACCATCTCCGGCCTCATCTTGTCCGAGACTTCTTTGACGGTCATGCCGCGCTCGATCTTGCCGACCTCAAAGTCGTTGTCGAAAGCCCACACTTCCTCGAACTGGTAATTGCCAGCGATATGGTCGTAGTGCCAGTGGGTGTTGACGACGACGAGAGGCTGCGATGTCAGGTTCTCTGCTTCGGCTCGGATGTCGCCGACGCCCATACCGGTATCCAGCAGGATGGCTCGTTCGTCGCCGCAGACCACAAAAGAGATGGCCTCTTCAAAGTGAAAGGGCTCATAAATGGCATAGGTTCCACCGGAGACCTCGTAGATTTCGAACCAGGGGTCCAAAGGGTTCAGTTTCTTCAAGGTTTTGTAAATTGGCCTGGGGAGAATCCCTGGCCAGCCAAACACGTGTCCCATGATTTACCTCCTTTAGCATTAAGAATCTAGCCGCTTTCGGCCAGGTTGCAAGTGCCCTTGTGGGCTTGTGTTGGTCGCCTATTATCTGGTTTCTTGCGGTCTGGCATTAGCCCTCGAAAGGACGAAACGTGGGTGGCGACAGCTCGTCAACGGATCGTCCAGCCCAATCACCACGTCCCATGTCCGACCAGATGCGCTCGCCGGCAAGCTGGAGATCCTTGATGACTGCTTGCTCATCCAGGTGGAGGACGCAACCCTCTCGCATGACCCATTGCCCGTCGATCATCGCGTCCTTCAGATCCTCGGTTGCGGCGCTGTACACAATGTTCTTGATGGGATCGCGTAGCGGCACCATAAACAGCGCTGACGCGTCCCACAAGAGCATGTCAGCTTTGGCCCCTGGCGCAATTCGGCCCAGGTCATCGCGGTGGAGCATCTGGGCCGCGTTGAGGGTGGCCGCGTTGAAAACGTCTGCCGCCGTCGACTTTTCTGTTTGCCGGATCATGACCTTGCCGATCACCGCCGCCCAGCGAAGTGCTTCGATCATGGACTGCGGTGAGGTATCGGTCCCCAGACACACGTTCACCCCGGCGTCCAGGTATTCGGGAAGAGATTCCATGGCCAGCCCTCGCCGGGCGAACACCCAGGTCGCGTGAGCCACGGACGCACCATGTCTGGCCAGGATTGGCAGATCGTCCCCGGCGAACTGCACCCAGCTATGGCCGGCGATAAAGATCACGTGCCCCAAGATGCACCGCTCGCTCAGGAAACCGATCGACTCGAGCCACTCAACGGGCGTCATGCCGTGGCGCCGGGCCATCTCCTGAAACTCAAAGACCGATTGACTCGTGTGCAGGGCCAACGGGACTTGCATGTCATCCGACGCCTGGCGGCTCAAGCGAAGCAACTCTTCGGTGCACGTGTCGACTTGCGCCGGTGACAGGAAGCCTTTGATGCGTCCATTTGCCCGGCCATCGACCCGCTCGATAAACTCGACCGCACGGCGGAACCCCGCCAGGCCGACCGGTTCATCCCATTCGTATTCTATCTTTTTGCCGTCACGGGTGAGCCAACGACCGGAGCGGTAGCCATTGGCGATGTAGGCACGAAGTCCAGCCTGCTCGGCGGCATGCGCAACATAGTCACCGAGCGAGCCTATCTCCATGACGGTGGTCGTACCGGTGCGTATCAGTTCAGCCATTGAATAGTCGACACACGCCTCTTGAGTTGCTCGATCCATCGCTGCGCCGCGGGCCGGAAGCATGTCTGCCAACCCTGACAGGTAGAATTGCCGGCTGCCGCGATCTTCGATGAACGATTTGTCCAGGGGGGAGCCGGCCAGGTGGGCATGGCAATTGATGAACCCCGGCGTGACGACGCGATCTGTCGCTTCGATGACCTGATCTACTGAACCGTCGAACGTTTGGCCTACGTGTACGATTTCGTTTCCCTCGACGACGACGCACCCATCTCTTAGAATACGATGCTCCCCGTCCTGATAGCCAACGATAACCTTGGCCTTGATCTTGAGCCGCTTTGGCATGACGGTTCACTCCTTTCGTTTCTCCACTTGCTGGCACACTGACAAGTCAACCGGTCGTCCTCGTAGATCAGCCGTTATGTGGCCTTGCCGATAAAAATGGGGTTCAATGAATTTCATGACTAATGTTACTTCTCACCGATAACCTTTTTGAGTTCCATGTAGAGATTATCCTCAATCTCCATTTCCCCAACGCCCAGTCTTTGTCGAGTTAACTTGTCTCCTCTCTCTCCAGGAACAAGAATCTCTTTAACGCCTGGGAGTTTTTTCGTGCTTTGAACTCTCTCGACTAGCTTGGATACGTTTTTCTTGAACGCTTGCCCATCAGTCAAAAGCTCGGGGTCGATGGCAAACACCAAATTCCCCCAATTTCCCCGAGCATCGCCAATGCCGACGAACGAAGCGGTAACAAGTGGGCCGGTAAGCATTTCGATAATCATCGACAGTCCGGCTCCCTTGTAGCTTCTGTCAAAGGGCAAAACAGCGCCTTCCATGGCTTCGGCGGGATCGGTCGTCAGGTGACCCTGGCTGTCATATGCCGTGTGATCTGGAATAGGTTTGCCCGCCGCTTTTGCTTCGACTAGACCATACCAGGCCATCGCTGCGGTCGCCATATCGAGCACGACCGGATCGGTCTCACTTGGAAGGCCGACGGCAATCGGATTCGTGCCAAAAACCCGTTCGTAAGATCCATAGGTGCACACCGAGGCGGGTGAACCGGCAAAGACAAAACCTATGAAGCCTCTTTCGGCTAGCTTTCTGGCATAGTAGCCTATTGCTCCCGTTGAAGTGTGGGTGTTAAAAGTTCCAGCAATTCCAAATCCGTGCTCCTGTGCTTTATCAAGGGCGATCTGTGTCGCTTTCTTTAGAACGACCATTCCCGGGTTCTTGTTCCCGTTGATAAGCGCAGAGAGTTTTGTTTCTTTTTCAATGCTGATTTGTCCTGCTGCGGGGTCTTTGGGCATTCCGCGGCCGATGAGCTTTGCGATGCCCTGATTGTTTCCCCTGAGTTGGGCATAAAGCAATACATCCAGGATTGTTTCAGATTCCTCGTCATTGTACCCGTAGTGTAAAAGTGCTGTTCTTGCAACTCTCCTAAGCTCTGTTAATGCTACTCTCACGACTGGTCCTCCTTATTTGCAGGGATAGTAAAGCGTCAGACAGATTCTGACGCTTTCGTGGCCGCGCTTTCCACAGCGCGTTGGACGTTAATCGCTCATCCGCCGCCATCGGGCTTTTTGAGGAGTACCTCTCCTGGCAAACGGCCTGTGCGCCCGCTTTCTTCCAGAATCGGTTGCCCGTTGACAAATACCCAGTGCATTCCCTGCGCAGGTTCAAAGGGATGATGCGTGTCGGCAATGCCCCGGTAATCGTCCGGCGAGAAAAGGATGATGTCCGCTTTTTGTCCAACGGCGATGACCCCTCGATCCCAGATGCCAAATCGACGCGCCGGGAGCGAGGTCATGTGACGGACGATCTCCTCCTCGGACACGCCATAATCCCGCGCCATCTCCCAATATCGAACCGTGGCTACAAAGCCCCGTGCAGAATACCGGTTACAATAGGGATCCTCCTCCGGGTCCGTGCCCAGAGTGTCGGAGCAGGGAAAGATGAGCGGATCGTCGATCAGTTCGACAGGAACAGGCTTGACTTTGGACGCCGGAGGGACGATCCCGACGGGGTGTTCTTCATCGAGCAGGCGTTCGAACATGAATTCGACGGGCGTTTTGCCCAGGTCCGCGGCGATCTCGCCCACCGTACGACCGTCCCAATCTGGATTGCCAGTGCGGCTCAGCTCCCAGGTGCCCGCTCGTTCCGGTGAGATGAATCTACGAAGCTGGGGGCGGCGGCTGAGTTCGTCCCTGAATTCGGGATGCCGCATGCGTTTTTTCATCTCATCCAGTGGTCGATCGATGAGGTCAGCAGAATGTTCCCTTATGTGGCGCACAAGCGTGTCCGAGCGAATGCTGTATGACACATTATAGGCGATAGAGTCCACACTGATGTCAAGGCCCTGTCGCCGGGCCTGGCGGATGGCAGCCATCTCGGTGCCGATAATCCCCGATGTGTGCAAGTGAGCAACGTGCACCCGAGCTCCCGAGCGTTTGCCGATGTCGATGACCTCCAGTACGCCTTTCAGGTGAAGGCCCCGTTCATCGGCTGGAGCCAGCACTTCCTCAGCGTGATACGAATAGGCATAAATAGGGGAGCAATCCCGCGTGTGAGAGGCATAGACAGCGCCGTATTTCGCCAGCAGCTTGGCGAATTCGACGAGTTCGTCCGTATCAGAGTACAAGCTAGGGATATAGTCCAGCCCTGAGGACATCCCCAGTGCTCCCTCCCTCAGTCCCTGTTCCAGCAGGCCCAGCATGTGCTGCATCTCTTCTGGTGTGGCACGCCGATCCTGGTTACCGATCACCTCACTGCGCAGACTACCGTTTCCGATGAGGGGACTTGAGTTGAGGGGGGTCCCCCGCGAATGAACCAGGTCGGCATACTGCCGGAGCCCCTGCCAGTCCAAACCTTCGAGGTGTTTGCCCAGCGTGGGCATACTACTGCGCAGGCGCTTCTTGGGGAACACTGAAGAGCCACAGTGACCGGTGATGACAGTTGTCACACCTTGGGCGACGAATCCATTGAGATCCTGATCGAGAAGAACGGTGTACTCGAGGTGAGTGTGAGGGTCCCAAAAGCCAGGCGCTAGCGTAAGGCCAGTCGCGTCGATTTCATGAGAAGCATTGTCCTTCCCGATCTTGCCCACAGCCGCGATTTTCGAGCCAGAAATTTCTACATCGCCGTATGTGGCGGGTGCCCCTGTCCCATCAATGATCCGGGCGTTGCGTATGATATAGTCCATCATTCAACTCATCCTCTCACATTCTTGTTCGCTGGCATCCCGAGGCGCGTATCGATTGTCCTCCCCAGGCATCAGTTTATGTGGCGTCACTGATGAGCCTTTGGAGCCGGTATGTTTCACAAGCCGCCAGTGGCAGGATTGGCGATCCTGACGGGAAAAAGCTCGGTGCTCCGGAGGTAGTACCAAGACGGTTCATCTCGCATCAGAAACGGCCGATCTTTTAGGCAGGCTGAGATCGCGGGGGGCAAACGTTCTAGTGCTACCCCCCGCGATCAACTATGAACCCTGGCTGTCTATTTGGGATCGACCCACACCTCTTTGAAGTACATGATCTGCTGTGGATCGGGGACATAGTTCTTTACTCGGAGGCCGTGGGCTTGACCATCCGCCGCAAAGTATGGGAATTTGATAAACACCATTGGGGCTTCATCGGAGATTATTCTCTCAGCTTCCCGATATAGTTCAGTGCGTTTTGGAATATCACTGATGGACCGGGCCTCATCTAGCAGGCGGTCGACCTCAGGGTTACTATAGTTCACCCAGTTGAACCAACCATTGGTGTTGAAGCTATTATGCGTGTTGGAATCCGGGTCTGGTCCTCCTGTCCAACCTACAAGGAAGGCGTCATAGTCACCGGCGATCACCGTTGCACGTACAGCGTTATATTCGCCTGTGATGATCTCCATATCTATGCCGATCTCTGCAAACTGCCCCTGGAGCACCTCAGCCATTCGAATCTCCTCAGAAGAGTTGCGGAGTTTTACGGCGAACGAAAAACCGTCGGGAAAGCCAGCTTCGGCCATGAGCGCTCGGGCTTTGTCGAGATCCTGCTTGTATGGCTTGAAACTGGGATCGAAAGCCCACTGCGGTGGTGCGATTGGGCCATAAGCTGGCGAACCAATGCCAAGCGTGCCAAGCCGGATAAATTCTTCGCGGTCCAGCGCCCAAGCCAATGCCTGACGCAGCCGCATGTCGTTGAAAGGAGGAGCGTCACAGTTAAGGTAAATTGATCGGTATCCAGTAGATGGGACACTTGCAAAGACCAGATTCTCTTCTTTCTTGACAGCCTCAATTTCTGTAGCCGGTACGTTGTCAACAATGTCCACTTCTCCGGTCCTGAGGGCCACCATCTTGACCGTGTATTCCGGGAGAATCTTGTACACGAGCTCGTCTAAATAGGGCAGACCGCTATCCCAGTAGTCTTCAAAGCGCTCAAGGACAATCTTGTCGTCCCTTATCCATTCCACAACCTTGAACGGGCCGGTTCCTACAGGTTTGGCGTCCAGTTCCGCGGGCGTTGCATTCTGAAGCATGGTGGGAGACACAAAGAACCCACGGGTGGCCAACACAGACAGGAACACCCCAAAGGGTTCGGTGAGGTGGAAAGCAACTTTGTGGTCGTCGATCACTTCCACCGATTCGATGCGTTCGAAGTCGCTGGCGCGGGGCGAAGCGTTGTCCGGGTTGAGCATATATTCAAACGCAAACTTGACGGCTTGCGCATCAAAGTCCGTGCCATCGTGAAACTTGACACCTTTGCGTAGTGTAAACACGTAGGTTTTTTCATCAGGTATTTCCCAGCTTGTTGCGAGCAAGGGCACGGGCTCCAGTGTCTCTTTATCGAGGTCTACCAAGGGCTCCATGATCTGGGCGATGGTAAGGCGGCCCGACATGCCTCCATAGGGATTCAGGGTTGAAGGCTGAGAACCTCTTGCGACGGTCAGCGTACCACCACGTTTGCTTGGGGCAGGTTCAACCTCTACGATACGGGTCACTTCCTTCTCTACGATCTTGGTCTCGACGACCTTTTCGACGACCGGCGTGCCCGCGACGATCTTGGTCACTTCTTTCTCGACCTCGACCACCTGGGTCACGATCTTTTCGACCTCCTTGGTGACGACCTTTTCGATCACCTCGGGGGTCGGCGTGGCGCAGCCAGCGATGAGCATCCCGACCAGAGCCAGCAATGTTGTTGCCAGACGTGTTTTTTTGAGCATTTTCATCTTCCTCTCTCTTGAGCGTGAACGTGTTCTGGATCAATAAACCTGCGTCTCCCGTCCTGACCGATCGATCATGGCAGGTGAGCAGGCTGTCAGTGAATCCCAGCCTTCGTAGTCTCACCTCCTTTCTATCATCGGGATGGCTATTTGACAAGAAAGTAGATGTCATTGTAGGTCCACATAGATCTCTAGCGCCTGGTAGTTTTTTCGTGCTTCCGACTCTCTCTACCGTCATCGGGCTTTTTGAGGAGTATCTCGCCTGGCAAACGGCCTGTGCGCCTGCTTTCTTCCAGAATCGGCTGCCCATTGACGAATACCCACTGCATTCCCTGTGCAGGTTCAAAGGGATGATGCGTGTCGGCAGCGCCCCGGTAATCGTCCGGCGAGAAAAGGATGATGTCTGCCTTTTGTCCAACGGCAATGACACCTCGATCCCAGATGCCAAATCGACGCGCTGGGAGCGAGGTCATGTGACGGACGATCTCTTCCTCGGATATGCCATAGCCCCGCGCCATCTCCCAATACCGAACTGTGGCTACAAAGCTCCGTGCAGAATACTTGCTATAGGGATCCTCCGGATCTACACCCAGGGCATCGGAACATGGAGAGATGAGTGGATCGTCGATCTGCTCGACAGAAAGGGGTTTGACCTTGAATGCCGGAGGCACAATCCCAACGGGATGTTCTTCGTCGACCATGAGTTCAAACACGAGATCGACGGGTGTCTTGCCCAGGTCTGCGGCGATCTCGCCCACCGTACGACCGTCCCAATCCGGATTGCCGGTGCGGCTCAACTCCCAGGTGCCTGCCCTTTCTGGTGAAAGGTACCATCGAAGTTGTGGGCGATGACTGAGTTCGTCTCTGAATTCAGGATCTCGCATGCGTTGCTTTAGCACATCCAGTGGCATATCTACCAGGTCGATGCAGCGTCCGTTTACGTGGTGCAAAAGCACGTCAGAGCGAATGCTGGATGACACGTTATAGGCCATGGCATCAACGCTGATGTCCACGCCCTGGCGCCGCGCTTGGCGGATGGCGGCCATCTCGGTCCCAATAATCCCCGAGGCGTGGAGGTGGGAAACATGCACCCGAGCCCCCGAGCGCTTGCCGATCTCAATGACCTCCAGCACGCCATTCAGGTGACGTGCCCGTTCATCGGCTGGAGCCAGCACTTCCTCAGCGTGATAGGAATAGCCGTAAATGGGGGAGCAGTCTCTGTAATGGGAAGCGTAAACAGCGCCGTGTTTTGCCAGCAGCTTGGCAAACGCGACGAGTTCGTCCGTATCGGAGAGCATGCTCGGGATATAGTCCAACCCCGAAGACATCCCCAGCGCGCCCTCGTTGAGTCCCTGTTCCAGCAGGGCCAGCATGTGCTGCATTTCCTCTGGCGTGGCGCGCCGGTCATCGTTGCCGATCACCTCGCGGCGCAGATCGCCATTCCCGATGAGGGGGCTTGAATTGATGGGGGTGCCCCTGGAGTGGACCAGGGTAGCGTATTGGTGGAGCCCATGCCAGTCTAGACCCTCAAGGCGTTTGATCTCCGCTGGCGTGCTAAAGTGGGGGTGCTTCTTTGGAAACATCGAAGAGCCGCAGTTGCCGGTAATGACGGTTGTGACACCTTGGGCGACGAGTCCACCAAGATCCTGATCGACCAGAACGGCGTGCTCAAAGTGAGTATGGGGATCCCAAAAACCCGGCGCCAACGTGAGGCCCGACGCGTCGATTTCGCGTGTGGCAACGCCACTCGAGATTTTGCCCACTGCGACGATCGTCGAACCAGCAATCCCCACGTCACCGTATGTGGTCGGGCTGCCCGTGCCGTCAATGATCCGGGCGTTACGGACTACAGTGTCCATCATTTGATTGACCCTTTCGTTTCTTTGCTTGCTAGCATACCGGTAGCCAGGCTGGTCACTCTGACAAGCCGGCGACTATATGGGTATTATCGATAAATCTTTGGATCGAGTGCATCCCGTAGGCCATCGCCAGCGAGATTGATGCCCATGACGAGGAGAAAGATCGATGCGCCAGGAGCGATGGCCATCCAGGGAGCCCTGCTCAGGAACGGCTGAGCATTGCTTAACATGGCTCCCCAGCTGGGGTTAGGCGGCATGACGCCAACGCCAAGGAAACTCAACGCCGATTCCGTCAGGATGGCGCTCGCTGTCGTCAGTGAGGCTTGAACGATCAGCACCGATGAGATGTTGGGCAACACATAGCGGTAAAGAATGACCGCGTTGATTTGACCTATCACTCGCGCGGCTTCGATGAACTCGCGGGCCTTGACGACGAGGGTCTGTCCGCGAGCGAGGCGAATATAACCAGGTATACTGACAAATGCGATGGCAATGATGGCATTCGTCAGGCCGGGTCCCATCGCCGCACTTATCGCCAGCGCAAGGACCATGATCGGAAACGCCAGCCATGCGTCCGTCACACGCATCACGATGCTGTCAAGCCAGCCACCGTAGTATCCTGTGATCAGGCCTATGGGTATCCCGACGGCTGCAGCAAGGAATGTGGACAGCATCCCGACCAGCACTGCAATGCGAGCAGCGTAGACAACTCTCGAAAGTATGTCCCTGCCCAGTTCATCCGTGCCAAACCAATGGCTCCTGCTTGGCGGGGAAAGCGGGTCGCCAGTGCTCTGGGCCGCGGGCTCATAGGGGGCGATCCAGGGTGCGCCCACTGCTATGATCAATACCACTCCCACGATAATCGTGCCCGTTAGGCCGAGCTTGTTTGTAAAGAAGCGCCGAGGTACATTTTCCATGTTTACGCCGTCACCTCAAAAGTGGGCGGGGCTACCGACCGGGTGCCGCAAACGCCCACAATGATAGGCCACACAAGGGAACACTAGTCAGCAAAACGGACCTGCGGGTCAAGGATGGCATACACGATGTCTGTCAGGAGGTTGACGGCCAGCCGGGCCACGGCGAGGAAGAGCAGCACACCCTGCACCATGGGAAAGTCGTGTCCATATATGTTGTCGATCATCAAGCGGCCAATGCCAGGTAGTCCAAAAATACTCTCGATGATAATGGTGCCGCCGAGTATACCTCCAAGTCGCAATCCAACGAGTGTCACGACGGGAATGAGTGCGTTCTTTAGGGCGTGGCGGTAGACCACGGTTGTCTCGGCCAGCCCCTTCGCTCTGGCCGTGCGAACATAGTCCTCGCCCAGGACGTCTATCATGGCAGATCTCGTCATGCGGCTTACGGAGCCCATCATGATAAAACCGAGCGAGAAGGCCGGCAGCAACAGGGCCCGCAGGCTTCCCAGCGCGTCCTCAAACGGCGACACGTACCCTGCCGCCGGGAGGACGCCGAGTTTCAGCGAGAAGAACAAAATACAGAGGATGGCAAGGAAGAAGCTAGGGGTGGACAAGCCTGTCATCGCGATCACCTGGACGACCAGATCCCAGACCGTGTTTCGTCGAATGGCTGCCAACACCCCAATAGGAAGACCCATCACCAGGGAGAGGATCACAGAGTAGACCGCCAGTTGCAGCGTCACCGGGAGACGGGACGCAATGGCAGGTGACACCGGCTGAAAGGTGCGCACGGAGTAGCCGAGGTTACCCCGCAAAAGCCGTCCAAGCCAGCCAAGGTATTGCACGACGAAAGGGTCGTCCAGATTCATCTTGCGGCGAAACGCCTCGATTGCCTCAGGGCTTGCCGATTGTCCCAACAGGGACTCTGCCGGATCCCCCGGGATCAGGTAGATGATGGCAAAGACAAACAACGTGAGCAGCAGTATGGTGGGTATAGAGAGCAACAGTTGCCGTGAGATGTAGGTCGCCACGCTCGCGCCTCCCGAGAGGAAGATGGTGTCAGCCCTTTATCTATGCAGGTTGAAAGCAGGGGGGCAGCAGGTCGATGCCCCCCTGCGAGCGTCTGATGAGCTCCGAATCGTCTACTGTGGAGCGAGCCAGACCTTCTTGAACTCCATGGTTTGCCCCGGACCGGGGACAAAGTCCATCACGTGGAGCCTGCGGGCCTGGCCATCGGCTGCGTAGTATGGGTATTTTAGGAATGTCATCGGGGCTTCATCAGAGATGATTGTCTGGGCCTCGCGATACAGTTCAGTGCGCCGCTCAATGTCACTGGTTGCCCGGGCCTCATCCAGCAGCCGGTCGACCTCGGGGTTGCTATATTTCACCCAGTTGAACCAGCCTTCGCTGTGGAAGCTGTTCCACGTATTGGAATCTGGATCTGCTCCTCCAAGCCAACCCACATAGAACGCGTCATAGTCACCGGCGATAACCGTGCTGCGCAGTGCCGTGTATTCGCCCGTGATCATCTCTAGCTCTATACCAGCCTTTGCAAACTGCTGCTGGAGCACCTCAACCATTCGGATCTCCTCAGGGTTGTTGGCGACTTTGATCGTAAACGAGAAACCATCAGGCGCGCCAGCTTCCGTCAGGATCTCCTTGACTTTTTCGAGATCACGCATGTATGGTCTGAAATTGGGATCGAAGGCCCACTGAGGTGGTGCCAGTGGACCGTAGGCTGGCTTGCCAATGCCGAGCGTGCCGAGCCGGATGAGTTCGCCGCGATCCACAGCCCAGGCCAACGCCTGGCGCAGTCGGACGTCGTCAAAGGGGGGCGCGGCGCAGTTGAGGTAGATGGACCGGTATCCGGTCGATTCAAACCCTACAAAAACCAATTCCTCATCTTCTTTGATGGCCTCGATTTCCGTGGCGGGCACGGTGTCAATGATATCGAGTTCTCCGGTTCTCAGGGCTATCATCTTGACAGTGTCGTCGGGAGTGATCTTGTACACAAGCTGGTCCAGATAGGGAAGATTGTCGTCCCAGTAGTCCGCAAAGCGCTCGAGCACGACCTTGTCGTCCCTGACCCATTCCACAACTTTGAATGGACCTGTTCCGACGGGTGCGGCATCCAGTTCTTCGGGCGCCGCTTTCTGGAGGTATGTGGGCGACATGATGTAGCCGCGATTGTCCAGATTGGCCAGGAGCACGGCAAAGGGTTCTGTGAGATGAAAGATGACTTTATAATCGTCAACGATCTCTACCGACTCAACGCGATCAAAGTAGCTGGCAGCAGGTGAAGCGTTGTCCGGGTTCAGAATGTAGTCGAACACGAACTTGACGGCGTCCGCATTAAAGTCCGTGCCATCGTGGAACTTGACACCTTCACGCAATGTAAACACATAGGTCTGTTCGTCAGGGATCTCCCAGCCTGTGGCCAGTAACGGCTTTGGTTTCAGTGTTTCCTTGTCGAGTTGTACCAAGGTTTCTACGCTTTGCTTGAGAACCTGGCCGGACATGCCGGATATGCCCCCGTAGGGGTTCAAGGTAGACGGCTGGGCTCCCAGCCCGACGGTCAACGTTCCCCCATGTTTGCTTGGTTCAGCCTCGACGATTCGGGTCACTTCTTTCTCCACGACCTTGGTCTCTACGACCTTTTCGACGATTGGCGTGCCGGCGACGATCTTGGTCACCTCCTTCTCGACCTCGACTACCTCGGTTACAACCTTCTCGACTTCCTTGGTGACGACCTTTTCGATCACCTCAGGGGTCGGCGTGGCGCAGCCAGCGACGAACAGGCTGACCAGGGTCATCAACGTTGCTACCACAATCGCTTTTCTCAGCATTTTCGTCTTCCTCCTTCACATCATGCATCAAGATCGGGTGTGGATTTCGAGCTAGAAGCCTGCGTTTCTCACGCCCTACGATTGAGCATGGCGCGGGGGCAGGCTGTCAACGAATCACAACCTTCGATAGCCTCACCTCCTCTCTACGACAATACCGATGGGGCAGGCACATGCGGGCGCCAAGAGACTTGTCATCGTGCAAACATGGCCTGTCAACTTTTCGCCAGACAAACCTTAAAGACGTTGTGTGATGGTCCTGGCGGTGCATGAAAGCCCTCAAGGAGATTCACCATCGGTGTCGTATAATTTCATTTCAGTGAAGTAATTTTCAAAGTTCATTGTACCATAGGATTTTCATTTTGTCAATAACGGAAACATTAGTAGACGATCAGTTGAGAAGCGTGGCCAACAGCGGCGATGCAGCCGTCAAAGGTGGTCGCATCACACCGTTGGCCACGTGGTCCACGCCTATGCATGCGGGGTGAACAGGTGGGCGTGGGTGATGGGCATCGTGACTTGTTCGGTCGCCTCATCCGCCCCACGGCATGTTGACGTACTCCTCAAAAAGCTGGTCGTGCAGTCGCTTGAACAGCGCTTCGTGGGTGTGCTCCCAGCGCGCCAGGGTGGCCAACGCCTCCTGGGCCTCGCCCGTGGCGCGGGCGGCGGCCATGTCGTAGAACTCGGCAAAGTCGCGCTCGATGATGTAGGCCATGCGCAGCACGGGCAGGTCAGGTGTCATGGACTCGAGCGTCGTCTGGTCGATCATTTCGGAAGCGGCACGCCCCGAGAAAAAGCTGCCTTCGCCGGCTGCCATGGCCTCGACGGGCGCTTGCGCCTCCTGGTCCAGCCGGTCGATCAGTCCCTGGATGAAGGCGATGTGCCGCTCTTCTTCTTGCGCCAGCCGCTCAAAGATGCCCGCGACCGAGGCATGGCTTGCCCGGGCGGCGCTCTCCTCAAAGAACCGTTTGCCTTCCTGTTCCCGTTGCAGGGCATAGGTGTAGATGTTGCGGATGTTCATGGCAGATCTTTTTCCTTTCTAGTCTCTGATCTCCTGATCCCGACCAAGCCGGAACGAAGCGGGGAAATCTTAACACAAAGCCAGTATGCCTTTGTGGTGGTTTTTTGCCCGCTGGGCGGGAATTTGGCGGGCATGGCAGCATTATAGCGTAAACCAGATGCAGTGGCAAGGGAGGCCGCCGTCTGCCCAGGTGGTTGACGCGACCGCGCAGATGTGTTACAATGCTTACAACTACCCGACACACTCTCGATAACGATAGGTAGGAAGGAGGTGGCGCTTGGAACAGAGAAAACGGCTCGAAGGCGTCGTCGTGGCGATGGTCACGCCTTTCAACGACGATGAGTCGCTGGATGAGGAGGGCCTCCGCGCCGTCGTTCGCTTCCTGGTCGAGCGGCGCGTGCATGGGCTGTTCCCTGCCGGCAGCCAGGGAGAGTTCTACGCGCTGACGGCCGACGAGCGGCGTCGCGTGCTCGAGGTCACCCTGGAGGCGGCAGAAGGCCGGGTCTTTGTCATGGCCCACGTGGGTGCCGTGACGACGCGAGAGGCGATTGCCCTGGCCCGTCACGCCGAGGCCGCTGGTGCCGACGTGCTGTCGGCGATCACCCCGTTTTTTGTCTGCCCCTCGCAGGACGAGTTGTACCGCTATTACGTGGCGCTGGCTGGGGCGACCGATCTGCCGGTGATGGCCTACAACAACCCTGGCCGGACGGGCGTCAACCTGCAACCGGCGACGGTGGCCCGGGTCGCCCACGACGCGCCTAACTTTACAGGCATCAAGGACTCGAGCGGCGACCTGACGCAGTTCGTAGAGTATATTCGGCTCTGCCCGCCCGGGTTCAAGGCCTTTATGGGGCGTGACTCGCTCATCTTTGCCGGGCTGGCGCACGGCGCGGCGGGGGCGGTGGCTGCCACGGCCAACGTCGTGCCGGAGCTCGTGGTGAGCATCTATGACGCCGTCGCCGCGCGCGATTTTGTACAGGGGCGTGAATTGCAGCGCCTGCTGGCACCGCTGCGGCAGGCCTTTGGCCTGGGCTCTTTTCCGGTCGTGATCAAAGAGGCGATGCAGGTGATCGGCCTGCCGGCCGGACCGGCGCGCGGGCCGGTGGGGCCGCTGTCCGACGAGGCCCGGGTCCGGTTGCGAGACGTGCTGGAGCAGGTCGGCGCAACAGGTTAGGAGGAGTTCTGAGCGATGCGACAGATCAAGATCAAGGCAGAGTCGGTGGAGGCGATTGCCGACCTGGACGACAGTCCCACGGCCGATGCCATCTGGGAGGCGTTGCCCATTTCGGGGCAGGCCAACACGTGGGGCGACGAGATCTATTTCGAGGTGCCGGTCTTTTTGAACCCGTCGGCCGATGCCAGGGAGGTGGTGGCGGTGGGCGAGCTGGGCTACTGGCCGCCGGGTCACGCCTTGTGCATCTTTTTCGGGCGCACGCCGGCCAGCCGGGGCGACGAGCCCCGCGCCGCCAGTGCGGTCAACGTCTTTGGCCGCCTGGTCGGCGACGCGACGGTCTTTCGCCAGGTCCGCAGCGGCGAGACCGTTTTCATCGAGAGGATTGTGTAACGCCTTCTCTGTTCGCCGAGTGTCTCTGAGCGAGGCGGGAGGGGCTCGGTCGGGAGACCCTCGCCCAACCTGTGCTTGGTCGGGAGACCTTTGCCCAACCTAAACCTTCGCTAACCCTGGACCTTCGCCCAGCTCCAAGGAGGGGGATCATGCCTAACCGGCTGCGCGTGCTTGTTGCTTTGCCCCGTCCTATCGTGACCCTGCTGGCCGAGAAGAGCGGCAGAGTCGTGCCTGCCACAGGCTGGGACGAAGCTCGCGGCGCGATCGCTGTGCCGCCGCTGCGGGAGACGCCCAAGCTGGACGCCATCTATGAGGCGCTGCACGGCCGGCCGGTCCGCCTGACCCTGTTGCGCCATGCAACGGTGGCGAACCTGCAGGCCGCACTCCGCGAAAGCCCCTACGTGTTTCTCCTGGATACCCACGGTCAAGAAGACGGCGGGCTGCTGCTGGAAGGCCCCTGCGGCGAGACGAACCTCCTTCCGGCCACCGAACTGGGGGCGATGCTGGCACGGCGGGGCGTTCGCCTGGCGGTGCTCTCTGCCTGCTACTCGGCGGTCGCTGCCGAGGCCGTGCGAGCGGCCGGCGTGCCGGCCGTGATAGGCATGGCCGAGAGCATCTACGAGGACACGGCAGCCGCCTACCTGGCTGCCTTTGTCGGCGCACTGGCCAGTGGTGACTTGCCCCGCGACGCCCACCGTGATGGGCTGGCGCGCCTCCGCATCCGTTTTGGCCGTCGCGACGGCGAGCCCAGCCTGCCCCGCTTGCTCACCGTCGACTATGCCGCTGTCCAACCCCTGGTCGTCGATCTGGCGGGGGATTTTGAGGATGTCACCCCGCCGCTGCCCGAGCCCGCTCCGCCCCAGCCAGTGGCCCGCCTCTTTGGTCGCCAACTGGACCAGGTGCTGGCCCAACGACTCCTTCTCCAGGGGGATGGTTGCCTGGCCACGCTGACCGGCATGGGCGGCATCGGCAAGACGGCGCTGGCCCGTGCCGTGGCCTGCTGGGCCTGGCAGCGGAATCTCTTTGCCGGCGGCGTCTATTTTGCCTCGCTGGAGAACCTGGCCCCCGGCGAGACGGTTGCCGCACGGCTGACCGCGCGATTGGGCCTGGCCCCTGGGGAGGGCCAGGCGCCGGAAGAGACGCTGTCCGCCGCCCTGGGCGGTGCCATCCCCGCCTTGCTGGTCGCCGATAACTGCGAGACGGCCGGTCCCGACGCCGGACTGGAGGTCCTCACCGGTCTCCGCCGTCGCTGTCCCCGCCTGCGGGTGCTGGCCACGAGCCGCCGTCCCCTGGGACTGGAGGAGGAGTTTTGTCACCGGCTAACTCCCCTGGCCCTGGACGATGCGGTGGCCATGTTCCTCGATCGCGCCGGGTGGCCAGAGAGGGCAGGGGAACGCGCCACGGTGGAAGCTATCTGCCATCGCCTGGACTGTGTGCCGCTGCATATTCGTCTGGTGGCCTCCCACCGGGTGTCGCCCGCCGAAATCCTGGCCGGACTGGACGACGTGGCGCGCGCCCATCGCCTCACCGCCGCCGATCAGCATGACCTGCCGGCACGCCAGCGGAGCCAGCTGCTCAGCTTCTACTACACGTGGGACCGGCTACGTCCGGCAGGGAGAAAAACCTGGGCTGCCTTTGCGGCCGTCTTTGCCGATGGGGCCGGGTCCGACGCGCTGCGGGCTGTTGCGCACGACGCGATCGACGCCGACGCCGGGCTGGAGGAATTGGTGAACTGGGGTGTCCTGGAGCGGTGGGAGGTGGCGGGCCAAAGTCGCTACGGGATGATGGCCACGACGACCGAGTTTGGCCGCGCCCGAGCGGGCGAG
>Ga0180438_10001560_pt1 | contig 40520 bp, 63 predicted proteins | sample SS_ome_12_FD_132455 | JGI IMG/M metagenome (GOLD analysis project Ga0180438, IMG submission 132455) | Hypersaline lake sediment archaeal communities from the Salton Sea, California, USA - SS_3_D_2 metaG | ecosystem: Environmental > Aquatic > Non-marine Saline and Alkaline > Hypersaline >... | reverse complement strand
GCATACCGCAGGTCGGCACCCTGCAGGTTGGCACTCCGCAGGTCGGCATCCCGCAGGTCGGCATACCGCAGGTCGGCATACCGCAGGTCGGCACCCTGCAGGTTGGCACTCCGCAGGTCGGCACCCTGCAGGTTGGCATACCGCAGGTCGGCACCGCAACACCAGCCCAGCCGGATAATGCGCCAGAACACACGTTTACTAACACGTTTCAAGCGGAGTTTCCTCACCCCTACTTTCTCCTTGCTTTCACCAATGATGCCTCGATACTCACAAAACCACGGCCACCAACCGACAGGTGCGTATCGCGCGGATAGTTTCTTCATGACGTGCCACCTGCCCGCTCCACAATCCTTACCATCTGGTTCAGCAGGTTCGGGATGTGTGAGCCACGGACCCCACTTCTCGTCAGGTCTTGGCAGGGGATCTATGGTTTCAACCCCTTCGTATTCCGTCGCCCCGTACTGGTTCAAGAACTTCCAGCCGCGACCATCTATTTTTTCGGTCATTGTGTCTCCTTATCTTCTGGCATCCTCGTGTATTCGTTTGTGATAATGCCGCGCAGGTCAGCACCCTCCAGGTCGGCATACCGCAGGTCGGCATCCCGCAGGTCGGCATACCGCAGGTCAGCACCCTCCAGGTTGGCATCCCGCAGGTTGGCATTCCGCAGGTCTGCATACCGCAGGTTGGCATCCCGCAGGTTGGCACCCCGCAGGTTGGCACCCCGCAGGTCGGCAGTCCACAGGACGGCATTCCATAGGTTGGAACCCTTACACCAACCCAACCGGATTACACGCCAAAACACACGCTTTGGTACAAGGCGCAACCGCAATTCACGGACCCCAACCTTTTTATCGCTCTCGCCAAAGATGCCTCGATATTCGACGAACCACGGCCACCAACCAATGGGCGCGTATTGTGCTGACAGTTTCTTCATCACATGCCAGCGACCAGAACCGCAATCCTTACCATCTGGTTCAGCAGGTTCGGGATGTGTGAGCCACGGACCCCACTTCTCGTCAGGTCTTGGCAGGGGATATATGGTTTCAACCCCTTCGTATTCCGTCGCCCCGTACTGGTTCAAGAACTTCCAGCCGCGACCGTCTATTTTTTCGGTCATTATGTCTCCTCGATTTTGTGAGTGCTGGTAATATATTTATGTTGTAAGCGGACTACAAACTCTTTATCGCAACCACCCTCTTCTATGTCGCATATCAATACAAGGGAGGTTGGTCCATATAATTTGCAGGGGAACAGGTAGCAAATAGTTTTTCTGCAATATGGACATTCTAGATTTAGTCTTACATCATATTTGTTTATCATTGTGTCTTCCTCATTTATATGATTCTCCTGGGGGGAGGTATCAGCCTCCCCCCATACCCAAGGAGGAGAAGAAACGCTAAGGCTGATCGCCCTTCAGCGCCTTAGCCAGCGCGGTTTCTTTTTCGTCGCCTTTATCGCGCCACCCACGATAGAATTTGGCGGCGAGTACAAGTTCCTGATCAGAAATCTTGGGCTTTTCTGATTTGATCATGTTCAGGATACTAGCCGCGTGCGCATTATTGCTTGCGGTCCCAGCATCGACCAGAGCTTGAACAACTTTCGATACGCCGTTGCCGTTAGGTTCTTTTGCTTTAGGTGGGGATTTCTTCACAGTATCGGATGGGGTTTTTGTTTCTACCACTTGGCCCTCAACGGTATCAACGGCATCAAACCCGTTTGATGCTTGCCCCATTTCTTCTGCGGTATACAATCCGCTCAACTCTTGGGGAAATGCTTTGCGAAGCGCAAGAGACTCGGCGCATTTTGCCAGCATAAGGTCGGGCATTCGTGACCAGAAAACAGTTATACTGCCATCCTTTTTGCACTGTACATAAGAGTCATAACGGGCAACTGCCCAAAGTGGTTCTGCAAAGCCGGTTTTGAAAACTCCGACCTTGGCGGCAGATGGAGGCTCGTTAGACAACCACACATCCAACCATTCGCCATCTTTGCCACACCAGAAGGGACCGATTTGACCAGCATATTTTTCTGTCCGATCAGCAATGAGACGAAAACCGTCTATACTGGTTTGAATTGCCATGACCTCTCGTTTCTCTTTTGAATCCCAGCGTTTGATTGCGTAGATTTGGCGCGAGAAAGGGTCAAGTCCTGTGCGCTCTGCCTGCATGATAAACAATTTCAGTTCATCGTCAGTTGAGCCTTTGGCAATAGTGCGCTTTATCAAATCAATTTGCTCGTCTGTCATGTGTGTTCGCTGTTGTATTATTTCACTTGTCATCAGTCTATTCCTTTCAGAATCCTAGCTCAGTTAGGATCTCGTCCGAACTTCTTTTGGGTTTCTTCTTTCGTAAGTCGCGCGCCGCAAACGCCTCATCGCTGTTCAATTGGTCGATGCGCACGCGGCTTGTGTGTATGTGTTGTGTCACCTTCCCGCAGTTAGGGCACTCGGCGTAATACTCGCCGTTGCCCTGGTAGAACGGGATAAAGTGGCTGCGGCATATTGCGCAACGCCGGTCACGGATGAACAACCCGATCTCTGCCTCTGTGAATGTGAGCGGGGCTAAAATATTGTCTGTCATGCTCCTCCTTTCTGCTATTTTCTATTCAAGTCACGCCATGCCATCCAGCACAGCACGAAGCCTAGGACTGCCATCACGGTATAGAATTCAAGGGGGGTCAACATTAATAAACCTCCTCTAGCGGGAACATCTCCCGCGCCTTGGCTTCGCATGCTGGGCAGTGGTGTTCTGGTAGGAAGCAGGCGCAGTCATCAACCGGCGTGGTCCAACAGCCCCCATTTTCTAGGGCTACCAGCCAGGAGTTTATAGCGTCTCCCAGTTCAATTATGATTGTGCCCTCGCCGTAATCCACGTGACATCTGATAGGATCGGGCAATTTCACAAACTGGCGCGTCATGTGCTCAGGATGGGATTGGTAAATAGGCATAGCTCCTCCTAGAGTACAGAACGGCGACAACCGTATAGGTATGTCGCCACGAATAGGGTTATCAGGATGAATGCGGTAAAACTATCGATCTCGGGCATTTCAAGCCGTTCCAGCGACAGGCTCTTCTTCTTTCTGGGGCAGGGTGTCGCCAAAAACGTATTTGTATTCTCGTGTCACCAACTGGTCAATTTGCTGTACAATGTACAAGCGGTTTAGATCAGCCAGCTTTTCTAATTTCTCGTAGGTGTCCAGCCAAACTCGTACCTGTTTACTTTTCATTGTACCTCCAACTGGCGGAACTAATTTATTCGATATTATTATATACTATTGTAGTTGAATTGTCAATACTTAATTGACTATTTCACGGTAGGTATTTATAATTATTATGAAAGGATGTGGTGTTATGGATAGTAAAATGGAAAGACCGCGCACGTTGTACGCGGTCGTTACCTGCCCGCACTGCGGGGGATTGGTGGAGTTCGGCTTGAGGGGTGGGTGATTATGAGTATAGTTTGGCGATGGCGATGTGGGTAAATTCACCGTCAGAATCGATTTGTTGGGCATCTCCTGAATTTTGGTATGCGCGAACATCGATATAATCTGCTGCCGATAAATCTACAATTGCAGATCCAATAACGAACACGTTGACGGTATTATTTGCATTAACAAAGTAGGAACCCATAATACAAACCCTGGCTCCGTTTTTATAAAGTTCCAAATCAGCGCGTTCATTTGCTAACCATCCTGCAGACTGGTAATAACAGGTCGCGATTACCAGATATTTACCGCCCTGGTCTGCGGGTACAGTGAATTTCCACGCTGCCCCAACCGTTACGGCAGTATCGGTATCGTAGTCTTTTACAGCATAATCGATAATGGTTTGACTGGAATCCGCGACTTCTTGGGTATCGTCTACATAATAACGCGCTCCTACTCCGGTCGATGGACCATTAGGAACTGTGCCCCATTTTATGCCGCACGCCTCCCCGCTGTCAGCAATGAGAACATGCCCATCGGTTCCTACCGCCAATCTTGCGGCGGTATCCGCTGCGGTTGCAACCGCCAGATCACCCTTGGTTGTGAATATGTCCGGCACCCCTGCGGCGAAATTATCTCGCACATAGGTATTATGTTCGGCTGCCGTCCATTCATCGCCTGTATTTTGCGTGGGTACTGCTGTATATGCCATAATCGCCCTCCTGATTCAGCGGTAAGTAAGCTACAGAAAGATTGCCCCAGGTTGAATCACCTGATAAATACCAATTTTCACCGCCCGTTTTAAAGCATTTCATACGAACATCGATAATGTCTCCCTGGATGCACTTTACAATATCCATTCCTACGACTTCCCCATGGTATCCACCGCCGACCTTTGCCTCATCAAAATTTGCTCTGTATAATACAGAGTGCAAAACCGCATTTTTATATAAATAATATCTAAGGTTATCATTTATTTGAATATGTCCTTCACTGTTTCCATCTGCATAATCTGTGCAAATCACCAGATACATACCTGGAGCAGGACAGGTAAATCTATCGCTTGTAAATGCCGCTGCGGTATCAAATGTTTCTGTAGATAGACAAGTGATAAGTGCAGTGCTTACCGATGATACAAGTTGATTTGCTCCATCTCCTACTGTTTTTAAATGCCCAATTTCTCCCCAGACAAGTCCTGTAGTTGCCCCACTATCGGCATAGAGCCACTCATCATTTGAGCCAATGCCGAGCCTTGTTGCTGTATCATTGGCGGTCGCTACTGCAATGTCGCCCTTGGTTGTCATTATGTCGGGAACGCCCGCCGCAAAATTGTCACGCACGTATCTATTCATATCCCTTGCAGTCCATGGGTCGCCCGTGCTAACTGTTTTGACTGCTGTATAAGCCATGTCTCACCATCCTAAAATCGTGTTGGTCTCGAAGGTTTCCGGGAATATCCAGTATCCCAATACGTCCTCTGGGTCGGGCTCTAACCTCCAAGTCGTCCTGCAACCGCGGGTCGCCTGCCAGTCATGCTCGATGTAGGTGATGTAGTAATCCCCGTCAATCCCCAGTTTATCAATATCCAGCACGACGCCATCGAATAAATCATATGCAAACTGGTAGGTAGGTCTCTCCTCGAAGCGTATCCAGGGTACTTTGCGGGGATCTGCGTACAAATATATTGCAAATCCCGCGTGGTCTGCCGCTTCTTGTGATTCCTGGGTCCAAATCTCATTTACCGTCATGTCGCGCCTACCATAATCGTTGATGCTGACGGTATCTGATTCGATAGCAAACGTCTTGCTCTCGTCCTGGTACAATTCCCCGCGCAGTTTCATCAAGGTCAGGTAAACGCCTCCCGCATCGTTGTTCGTGATTTCCAATTTCGCCTCGGTTGCATAATCAGTCATTGAGATGCTAATTTGCGCGGTCTTATCCGCGCCGCCGCCTCCTTCCTCCGTATTGGCGGTATAGTCCGTGGTAGCTACAGGCGTGGTCACGCTCTTAGCGGGAGCCCATTCGCCCTCGTCCTGGTACTCAGCCCAAATGGTCAAAGTACCACTTGCGCCGATATATGGGATGTCTGATAGTCTCCAAATCTCTATTGATCCCGACTCGCGCCTCGGGTGAGCTCCAATCCTGATGCGATTCTTTATCTCCTCCCATGGCTGCTGCAGCTCCATGTCCTTTAATAATTCAGACTGCGTGATCGTGACTTTTGGATCTAATCCATAAATGCGCGCCTCATAACTAAATGTGCCATCTGTCGCTACAAATGCGTTGCCCGCCCAAGTGTTCTCCAGTTCGTTGATCGCCTCCAGCACGGTCTTCTTCGGGTCTGACCACCAGTAGGGCATCGTGTCGCCGTTATTTTCAATCCCCGTACCACCCAATTCGCTGTTGGTCTCAAAAATCATCGGGAATATCCAGCCCGAAGTATCAGCGAAAGGCCAACCTGCAGCGACCGTTAAGTCGTTGATCGCCTCATTGACTAGGTAATCGGTCTGCACATCCCCGTGTTCGCAGTTCTGCTCCTGTAACCAGTCCAGCCCGTCAGAGCATACGATTTGCGCCTCCGATCTCCCCTGGAAGCCCCGTTGTGGTCGTACATCACGGATAAACCCGGTGAATAGGTTGTAAGTCAATGTGCCATCAGTTGCTTTTATCCGCACAACGCGGTTTGGTAGTATGTACCCGTAAAGTTCCCCAGAGGTGTTGAACGGGTCATAGCGACCATCGTAATTATCCAGGGTGAGGTACGCCATCCCAGGGTTCACATGGGCGTAACCGTCCTTTTCCACAGTCCTGCGCTTGCCACGCTGGATGTTGAACCGGATCACCCGCCCGCCCTCATCGGTGAATGTCCCGTTATCGTCCCAGTCGATGTAAATGTAATATTGGGTCGCCATGTTACCTTCTTAAGGCATCATTTATTATCGGTACTAACTGTCGTTCAACTTCATATTGGTCTACAAACGATACAGCCGGGGAATACGTTAAATTAACCGTTGTCTGTCCTGGCTTAATGCGTGAATGACCAGGAACCCAGGTATTCATATTGGACGAGGTTGTAGGGTTTTCTCCGCCTCCCCCTAAATTTGGTAGGGTAATGTTGAATGCACCTAATACCGCGTTGATTGCTGTTTGACCCATTTTAAACCAGAGCATTGCCCACCAGCGACCTACCGATAATACGCCATTACCAATCGCTGTTAGAATGTCTCTTCCGACCTGCCCCCAATCAACACTTCGTATGTACTCCAGCGTATCTTCTATACGCTTCTCCATTACCCCTTTTATCGTATCCCAGATGCTTTTCCATAATTCCTGTAGAGTGTCTCCAAATTTCTCCCAGTCGCCCTCAAATGCCGCGCTGAATAACTCGAATGTAAGTTGCAATCCCTCCCAGACGCCCTCTACGAAAGTTTTGATACCTATAAAATCACTTTCCCAGGCAGAGCGCAAACCAGCAATCCCAGCTTTCATCGCCTCAATTTTTGGAGACAACCATTCCCAGAACTCGCGCAAGGCTGGTAATAATTCCTCCTTCACCCAGCGGTAGGCATCCTTTAGCCAGGGGATTAATTCCTCTCTCAACCATCTGGCAACGTCCCTGATCCACTGTTGGAACTCCTCAGATGATACAAACTCGGTGATTTCATCTGCAAGATCCTGTATCAATGGTAGAAACGCCCCTCCGATTTCTTTAGCAGCAGTATCTTTCAGGATGACCAGTGTTACGCTCAGTTGTTTGAATGGGTCGCTCATCTCGGGCAGGTTTTCGGTATTGATAGCAAGCTGTTGCATCACGGCATCAAATATCGCCATTTGCTGCTCGCTCTTTGTCAATTCCTTTGCGGTCTTTCCGACCGATTCTGCATAGGCCTCCGTTGCGGCAGTCAAATCAACCTGTACCCCCAGGTTGTCCAAAATCATCGGGCTTACACGCCCAACGCCGCGCACAAGACTATCCATCAGGAATCCCATGTCCTCGCCGGTCGCTGCGCTAACGCGGCTGAGATAATTCATGGCATTTGGTAATTCATTGGCAAAATCATCACTCACCAGACTGGCTGCCATGTTGTAGGATTTCATCAGGTCGGTATTGCGAATCAAGCCCCCTGACTGCCTTCTAAAGGCATCCATTAATTCATCGGCAGATTTTCCAGAACTCTCAGCAATCCCCTCGAATGCTTCCTCAATAGGACCGAGTTGGGCGGCATCTTTCGCCAAAACACCCAGACCAACCGCTAAACCACCAACCGCAGCTGTGGTCGCTCCAATTCCAGCTACGACTGCAGTACCAGCAAGTTTGCCCAGTTTGCCCAATGATCCAGATAAGCCGCCAATTATACCTTTTGTTTGATCTTTGGCACTTATAATGATTTGTAGTTCTTCTTTGGTCGCCATTTATCGCATTCTCCGCGCCTTTCGCTGTTCAGCCTGTGCAACTCTACCCCGCTCCATATTGGCCAACTCGCAGTAATGCCACCATCTACCTGTAAGTTTCTCCTCCATCTCCTGGGCCTTTAATGGATCAAACTCTGCTGCCGCCAGGATACGGAACCAGAGCGGAACATAAGCCTTGTATCCTCTAAAATAGGCGCGTATTTCTGCCCTATCTTTAGAGGTTATGTTGTAGGGTTTTCTTCATCACCTCCCCCCGTGATTGCCACCATTAATGATCTAATTTGTGCTTCCGAGGCATCCAAGAGCGCTTCTCGCGCTTCGTCCCTGTCTTCTGGCTCGGTCACATATCCGAGAAATATTTCCACTAACCCATCAATCGCACCTGGCGATAGATTATCCTTAAATTCGGAATACAACTCAAGGATATGTCGTTGTCGCCGTAGGTATCCTGGCGCGTCTATGCCTGGAGGGTCAAATTTTAATACTGTCATGTATAGTCCTTTCCACTACTGTACTGCAGCTAGTGCGGGCACTACGTAAATCTCGCAGAACGCGGCGGCGTCTGGGTCGTAGGCAACCCGGAATGTCCCGGTTACAACATCATCTCCGTCCATGTCATCCAGTGGCGTGAAGTCCTCCCACGATCCCACCATGGAGATACGCAGCGTCTTATAGGTGAATGAAGTCCCGGCGGTCGTGAATGCGGTTCCCTCAAATATCAAGCGCAGTTTCCGCGCAGTCCTTGCGCGCCATGCGGCGATTTCGGTGATCGCATCGGCGTTGTGTTCCATGGTGATGTCGCAGCGGATCTCAGGTCCCACGTTTTTAGCAAAGGTGAAGTACAGCGATCCGTCCCCGGTGTACTGCGGTTCCCATCCGGTATTACAGCGGAACTCAAAACCGCGCCAGAATGACGTTTTTTGAGTGTTGCCCCAGGTGACGGTATCACCATCGATGTAGATTTTGCCCTTGCCGAACAGGATCTCCTCCACGGTCGGGATCGTGGCGGTCGTAGTACTGGTGAACGTCCCAGTTGAGACTTGTCTCCCCACGATATTTGCCTGCATCATCACCGCTTCGCCCGGTACGCCTGACAGGGTGAAGTCGGTACAGAAACCGTAGGCGAACTCCTCCTCGCCGGAGTTATCGCCGCCCTCGACCGTGTAACTTTTGACCGATCCAGTATCGCTGGTCTGGTTGAACGGATATACGTAAACGTACCCGCTGCCGCTCCCGTCCTGCGATGCCGCGGCGGACTCGACGCCCATCTCAAGGATGTGCAATATCTGCTCAAACGTGGCGGGCGTCTCCTCTAAATCTAGCAATGCCTCATATTTGGAGATATAAGATCTGTTCACGCCTCCTTTATAGCCCACGTCCTCGTCGGGGAACACCTAACTCATGTTGTCTTCGATGGTGCCAGTCCCGCGCCAGTAGGTCGTCGCATCGACCTTTGTGCCCGCGGTCGTCTCCCGCCCCAATTGAATCTTTCTTAGTTTTCTGATACCTCCTGCCATTTACTCACCTCCTCTATCTCTGGCTTTTCCGATTTGCGCTTTTTATATATTCTCCTCTCTTCCTCCGGTACAACCTCGATGTATAAACCCGAACCGATCAGCGCGCCGTAGTCCCAGCCGTTCGCCTCGATCTCCTCCAGCGTCAAATCCCTGGATGGCACGCCTGGTATCCAACTATTCCCGATGTATTTCAGTTTGCACATCTTTAATGTCCTCCTCTGGTATTGGGTTTACCTGGCAGTAAGTTCGGTAAGTCTGCTCCGTTACCCAATGCGTCCCCCCGTGCGGGCTGGTCAGGGTAAAATCGCACCATATTTTGATACCCGCCTCCTTCGCTTTCTGGCAAAAATAGTTATCGTGGCTGCCCAACGTCTTGCTGGGGTAATGCGGGTCGTTGATAAACCAAGGCCACTCCACCTGCTCGAACACTTCCCTGGCGATGATGATACATCCCGTGCCGATAGCGTCTACCTCGGCGCACTCTGGTTCCCATTCGTGAGGGCGATATATCCCCTGCTCTGATACATAGCACGCCAGCGGCGAGAATGGCGCATTGCGTTTGAAATTCAACCCACCAACTACTAATCGCTCCGGGTCTTCTATCACGCGCCTGCACAACCTGTGAACCACATCAGTCGGGTGACGGTGATCGGCGTCCAGCATGACGATATGCGTCTTGTCACTATCTAGCAGTTCCTTAGCGGCTTCATTGCGCGCCCGATCTGCGAACATGTACGGCTGGTAGATAAATGGGGTCCCGTACCTGGCAATTTCGTTGATGCGCGGCCATACCTCATCGGCAAACGGTAATGATTGCATCATTGGGATAAATACTACCGGCTTAGGCCAGTCCCAATGCACCACCGGCCATTTATTCAGTATGCTGTAATCAGGCTCGTACCCGTTATCGCCCATTCTTTACCATCTCCAATGCTTTCTGCCCTCCCGCGGCTCTCACCGCATTGTCCAGTTCCCTGGTCAGTTTCAAATTCTCCTCGAAGATCCCTAGTGCAAATCCCTTAGCGTATCCGGCGTTGATGTGCTGTCTTGTGAAGCTGTCTAGTTGCAGTCGCGCGGTTGGGCTCTTGCCGTGTTCATACGCCTCAATCGTGTAATCCAACCTGCCTGCGGTGCGGTGGATCATCTGGTGATACCTCTCGGCATCCTGCCGCGCCTGGCCTGCTGCTGCTTCATACTCGTTGCGATCTAAAATCGCCGTTCCCCCGTTCTGCAGCATCTCGGCAACTTTACTGGCGTACTTCTCTATTTCGTGCAAATGACCTTCCAGTTTACCCAAGGCGCCGCTGGCATTGATCAGTTCGCTTATCCTCTGCGATAAGTTCCCGTTGTTAAATGCCCTGGATAACGCCGCCTCTTTGCGGTCGTAGTCCTCCTTTGCCTCAGCGACCAATTCTCTCAGTTCCTCGGCGCGCTGGTCAAATCCTTCGGTTGTCCGCATGATGTCGCCTTCATAACCATAAACCGGCTGGTTGAAAAGCGAATTGCCGCCGTAGTAATCCACCAGGATACTCTTACCCAGCGCAATCCCGGTGTAGAAAGCGATGCAATCGCGCTGCCTTATATACTCGGTATCGGTCGCATTCTCCACACCATAAACGCAGATTTTGTTAGGTCTCTTGGTGATCGCCAATGCCAGGGCGTATGCGATCGACGAGGTGAAGAATTTAAGCTCCTTCAACTCAACTCCCTGCCTGAACCCGCTCAAGAGTGAATAGCATACTTCTTTCAGCGGGTATTTGCGGGAATTGGGCACCAGCGGATCAACCTCCAGCATATAAATCACTAGGTCGCCATGGTTCTGCTGCAGCCAGCGCCAATGATCTTTATCGGCGCGGTTGTGAGAACTGCGGTAGACCTCCGGCGGGTGCATTTGGAACAATACCCGCGCGTTCCCCTTTGTCCATGGCGAGGTGTAGGTCTCGTTGAATATCCAGAGTTCAGCCTCTGGATTGTCAAACGGCGCCATTTCCCTAGTCGCTGGATGCGTCCCCACAATGTGTATCTCGCTCATTCGCCCATCACCATCTCTAACGCTTTCACTCCACCTGCGGAGCGTACCTGCTCATCGTATAGTTCCATCCAGCGGGTATTCTCCGTTCTCACCCCATTCGCTACACCAGCGGCGTAACAGGCATTCCCATGCTCTGCGATACGGTGCCCGATTTGCGCCCGCAATGCTGCCGCTCTAGCCGACTTATCCCCGATCCACATATCGATAAACGGTTGCAGTTCTCCAGCGGTGCGGTACACCTCGTTGCGGTAGTCATTAGCGTCCTGGGCGGTAAGCGCCAGGGCACTCTCCCATTCTCCACGATCCAGAAAAGCGGTTCCCCACTTCTCCAGCATATCGCTGACGATGTTATGGAACCTTTCCGACACCTGTAAAGCGCCTTCCAGATTACCCCATTCCGTCATCGCTTGAGCCCATTCGGTGATGCGCTCGGATAGTTTCTTGTTGTTCCAGGCACGCAACAGCGCGTCAGCCTTGCGCTCCACTTTCTCGCGCGCCTTGCGGATCTCCGTTTTCAACTCTCTGACACGCTCCTCGAAGGTTTCCAGTTTCTGTTCCAAGTTGCCCTCATAAGCGTACAGCGGGAAGCGGAAAATCCCGTCCCCGGAATAGAAGTTAACTTTTATCCCGCGCCCGATTGCAATGCCCGTCCAAAACGTCAGGTTGTCTCGCTGGTATTCCCACTCTGTGTCGCTTGACATTTCCACGCCGTACACATTGATTTGGGAATACCCCTGATAAATTGCCAGGGCGATTGCATATACCGGAGTAGAGCGGAAGAACGGGCACTCCTCCAGGTCCACCCCTTGATGGAAGTTACCCAACAGTTCCAGACAAATCCCCTCCAGGGGATACCGCACCGAGTTTGGCACATCCGGGTCAACCTCCTGCATATAAATTTTCAAATCGCCGTGATCCTGCTGTAACCATTCCCAATGGTGCGGGTCACAACGGTTGTGCGGCGATTGGTAAACTACCGGGATGTGAATCTGGAATACTGCATCCAAATCCCACTCCTTCGCCCATTGGTTAGCCGCCTCGTTCATCACCCATACATCCACATCGGGATCATGTGACGGTGCGAGGTGGCGCGTATCCGACTGGCTGCCTACGATCGCTACGGTTTGGTTCATGCAAGGATGCTGGTATCTTCGATCTTGATACCGGTGACGGTGAACGTCCAACCGGAGTAATAATCCGGCTGAGTTTCACTACCCAGGTTGATGTTGGCGCTGAACGTGTATTCGATGTCTCCGAAGGTCTGGCAGGTGCTGTTTAGCGTGACGTTTTTCTCCAGTTCTGCCGCTACCAGTTCGCCCATTGGCAAGAGCGTTTTGAGTGTTTTTGCCAAGTCAATTCGCGGGCAGTAGACGTACAACTCGACGCTATGGAGCCCCTGTAAAACGCCAGTAGGGGCCTGCCGGAATACGCCGCTTGACGGTAATGCCATAGCAAATATCCCCGGAGGCAATTTGTCAGTTGCGTACTCCGGCGCAGCTCGTACCCCCTGTACGTCCCCTACAATGGCGAGTATTTCTCGTATCGCATCGTCAAGAGCCATGCGCTACACCATACTGATTTTGAACGCGTCCAGCGTGCGCTTCGCGTCAGGATGCCAGCCTGGGACTACCGCGATCTGACCGACCTCGGTTGGACCAAGCACCCCCGTCGGGGAAGCGTTGTAGTCATGCAGGCATTGGAGCAAACACGCCTCCTTGATAGCATTCAGGGTGCTTGCTGGCGCGGTCGCTGCGTGGTAGTTGAAGCGTCCGACCACCTTGACCGCCTTGGCGCTCGTTGGGAAGCATAGAGATCCCAGTGGCAGCCGGTCGATCCTGAAATAGGGTAAACCCTCCGAGCTGGCGTTATAGGGGTAAGCCTCAAAGTGTGTGCCCTCTGTCCAGCTGGTCGAGTATGTCCTATCCACCTCATCATCGGTCGCCACGCTGGTTATCGTGGTGATCAGGTCAATCCAGCAGTGTGATACATCCTGGGCGGTAAAGTAGCGCGTCTCATCGCTGCCAGTGTTGTAAAAGCGCGTCCCGGTATACAGGTTAATTTCCCTGCTCACCTTGGCGATGATGCGCGCTAGTTCGGTGTCGTTTACATCATCGGGCACCTGGTCGCTAGGCCACAGTCTCGCCTTGAGTTCGTCCAGAGTGCAGTAGTCGCCAGTCGCCATGCGCTACCTCCGCTATTGGTTCAGAGTTGCAAGGTAAGTCAGAACCACCGTCCCCTCGGTCGATACGCCGTAAATGGCTTCATTAGGACCGACATACAGGTCGATTTTTCCACTGGCTGGCAAATAGTGCCCGGTCGTTGTCGACACCGTAGAATTGCCGATATAAACTACGCCCTGGCTTGATACCTGGATATGCACATACGCGCCATCCCTATCAGGCGGGAATATCAACGTTGGATTGGTGGTTACTGTTACCTTATTTGTGGAAAGTGTCATAGACCTATTCCTCGTAAACCAGAATAAGCGCGCCTGATTTACTAGCACCTCCCTCATCTACAGTAAGTTTAGGTCTGCCCATGATGATAAATGGTTCCCGATCTCCACCGCTAGTCCCTGTCAGATCCGATCCCGTTTCGCCTTGCAACAACCTGCGCGGATACCATATTTTGTCGGCTGTTCCGGCATTAGTGATAGTCAGGATAGTTTCGGTTACGGGATAAGAGTCCCAAGTCAGTGTCAAATCTGTTCCAGTATCCATGTCTCCGCGGTCATAAAGGACTGCGATCAAGCGCCCAAAGATCGACTTCTCGCCATAGGTAACGAGGTCGCCAGATGCGTCCACGGTTATCGCGATACGCATATCTTTTAGGGTCATTTCGTGGCCTTTTTAGCGCGCGGCTTTGGTTCGTCCTCTAAATCATCGTAGGGTGACACTTCCTCGACCTTACCTGCGTATTTTGATTTAATCAAAAAATCAGGCACCCAGGCAATCTCACCCTTTTTAAACTGGTCGATAGCAACCTTGAATTTAACTCGTGACATTAAAGGCATGATTTATCCTCCTTATACTGGGTCTATTGCGGTCGTACCGAGGTAGTTGACACCCCAGTTGTTAGTTGTGACAGTCCCTGCATCATCGTAGGGCGATGTAGTTGTAGCAACACCGTAGCCAGCGCTATTACCAGACACAAAAGCGCGCGACACGGCAGAACCAAGAGTTATCGCCAGACCTTCAGTGTTCGCCTTGAGCGCAAAAGTGTTATTGATAATCCGGTGATATGCGCCCGCAGATATATTGATGCAATCTCCGGTCAATCGGTCAAAGTGGCATCCCTCAATCCACACCCCAGGCGGGTCATCCTGCACAGAAATTCCCCCCGAGGAAAGTGAGGACAAGAAGAAGCTATCAGTTACCGCGATATTAAATCCCCAATCACCAGAAGTGACGGATAGTCCGTAGGTGCCCTGTGCAAAGAAGCACTCATGGATATGCAGCATTTTCTTTCCATCATCTACCGTTATCCCGGCAGATGCCGCATTCGGATAAAACCCTAATCCTTCGAGGTAAACACAGTCCGCTACAATATCCATACATGCGGTCGTTGAGGGCGCATACATACATACCCATTTCGTTGATGGGTGTCGGGGCTGCAGTCCAATGATGTTGACTAAGCTCTTGTTGACACTAACCGGCCACGTTTCGCCGGTTGGTTGATAGTAATCAAGTATAAAGATGTAATCATTCGCCTCGGTTGTGCAGTATGACAACGCTTTGGTCAGCGTCATCAATGGTTCTTCGGGCGAAAGCCCATCATTAGCATCACTACCAGTTCCAAATCCGTTCGCCCAGGTGATCCCATTGACGTAGAACACCTCGCCATGATTTGGTGGCAGACTACTTTGAATCCAGTCTGCTAAGTCGCGGAGTTTGCTTACTCCCTTTCTCAATATATATGATCTAGACATTATTATCCTCCTTTGCCTCCGGGGGAGGGTTGTAATACCCTCCCCTATCAGGCTCTCATATCAGAGTTTATACAGTAATGTTGTAGGTGATGGCGCTTGCATCGGAGTCCCGATACGCCAAACCCCAGCGCAGCAATGCAACGATTTGGTTGGTGTCGGCCTCGGGCCAACGGTCAATCTCCATGGTCATGCGCCGTTTCCAGCGCAAAGCCCATTGATCCCAGCGGACTGCAAAGAACGCGCCTTTAGTGTTATTCGATTCGGTAGTCTGATCCACTTTGCCGCTGGTATTGGCCTTCAGCTGGTACGCGGCGGTCGTGACCGTGCCGAGCAGAACCCCGGCGTAGTGCATAAAGTGACTTACCTTTACCGGATAACCCCAGATTGCGGTCAGCATACCGTTTTCGATGGTCGCCCCAGAGAATACATCCCTGGTCTTGACCTCAGACAGTTCTAATGCCTTCCAGTGTACCCACGGATCTAGGACGAAACTAACCTTGGTTCTATCAGTCGCATGCTTCCCGGCGGTTCCCATCAGTTTGAGTGTTTCCAGAAAATCTTCCACAGCTAAAACGCCACCATCTCGTGAATTTGCGGTGTTCGTGACTAGCCCCAACTTGCGGAAACCGTCCACCAGGTTGAATACCGCAGTACCGGCGGGTTGTGCCCCAATGTCATTGATATTCGTGGTGTTCGCGCTTGATGTGTCGCCATCGATGATAGCGTGTTCCATTTGCTCCTGACCGCTTACCTGGATCTGTCGGTAAGCGTTTGGCACCCAGCGGACCAGCGAGTCCTCAACCATCTCGCCGGTAAACAGAACTCGGCACCCCATTTTTGCTAGAGAAACGCTCTTCTGTGCAGTGCCAATCGGCGAGGCGGTAACAGACGCTACCGGGCGCAAACAGGTCGAATCGACCGCCGTAGTCTGCGCGACCTTGTACCAGATTGGGTCGGTGCTTTCCAGTGGCACAATGTCGCTTTCGTACCCGTCGGGGATCTGGCGCACATCGCCGCCCCGCTCTAGTTCAGACAGCACCCACGTCCCGGCTCGGATTTTCTCCCACAGGTCGGAATGGTACAGGACTCCAACCCACTGATCGCCGTAGCTGGAGTAGGTGGAGTAGTTGACCTCGTTAGCCTTGATCTCTGGCGCCAGTTTGTGCAGCGCCTTCATCGCGGAATAACTGTGCTTGTCGCCCTTCTGCGCTTCGCTATCAGCTTTGAGTGCCAACGCCTTGACTGCAGCATCGGTGATGTTCTGTCCTTCTCCGCGCTGATGGTATAACCCTTTCCAGCATGACAGCATAAATGCATGTTCGCCTGGAGTAAGGTCATCGAATTTATCGGTGTCGCCATACTTTTTGATATACGGCATACCGTCGTCAGACGATAGGCGGTTCGCTTTGGCAGCCTCGGCCTCCCACTTCTCGCGCTCGGCTTTGACTGCAGCGTCGATCTTCTCCTGTTCCGCTTTGGCGACGGCTTTGGCGACTTCGCGCTTTTCAGTCTCAGCCTTTAACGCATCAGCAACTTGTTTAGCAACAAGTTCTTGTACTTCTTTCTCTTCCATGATTTTTTGTCCCTCCATAACTCGTTCTGAGCTTTCTAAATGATTGGTGTCCGGGGAGGTCTGAGGCTTCACCGCGCCACCCGGCTGGGTCTCTAGCGTGGTCTCCGGCCCGTCCATCTCCGGCAGTTCGGGCAGTTCTAATCCCGCCCGCTTATAACTCTTCTGCGCTATGGGTAGCGCCACCGCGTATTGGTTGGCGGGTTGGCGGCTGCCCACGGCGTCTAACAAACTCAACTCGGTAATCGGCCAGTGCAGGATCTCTCCATCAGTAGCGGTCCGTACCAGGTGCGATATGCTCCCGCTCGATGCCCTGGCGATGCCCTGCTTGGCCGCTTCCCAGACGCGCTTGGCGTACTCGCTGGCTTTATCCAGAACCACTCTCCACCACACACCATCAGCGCGCTTTTCATAACCGTTGGTCTCGCCGATAATCTCCGGGTCTCCCTGGGGATTTCCTTCTGGGTCGAAACCGTGGTAATACGTCACCAGGGGCTTGCTAAACCGATCCAGGTAAAATTCGGTCTTCGAGCTGAAGTACTCGCCATCGGCGTCTTTTCCCCCTTGTGGCCCCCCATAGGGGATGCCGAGTACTTCCAGCTCCCAATCCCCCACGGCTTTGACCGATATACCCTTAACGCTCTTCTTCGCCTGTTCCCACATGCTGTAACAGACCGCCACCGCCTGCTTGTTGTCCTCGGCGGTTCCATCCTCCAGCACAACCGGGATGCAGCGCTGGATAAATTCTTCTTGTGTTTCCCCATCCTGCGGTTCCGGCATATTTCCTCCTAAAAACAAAAAAGCGCAACCAGCACGGAATAATCCCGCGCGAATTGCGCTTCGATACATCGAACTTTTGCGCCCCTGCGATTCCCTTTTCGCCCCACCCTCACCGGGTCTCTAGGGCTATCCTGTCACCGCAGGTACGTTATTCAACTGTCGATATTATACCATAAATACAATACTATGCAAGCGGTTTATTATGTTGGAAAAATTTCCACAGGTAAATTCAAATTCCCCAAATGTTCACCTGCATATTTACCGATATAATAGGCCGCCACAACAACCTCAATAGGATTTTCAAAATCAATCGGTTGTCCAAATATAGAACTCCTATCCATTCTACTAATTATCTTTTCATATTGTCTATCAATGTATCCTCGACGTTCCCTGTCAATAACCTCGCTCATATATTACCTTTCCAGTGCCTTCTGCACTTCTTTCTGAACGAACTCAATTACCCTATTAGCCTCTTCCTTCGCTACTTGCTCGGTGGTCTTCCACCCGCGTTGTTAATGGAAAGACGCCTGCTGGTCTCCCTGGACAAATGGACCATATGACACATTGTTCCCCACAATCTGCCCGAGACCGCCGCTTGTTGCGCGAGTAGTCCATTTCTTGCCCAGGGTCTCACTGGTTTTGCGCCCTCCAATTGAGCCGTCAGCGCGCCTCCACCTGGGACCATAACCGCGCTCGTACCATCTACGCTGTGCCGGACTGTTAGCGCTGGTCGCCGGTGGGTATTGCGCTATCTTGCCCTTGACGTGTTCGGCGGCAGCTTTTAGCGCGGTCTTGACCGGCTGGAGGTCTTTTAGCCTCTCCAGTTTGCCCATCAGTTTGTCTAGCCCTTCAATGCGTACTGCGGTTGTCATTTTTGTAACTCATACGTTACCCAGCACCTACACCTGGGATGCATCGGCGGGTAAACGCCATCGGTAATCTCTTTATTGTGCCTGGGACCACATAGCGGGCATACCAGCTCGTCGTTGTTCGTCTGCCACATGGGGATCATGCGTATGCCCTGGTTCGCCAGTTCCCGCGCCATTCCCTGCTCGCCTTCGCTGGCGGCGCGGGTGATTTCTGTCACCGCGATGTTCTCTGCCCTTGAAGGTCCAAAACCGGCGCGCATGATTTGTTCCTCAAGTTCGCCCCTGGTCAACGCATCCCGATAGTAGCGACTGACCGCATTAGCTACCCGATCCCTGGTGGTTCGGTCGATACCCCTTACCAGTTCACCCGTGTACTGCGCTGCCCAATCTGCAGCGCGCTCATTGACCAGTGACCAGTCAATACCAATATCGAGCCCCTCGCTAATCATCATTTGCGCCGCATCCAAATATACCCTCTCCCCAAAAGGGCGCGGCACTCTCAACAATTCCTGGGCTTCATCGTCCCAAAACTCAGGCGGTATATTATCTAGGCTGGGCGGGTCTCCCAGTTTCTCCAGCAGGTTTCCCCCGTACTTCTGCAGCAAGCGCGATAATGCCCTGGTGTACTGTCGTTCTAACTCGTCACGGTTCGGAATTGGGGGCATTTACGGGTATCCATTCCATGCCAGGGCATCACTAAATATGCGCTTTACAGCGTCCTTGCTGACCGCAGATTCCAATGCTCCAATTATAGCACTGTTCAGCGACTGCGGAATTACATCACTTTCGAACTCCACCGCCGGGGGCTTGCTGCGCTTGATGGCATTTAGCGCCTTGCGCTGCCATTTCGCGACCTCCACCTCGAACTCGCTCTCCTCCGGTGGGCTCTCCTCTTCTTCGCTGGTAGTCTCTTCCTCGGGTGCTTCCTGGGGCGGTAGCTGCAGTTGGGGTGGGATCTCCTGTTCTTCGCCCCTGGATACCGCCATCGATACCGGAGCAGCGCCAATCTGCGCGGGCAGCAGTAATCCACGGTCGTCGCCGATCTCCACATCCCCGTAAAACTCCTGGCGAATTTCATTGACTGTATGCGTCATTGAGAATACGCGCTGCTCCTCCAGCTCCAACGCACGGTCGACCTGGCGCGGGTCATCGAACACAGCAAACAGGTTCTCCCCGTAAAGCGGCAGCAGAACATTGGTGATTTTGGCGGCAATATCGACCAAAAGCGGCCAGATGGTCATTTCTAAAAACGTCTGCTTTCCTGCCTTGGCGTTGGCCTCGGTCGCGTTCACGTCCAGTATGGATGCAAGTCCTGGGGCATACACGCTATAAATCTCCTCTTTGTTGAATTTGCGCCCCAGGATAAATTCCATGTCCCGGTGTCCAATAGCAGACTGCAACCACTCGACGCCGCCCTTGCCGACATTGCGGAGCATGAGATAATTGCGTTTTGCGGATTGACTGTCAATCTGGTTCTGCAGTTTGATCCACTGCAAATCGTTGATGGGGTCAGCAAACGCCAGTATACCGGGGATGCGTGCGTTCGATTTATACAGGCTGGTGTTGTACTTCTGCATCTCTAAATCACCGACCGATACCTGCGCCAATGCCTCGATGGGGCTCATCCCCACAAACTCGTTCATCGGGTTATAGCGTTTGAAATGGACAACCTCCCAGGTCTCTAGTGCGAAGGGCTCGGTGCCACCGCCTGGATCGTATACGTACCCTTTTAGATACAACTTGTTGTCAGGGACTGGCATGATCTTGTAAGACGGGATCACCCATATCTCAGCGGGCGTCGCATTCTCGCTTGTCTTATTCAACCACCAGTAGGCATTTCCGGTCAGCGCGTGGAAACTGAACGTAGCGACCAGGAACTCGAAGCGGCTCATCAGCGGGTTTGGGCTGTTCAGTTTCAACTCGAACTCGTGGTTATCGATGTCCTCCAGTTCTTCTCCCTGCTTCTTGAGCTTTTTTATACTGAGCTTCTGGATCGCCGCAGTCTGCGCGGTGCGCTCCACCGCTGACAACACCCAGGATAAGCGCCGGTACAAATCAGCCTGGTTCTCGTACATCCCCGCATCGGGCATATCCCAGGCCTCGTGACCAGCCATTGCCAGCAGGTGTGGCGCGCTGGTCTCGCGCGCTTTCCTGAATGTCCCGTAATTACTCGCTACAATCGCTGCCCTATTGTTGTTCATATCTCCTCCCCGCTCAATACTACGTGGATGGTATCGTTCTCCTGCAGCGGGAACGTGATCTCGGTCGGGTGGTTGTCCAGCATGATCTCAAATGTGCCAATCAGCCTGCCTCTGCGATACTCCTTCAATAACCGCTGGTACTCGCTCCACTCTGTCACCCCGATAAACGGAGCCCGCTGCCCCTCCGCTGTTGGCTTGAAATGAATTGCTATGTCATAAGAGTCCTTTTTATTCATAAGTTCCCGCAAATCCTACTAATGATGCTCCGACCGGCATACCAATATGCTGTATACAGTAGCGCAGTGCATCAATGCGGTGGTATTTCTCTTTGTCCTTGATCTTCTCGGTCGGTTGTCCAAACTCATCTAAAACCCTCGAATAACGTCCAATCTCATCAATCAATCCAATACAGGTATCAAAAATAAACAATCGCTTAGTTTTCAACAATTCTATTATCCTATCAATACCAGCCTCCACATCGATAATTACTGGCTCAGATACCGGGACACCCGCGTCATGCCAATCCATGCGTTGCTGTTCTTCTCCTTTCGCACCGCCCGCCCATTTGACTACATTTTCTCCTTTTGCGTTATTGAGCGCCTCTCTTGCGTGCTGCCTAGTAGTCATGCCGCCTTCCAGACTTTCCCGGTAAATAAAGAATACATTGCGCTCCAAATCTTCAACTACCCAAATCAACGCAGTATTTACCGCTCCGAAGTCCACACCAACATACCGCGGCCATTCCGGGGACAGAGCGAAGGGCTTGATCTTGTGGATTGTCTCGTCATAATCCACCAAGATCATCCCGGCTGGGCGCTCAAAGTTGCCGCGATACATCATCTCAAACTTCCACTTTGGAAGTACTCTGCGCGCCCGCTCGAACTCTTCCTCAGGGAACGATGGGTTCATTACGCTCTCGAACTGAAACACAGCATAATCGCCATCGCCACCTCGCCAGCGATCATACACCTGCGACTTTAGCCAACCCATATTGTAGACCGTGGTAGATCCCAATACGCGCCCCTGGGAAAGACTTAACCGGCGCTGTACCGCCTCCCACGCCTGGAGAGTGAAGTCGTCTTGACCGCATTCGTCCAACCAGGCTGCTTTAGCCGTTGCCGCCTCCAACCCACCTTCGCTGGTCGCTGCCCTTAGTATGATGCGGGTATCCCCTGCGTTGTTGTATATTACCCGGTCAGTTTTGTGGTAGCTCCAATCTGGAATATAACCGCCGAATACCCGCAGCAATTCAGGTAGCATCTTCAGTTTGAAAAGATCGTGTCGCTGTTACCGCTAAATAATCTCCTGGTCCACAAGTCTCAATTTCGCGCCGCAGCCACCAGGGACCAAAAGTAGTCTTTCCTGACTGCGTCCCTGCAATGATCCAGGTAAAACGCCGGTCGCTATCATAGGCTCTAGATTGACCTGGGTGAAAATTGAGGCGCAGTTTATTACCGACCAACTCAACCAGTTCATTCGCCATAGTCCTTGACAATCTCTATCGTCTCAATTCGTACAGGAGTGCCTCCTTGCCTGTATGTTCTACGCGCTCTACATATCCGCGGTTTTTACATTGCGTCTTAAGATAGAAAATAATTGCTGTAATGTTTCCACCATCAACCGCCTTTAGCAATGCATTTTCAACGTAGTCGTGTCGCTTCTCCCTGGTGTCCTCCAGTGCCTGTTTGGCAGTAGCATACTGGTTGAGATAGCGGTAAAAAGTGGAGCGCGAGACGCCTAGAATATCAGCCGCCTTGGACGCAAACCCGCGGCTCTTCTCGATTGCGTCTATCATCTGCTCTGCTGTCCTATGATTAAAGTTTTTAGCCATCTCTTTTTTATAGGTGTCCTATTTGTCCTTTATTTCAATATCACCACATTCCACATCGCCATACTGCTTAATCGCCTTCGGATCACCCTTATAAAATATCAATACGTTTTGATGGGTCTTTCCCAGCTTGCGGTATCCCTGGAACTGTTTACCAACTCTAATAGTCAACGATCCCACAGCCGTTACTAATATAGCCTCGTTATATAATTCCATACCCGCTCTTTGAAATGCGTCAATGGTATCACTCACGAAATTACGATAGAATCCTTGTTTATCCCGTAAATCCCCAACCACAAAACAGGCAAAACGATTGTCTTTTAGCATTGATATACTAGAGGCTACAATAGATCGATATTGGCTTATAAACTCCTCATAAGAACTAAGTGCTGATAATTCTCCGGGCAAATCGCTGTAAATTTCAAGATTGTAATATGGTGGACACGAAAAGACAAAATCATATTCTCCTGAAGCCAAATCAATGACATTTATACTATCTCCGACAATCCAAGTTGGAGATAGGTCTAGATTCTCCGCTTGTTTCTTATTTGCCACTACCTGCTCCGGGCGCAGTTCAATACCTGTATACTTATAACCGAGATACTCGGCCACAATGCCCCGTACACTTCCACCGGAAAATGGGTCTAATATCATTGCGTTATTGGAGGGACAGAACCAGCGATAGGCGAGTTCGCATAAAACAGGATCAAAGATACTTGTGCCAGTTTGCGTAACTTCTGCTACTTTTGGCGTTGATTCTGCCGTTCCTCCATGCCATAAATTGCCCTTCAATTGTGATCCTGTCCTCATAAAATCTCGATTTTTATAGTCGCATGATAACTCTCCTGGTCCCCCGCTGTTGTAGACAACAGCGGATTGTCGTTGTCTGTCAAACCGCTTCGCAGTTCCTTTCGTGCCACCATAATTTAGCGAACCATCAGCATTCTGCGTCACAGTTGGGGGATGCGGGGGTTTGCAACCTTCTCCACGTCCTAACTCACTTTGAATCCCCAACGATAACCAAGCGTTCTTTCGCTCCTGCCAATATCCCTGACGCGCATCTAGCACACTAAAAGGCGGCACAATAAACCGTTCTGCTAGTGTCTGCGCCCCAGGGTCTTCCGGCGGCTCTTCACTATCCCACAGCGTCAAGTCCAGTTCTTGTGGTTCAAAACCCCAATTCAATAAATCATCCACCTCAAAGTTGTTAGCCAGCAGATCAAAATCCCATTCGCCCGCCGCGCCCTTGTGCAGGAACACAGTCAACTTCTTTCGCTCATCCTCGGTCAGTTCCCTGGATGCAACCCGGCAATCTACCTCATAATCTGGACCATGCTCGTCAATCCAGACGTTTAGCCGCTGGTGTCCATTGTAAATTTCGTTGTCTGGACCGATAGCGATTGTCTCCACCTGGGAGAACTCATCTAGCGACTGGCTCAATCGCTGCGCCTGGTCTTTCTTTATTTGGCGCGGGTTTATCGGCCAGGGGATTAGATCGCCTAACCTGCGTTTTTCATTCGTCCAGATAATACCGTTGCTGCTCACCTCGTACACCTGATAATTCCCCAGCACTCCAGCGTATTACCCTCGGAGCTGGTGAATTTGACCTCCAGTCTGTAATCGTAATTCTGCGTAAGTCCAGTCACTAGCGGAGTAGTGATCACCTGCCCGCTGGCGCTCGCGCTCCCTGACAGCATAGTTGAACTGCGGTCGGTATTGGTGCTGTTGGGATCTTCGTACAGTTTCACCGATAGGCTGGACAACGTGGACGTTCCCCAGGAGGTGGGTATCGTAATTGCATAAGCGATCGACTCGTCTGCGCCCTGCTCGAAGGGGCTCTCTTTTATCCTGCGGTCTTTGTAGGTCATGGTCTATCCTCCACGGTTGCTGTACCAAACTGTCGGATACGCAAATCGGCGCTCCCAAACTGGCGGTCGGGCAACGACGCAGATCCAAACGAACGCGCTCCCAATGTGGCATCAATCACGCCAATTACACCCACATTCAAGCCGAACAATATAAAATGCTCAATGTCCGATGGTGTGCCAATTCCCAGGGTGATAATCTGGTCAATGTCAGCCATTAGGTCGCCCTCGTGATGCTAGTCGGGTTAGTGGCATCGTCCAACGTAAAGGTCATTGCGGTAGTGCTCCCGTCCAGTTTCTTGACGGTAACGGTCGTGGTCGCTACTGCCCGCTCCTGTAAGAACTGCTGGATTGCGAATACTGCCTGGGCGAGGGTCGGAGCTGCTCCGTCGGTGGCGTAGGATTCGGTCATCGCTACCGTCAAAACGCCCGCCGCGATTTCCGTAACCGCATCGGCGGCAAGTTCACTCGCGCCAATCGCATTAGCCGCTATCTTGGCGGCGGTAATCGCATCGTTCGCCAGGACTACCCCATCCGTCCCAGTATCAGCTACAATTGCATCAACGATCCCATCTACTACGGCTATCTCGTCGCTCAAGGTCTCCAGCGTGTCACTATCCGCGCCGGTTCGTGCGACTGCGGTCGATCCACTATCCGAAGATGCAAGCGGAAACGCTGTACTCTCATCAAACTTAGCCGAGGTGATAGCATCATTCGCCAGGGATACTCCATTCGTGACTGCGGTCACGGTCGGAACGGTAATGTTGGTCAGCGTGGTCGCTCCCGAAGCCGCCTTGATGTTGTTGAAGTCCAGCCCAGCCTCGCCGGTGGCTGCCACATCCAAGCGCGCGGCGGGATCTTCCCACCACTCAACGCGGGTATCCGGCGTGGTCGTATCCCCCGATGCGCCGGTCAGATATACCTTGACTATATCGGTATTAGATACCGGGATGTGGATTGACGGGAACATAATCGAGGTCACGCCAGACGCGACGCTTTCGGTAGTGATTGGCGTCTTGTACGCGCTCCCCGCTCCCGCAAGTTGTACGGTGGCATAGACCACATAATCATCATTGCCCGCCACCTGGTCAGCGAATACGCGAATCAGCAAATGCCGCGCGGCATCGGCGGTATAACTGCCAATCTCCAGCGCGCTCGATATGTTCTGGTTAGATAAAGTATCGGTTTCTAATAGTGCCATTTCCCACCTCGCTTATAGATGCGTTTAACTACCCGGTCAATGATGCGGTCAATCAGCGCATCTAATTTCTGGAACAACCATTCTTTCAAACGCATTCTCATTCTAACGCGTCGATTTCCGATACCTTCGCTGACCGTGCTGACTGCAATGCTACCAACTCGCCCTGGTATCCCTGATGCGATACGTCGCGTTCCGATTCCTTCTTGCGGATCTCGCTTTCGATCTGCGCCAGTTCGGTCTCAAGAGCCGCGCGTTGCAAAAATACCTTAAACTTCACCGCATCACCATCGAACGCCGATACAATCGCATCCACTACTGCGTTAATCTGTGCCTCTGTTGCCATTTTAGACCTCCTGTTAAACTAAACCGATACTACTGTAAAGTCATCGTATCGCTGATTGCTTGATGAGCCTCGAAATGAATAAAGGCCATGTTTTGTCTCAGACTGGTGGAGCGAATTGGAATAAGTTAGCTCATCTCCACCGTCAATCGTACAACTGATTGATGCTCCAGAAAGTGTTACCGCAATCGTATAAAAATCGCCTGACGTATAACTTCCAACACCCGTACCCCGCACCGTCTTTGCCCCTCCATCATTCTCGATAAGCGTCCAGTCGCCATTGTCCCTTATACACGCATACCAAAAGTTACTAATGTCCTTTACTCTGAACGCAACTCCAGCCCGATTTATATAAACATCAACTTCACAAGATATGGAAACGTCTGCGTCAGATGTCTCTAAATAGGCAATGAAATCATTGTAATTTGTGTCATCCTGCGTTACAAAATTACCCCGCATCGTCCATATTCCTGCAAGTATCTGCCACCCGCCTCCGATTACGTCAATATCGGGTGTATGAGCCGCAATACTCAATCCAGAGTCGCCAGTCATGGTGTCGTATGCAAGGGTTATGGGTGCCTCCTCCCCCGCACTCACCAGCGGACCAAACGGCGGCGGCATCACCCGCCCAAAGGGGGCGTTAAACATCGTCCCTCCCGTTCCTTATCCAGCGGTAGACGTCCGCGTAGTGGGTCCCGCATAGCACATTCTAGCGCATCTCCAACTCACCATCTTCAACCAGTTTCTTGAGAAGCGCCTTTGTTTTATCCCAACCCATGCGCCACTCTCTCGAGGCGTGTGTAACAGTAAACTCATTATCCATAATTGGCTCGGGCGCAATCTGGAGCGTATCAGCAATACTTTTTAGGATTTCCTGGCGAACTTCCTCAGCAGCCCTTTCTTTGATTTCCTCTCGCATATAACCGTTTCCTTTGTGCGAATATCTAAGGTCTCCTCTACCCATATCGGCCTGCTCACTTCTCCGTCTTCAACATGAAAAAAAGCGATGCCGTTTGTAATGATATATGCCGATTTCGTGACCTGCCTAGCGTATCCCGATAGACCACACATAGAAGGCATTACAACTAAACGGCTCTCATGGTTGCCAACCGTGACAACTTCATTTACTTTTGTATGGTAGTGACCGCACAATACAAGGTCTGGCGGTCTACGACCATACACAATCTCATCTAACATCAATGAACGCAGATAATGGCGCGCCACATTGCCCTTTGTCCAATTGCGAATACCCCCACCAGGACCATGATGCCTGTAATCGATAAACGCACCACTAACCTCTAAAAGCCCGTGATCCACTACTCTCAGGTCTATTTCTGGATATTCCTTTTGTAATGTTTCTCCTAATTCGATTGTTGCCGATCCTCATCAAATTCGTGTGCGTCAGTACCAATGCACATTCTCAACATAACCGGGTTTAGCGACTCGATCCAGGGAATAAAATTTCCCCTGCCAATTACAAGCTGATCAGATAAGCGGTTGCTCATTAACCCCGAAGAATATTTATTGCCGTGGGTCTATTCTCCCAAATGCAATAAAACAGCCTCTTTATCCTCTGATAGTTCAATGGCTTTTTCTATCGCCTCAAGATTTAACTCCCACAAATATTCTTGAATATCTGTAAGTTCGGGGGTATACGGCGAATAGGTTCCCTCCTCGTCCCTATCATATAACACAATATCTGGTGGGCATAAGCCATGCTTGTGACCTCCGTGCGTATCGGAAACTACAATTACAAGCATGATTAGCCCCCTTTGTTAAGGTGCGTTTCTGTTTTATCTTCCAGAGTTTCAACTCCCTACTAAGGGTTGGATCTCCAACATTGCCAGCAGGATAAACTCCAGCCAGCAGCAGAATGTAGTGACGAACAGAAAGACAAATATTGTTATTGCAACCAGTATCACCCTGGAATCGTCGGAGGAAAACATACAGCGGGGGTTGTCCATTACTGCCTGGTCCCAATCCCAAACAGCGTGGCTACCGCGATTGCAATTGTATTGAAACCGTCCCAAAAATAGCCGCGCTGTTTGAGATTTTTTATATCGTCTGTATTGCGGTTTGATTGTCCTTTTATGGCTATAATCGCCTTCTCGTTTTCAGAACTACGCCCATTGATTTTGCGCAATTGATCTTTCTGCTCGTCGAACCTTTCTTCCATCCTGGCAGTCAAATTTTCCAGCATGACCGCCAGGACCGTATTTGATGTTCTGGTGTTCTTGGCAGCATCATCGTCAGCCATGTCGGTTCCCCCTTACTGAGAGTACGATTTGCCTACCAGGAATACACCGCGGAACTTATCATGGACAACACGAGCAGAAATAAACTGAACGACATACGCCACGAATGGTCCCAAAACAGCCATGAAATCTGCTAATTCCTGATCGATACCCGCTACATCCAGGTCGGGAGCGATAACCTTAGAAGCAAATAAGGCGCATAACCCAACAAGGTTGAAGCCGATAGACCAATTTGCCGCCGTTCCGTCCTTGATAAAACCGACGGATTTGCCCAGGTTAATCAGGAACGCTATGAGCGCACCTACGCCTACCAGCGCGCCAAATTCGATTAATAGCTGATCCATTTAGTACCTCCTTTCTTTAGAATTATTGTACCTATATCGGTATTTTATACCGCCTATATTATACACTAATTTTCAATTTAGCGCCGCACTATCTAATAGCCAGTCCATGCTGGATTGCGGGATGGGGTACAACAAGCGGCTGAAACGGCAGAAAACGATACTCTGCTATACTGCCAATCCCGTATTCTTTTTTCCGTTTCCTCTGGCGAAAATTCATCAAAGTCTACTTGTTGCCATTCACCCTTAACCAACCTATCAAATTCAACGGCGGTTCTCTCTGCTACTTGTTGCATATATTGGTCAAATACTGATCCGCCACAATGCTCTAATCTTTTGACAGATTCGGTTAGGGCTGCGGCATATTCCAATTCCTCCGGTTCCGCAACAACCATTTGCTCGAATACATTTGTATCTGCTAACATATTTACCTCCTTATCACAATCTCGCCAATTTCAACTGACTGCTCCTGTATCGGACTTCCGTCACTCAAGAACTCATGGCATACATACACATAGTACGTGTCGTAACCGCACACCTTGATGACTTCTAGCCCTTCTGGTGGAGTTGGTTGGTGGGTCGGTGCGGGGTACGGGTCTTGCGCCTGTACGCGGTACGGCTCAACCTTTACCCGTGCGGGGATAAATGCAGGCACAACGCACAGCGCCATGACGGCAATTGTCAATATTACAGTAACAGCAATCGGGATAATTTTATTCATCTGTAACCTCCTTCCAATCCTCACCATACAGCGCAACCTGCCGGGGGCAGTCATCGGCGTGACCATATATTTGCAATGTGGCACACCACATACACATCCGTTCACCACCAGGAGCACCAACCCACTCCACACTCACAAGCGTATTCCACAATCGCGCATTGTCAGATGTAACCTCGTTAAACGCTTTAATAACGTCTCCCCAAGATTTCTGTAGTTTTTCAAGTTGCGTACTTTTGCTCTTTCTCATCATCTTCACTCTCCTCAATCACTCCAATCGTTATCTCTACCTCGCCGCCTTTGACCACTTCTCCCCACTCGGCAGTGGTGCGTTTTATTTGAAAATCATCTATTCCCAATGGTGTGCAAATACCATCCAGAAATGGTTTGCATCGTGCTACGAAGTTGTCAATATCCCTTCGTCTCCTGTCAGGAGGACGCAAAATATAGTTTGCCGACAATCGTTTCATAAAAAACCCCAAATCATTTACAATAAAGATACCTTTATCGGTTAACCAATTTTGTGTTCGACTATGTGCTATCCACTTTCCTGCATTGACAGCATCGCGCCTCTTCGCCCAATGCCCGCGCCAGTTGGGAGAACACTCAGCGGGAGGCCATGGGAGGGTTACTGTTATCTCCACTATCCTGCTCCTTTCTCGGGTCTCGCCATGGGTGACAGGCGAGACAAATCAATATGTGCCCGTTCCACAAATGCTCGGTCTGCATCCCGCAAATGGAACACCATGACGGGAACATGTCTCCTGGTTTTACAGTCTCGGGGTTACGGTTCATCTCTTCTTCCTCGACTTTATATCTAATGGCACACACACCTCGGAGTGTTCGCCGAGCAGTCTGCCAACCGCTTCGTAACCAATCCAGACCAGCGGGTAGTCTTTGCCCCAGGCGTTGCACAACCGGAACGCCTCGCGTTTGTCGGACGCGCCATAACAGCAGATTGCGTGACCGCCCATCGCGTAACCATACTCGCCGCGCCCAATCCATAGTTCATTGTTATACACCTGCGGCATCATAAAGTTGGTGTACCAGTTGACCCCAAACACTACAGGACGGTTCACCAGAATTGCCTTGCGTATCTCATCCACGGTTTGCGCCCAGTAGTAGGAGTAAATCCCCTCGTACCAGTAAGGCAGTATCCGGTTCTTGGGTCTATGTCCGCGCTTTTCCAGAACTCGGAACGGCGCGACAAGGTAAGTTCCAACGTCTGCCTCAGGCGTAGTCGCGGGATCTCCGTCAATGTCACACGCGCGGTGGTACAACCACATCGCATTATAAAGTTTACGGTTGAGTATGCTCATCGCTATGGATGCGGAGTAACCGCAGCAGGAATTATGCGGCGACTGGTCATAATAAATCCAGTATTCATCGGAGAGGTCTAACACCTTCTCCACGTGCGTTGCAGGGTCAAGCCCAAGTCTGCTGAACGGGTACCGCTCCACATGCGCCCAATCGCGGGGTATCTTGCGCCCGAAGTTATAGTTCATCCTAATATCCTTCCATTCCACACGCTACTGCTATAACTGCCATCATTGCGAAAAAGAAAACTAACACAATCCACATAAACACAATCCCAAACTTGAAGTTTGTCCACATCCCAACAACCCAGCCTATCATAGATAATACGCACAAGGCTGCAAGTACAATAAAAACACATGCTATCGTATCCATCACAACCTCCATCCACGGTTCCACAACCATTCAAATAATTTACCAAGTAAAGTAAGGTATCCTAAAAACACTATCGTTATTGCTGGAATAAGGATGAACAAAACCACTAACGAAACGCCAATTCCAATAAATACTTGTTCCATCACAACCTCCATTCACATTCCGTCATTACAATCATCCTGCTCCACGTCCAGTTCACCATCCGGTCGGTCTCCATGAACCACAATTGCGTGATGGGGTGGCGCAGGAACAATAACCAACCAATCATGTAGTGGTGGTCAATCATCAGTTTCTATAACCAAGCATAACAACGTATTAGCATTATCAATCCATTCCTGTGCTTCTTCTTTTGTGTCGAACAAAATCCAGGTAAAATCAGAATCGTAAAAAGTCTCGTTGCCACGCTTTACAAAATATTGATCACGTTTATCGTTGTAATGAATTTCAAACGGGTCATTTATACTCATCTGAATATCTCTAAATTATCGCAAAACCTATCCTACGAAAATCATCTTCTGTAGCAACATCATCAATGAAAGGCCACCAGTCGTCACTCATATATTCCTCGTCTTCGCCATGCAATTCTTCACATTCCCAAAAACCAATCCATCCGTCACCGGTATTGTAGACGCATGGAACGTTTAGGGGTTTTCCACAAAACGAACACTTCTTGTGCGGCGGTAAGGCAAGTTTGTAATCTGGTAAAAGTGGTCTTTCCACAATTTCCTTTTCGTTCATAACTCGCGCTCCTTTCATGTAGTGGTGGTCAATCATCCTTCTCTTTCCAATCCTCCCCATACAGAGTGACCTGCCGGGGGCAGTCGAACTCATGACCAGATGTTTTGAGACTGTGATCTCTGGCATAGGTTGGCTCAGACCCGCCACAGAACAAACATACGCCTTGTTCCCACTCTACGCTCTCCAGCACTTCGCGCAACTGCTCATTCTCGGCGCGAAGTTGGTCAATTTCCTCTATAATCTTAGATAGTGGATATGTTGTCACCGATACCTCCCCCGGCACAAATTCCAATACTCACAATAGCGGGGATTGCATTTCCACCCCGTTGGGTTTTCGGGAAATGCCTCCGCCTGGATCGCCTTCCATACGTTCTCGATCATGCGGAACAGGAACATCATCTCCTTCAGGTTGTGCTGGTGTTCCATTCTTCACTCATCGTCTGTCTCCTCTTCATACGTAAAGTAAGTCTCCCAACCACAGTGCGGACAGCGCCACAGTTCCGCACCTCCGCGCCGGTAGACCATGCGCGCGGGTTTCCAGCACTCATTACATACCATGTCTTTGAATGGTGCGGGATTGTCTCGCCTGTTCTTCCTGTACTTACTCGCCTTCTTCTGGTGCTTGATGCTCATGTCATTACTCCTTAGAACGGTACTTCCTTTGTCGCATTGCCCAGCGCCGGGTATCCTGGTATCCGCACCAGGTCAAACCATTGGCGCGGGTTTTCCAATTCACGTCCCTTGCCGAACACGCACCGCGCTATACTCGGCTGTTTTTCGGGTTTCACAATAAACAACAATAAGTCCGTATCGTAGAACTGCTGGTTGCTACCTCTCAAGTCCTGTCCCTCGGGCATCCCGCTCATGCCGCGTTTATTCAGACTGTGGATGACCATACCAGCAATATCCAGCGAACGGCAGATTGACTTCAGCCTGGCTGACACAAAACCAGTGCGGTCATTCTCGGATAGTCCAGCGCCATCCTTCAATAGATACGCGTAATCGAGCCCGAACCACTGGATACCATATTGAACTTTCAACCGCGCCAAATCTGCTCTAAGACTGGTGGTGGTCCACATCACGCTATCGCTCATGTAAAGCGGTAGACTATCAAGTACCTCAACCTCTTTGGCAATCACGGCAATATCGTCGGGGTCAATGCGCCCGGACTTCAAGTCTCTCGTTCCGACCTTCGCCAGATAAGACAGCAGTCTGCGAATTACCTGCGTTCCAGGCATCTCCAGACTGTAAAGACAACCCGGAACTCCATTGAGCGCAATCTGGTAACTCGCCTGCATGACGAATATGGACTTGCCCACTCCTGGTTCACCCGATACGTACAGGATCTCCCCAGGCTGCAATCCTCCGGTGATGCGGTCGAAATCTGTAAATCCGGTAGGTATCCCCCACACATCCTGCGGGTTCTCCATGCGCTCTAGCGCCTCTTCCATGACTGGAGCGGTATAGTTCGATACATGCGATGCGGCGCCTTTGACTGATACCGCCTTCAACAGGCTGTCCATGATGTCGCCCGCTTCGCTTTCCAAGGCGGTGTTTGTGTCATACGCGACTTTCGCTATCCGTGACGCAACATCACTCCACTTGCGCCGGTCAGCGTAATCGGACACAACCTTGCCGTACTCTTCGGCGCGCATACTGCTAGGAGCAGCGGCAATCAATCCAGCTAAGAACGATGCGCCGCCGACTTCATCCAGTTTACCCATCCGCTCCAGGATCTCAGCGACTAGCACAATGTCAATGTCGCGCCCTGCCTGGTGCAGCCTGTCTAACGCTTGCCAAACGAACCTGTGGCGGTGAACGTAGAAGTCGTCGGCGGTTATGTCCAGTGATGCGATTGCTGACGGGTTTACCAGGACCGCGCCCAGCAATGCTTCTTCTGATTCCTTGCTAAATAAGTCGCTCGGAGCTGTATTCATGATATATCCTATGGGATTTGTAATCCTTAAATGGAATATGTCCTAGAAATCGTTGTTTTGACCAATAACGCACATAATCTTTTAGTTCTCTTTCTGTCCAATATTCGCCTATATATTGGTTTCGTTTTATTGAATCGAGTGGCTGGTAGCGCATGGGACTTACCCATATACCTAAATTCTTCAATGTCTCCAATCTATATAACGCATCCTCGGGTGTATCTTTGAAACCAATAAGACAATAAACCCGCAATTTATTTTTAGGTATTCCAGCATCCATTAATAATTGCAACGATCCTAAAACTTTATTCTCGATCTTGGCATTATCCCAAGCTAATCTCACACAATACAAATCAAGCTCTGATAGTCTATTGGCGTGATAATTATTAAGCAATCGGGCATCCAGGCCCTGATTAAAATCTATTCCTTTTATAGACTTTAATTTGTCTATCACGCTATCAAAATGAAACTTACTCGATGCTAAAAAGTTATTGTCACAAACAATTGGTTTTATTTTCCAATCATCAAGTTCTACAAAATCCCCTTCTATTTTAGGTACTATGCAAAACGGACACTGACGTATACAACCCCTAGTAGTAAACGTAGCGTCTGGATTATGTTTTTCTAAAACACCATCCATTGAATTTCGAACTAATGCAACGCTTTTTAAATATTGTGGGTTATACAAGACCGCCGGACCGCCAGCAACAACCTTATATCCTAGTGACTTATACCAAATCGCTCGCTGATAAGTCTTGGCTAATTGCCATGAAAAAACTACAGAAAGGTAAGCTGTATCATTCTCGATCCAATCAATAAGTCCGCCAGACCATTTAGTCATATTGTTTATTAATTCCTCTTACTCAATTTGAGTAGCCTGCACGTTTCAACTCCTCAACGGATGTGCCGTTAGTCTTGCTGTCTTTGCGGTTGGACTGGAATCCTTCCACCTGCCATCGTTTTAGAATCGCCTCGGCATAAGACCACGACCGTTTATTCTGGCGCGACGCCTCCTCAATTGCCGTGATAATCCACTCCTCCGGTATTTGTTCATCATCAATCCACGACGCTATAGAATCCATGACCTTTGGAGTTAATACCCCTATCTCTGATTCATAAGAATTAAAGACAGAAGAACTATTACTACTGCCTTTCCTTTCTTCTTCTTCTTTATTTTCTTCTTCTTTAATTAACGATATGGTATCTATACCGTATGGATAGGGTATATTATTAGTAGAATAGGGTATTTTTTTCTGATAATATGCTATATAAATGTGTTTTAATTCGCAATCTGGTATTTCGTCTAGATCCTTTTGGATTCGTTTTTCTACAAGCGAACTTCCCTTATGGTATTTGCGCATGTTCACAATCCATACGATTCCCTCACGGTAAATAACCTTGTTCCCTTGCTCGAATTTAATAAGTGAATTTTTTATGAAGTCCTCGTCAAGCCCGGTTTCCCAATGCATTACTTTAATGGGTAATTTATAAATCCCGCTAAGACTAGCAAGCTCATTAGAAAACAAGTAAATAAATAACAGTTTTTCATCTGAATTTAAATCTATGAACCATTCATCTTTCCAGATGCTTACATGAATTTGACGATAATTAGCCATAAATACCTCAATATCAAAGCAGGAACGGATTGATTAAATCGGTTTCTTCAATGCTTTTTATCCAATCTACATCCTCATCAGTTAATTGAAACCATTCTCCAAATACACACTTGCCAGCAAACATCTGATGTAAAATTTTTTCAAGTTCGGAGCACCTCTTTGAGCGGATTTTATGGATCAACATTAAACTAGAGTTTCCCGTAGATGATTGCAGAGCATTAAGACGCTTGCGAATATCAGTAGTCATTCCAATTTTATATAAATTACGTTCGCAATCTTTGATTAGATAAACATATCCAATGCGTCGTCTTACACCCTTGAAATCATCAAGCAATCCAAGTTTCTCTAGTTCTGCCACATCGCGTTCAATATTTTCTAGCGACTTATGAGTATAAAAAGCTAGGTCTTCGGAAGTAACCAACTCTTCTTTCCAAGAAAATACTAAACAAATTTCAACGAATGTTCGCCACAGCCTGTCGCTCAACGTACCAATTTTGTAGTTATTTAATATATGATGATTAATTACGAGTTTCATTCCGCTCCTTACGCAAACACCCGCTCACCACCATTTCTGTTAGCTGCTAGGGCACACAGGACTGGGTAGATGAGCGGGTATTCGCACAGAAACATAAATCCTGCGTGCAACCTAGCCCCACAATTATACCACAGGTTGAATTATATACCGGCGGCATGTTCAATTATCCTCCTGCCAACCCACTCTGCGACCTGCGGCACTACGGCGTTGCCTAGTCCTCTAAGTCGGTCCACCCGAGCGGGAACTTTTGTGGCTATACGAGGGATGCCATCTTCCCAACTGGATATTTCCCAATTCGTCTTCCCGTCGAATGCCAAAAATCGTGACACGGTTTGCATAGAGTTTGAATGTTCTCTGCTAAATTGTTCTGAATCCTCTGGTCTATATGATGAGCCTGCAAATCCAAGCATGAGCCGCACGCCTCGCATTTCGTCTTCAAGTGCTTCCGGGCACGCCACGAATATCCGTGCTTGGTCAATGTCTGGCGCGTGTTCGCACACGAAAGCGAACAAAACCTCCGCTGCTTGAAGGCGGTCAAGTCCTCCAGTCGCTTTCCGTATCGCTTCCGCACCATTTCCTCGCCACAACTCTCGCAATATTTTGGTTGCTCTTTTACTCTCTTCATAACTCATTCCTTTTCCGATATGTCGCTCCAACCATGAGGGAAACCCATCAGACCTTCTACCCACGCCGGGTTCAACTGACCACCAACTTCGCTTGATAGAGGAGGCGAATGATTCCCGTGGTCTGTTCCTGTTCCGCTCCTGTAGTCTCGTTCTGTCGGTGTCGGCCACAATGAAGATCCGTTCTCGTCTGTGCGGGGCATCGAAGGCGCAAGCTGGAATATTAAATGTCCAGCAGGTGTAGCCTTCACTTTCCAGGTCAGATAGCACCTGGTCGAGATAGGTGGTGACGATTCCAGGAACGTTCTCGGCAAGGACGTATCGCGGTCTTGCCTCTCTAATAATCCGGATAAATTCTGGCCAGAGATTGCGGTCATCTGCTGCGCCTCGTCGCTTCCCGGCGACACTGTGAGGCTGGCAAGGGAATCCTCCAGCAATAAGATCAACTGGTTCGAGGTTCCGTTTTCCACACTTTCTGACATCTCTGTACCTCCTAACCTCCGTCCAATGCTTCTCCAATACTTTTGTGCAGTAGTTGTCAAGTTCGACCTGCCACAGGCACGTCATTCCAGCGCGCTCAAGCCCCAGGTCAATGCCTCCTATCCCCGCGAACAGCGAGCCGAAGGTCATCATCTCAACATCTCCTCATACACGTACCACGCGGGCTTCTTCATTCTTGCATACGCCAGGTCGGAGTTGCGCCAACCGTTGCCGTAAAGCGTGTACCACAGCACGTGGTCAACCAGGTCTAAGTTGAATATATAGTGCGCGTAATCTGCCTGCGCCTTCTCGAATGAGCCGCCGCAGTCTCCGTCACAAAGTAAACTGGTCTCTGTAATCCAGATAGGTTTGTCCACGCCGTACCTGCGTAAAAAGTCAAGTTGTCTCAGCACTTGCTTGTAGTCCATCTTGGGGTATGTCAAGTATGAGTGAATTGAGTACACGTCATAGTTGGGTTGGGTCGATAACATCCCCTCGGTAAACTCTGCCTTTTTACTGAACGGGTCAAGAAGTGTCGCACCTGCCATGATGTAAACGCTGGGATGGTACGCATGTACGATGTTGTAGACATAATCCACGAACTCACCATACAGTTTGCCCGCCTGGAAATACGTCAACCTGTTCGGCCAACATCCCATCAGCGGGGAGTTCGGGTCAATGCCGCTCGCGTGCGTCTCGGGTTCGTTCCATATCTCAACCGCGTTGGGGTGATACCTGTCTATCACGCTGACAACGAACATTGCGTAGTCATAGTAGTAGTGTTCCGCGGGAGGAGAGCAAACATAACCCGCGTACTGCCTCGCCCAGGTGGGTGTAGTCTTGATGTTCAACACTAACGGATATGACTCAAGTGCGCGAATGTCAGCGTCAAGCTTTGAAGGCCAGTTTAGAACTCCGCGCTCTTCTTCAATCTTGTACCAGAACACCTGCCGCTCAACGGTAGATCCTGGTATGAGGTACGGTTGGTTGTAATCGGTCGCGCCTTCCAACTGGACGCCGACACGGTGCAGCGCGGGTCTTGACTTGATTGCGATTGGCATGAATATTTTATGCTCCTGTATTCCTAGTGGTTTTGTTGGTACACAAGAGACCATGATTACCGCCAGAATAAATAAAACCAGATATTTTCGCATGTCATAATAATTCCGGGCATGGGTGCCGCCGTTCCCATGCAATGAAGGACACTTGTTCTGGTATCAAAGATTGAAGTAGGATCTCTCCTTTAGTTCTCCACCGCAGGGTTAGGCGGCATCGTACTGCGGATCGTTGCGGGGTGGGAGCATACGCTTCTACCACGTACCGCTTAGTGGGGCGGGCAGGATTCGAACCTGCGGAAACCACGGTGGTATGATCAAAACTCCGCGCATTTCGTGCTCCATAACGCCGCCGCCCCATGTCTGTATTGTTTATGAGATTTGTTGCTCATAACGCCCAAGCGCATCCATGGCTGTTAGCTCTGGAATTATCGTGTTGCTATATTCCCCTTGTGTAGCGAAGGCGATCAACCGGATTGCGCAGAAATAAACAAGTCTCTTTGGCATCTTCCATGCCAGTTTCATCCAGAATTTTGCTATTAATCTTTGTATTACGCCATTTATCATTGCTATTCTCCTTTCAAATCCATCTTATCCTTCTAGTGGGGCGGGCAGGTAACGCTCCTGCCACCGTTTCCGCACCACGAAGGGCTGAGTGATAACAAGGTATTTTTGCACTTATTCAACGGATCGCCTGCGGCTTACGTTCCGCGGGTTACACACATCAGATACGCTTCTGTGTGAACGTGTCACTTCCACGCCGCCGCCCCAAGTTCATTCGTTATCTTCTGGTAAACAGGATCTCTCAATAGGAATATTAATCACCGGATATACAGTACAAATTATTCGAGCTTCACCTGACAATTCAATGACTTCACCAGATTTTGCCGGAATCACATCGTAGGTAATATATGTAACTCCATAAAGAATTTCAATAACACAAAATGGCTGACCTTGATTGTCAGCAAGAGTTCGAGCCCGATTTATCGTATTATTTCTTAAACTCTCAACCGATTGTGTATATGCGCTCATTGCAATCTCCTATTATTTGTCTCTCCCTACCAGATCGGGAGAGACTCTCCTCTTTTCGCCCCGAAGGGCGGAGCCACTTTCTCGCCCCCATTTTGTCAGGACTAGGACAATCACCTGACTGTAGCACCACCTCCGTTGCCTTTGGGTACTGTTAGCGTCGTTACCACACGTCCGAGGCCTGTCGTTTCATTCAATACGTGGCACGTTATCTCGGCCTTTTGTGGCTTGCCATTCCACCATAGGCTCTGTGGGGCGGGCAGGATTCGATCCATATCATTGCTCCCGGTCTGGTCGGTGTCCAGGTCGGCGTGGCACGCTTACGGGCGATCAACCCCAGCCAGACGCGTTACCCACGCCGCCGCCCCATGATTAAACATCGTTCATTTGAACGTGGATAAGTAACTCTCCCTCAATGATTAATTCACACCCACAGTGGGGGCAATTTTCAATTTGCTTGTCCTCGAGATAATCCTCAATGTCTTTCGCAAGTTGAAAATCTCCAGCGCATTTAGGACAAAACGTATATTCCCAGGTGTTCATCTATCCGCTCCGCCGCCCCATAATTACTTTACCCACTTAGCATATACCTTGCCGCGGTAGCGCATTGCGGCGTATTGGCAGTAGCCCAACACCATCCAGAGATCGTTGCCATCGGGGAATGAACTGCCTCGTACAAGACATATAACCTCGACCAATTCGCCTTTATTTAGGTGATATGTAACAGGGTTAGCAGTGCCTGGTCCAGTACGTATATTCAGGAACGGGTCAGCGGTGATTTCCGCAACGGGCAACTCTGGAAACTGCGGTATTTCAATCTCAACTGGTTCCGGTTCCTCGTCAATGCACTTGACCAGGTATGGAGCCGGGTCGATTGGCACTCCATCTTTACGAAGTTCAAAGTGCAGGTGTGGTCCGGTGCTATTGCCCGTGTTGCCCAAATAACCAACAAAATCTCCGGCTCTGACATCCTGACCTTCGTCAACGACAATATCTCTTAGATGGGCATAAATAGTCATAAAGTGAATGTTGTGAGCGATACGTACATGATAACCATAGCCAGTTTTAGCCCATCGCCTATCAGATACAACCCCATCAGCCGAGGCAAGTACGGTTGTTCCCATAGGAGCGAAAAAGTCAACCCCCCCATAGTAATAAACGCCACTCGGACATGGACCAGGCTTATGGCACCACCCATTCACCTTTGCCCACTTCACATGCTCCGCAAACGTCTGTGTTATTGGAGCATTTGACGGGACTGGATATAAAAGTTTCATTGTGTCTCCTTATCTTCTGGCATCCTCGTGTATTTATTTGTGATAATGCTCCGCAGGTTGGCATCCCGCAGGTCGGCATCCCGCAGGTCGGCACTCCGCAGGTCGGCATCCCGCAGGTCGGCATCCCGCAGGTCGGCATCCCGCAGGTCGGCATACCGCAGGTCGGCACCCTGCAGGTTGGCACTCCGCAGGTCGGCATACCGCAGGTTGGCATACCGCAGGTCGGCATACCGCAGGTCGGCATACCGCAGGTCGGCACCCTG
>Ga0180438_10001559_pt1 | contig 40551 bp, 36 predicted proteins | sample SS_ome_12_FD_132455 | JGI IMG/M metagenome (GOLD analysis project Ga0180438, IMG submission 132455) | Hypersaline lake sediment archaeal communities from the Salton Sea, California, USA - SS_3_D_2 metaG | ecosystem: Environmental > Aquatic > Non-marine Saline and Alkaline > Hypersaline >... | reverse complement strand
TGTTAGCGCCGAAGTAGACAGAGGAGCCGCCGCAGTTCGATATCACCCAGAAGTCCGGGCCGATGTAGCGAACGTCGCCGAAGAGCGGCGGGACGCCGGGCTGGATCTTGTTGAGAAGCATGCCAGTCAGCAGGCCCTTTATGTCGCCTTCACACACGGTGGGCAACAGGTCGCGGCGCTTTCGCTCTGCGTCGGACGTGAACGGGAGGAGAGCGGGAAGTGAGCACGCAGTCGTGCCCCAAAGCTCTGAAAGTTCGTGCTGGCACTTGATGGAGACGCCCTGGATGGGCTCTTCTTCTTTGAGTTCGTCGAGGCGGTCGCGTGCACCGAGATAGAGGGCGATCTGGCGGCGGACGGCTTCGGGGGTTGCCATCTGATCGTCATATACGATGGTGGCCTTGTGTGACCGGAGCCAATCGAGCATTTTGTCGATGCGCTTGGGCTGAGATGCGAGTATGTGCTCGGCCTTGTAGGCGAGGAACATCTGTCCTTCCTGAAGTATGTCGCCGATGAGGAAGGACTTGAGGTGCGGGATGTCGTCCTGGAGGTGCTCCATTCGGAGGCTGTAGGTTCCGCCCCAGAGGAGAGCGGAGGCGCGGCGCATCTGCTGTAGTGCACCGACGCCGCGTATCCACTTGCCGAGGCCATCCCAGTCCTCCTTGAAGCGGCGATTGGTGAGAGCGTGGGAGTTGGCGGCGGTCTCTCTCATCGATGCGCTGACGGCGGTAACGAAGACGGTGCCGCCCCAGGTGGCGTCGTCCATGCAGACGAGCGCGGTGGGCACGTCGGTATGAATCTGTAGGCGGACGGGAAGAAACGAGTCGGTCCAGTGCCACGCACCGATGACGAGACAGTCGATGCGGTTTGCGTTGAGGAAATCGGCAGCGCGGAAGACTTCATCGGTGCGTCCGAGGCCGAAGTTTCCCTTGCTCGCGGACCATTGGGGGCGAAGCTCGGCCATCGCGTCGACGGGCTCGAATCCGCCGTCGCGAAGAAAGCGCTTGAGCTGACGATGGCACTGATTGTTGTACTTCTCGCGCTCGACCGCGCCGGCTGTATCGCGAGGGTCAGTGAAAGTGGCGATACCCACTCTGATCTTGGCTGCGCGTACGGAAGCCATAGCGTCGATCCCCCTATAGGTTGACTGGAATTCGCTGCGAACCGGACATGGGAGCCGGACGAGAGCGTCTTGTGTCCCCTTGCCACGGTTCCCGCGCCGGTTCGAGGCAGTATATCGCCAACTGCGGACGAGAACCAGTGCAAACCCGGAGTGGGGGCAAATCGCCCACGGCGCGATGGCGGCAGGCGGTCTCGTCAGAGCCGGGCAAGCCGGAGAAGTCCGCCAAGAGGCACAGGGAAATCAAGGCAGAGATGGTCATCGGCCTGAAGCTCGAACTCCTCCATCGGTTCGTGGAATGGGTCGAGGATCCGGCAGGCGAATCCCCCGCGGACATCGAGGATTTTCGTGTAGACGTGCGGGAGGTTGGTACCGTTTATCACGATGAGCTCTTCGGGGTCGTTGGAGACTTCGAGCAGAGCGGGAGGAATTTCGGAGAAAAGGCCGAAGACGGTTTTGCGCTGTGACTCGACGCGGGAGACGGAGAAGTGTGGGTCGAAGCTCATGGGGATCAGCGACCCGTGGAGCAGGACGTCTTTCTCGCGGGTGTAGAAATCGAGCCAGGCTTTGACGAGACGGTTCTCCTCTTCCGTGAACTTGCGGAGGTCCATGCTGAGAGTGGGAACGCAGCCGTAGGTGATGCACGCCATGAAAATGGCTTTGTTGGAGAGGGGCTCGGCGGGATGCCAGTAGGCGTAGTCGGCGTGGACGGGTATGCCGTTGGCATAGGGCCGTACCTGGAAGGTCTCGCGGCGGATTTGATCGAAGTCGTAGGGAGCGTCGTTGCCGCGGAAGCAGTTGCCGTACTTGCGATTGTTGATGTTGGTGTAGTTCTGGCGGAACTCGATGATGGCGTCGGACTTGACCTCGGTGATGGCCTCGTGCATGGCGGCCATGCATGCGTCGGCGCCCTCGCCGAGGGTCTGGTAAATATGCTTGTGGTCGGCGGCGCAGTTCCAGAGGTTCGGGCGGTCGAGGAAGTCGAGCTTGAGGCCGTCGAGGTCGTTGTCGATCATGAGAGAACGGACGCGGTCGGCGACGAATTCAGCTGCGCCTTCGGCCATGGGGCAGACGCTGACGGAGCTTTTCCCGTCGGGGGCTACCGCGACGAGGTGGTGGTGCTTTTCGAACTCGGGCATGCTTCTGCGGAGGGCGTAGGGGGCGACCCAGAGGACGGCGCGGAGGCCGAGGTCGCGGAGTGTGCGGGCGGTCTTGCCGGCTCCGCCGTAGAGCCATTCGCCGTCGGGTGATGCGTTGGCGTCCATGATGACGTTGCGGAAGCCGAGGTCGACGGCGAGACGGCCGTTTTCGATGATCTCGTCGTGCCCGTAACGGGCGCGGAAGGCATACCACGAACACCATACAGGCTCGGCGCAGGCGTCGGGAACGGGAGGAAGCGATACGGGCTCCTCTTTTTCGACCACGTCGACGTAGTCCTGGAGGACCTGGTGGTGGTCGCTGAGTTCGAGTGAGAGGAAGATGGTGTCGTTGTAGCGGTCCGTGGTGATGGTCTGGCCTTCGTTGGGGCGCTGGAGGGTGAGCCAGATCAGTTCGATGGTTTCTTCGTCGGGGCCGGGGTGGTGATGCGTGGTGTCGTGTCGGATGTGGGTGTCTCGGATCTGGTCGACGTAGCCGATGAAGCCCTTGTTCACTCCGCGGCGGCTGTAGGCCATGATGAAGGGCATGCCGATGTTTGCGGAGGCGAACTCCTGAAGCCACCAGATGTAGCTGGAACGGCTCATTTGTCCACAGTGGAAGGCGGGGCGGGCGAGCTTGAAGCGATGGACCTCGACGGCGGGCAGGGCAAGAGAGAGGCGAACGGCTTCGAGCTTGAAGGGCGCGCCGCCGCGGGTGAGCTCGAGGTCGATGAGGACGGAACGCGCAGTGACGGGGCACATGTCGATGCGGAGAAGGAAGTCGCCAGCACGGTGCTCTCCGCCGGAGCCGCGATCGAAGCAGAGGTCCTCACCATCGGCACGGACGCGAATCGCTACGGGGCGGCCGATGAACTCGGTCATGAGGCTGGCGTTGCTGCGGGGGCTTGTATATCGCATGTGGCAAGTTCCTTTCTTGAGGCGTGATGTTCTGGGATTCTATGCCAGAGGGAGGCGGGGCGTCAACCGCGAGTGAGACGGGCGATGCACGAATGGGGACGTTGTGAGTCCGGCGGCGCGATGGTAACATTGAGGGAGATGCATTTGTGGAAGTGCAAGCTGCACGCGGGTGAGAGCCGCTGGGAGGAGATTCCAAGGTGGGTGGGGCTCATATTTTCGGCCCGGTATTTTCGAGACGCCTGGGTAGATCCCTGGGCGTGGACCTGGTGCCGTACAAGACGTGCAGCCTGGATTGCGTGTACTGTCAGTTGGGGAGGACCACGTGCAAGACGGTTCAGAGGGGGAGCTTCGTCAATCTGGACGGATTCAGGGAAGAGATAAGGGAAGCGGCGCGACAAGGTGCCGCGGCCGACTTCGCGACCCTTTCGGGTTCGGGCGAGCCGACGCTGAGCGCAGACCTTGGAGAGGTGATAGAGGAACTGAAGAGAGCTTCAATTGCGCCGGTGGCGGTGCTGACGAATGCGACGCTGCTTTTCGATGATGGAGTGAGACGGGAGCTTGAGGAAGCGGACCTCATCGTGCCTTCGCTGGATGCCGGACGAGAGGAGGAGTTCCGGCTCGTGAACAGGCCGCATCCGAGCCTGGACTTCGACGCTGTCGTCGAAGGTTTGAGGGAGTTCTGCGATGGCTTCTCGCAGCGCGTCTGGCTCGAAGTGATGCTTGTGGAAGGGATGAACGATTCGGAGGAATCGCTCCGAGCCATTGGAAAGATCGTAAAGGGGTTAAAGGTCGAGCGGGTGCAGCTCAACACGGTAACGCGTCCGGCTGCAGACAAGCGGGCAAGGCTGGTCTCGCCCGACCGGATGAGCCACGCGGCAAAAGTCCTGCACACCATCTCGGGGAAGGCAGCGGAAGTGATCATCGACGCGGAGTTGATGGAGAATCGCCCGGCGCAGGATGACGCGAAGAAGGCGCTGGTGGAGATGATGCTCCGGCGTCCATGCACGCTGAGCGAGCTATCGAAAGCGGTCGGCAGAAGCGTTGAGGAAACGCAGTCACTCCTCCACGACATCTCACACGACCACGTCCTGGAGACTGAAACAGTTGGCGGACGCGAGTTCTTCAGCGTCAAGATGAGGGGGCAGGGAAACTAGCAAGTCTTACACGCATTTCGTTGCGTTTCGCCAGACGCACATCCGCTTGTGTGCAGGGCTCCAGCCCTGAAGATCACCCCTTCCCGGACGGGCTTGGGGTATCGGTCATGGCCCTTGGCGTGGACACGGACATGGCGCCGCAGTGTTTCCTCAGTTGAAACCGTCACAAATCGGCTGCGGCTCAACGTATTGATCAACAGGACCTCGGAGGGCTTCCCCGGCAGGTCAGCGGCGACTCCGATATGTCCACAGGTGAGACCTATAGGATTATTTGTGTCACCACGGGCTGATTCTTGGAACTACTACTGTGAAGGCTCGACGGAGAGAGGTTATGGCACTTGGAGATCAGGCGACTGACGAGTCTCTCGTGGCCTCCGCGCGACAAGGTGATCTGGAAGCCTTTGCAGCACTCGTGCGGCGCTATCAGAGTATGGTGTTCGCTACCACCTATGCACATTTGGGGGCCGTCGAGGACGCCGAGGACGTCGCCCAGGATGCGCTTCTTGCAGGGTTCGAGAACTTGCCACGGCTCCGTTCCAGTGCTCGTTTCGCATCGTGGCTCCGTGGCATCACTCACAGGCTGTGCGCGCGCTGGCACCGTTCTGAGGCTTACCGTAGAGTTCTGAGAGAGAACCTGCGCCGCCAAGCAAACTTGCCCGAAACGATTAAACCCGAAGATCACCTCGTCGCCCGAGAGGACCACGTGCTCCTCAGACAAGCCATAGAAGCCCTGCCCCAGACCCTCCGAGAAGCCCTGGTTCTCCACTACTTCGGGGGCCGAGCCCTGTCAGAAGTTGCCCGGTACCTTGGGGTGAGCAGAAATGCTGCCAAGAAAAGGCTGGAACGGGCGAGGGCACGTCTGCGCCAGTACCTCACGGGGCAGATCGAAGCAGGCCTCCACAAGATGCGCCCCGGCGAAGGTTTCACAAAACGGACTCTCGCCGCGATCCCGTTCGGTTCCGTCTGCGGGAAGCTCGGAGGGAATGCGACCGCAGGACTTCCTGCAAGCATCAACCGACACTTGTGGAACATCGTATTGCAGTGGCCACATTCAATGTTGACAGAAGGGATGGTAGCCATGAGCAAGAAAGCAATCAAGGCTGCGACAATTGTCGCCCTCGCAATGGCCGTGGGCGGCATTGGATACTTCACCATGAAATACCGGGCCACCGGTACGGGATCGGTCAGAGCACCAGCCCGAGCAGCCGAGCAAGAAGCGGGCGTTCCCAAGGAGGAAGCCGCACTTGCTCCCACAAGCTCGGAGCAGTCAGCACAGGTCGCGCGTGAACCTTCGCGCCTCAGTAACGGATCAAAGCTCCCCACCGATCCGGAAGGCTACATCGCCGCAGCGAAGGAGCTGATGTCGATGGAGCAGTACGCGGATGCGATGGCCGTGCTCGACGGGGCCATCAAGAGCTTCCCGAACGCGGACACCTCCGCCGAGGCACGTCTCCTGAAGGGCACGTGTCTTCAGCGGCTGGGGAAGCCTAACGAAGCGCTGCTCGAATTCCAGGCAGTGATTGCGAGCTACCCGGACTCACCGGCCGCATGGGAAGCCGCCACGATGTTCTCCACGCTGCACTTTAAGGGGGAGACGATCGGAGAAGGACTTGAATCGGTTCTGGGGCTCCTGGATGAGAATCCTGAAAATCGGGCCGCAGTCAAGGCCAAGTGGAATCTGGTCGAGCTTGCGGCCACGACGGCTGAGGAACCAGAGCTGCTGGAGTTGTTGACCATATGCGAGCAGGCAGCGGAGCCGGAGGTCAACACAGTCGATGCGCAGCTTGCCCAATTGGCGCTGGCTTGGTCCCTGCGGAGGGTGGACAACACCAAGGCACTCGGGCTGCTGGAGACACTCGCAGGGAACTCTGTGGATCCGTCGATTGCAGCGGAGGCCATGATCAGGCAAGCGGCCCTGGTCTCGATGGATGACGCATCTGAGTCCATAGCCCTCCTTGAAGAAGTGCTATCGCTGCCGGCGGAGGAGTCAATCAAAAAGCGAGCTAAGCTCAAGTTGGCGGCTTTGTACGCTGCGAGCGACACTCCCAAAGCGGTGCTTCTGTTCGAGGAAGCGATGATGGAGGGTTGGACAGAAAGGGAGCTGAGTGACGCGCTCACAGATGTCGTCGCGAACGCAGTAGAGGCCGGCGCCGATGCGGAGTACATCCTGACGTGGCTCAGAACTGCCGCCTGGGGACAAGGCAAGCTCGCCGAGGACGCATCGGCCTTGGAGTCCTTCATCGCAGACCCGGCGAATTCACTGACGGTCAAGCCGCTGTTGCAGCAACGAAAAATCCGCGCGCTCCTGTCGCGCGGACAATATTCGGTCAAGATCGGGGAATGGGTCCCTGGGAAGAAAGACTACAGCTACACATTCACGCTTTCCGACGGGGAGGACTTCCGCGTCGGAAGCCCGCAGCCGCTGGATGACACAGGGTTCCAATCGGTGGGCCAGGACGAGATCGAGAAGCTGATTAGCCAAGGAAAAGGGGAGCTGGTCGAGGTAAAGGAACTCTTCGGTGGCGCCAAAGCGTATGTCTACAAAGTTGTGCTCCCTGACGGGAGGACTGTTAAACATGCGAGCACGGTGCCGCTAGTGGCAAACTAGTCGCCCTGCCACCCTTCTCGAGATGATGCTCCGGCGGCCGCGCACGCTCAGCGAACTGTCGAAAGCCGTCGGCAGAAGCATTGAGGAAACGCAGTCACTCCTCCACGACATCTCACACGACCACGTCCTGGAGACTGAAACAGTTGGCGGACGCGAGTTCTTCAGCGTGAAGACTAGCGAACAGAGCAGCTAGCAGGCCTTTCGGGACTCCTCTTGCGTTTCGACTGATGTATGTCCACCGTTGCGCGGGGTCGTCCTGAAGATCGCGCCCTTCTGGATGTGGTTGAAGTTGCCGGGACGCGTCACAAGCCGGATGATGGGAGACTGGAGTTTCCGGCCGGGGCAGGGGTAGCCGGCTTCCATTCTGCCGGGCGATCTGATACCTTCCCTGTGAGTGAACGGTCGGAAGATATTTCCGTGAGCCATGAGGAGGTGAATTATGAACGTCTCTCGATTGGTGGCTGTCGGTTTCGTCGGCATGGTTGTTTTGGCGATGCTGCTGGGGTATGTGGCGGCGCAGGAGGGTTCGGCCGTCCGCGAAGAGGGCGCTAAGGCCGCGCGCCCTGCTGCCGAAGCTCCTCCCGCCCATGACGTAGTCATTGTATGGTCTGGAGGCAGCTCGGCCGCTCCCCCCCTCCCACTACCGGAGGCTGGGGCGGTGGATGCCGTCACGCAGTCCACACCCGAGGCTTGGAACGTCAAAGAGATCGCTGAGAGGTTGGCAAAAGAGCTCGAGGCTGCAGGGCACTCTGTGCTGGTGATCTCTGCGGAGGAATGTCGCGACCCCAGGCACGTGACGCAGGCCAAGGCGTTGGTCTTGGGGTGCCCCGAGTATTTCGGGCTCCCGCCCTGGCAGATGGTGCGGTTCTTCGACGAGACGCTCTACAGGATCTGGCGCGCCAAGATCCGGTTGAGCAACCACGTGGTGTCCGCGTTCTGCACCAACCAGCGCTGTCTGGGTGTGCTGGAAGACGTGCTCAGGTCGACGCAGGGGAAAGCGGCCAAGGGAGCAGTCATAAGCGCCCGGGGCACGTCGGAAGCTGAGCGAGAGGCGTCTGTCAAGCAGTTGGGAGAGCGTATAGCTGCGGCTTTGTCAGAGGGGAACTAGACCGGCTCAATCTGCAGACGTGGTTGCGCGTAGGGCTTTGAGGTAGCTGCCGTCGGGGTCGCCTTTGGTCGGGGCAATGTACCCGCCTTCGCCGAACTCGTTCCAGGCATAAATCAGAACGATGCGCTCGGGGGTGGTTTGCTCCGGGTGCTTGTCCATCCACTCCACGGCATCGACCACGAGGTTCGCAAACTGCTCCGGCGTGCGATCGGGGTAGTACCAGCCGGGCTCCTGGTTCTGGCCTGTGGGCCCTTCCCACGGCCGCCTGTCCAAACCGCACATTACGATGGGGATGCAAGGCTGCTCACGGCTGCCGCTCCACGCGGCCCGGTTAGCCGCCACCAGCTCCGCGTATTCGTGCCGCTCCGGTCCTCGCGCCCATCCTGGGACCACGGCGTATTGGGTTCTGTATGCGTAGCCCATCTCGAGCGGCGGGTTCTCGCAACCGGTGATCGCCACTCCCGGCAGGCCGGCTTTGCGAGCCGCTTCCTGCAAGTAGGTTAAGCCGTCTTTGTCCCCGCCGCTGGGATTGAAGATGATCAGCAGCGGCTTTCCGCCGACCGTCAGGTACTGCGGGTGCGTGAGATAGCGCATCCAGAAGTCGGCGGCCTGTTTCCAATGCTCGGCGCCTTTGATCGCGAATCCCTGGTGATTGGCCACAAGCAGACAGAACTTCATGCGATGGTTGTTCTTGGCCTTGAGGAAGAGCTCCAGAGAAGTGTGTTTGGGGTCGTCGCTTATTGCCTCTTCGTTTATCGATTTCGCGTCGTCGTGCCAGTACCAGCAGAAGGCGAAGAAGGCAAGGCCGTGATCCGCGGCGAGGTCGATCTGTTGCTCCATAATCGCGATCGAATCATCCCGCCAACCCCAGACGGGCTCACGTTCGGGGAACTCCTCGATCATCCTGCGGGTCAGGTGCGTGGGGGCGTTCCGGGCCCACGCTTCTTTGGGATCCTCGGCTAGTTCATGGCGGCCCGCCCACCCGCCGAAATAATACGCGCCGACGGTCATCTTGTTATCCTCCTGGGTCGTTCCTCTTGCCTCTGCGCCGGTCGCTGGAAACGCGGCGAGCATCGCGACGAATGCTATCGTCGCTCGCGCCGCCCAGCCTTTATTCAGCATCTGTCCCTCCCGAGAGCCATATGAACATTGGATCAATCGGACGTGTGTCGATAATTGTCCCGAGCACGGGCCCGAGTTTCAAGCAGCATTTGGTGTAGGTCACTCCCCCACGCCCGTCCACTTTGCTGCGGTTGAGGTCGCGGGGGTGAGGTTTTCTTGGCACGGATTCCGGAAGCCACGTCTTTCCCCAAATCAGTGCTTGGAGAAAACGACTGCAGCTTCTATCATGCTGGGCGGCCAAGCGCAATGAGGGAACACTCTACAACAGAAGCACCACAGGGGTCTTTGGAGGCGAGCAACATGGCGAGCTTTCGTTTCGCGGTTGGAAATGAACAAGAAGACGGTCTCTTCCTGCTTAACGGCTTCTCCGTGCCATGCGAAAGAAGCGGGCGCATGTGCCGGTCGTGTGCGATGGTGTTCGAGATGCGGCTCCCCATGTGCAGCAAAGGTGCGCTCGAGGTCACGCTCAGCATGCTCGTGACCGATCCCGATTTGGAGACCCGCTTCTTTGCCGGGGAGAAGGAGGTCCATGCGGCGAGGTCAACTACCCAAGAATGGGGAGAGCATTCTTTCGTTGTGCCGGAGGACGCGCCGAGAGAGGGCGGGTGCATTTCGCTGAGGGGCGAGATGAACGCTGATCCTGCCTTCCCGCCCGCCCGGGTGGTGGCGATTTCCGAGGTGAGGTTGTCATCCGTTGACAGCGCCGAGATCGAACTGCCCCCCAACATGGCAGCGGACAAGATATGTCAATATCCGATCAAGATCACGAGCATGTATCGCTCGTATCACGAAGGGCACAAGATGCGGCCATTGTTCGGCGACAGGTTGTGGAACTTCCAATACAGCTCGGAGAAGAAGATATTCTTCGGCGACGTCCACGTACATACGGACTATTCCCGCTGCGGACACGGCCAGAACAAGAGCCTCGAAGAGAACGTGCGCATTGCGAAGCAACGAGGGCACGACTTTGTTGCCCTGACGGATCATGCCGAGCATATGGACGAGGAGAACTGGAAGCGATACTTCGAGGAGATAAGAGAGGCAGGGCGAAGGCACGATATTCTCACAATTCCGGCCGTCGAGTGGACGTCCTATGAGCACGGTCACAGGAACATCTACTTTTTGAACGAGAGCACGCCCCCCTATTTCTCCTCGTATACATTTGAAACAGACCATCCGGCTAAGCTTGGAGCATTCTTTGACAAGCATGGCATCGACGCATTTGCCGCCCCCCACCACACCGCCTACATCTCTCACCTGACCGACTTCAACTCGGTATCGGAGGACGTTGAGGTGCTGATTGAGATGTACTCCACGTGGGGCAGCAGCGAGAAGCACGGCGCTGCGTTGCAGGACACCCACAACACAATGCCCGGCGGGTATGTGCAGGACGCGCTCTGCAGGGGCCTCAAGCTGGGATTCGTTGCCGGCGGCGACGCACACAACACTCTCGCGGGTGATTCAGGGCTGACGGGAGTAATCGCCGACGAGCTAACTCTTGAGAGCATCTACAAAGCGATGGCGCAGCGCCTATGCTACGCGACTGCGGGAGACAAGATATTTCTCGACTTCCACATCAACGGATTCCCGATGGGAAGCGTCCTGAGAGTGAACCAGTATTCGGTCAATAAGCTGTTTCCAATACACATCGCCCTGTCAGCGGTGTGCCCTACCCCATTCAAACGAGTTGAGGTCATCTGCAACGGCGAAGTCATCTACTCCCATACTCAGAGAGACCGGAAGAGCGAGGTCGATCTGCATCTGTGCTTTGAGAAATCGGCGACTCCTGCGAGGATCGAAGCCGGAAGAGAGACTCATCTCGTGAATCTGTCGCGCTACTACTACGTCCGGGTGGTTCAGCATGACGGCGGCATTGCATGGTCGTCGCCGATATGGATCGACTACGTGCACAACTGGAGATAGAGGACTTCGCAATAGCAGATTGCCCGATGCTTGCCCGTTCGCGCCGATGCGCTTGAGCCTGCCGCTGAGAGAGGGCTAGTCGACGATGGTGGTGCGGGGGAAGGCGATGCCTAGATATTCGACTGGGGTCCCCGGGAATTTGCCTCGCAGGTAGCGGGCCATGGCCATCATGCCAGGGTACTCGGCGACGGGATGGCTGACGATTAGGAGCGGGATTCCCCGGTCCATGGCCCAATGCCCGGTGCCGGGGGTGTTCAGCGAATCGTCGACGATGAGAATGCAGTCCGGATTCAGTTCGCTCATCGGGATCGGGTTGGATATCGCTCCGGTGCCGATGGCCATGCGGCTGACCTTCTTCTTCGGATCGCCCATGATCATGACGGAGTCCTGGCCAAGAGGCTTGACCTTTTCGAGTATGCGCCGAGCAGCGTCCTCGACCGTGGTCTCGTCCATCAAGCAGGTTTTGTAGAAGGACTCAACCGGGCGCGATTCGGTTTCGAACCCTAGGAAGTCACCCCAGGCGTCAGGTATTCCGATTTCCGGCATCCGGTCCCAGGTGTCGTGGCAGCGGAGGAGAGTGATGCCGTGCCGGTCCATGAAGTCGCGCTTCTTCTGCGCCGACTCCTGCGCGGCAGGGCGCACTCCGCTCGGTCCGTAGAAGCACGGCTCGTGCGAAATGAAGAGATTCAGCTTCTTTGCCGCAGCCTCTTGCAGTGCCGCGTTTGAGGCGATCCAGGCCACGGCTATTCCGCGGACTTCAACCTCAGGATCGCCGTGCAGAAAACTATCGACGCTCTTCTCCCAGTTGACCCAGGTTCCGATTTCGCGGAAGTGATTCATGACATCGATGGCCTTCATTGGGTGTCTCCTTGGAAAAGAGCCCCTCGGCAGGATTCGGCGCTAGTCGATTTCTTTGAGCTTGAGGGCGGCGGCGAGGGTCTTGGTGCCGTACTTGGGTTTGAAGCCGAGTTCTCGTTCGGCTTTGTCGCTCTTGTAGTAGACCCGGATGGGGCTGGTGTCGATCTCGACTTCCTTGGACTTGAGGAAGTCCATTTCGTCCTTGAAGTATTTGTCGAGGACGCTTCCAGTGTCGGAGATGAGCGCCTCGGAGTCCTCGGCGGTGTAGGGAACAGGGGCGGCGATCTGGTAGGAGGCGTGGGTTATGGACTCGTTTTCGAGGGCGAGGATGTTGGCCTGAGCGCAGTCCTCGACGTCGACGAGGAAGCCGCGGTGGAAGTTGGCGGCGTACTCGGCGTCGCGTTCGCGGTTGGGGAAGTGGGCGTAGCGAAGGCAGATGGTGCTGATGGGGAAATGGTTGGAGTAGTGCTCGCACATAGTTTCGCCGATGACTTTGGAGAGGGCGTATGCGTCAAGTGGGTTGCGGGGAAAGTTCTCATCGACTGCAATGGCGCGAGAGATTCCCGCCAAGCGCTCGTCGGCTTTCCTCCCGAGGAGGCCGTGGACGACGATGCTGGAGGAGAAGATGACTTTGGGTATATCTTCCTCGCGGGCGGCTTGGAGGACGTTGAAGGTTCCCGTTACGTTGGTGTCGTGGAAGTCGCGGTAGGTGTGAGTGCGGAGGTGCTTGCCCCATAGAGCGGCAGTGTGGATGATTGCGTCCACCTCCTCGGCGGCGCGACGGACGTCATCGTATGCGCGGATGTCACCAACAAAGACTTCGTAGGGAACGTCCTCCTGCCTTCGGCGAAGGACCCGGACATCGTGCTTGGGCGCGAGCATTCGGGCGACGGTTCCGCCGAGGTGGCCGAGGGAGGTAAGCAGCACTTTCATCGGAGTTTCCTTTCGGGACCAATCCGTTCACCAAAGAAGCCAACGCAGCTTCTCGACATACTCTATCTGCTTCCGGATCTCATTGCACAATGCACCAAAGATGCCGTAGCTGATTTGCTCCAGGTCGGGGTTTGGGTTTGCCTTGTTGACGCCGTCGATCCAGCTTTGCTTGAGAGGAGAAGCGCCGTGAAGTGCGCCCAGGATGCTGCCGACGATGCCGGCGATGGTGTCGCAGTCTCGTCCGAAGTTCGCGGCCTGGATGACCCCCTGCCGGAGGTCGCCATCGACGGCAACGATTATTCCGAAGACGGCGGAGGTGACTTCGATCGCGTCTACGGGGATGATGAGAAGCTCGTCGTAGAAAGACTTCTTGAAGGCGGAGAAATCGGAAGCGGCACGGGCGAGTTCGACGGAGCGCTGGATTGCGGGTGCGGTGAGTCTGTCGGTGTTGGCGATTGCGGCGTCGATTATCTGGTCGAGGCCCGCGTCGGGCTCCATTGCTTGAGCGACGGCGGCGGCGATGGCACAGGCGGAGGTTGCGGAGTAGCCGCTTTGGAATACGGAGGCGACCTCGAATGCGTCGAGGCCGGCCTGGCGCGGGTTGCAGGCGTTTATGAGGCCGACGGGCGAGATCATCATATCGGCATCGCAGGCTGGGACGTTGCCGGCACCGCCTTCCCTGGCGATGGTGCGTTTGAAACGCAGCTTGTAGAAGGCGATTTTCTCCGACAGGTAGAAGAACTCGGGATCCATGTCTCGGAGCCAGACCTCGGCGAATTCCTCTGCAGTGACTCTGCCGCCGAGATCGATCATAGCGGTGCATAGGATGTTCTTCAAGCGGGTGTCGTCGGTATATTCGCCGGCGGCTCGTCCGGGGATAGGCTTGAACGTTTCGCGGTCGAGGTACGGGTGGAGTTCGGCCACGGGGCCGCCGTAGTGCGCTTCGGCGAAACCCTCGGGCCTTCCTTCAAGAGGTCCGCCCATGGCATCGCCGATGGCGCCGCCGAGAATTGAGCCGCGGATCTTGTCGCGCACCGCGTTGGTGTCGCTCGTCTGCAAAGTCGCCTGACTCTCATGAGAACTGCGAAACACGTGGGCGCGCAAGCGAGATTGTGAAGGAAGATCAAGCCGCCCCGCTTTGACTTGAGAATATATTAGCCCAGTGTGCGAGGTGTCAAGGACGGATGAAAAAAAGAGAGAGGAAGCGACGTGATAGAGGAGAGCGCGATGGCGGGCGTCGCCGACCCGAATTGACAGGCGGACGGGGGCGGTGTACGATTGTGAGGACATAATGAGGGGGTATAGCTCAAGCGGATAGAGCACGGGTTTTCTAAACCCGGGGTTGGGGGTTCGAGTCCTCCTGCCCCTACTTTTTGGAGGAGGCCGCAGGGCTGACGGCCTTTCTTAACTATCGGAAAGCGAGGGAGTCGTGGCACGGCTGGGGGTTCTGGGGGGGAGTTTCGATCCGATTCACCTGGGGCACCTGGTGCTTGCGGAAGGGGTACGTGAGGCGTTGGGGCTGGAGAAGGTGCTGCTGGTTCCGGCAGGAACGCCGCCGCATAAGTTGAACCATTCGATGGCGGCTGCGGAGGACAGGATGGAGATGACGCAGCTTGCGGCCGAAGGGAATCCGTTCCTCGAGGTGTCTGATATCGAGGTCAGAAGAAGCGGTCCCTCGTACACCATCGACACGATAAGGGAGCTGGCGGACATCCATGATGGGGAGGTTTTTCTCATAGTAGGCGGCGACACGGTAAGCGAGCTGGGAACGTGGAAGAGTGTGGGAGAGCTTCTCCGAATATGCAGTCTGGCGGTGGGAATGCGGCCGGGGGCTGAGCTTCCAGGACGCGAGGAGTTGGAGAGGAAAACGGGGGCGGGAGCTGATCAAATACTTACCAACGTCGTCAATATCCCGCAGATGGACATCTCGTCAACGGATATAAGGAAGCGGGCACGCGAAGGGAGGACAATCAGGTACCTGGTGCCTGAGCGGGTGAGGGAATACATAGAACGTGAAGGGCTGTACAAAAGGGGAAGCAAGGGAGGAGATCAGCCGTCGTAATCGCGTGAGCCTTCCTTCGTGCCTTCCTGGTCCTGGGCGTCGCTCTTGGCGGGGAGTTCGTGGGGCTTCTTGGCGGCCTCTTCGATCTCGTCCTCTATTCCGGAAACACCCTTCTTGAACTCGACGATGCCCTTACCCAGAGAGCGCATCACACTGGGGAGCCGCCTGCCGAAGAGCAACAAGACGGCCAAAGCGATAAAGCCGATTTCCATGGGCCCAAGAGTACCTATCATGGATCACCTCCGCGACCTCTCCGGCGATTCACACTATATTGTACCCCACCAGCTCTGAGTGTCAACATGAAAGGGGCTCAGACGGGACGGAGGGCGGATTAGGGGCGCCGGTGGCGGCGGAGCTCTATGAGGACCTCGCGCATGTCTCTGGGCAGCGGGGCGATGAACTGGATGGGCTGCTTTGTGTAGGGGTGCCTGATAGTCAGGGCGCGAGCGTGGAGGGCGTGGCGGGAGATCAGGGGTACCTCTTCGGCGTCGACATCTCTACCAAGCAACTGGGACAGATGCAGCCTATCGCCGGAGCGCCCGTATGTGGCGTCGCCGACGACCGGGTGGCCGATGGCGGCGAGGTGTACGCGAATCTGGTGGGTGCGTCCGGTTTTCGGCCTGGCGACGACGTGGGTGAAGGCGCGAAAGCGCTCGACTACCTCGTACTCGGTAGTCGAATCGCGCCCATACTCGTGGATGGTCATGCGGAGAGGATCCTTGAGGTCCTTGCCGATGGGGAGGTCGATGAGGTCGGAGTCAAACTCTACCTCGCCTTCGACGATGGCAGCGTACTCCTTTTCCACCCTACGGTGTTCGAACTGCCAGGCAATGTACTGGTGGGCGTCCTCCTTTTTCGCGAACAGAATGACGCCGCTGGTGTCTTTGTCGAGCCGATGGACGACGCCGGTGCGCTGTTCGTCCTCGCTGGGCGAGAGTCCCTCGCAGTGAAACAATAGGGCGTTGACGAGTGTGCCGCTCATGTGTCCGGGAGCGGGATGCACGACGATGCCGGGGGGCTTGTTGATCACGATGATGGCGTCGTCTTCGTAGATGACGTCGATGGGAAGGTCTTCGGGCATGAGCTTGGTCTTGACGGGCTCGGGGTAGCGGAGCTTGATGAGGTCACCGCGGGAGACTTCGTGCGAGGGCTTTGCGGGACGGCCGTTGACGATCACGCCGCCATCGCGGATGAGCTTCTGCCAGAAGGTCCTGGAGTGGGCCGGAATCCTATTGGCGAGGTAACGGTCGAGGCGCTTGCGGACGTAGACCCTGCGGACGGGGATTTCCAGCTCCTTCGTATCGAAGTGAGGCTGGGGACAAGACTCCTCGGGAGCGGGTGCGGCATCAGTCATTTGGTCTCGGTAGCCGGCTCCGCTTGGACGGCGGACCCGGTGGCGACGCGCAACGGCTTGAGGTCGGTTCCCAACCGATCGAGGCGTATGGAGGCAAGTTCCACCCAGTAGCGGCCTGGGTGTTCAGCGGAGAGCCGACGATAGGTCTCTTGCGCGCGGTCGAGGTTGCCGAGCATCTCCGAGCAGAGGGCGGAGTACCAACTAGCCTCCGCTGCGTAGTGGGAATCGGTGAGGTAAGAAGAGTCAAACGCCTGGACGGCTTTTTCTAATTCCCCGGTGTCCCAGAATGATCTGGCGAGAAAGAGATAAGCCGTGGCAAGACTAGGGTGGGAGGGGTACTCCGTCTCCAACCTGTCGACTGCGGCGATGAGTTCCTGGTACCGGGCCTGTTCGTAGAGCAATTGGATTTGGCGCGCGAGCGCCCAGGGGGCGGCGGAGGATGAGGGGAAGTCGTTGACCACGACGGCCAGTTCTTCGGGGGTAACAGAGAAGACCTTTGACCACGCGGCGGCATCCTGGCGGACTGAGGCCTGTTTGAACCAAGCGAGGGCCAAGACGAGGACCGAGATAGCGCAGACCGCCCCGACGATGTGGGGCAAGTACTTGCGGAACGCGCGAACGACCTCGTTGAGGGTCAGCGCCGGCTTTTCGTGCTTGTGTAAACGAACGGGCCTTTTCTTTCCCATAGTCCTGGGCCTACTTGTTAATCTCGACGGTGAGGTAGGTGAGGCCGCCCACCTTGCGAAGGGTAACGATGCAGTTTTCGGCCCCCTTGGAGAACTTCATCACGGCTGCGTGCCTGGAGGGGTCGCGAATCTCGACAGTTTCCCATCCGGCGGCCGGCATCTCCGTGGCGAAGAAGGTCTTGGCTCTGGAGAGCAACACATCGCCTTTGTATTTCATGACGCCTGAGCGGAAGGACGGCGCGACGTGTGACCAAGACTCGTCATGAAGGAACTCGAATTCCTCGGGAATGGGGACACCCTTGAATTGGACGGGAGGTATGCTATCAGGCGGGGGAGGCTCGGCGGCTTTCAGAAAGGGAAGTTCGCACCCTGCCAGGAACAGAGAGAGGATCAAGGACATGGCGATCAAGCCGCCTGCAAGAATCTTCGTCATCATGCACGCTCCCTTTCGAGAAGCACCTCGGCGTTACCGAAAGCCGCTTTCACCTCATCTGAAGAAAGGCCGGCGCCGAGAGCAACCTTTTCAGCAAAGGCCCGCGAAAGAAGGTCTCCCGGCTCGTGAGCGTCGCTCCCTATAATGATCCCAGCCCCAACCTTTCGGCCCGTTCTCACCACGTGTCCGTTGGTGTAGCAGTGCCCTTTTCTCGATGTTACCTCCAGAAGCACACCAGCCTGTGCAGCCATTGTAGCCTCGTCGAGGGTGATAAGTCCAGGATGAGCGAGAATATCGACGCCGGCTTCGATCGCGGCGCGGTTGGTTCCCTTGGGGACGGGCTCGACGAGAGTCTCGCCGTGAACGAGGACCACGTCCGCGCCAAGCCCGCGCGCGCGGTCGGCAAGCGGGCCGATGCGCGCCGGCGGGACGTGGGTGATCTCAACGCCGACCAGGAACCTAAGCGGGAGATCATCGCCGGCATTGTCGGCAAGGCGGCGGAGGGCCTCGACGATGAAGTCCAGCGTCGCGTCGTCGGCGTGGTCTGATATCGCAAGGCCGCGGCAGCGAATGGCGGCGGCACAGCTGATCATCTCCGCGGGAGAGAGAACCCCGTCGGATAGGAACGAATGCGTGTGAAGATCGATCATAACGACCCCAGACTGAACGGATTAAGCGCCACCCCTGAATCTCACCATTGAGCCATCTTCTGGTACGCCCGGAAGGACTCGAACCTTCGGCCTGCGGTTTAGGAAACCGCCGCTCTATCCTAACTGAGCTACGGGCGCAAGGGACTCTTGCCGGCCAGCGGGCACAGGCCCCCCGGGCACCTTGGAAGTAGACGAGTATACCATCGCCCCCGCGGATGGTCAAGCAACGCCGGGGGACGGCTGGCCGGCCTGCAGTTCCGCCGCGTGCTGTGGGACTCGGGCATTTTTTTTTCGTTGACCAACCGGATTTGTTGTGCTACATGGGTTACTTGATAGTCACTTCCCGCGGCGCTGCGTGGGGTCCGGGGTGTCCTCGCGCGCAGGGGAACGTGCCGTGACCAAGGTAGGCGAAGCGCATTTCGGGTCAACAGCAAAGGGGGTACAGGGGTGGCCGGAGAGAAGATACTCATCGTCGACGATGACGAGGACTTCACAATTGCGACGAGCACGATTCTGGAGGCTAACGGCTTCGAGGTGAGGGTGGCCCACAACACAACTGATGGGCAGAAGGCGGTAGACGCCGACAAGCCCGACCTTATTCTCCTCGACGTGATGATGGAGCACATGGACGATGGGTTCAACCTCTGCCGCAGCCTGAAGAGCGCGGAGGCCACGTCTTCGATTCCGGTGATCATGCTGACCGGGGTCACGGGGAAGACGGGATTGAAGTTCTCGCCGAAGACGGACGCGGAGTGGTTGCCCGCGGACGATTACCTGGACAAGCCGGTGGACCCCGAGGCGCTTCTGAAGCGATTGCGGAAGCTGCTGGCCTAGGCGGATTCCCTACCTGCCGATTTCCCAGAGTGTTTGATGCTCTCCGTGCGTCGAGGCCACGGCTGCTCAGGCTGAAGCAGGAAGGGTGATAAGGAACTCTGTTCCCTCGCCTGAGGCCGACTCGAGCCCAATACTGCCACCGTGTTCTTCGATGATCTTTCGGGTGACGGCGAGGCCCAACCCCGTACCCTTGGAGCCCTTGGTGCTGAAGAAGAGGTCGAAGATCTGCGCCTGGGCCTCCTCGCTTATGCCGGAGCCGTTGTCAGCCACGCGAATCTCGATGAGCTTCGGCTCGGGCAGCCATTTGGTAGCCACCAGAACCACGCCGTTGTCTCCGGTTATCGCGTCCAGGGCATTGGTGACAAGGTTGGAGAGGCAGCGCTGGATGCCGATGGGGTCGAGGTCGGCCTGGGGCAGGTCGGGGTCCGGCTCGTGGCGAAGCTCGGCGCCGGCGCTCTGCGCCTTTGCGTCCATCATCCGGCATATTTCGCTGCAAACGGCGTTGACGTCGGTGGGCTTGCGAACGGGCTTGCGCTCCTTGCTGTAGGTCATGAGGTCCATGAGAAGCTCACTCATCAGCTTGTTGTTGCGTTTGACGATGTCCCACCCCTTTGTGACGCTCTCGGGCTGGTCCTTTGTGAGCCCCATGTCGACCACATATGCGCCGGCCTGAATGCTGTTAAGCAGATTCTTGACGCAATGCGCGAGGCCGGCGACGGTTTCGCCGACAGCGGCCAAACGTTCGATCTTGAGGCCGCGCTCGTGGAGGCGCGCATTCTGGATGTAGATGGCTGCCTGTGCGGCCATGGCCGCGAGAAGGTCAAGGTCGGCTTCTGTGAAAGCCTTCCGCGGGTCCGAACAGTCAAGGTGGATGATGCCGATGACTTCCTCTCCCACAAGAAGGGGAACGCACATGCACGAGCGTATGTTGAACTGGGCAACGGAGGCGGCGGCGCCGAATCTCCGGTCGGCCATCGCATCGGCGCAGAGAAGGGCCTTTCGAGACTCGATGGCTTTGCGCGCAATGGTCCGGGAAATGGTTGCCTCACCACTCCCCTGCCCGTCTCGGAATCTGACCGCCTTGGCCGAAAGCTCGCCCGGTTCACGTCCGAGAAGCATGACGTAGCCACGAGACGCCGCAGGAATCGCCTCGAATACCTCCTCAAGAACCTTGTCAAGAAGCTGGTCCACGGTTGGGACGGTTCCGATTTCCCTGCTGAATCGGCAGAGCACGGCAAGGCGCTGCTCGAGCATCGACTCGGTGACACCCACAGCGGCAAGGGCCGTTCCGCGAGAACCTACGGTGACGGCATCGATGGCGGTCAGGACGGAGAGAGTATCATCCTCGGGCCCTGACGGCATGGGCGTCTCGTCTCGCCGGGAGTCCTCGAAGGTAAGCACCTGAGGCCCCAGGCAGATCTCGTCGCCCGGGCGGAGGACGGCGCTGTCGACGCGCTTGCCGTTGATGAAGGTTCCGTTGCTGCTTTCGAGGTCCCTGATCCAGTAGAGGGTCCCGACGCGAGTGATCTCGGCATGGCGACGGGATACGGCGGTGTCGTCAAGCAGTATCTCCGCGCCTTCTTGCCGACCGATGACGGTGCGCGGACCCAACGAGAATGACCGGTCGCCATGAGAGTCGTGAAGGATGAGCTCCGGCATGCCTGCTCCTCCCAGACGGTGCGATGTCTCGCAAGCTAGCTGACGGCACGGGGAATCTTATCACAGGTTGCAGGGGGCGGCAATGGTCGCGGTGCGAGGTTGCGCCGAAGCTACGCGAGGGGTATCATTCGACATCTGTAACGCTAGTACCGCCAGGTGTGGTGTCTGAAGGAAACGAAGGAGAGAAAGCGATGAAAGCTGTACTGATCTGCGCTGCTATGTCGATGCTGCTCTCGGCCACACTCTCACTGGCATGGGGCGCCGACCGCGGCAGTCGCGTCCCAGCGGAGAAACCGTCGGACAGGTGGGAGGCAATGCCTGAAGCGCCCGAGAACGTTGAGGTAGTCAGCAATGTCACCTATGGTACCGGCGGCAACAGGGACCTGAAGCTGGTGCTGTTTTTGCCCAAGGACGACAAGCGAACTCACCCGGGGGTCGTGTTCTTGCACGGCGGCGGCTGGACGGGCGGATCGCCGGCGCAGTTCTACCGTCAGGCGACGTACCTGGCGACGAAGGGCTACGTGGGGGCGTGCGTCGAGTACCGGCTTTCGGGCGAGGCGAAGTTCCCGGCGGCGGTGGAGGACGTGAAATGCGCCGTGCGCTGGATGCGCGCCAACGCCGAGAAATACCGGATCGATCCGAACCGCATAGCATCAGCGGGCGGCTCGGCAGGGGGGCACCTTGCCTCGATGCTCGGAGTTATGGACAAAGACGACAACCTGGAAGGAACGGGAGGCCACGCGGGGGAATCGAGCAAGACGAACGCGGTAGTGGCGTTCAACGGAGCGTTCGACTTCACCGCGCTGACGGATCACATGAAGGGCGTGTCGGAGAAGACCGGGAATCCCACCGCGCCGGAGAGGTTCATCGGAGGAAGCATCGAGGAGGTCCCGGAGAAGTACAGGCAGGCAGCGCCGATTACGTATGTGGATGGTAAGGATGCGCCGCACCTATTTCTGCATGGGACAGCGGACGCTCTGGTTCCCATCAAGCAGTCGGCGGATATGATGAAGGCATTGCAGGAGGCCGGGGTTCGTGCCGAACTGTACGAGGCGGAGGGGGAGAGCCACGGCTTTTTCAACAAGGGCCCGCAGTACGACAAGACGCTGAAGAGAATGGAGAAGTTCCTGAACGAAGTCTTTGAGTGGGGTCCGGCTAAAGTTGAGAGGTAGGCACCATGCGAGAGCTAGCGCGAAGGACAAGAGGAGAACAGAGCCAATGAAGGCCGCGGTCAGATATGTGTCAGTTGCGCTGTTAATCCTTGGCTGTGTCGCGGGAGCCCGAGCGGAGGAGCGCGCGGTTAACCCGCAGGAAGAGGCGGCTCCCCGAGGGAGACCTCGGCGAGAGGACGTGGAAGAGGCGAAGGACCAGTTGGAGATCGATCTTCCCGACAACGTTGCAGTGGCAAGGGATGTGATTTACGGGAAGGGCGGGGAGAGAGAGCTGAAGCTGACTCTGTTTGCGCCGAAGTACAACCCGGAGGTGCATCCGGGGATCGTGTTCGTGCACGGAGGCGCGTGGAGAAAAGGAAGCCCGGCGCTGTACTTCCGCCATGCCGTCGATATGGCAAGCAAGGGATACGTTTGCGCGGCGGTTGAGTACCGGCTTTCAGGAGAGGCGGCGTTTCCAGCGGCGGTCGAGGACGTGAAGTGTGCGGTGCGGTCGATGCGAGCGAATGCGAGGACGTATCGGCTCGACCCAGAGAAAATAGCCGCGGTAGGAAACTCCGCGGGAGGGCATCTGGCTGCGATGCTTGGCGTGATGAACGAGGAGGATGACCTCGAAGGAACGGGCGGGAACGAGGAGCAGTCGAGCAAGGTCAATGCAGTCGTGGCTTTCTACGGGGTTCACGATTTCATGAGGCTGGGGGTGAAGAACCCGGAGGGGGCCATCGCCTTGTTTCTCGGCGGCCTTCCGGAGGAGGTGCCCGAGGTCTACAAGAGGGCGTCGCCGATAACGTACGTGGACGAAAGCGACGCGCCGTTTCTACTGCTCCACGGCACGGCGGACAAGTTGGTGCCGATCAAGCAGTCGGAGGATATGAGAAAGGCGCTGGAGGAGGCGGGGGTCAGGGCCGAGCTGTATGTGGCCGAGGGAGGCGGGCACGTATTCGAGAAAGATCCCGCAGAGTACGACAAGACGCTCGCGCGAATGGAAGAGTTTTTGGCGGATGTGTTCGACCTGGCCAAGCCGGAAGAGCCCGAGACGCCGGATGCAACAACGAAGGCAACAGAGAAACGCCCGGTCCGCACGCAGCCCGAGTGAAGCACGCTTGAAAGAAGGGACTGTGCGAGCCGACAAGGATCCCGTCTGCTGACTTCTCAGTCCCCTGAGATTAGATCCCCGAGTCCTCTCATCACGCTACCGCCGCGGCGCGTCTCTCCGCGCCGGGCCCTGCCGCCAGCGGTAGAGACAATCCTATCAGCCAGCCGCGAGAACGGGAGCGTCTGCAGATAGACCGTGCCCGGACCCGTGAGGTGCGCGAAGAAGAGCCCTTCCCCGCCAAAGAAGGCGGTCTTGATTCCGCCGACAAACTTGATGTCGTAGCTGACCGACTCCTGGAAGGCGACGAGGCAGCCGGTGTCGACCCGGAGGGTTTTGCCGGGGCCAAGCTGGATCTCGTGAACGGTGCCGCCTGCGTGCACGAAGGCGAGGCCGTCGCCGGAAAGCCTCTGGAGAATGAAGCCTTCACCGCCGAAGAAGCCCGCGCCGAGCCTGCGAGTGAAAGCAATCCCAATATCGATCCCATCTGCGGAGCAGAGATAGGCATCCCGCTGGCACAGCATCGTGCCGGTCTGCCTGAGATCGAGGGGGATGATCTTGCCAGGATAGGGAGCGCCGAAGGCGACCTCGCCCTCACCGGACTTGCTTCTGAAGTTGGTGATGAAGAAGCTTTCGCCGACGACCATTCGCTTGAGGCCTTTCCAGATACCGCCGCTGGCCTGGGTCTGCATTTCAATCTCGTCGGTCATGAACATCATCGCTCCGGCCTCAGCGCGGACAGTCTCGCCGGCGTCGAGAGTAACGATCACCGCCTGCATGTCGTCGCCGATGATGCGGTAGTCGATTTCGTCGGAATTGCGCGGCGCAAGCTGCGCTTCGCCGGAGGATGCCTCAGCGCCGGGGACGGCAAACACATTGCCGCACTTGCAGCGGAGCTGGGTTCCTGGAGCGAAGCCGCTCACGTCGTAGGTTCGGTGACACTTCTCACATTCGACCTTCATTCAATACCTCCTTGCGGGTGCATCATCAGCACCAGTCGGCGGGTGGAAGCCCGCGCCGCTTGAGTTCACCATTGAGCTGGCCGAGGTGATGCTGGCTGTGCCTGAGCGTGTAAACCATTAGCTCAAGCATGTTCTCGCCCCTGCCGGGAAAGGGATTGGATGAGAGCATGTCGGAATCCTCGAGGCCAGCGAGCGTCACAGACATTCGCTCGCGCGCCGCCTCGAGGTAAGCGAGAACGTCTCTCTTGTCAGGAAGCGTTTCGAGGTCTTCGGTATGCCACCTGACGCCCAGGCGCTTGCTGGGGGTGAAATCATCGGGCGAGCCACTCGCATAGTAGTCGATGGCCGCGATGATGTGGTAGGCGAGCCGGCTTGGGACGAAGAAAATGTGCTGGCCCGCCTTCTTCCACTCGGCGTCCGGAAAGTTGTCGATAGCCTGGCGGAGCGTTTTCCACACTCTGTGGAACTGCCGCTGAAGGGATTGGGGCATCTCAGCCATTTCCGCATCTCCAATTGAGTTCTGCGTGCGCCGCGTTCCTGACCCGCGCAATTCGGGCACGGAACGCCCAAATCCTACTGAGAGCGCGGAGCCAAGTCAAATATCCGTCTCTCCTCCGGACCTCGCACTGGAAAGCATGAAGAATGCGCCGTGAATGTCCGCCGGGATCGCATTACAATATGCTCAGTGGAATAGAGTCGCAGACATGGGCGTTTTGGAATCTCTGTGATGAAGGGGGAAAAGACATGGCAGAGTGGTCGGAAAGGTATCCGCTGACGAAGCGTGACGTGGAAATGTATGCGCCGTACAGCGCGGGGGTCTACCGCCTGACGAACAAGGTGGGGACGAAGCAGATGGTGTTCTTCGTCGGCCAGAGCGGGCGGCTTGGCGAGGACATCATGAATCACATAAGCCGGAAGGAAACGAGGGAGTGCGTCAAGGAGCATCTGGGAAACTTCGACTGCTTCTTCCGGTTTGCCGAGTCGGGTTCAGCCGAAGAGCGAGAACAGATGGTCAAGGAGCAGGTTGAGGAGTATCAGCCGTCATGTAACGCCTGAGGCATGGGCATGCCGGCTTCCGAAGCTCGACAGTGAAAGGGCGGGGAGTTTTGGGTAGAATGATGGACTGGCGCGGAGCAGGTCGAGATGCGCGTTGGACAGCGCGCGAGGATAAACGTCTTTGAGAAGGAGATGAGTAAGTGGCGACAGCTTTCGTGCCAGGCAAGATCAACGTTGTTCACGGGGCTAAGGCAGGTAGGACGGAGAAGTTCGCGGCGAGAGAGCTTGCCGACGAGATCCGTTCGGTGACAGGCAAGCGGCCCAAGGTGGTGTCAGAGAAGGGGCTCAGCCGGAGGACTGCGTCAGGCAAGCTGCTGTTCATTCTGGGAACGCGGCAGGGAAGCGAGCTGGTAGCGCGGCTCGCATCCAACGGCAAGTGCAAGGCGCCGACGGCATCGCAGGGCTACGCGATCAGAACGATTCACAATCCGCTTGCCCCGACGGGAGTGGCGATTGTGATCGCCGGGGGGGACGAGAGAGGGGTGCTCTACGGCGTTCGCGACATGCAGCACTACTTCCTCGAGCACGTGAGGGGACGGATTGTCGGGAGCAAGCTGGACGTGAGAAGCGCGCCGAAGATTCCGGGCCGCGCGGCATCGTCGTGGGATTTCTACGTTACGGATCCCTTCGGCTACGTGGATCAGATGAGCCAGTGGAAGTTGAACGCTTTCCTCGTCTGCCCGTGGAGGTATCTCTACGACCACGACGGGATTATCCCGTACGCGCACGAGCGCGGAGTGGACGTGGCGTGGGGCGACGGTCTCTACAGCTATCACTACGTGTGGGGCGGCAATCACAACCAGTGGGCGATACTCCCGGAGGTCGCCCCGAAAAACATCAAGAGGGCGCCGAACGGGCGATGCCTCTGCCCCAGTGATCCGAAGACCATACCGTGGATGACGAAGTATGCGCTTGAGGTCATCGAGAAGCTTCCCGGACTGGATGCGGTGGGGTTCCAGTCGGGCAACCTGGACAAGCACGTGTGCGACTGCGCCAGGTGCAAGAAGCTCTCCGACGCAGAGTATTTCGTGAAGGAGATGAATCCGGTGCTCAAGGCCATCGCCGACACGTACCCGCACCTGAGCGTCGGATACGGTCTGGGCGGCGGGATGATCCGGAGCAAGGACTACGCCCGGTGGATACCGAAGATGGACAAGAGGGCGTCAGTGACCATCGAGACCCGGTACCCGATGCCGGATGCCGAGGACATGGACATAATGGACAAGCTCGCCCCCGGGAACTACGGGCTGCAGGGAAAGCTGTACGGCTCCAGAGGACAGTTGCGGGGCTGGCGCGAGCGGCGGAACGAGATGTTCGAGGATCTCTACGAGTGCGTGGCGGAGGCGGCGCGGCGAGGCGTGCAGGGGATAGGGGCGCTGGTGCAGACTCCTCTCTACCACAACACTCCCCTCTACCTAGTGAACATGTACGCGGAAGCGCTATGGCACGGCGGCGCACCCCCGGCATCTCACCGCAAGCGAATCCGCGAGCTGTGCGACCTGGATCAGCGAGTCAGCGACCCTCCCCAGCAGATGGCAAGGGACCGCGACAAGGGCACGGTCTGGGTCATCAAGTACCCGAACGCAACCCTCGAAGACAGGTGGGTGCCGTGGCCCGTCGTTCCGAACACGCTGAACATAAGCGACCTTCTATCGGGAGAGGAATCGGCGACTTACCGTTTCAAGATGCCTCGCGGCTGGGAGAAGGGGCTCCGGTCGGTGGAACTGGTGATAAAGGGAGCGAAGGACGACATCGACAGGCTGAAATCGGAGTACAAGTTCGACATCGAGATAAACGGCCACATCAAGCGCGCCATCAAGTGCCCGTGGAAGAAGGGCGGGGACGTGCACAATAACAGGTACGACAACGCCACCGAGTGGCGGATTCCGGTGCCGCGCAAGTGGCTGGGGAAGGAGACGGAGCTTACGCTCCGCTTCCGTGACGCGAACGGCATGGTGATGTACGACCGCATCGCCTTTGGATTGAAATACGACCAGGTCTGAACCAGAGAGGAACGAACTCCAGCGAAAGGAGAGGACCGATGCTGGAACGACTTACCAGGATCAGGACGGCGAAGACAGGGCGCTCTTCGTCGTGGAACGTTGAGGGACGGAACCAGGACGCGTGGAGGATCGAGGCGGGTGAGACGAGAGTGCTTGCCGACATCCAGGGGCCGGGTGCGATCACACACATCTGGATGACGCAGAGAAACCACTACCGAGAGGTGCTGTTGAAGTTCACCTGGGACAACGCGAGGCAGCCGAGCATTCTGGTGCCCTTGGGCGACTTCTTCTGCCTGGGCCACAGCATTGTGAACTCGTTCCAGTCGCTGTATTTCTCGGCGTCGACGGGATTCAACAACAGGTTCAGCACCGGGTGTGCGCTGAACTGCTATCTGCGCATGCCCTTCCGCGAGAGAGCGCGCGTTGAACTCATAAACGAGAGCAAGGAAATGCACGGGCAGTACTTCTACATCGACTACGAGACGTACGACGAGCCCCTGCCCGAGGATGTGGGATACCTGCATGCGGAGTTCAGGCGGGAGAATCCGTTCGGCGGATGGGGGCCGGAGATCAGGGTCAATTCGCCTGACGCGAACATCGTCAATACGGGGCGCACGGCTTGGAACAACAACTACGTCATTCTCAAGACCAAGGGGCGGGGACATTACATCGGCTGCAACCTGAGCGTCACGAACTTCACGCACCAGTGGTGGGGCGAAGGCGACGACATGATTTGGGTCGACGGCTATAAGTGGCCGCCGGATCTGCACGGGACGGGCAGCGAGGACTACCTGAACCAGGCTTGGGGGATGCAGCCGAACGCTTTCATGCATAACGGCTCGTCGATCCACGAAGGGAACACGATGGGCTATCAAACGAGCTACGTGTTCCATGCCGAGAATCCGGTGCGGTTCGAGAAGGAGATAAAGGTCACCATCGAGCACGGGCATGGGAATCACCTGTGCAACGAGATGAGCAGCGTCGCGTACTGGTACGCAGACCAGCCGTATAGGGTCGCGAAGGTTCCGCCGGTCTTGCAGCGCCTGCCCGTGATGAAGAATCACTCGAACGACTGGGTGAAGAACAAGCGCCGGCAGATCACCTCCCGCGTCATCAAGCCGAACAAAGAGATGCAGGAGATGAAGGATAAGTGGGCGAGGGAGCATCAGGGAGGACGGTAGTCGCTGTGAGGCGGTGACCTAGCCGTACTAAGATTGTGGCATCACGCCTTCTTGGCGAGCGATTGGATGAGGTTGAGGTCGAGCTTTCCCTTCTGCCCCCAGCCGCGTTTGCCGGAGTCGATTTGTGGGCGGAATCCCTCGTAGAGGCCGAAGGCGACCTCGCCTAGCTCGTCGGGCTTGAACGCCGCCGCGAGCTTCTTCATGGCCTTCGTGACGGCGCTGAGGTCATCGCCAAATTTCCCTTCGAGGTATTTTCGCACCTTGTCCGGGTCGATGGCCTTGTCCTTAACGACGGCGCGGACGCCCTCTTTCGTGCTCTTGGCGGGAACCGGACGGCCACAAAGCTCGACCCAGAACTCCTCGCCGAGGCCGCGCTTCTTGGGAGGCTTGCCCTCCGGGCCTTTTGCTGGTTGAAAGATGCCGAGGCGGCGGCCCTTGGACTGGGCGTTCAGACCCGCCATCGCTTTGCCGAGCGTCAACGCTTCGTCTTCGCCAAACCCCAGACGCTCCGCGACGACTGCACCCCAAAGCGTCAGCACTGGAGCACGGTTAATCATTACGACCGCCATGTCCTCCCCCTGAATGCCGCAAGCCAAACGAGGGACTTTCGTGTATGAGAAAGGATCGTGTCGGCGAAGTCAAGTTTCGAGCATACGGTATCCTAGTCGACTCGGGACAAGCCTCCATCCCTCAATTGGAATACGTCAGTTGCGACCGCGGCGACCAGCCGGCGGTCGTGAGAGATGAACATGACTGCGCCGGGGAAATTTCGGAGGGCTTCCTGCAAGACTTCGATGCCTGAGAGGTCGAGGTGGTTTGTGGGTTCGTCGAGCATGAGCAGGTCAGCGCGGGTGTTCATGAGAAGGGCGAGAACGAGGCGGGTCCTCTCCCCGCCGCTGAGGTCCCCTACCCTCTTATGCACGGCCGGGCCTTTGAAGAGGAGCTTGGAGAGAAGGTAGCAAATCTGGTTGTGGCTGAGGTCGGTCTCGTCGGCGACGGATTCGTAGACAGTGAGGTCATCGTTGAGGCCGCCGTTGTGCTGGTCGCAGTAGAAGGTCGAGGCGGCGCTGGAGAGCCATACGTCCCCATCGTCGGCGGGTTGGATGCCCAGTGCGATTTCCATGAGCGTGGTCTTCCCGCCGCCGTTGGGACCGATGATTGCGATGCGATGGCCACGGGAGAGTTCCAGGTGTAGGTCGCAGAAGAGTTGACGGTCTCCAAAGGATTTGGAGACACGTTCAAGTCGAAGAACCGTGTCCGCGTGCCACGACGCAGGAGCAAGATCGAGCTTGATCTTATCCCGCTCTTCGCGTGGCTTCTCAATCCTGGCCTCACCTTCGAGCTGGCGCTGGATGCGGCTCTTGAGAGTGGACGCTCTGCGAGCGACCTTAAGCGCGCGCTTGCGGTAGTGGAAATGGATGGTGCGGTGTTCGACGCCGCGCGCCGTGCCCTCCAGACGGTTGATTGCTTGCTTAAGCTTTCTGACGCGGCGCTGCTGGTCGAGGTATCGCTTCTTCTGAAGCTCGATCCTGTCCCGCTTCCGCCGGAGATAGTCGGAGAATGCGCCCCTCTCGCACGTGACCTTTCCGTCTTCGATTTCGATGATGAGATCCACCGTGTGGTCGAGAAGCTCGCGGTCATGTGTGACCAGAATGAAAGCGCCGCGGTAGTTGGCGAGCATTGATTCGAGCCATTTGATCCCTTCGATGTCGAGGTGGTTGTCGGGCTCGTCGAGAAGCAGGAGCGAGGGTGCGGCGAGGAGGGCCTTGGCGAGAGCGACGCGCGCCTGCTCGCCGCCACTGAGCTGCTTGACGGAGAGCGCGAACTGCGAGTCGGCGATGCCGAGGGCTTGCAAAGCATCGCGGGCCTCGCGCTCGAATTCGTATCCGCCAAGGGCGGAGAATTCAGCGACGGCTTCGGCGTATGAGGCGGCCTGTTCGTCGTGATCATTCGACTGGAGAGTGCGCTCCAGCGACAACATCCGGTCCCTGGCCTCGAGCAGAGGTGGGCGGGACGCGAGAACTTCGTCATAGGCGGCCCTCTGCGAGCGGAGGTCGGGCATCTGAGGGACGTACCAGGGGCTCGCCGCACGAGCGATGGCCACGGTTCCGGCGTCGGGCTCGATCTCGCCGCCGACGAGCTTGAGAATCGTGGACTTCCCGCTGCCGTTCTCACCGATGAGCCCTGCCCTGCATTCGCGAGGGATTTCGAACGAGACCTCGTCGAGAACGGCCTTGCCAGCAAATTCCTTCACTACCTTACCGAACGTTGCGAGAGACATTTCAGGAGCTCTCCTCGAGCCATTTGTCGTAGAGGTCGTCGAGCTGAGCCTTGAGCTGCTCGAGCTGCTTTCCCGCACGAGCGCCCTCGCGGTGGTCGCGCCGGCTGAAGGCATCGGTCATGCGCTGTTCGAGTGCAAGCTTGCGACCCTCGGCCTCGGCAATGCGCTGTTCCAGGCGGGCCACCGACTCGGGTGTTCCGCGCTTTGGCTTGGGGCGCTGGCGACCTTTGCGACGTTTGGCTATGCGACCCGTCGTGCGGGGTTGAGAGGTCTGCCGAGCATACCAGAAATCGGTGAAGTTGCCCGGATACGAGACCAGGCTGCGGTCGCGGACTTCCACGACACGGTTGACAACCTTGTCCAGGAAGTAACGGTCGTGCGAGACAACCAGCACCGTGCCCTCGAAGTCCGCGAGGGCCTCCTCCACGGCTTCGCGCGACGGGATGTCCAGATGGTTGGTGGGCTCGTCGAGGATGAGGAGATTGGGTTTGGTGACCATTAGCCGGGCAAGCTGGAGGCGATTGCGCTCTCCGCCGGAGAGATCGGCCACGCGCTTGCGAACGTCGTCGTAGTCGAACAGGAATCTGGCGAGAACGCCCAAGGCGTCTCTGGTGGTGATGCGTGCGGCGGAAGTGATCTCGTCGAGGACTAAGCCGTCGCTGCGAAGGCACTCCTGCTCCTGGGCGCAGTAGCCGATGTTGATGCTCGGGCCGACGCGCAAGGCCAGGTTCCCCCAGTCGCCGTGCTCGACGATGTCCCGAAGGAGCGTGGTCTTGCCGGAGCCGTTCGGACCGATGAGGGCCACGCGCTCGCCGCAGGCGATGTCCAGTTCGGCGTTGTCGAAGAGTCTCAGGTCCCCGAAGGCTTTGCTGTAGTTGCGAACCTGGAGGGCGATGTTTGCGCGGGATGCCTCGGTAGCGAATTCGGGACGCATGGTCGACTGCCCGAGAGTAGGTTTCTCGACCGCCTGCTTCTTTTCGCGTTCGAGCTGCGACCGGCGGGCGCGAAGGCGCTTGCCCCACTTGGGATCGCTGTGACTGCGTGCCAGATCGGCAAACTTATTGACCAGGGCCTCGAGCTGCGCGAGCCGCTTCTGGTTCGCGACGTAGTCGGACTGCTGGGCGATGAGCGCACGCAGTTTGCTGGCTTTGTATGCCGAGTAATTGCCTGCGTAGGAGGTGACGTTTCCGTCGCTCAGGTCGAGGATGCCGTCAACAACACGGTCGAGGAGATAGCGATTGTGCGAAACGATGAGCGCCGCGCCGCCGAACCTGATGAGAAAGTCCTCGAGCCAGGCGATGCCGAGGTAGTCGAGGTGATTGGCCGGCTCGTCGAGGACGAGAAGGTCGGGCTTTCCGAGAAGCACCTTCGCCATGGAGAGCACATTCTTTTCGCCGCCTGAGAGCGAGCCGACGAATTGCGTGCATTTCGCCCCAAGGCCCAGGGCGTCGAGGACAGCCTCCGCGCGGCGAGGGAAGTCATGTCCCTCGATAAGATCGTAGGCGTCGCGCGTGCGCTGATAGGAACGAAGCGCCTTGTGGAGCGATTTGCCCGAGGCCTCAGCGAGGCGTCTCTCCTTTTCGCGAAGCTCGGCGTCGATGCGGCTGTAGTCGGAAAGGATGCAGTCAAGCACCGTCTCGCGCTCGTTGTACTCGACGTACTGAGGGACGTAGCCGACGCTCACACCCTTGGTGAGAACAGCCGTGCCGGCGTTCGGCTCCTCGATGCCGAGCAAGATGCGCAGAATGGTGGTCTTGCCGGAGCCGTTGGGGCCAATAAGCCCCAGCTTCTGCCCGGAGCTTATGCGGAACGACACATCACGGAGCACAGTCTGCGCTCCGTAGACTTTGCTTACATTTTGAAGGGAGGCTAGTTGCATTGGTCGCTCTTCCTTGTGTGTGCTTGTGTCTCCCGCGAGGCGCCGGCAACAAAAAAGGCCACGCTGCCGTGGCCAGTCAACAACGGGCAAGTTGTCGAGCCACGGGGAGGACGGGAATGGAACGAGCGGGTACAAAGCGATCCCGGCTACGGCTTGAACGCCGCTTCACGCCGGGGCGCCGAGACCCCCGCTAGTTCCCTTTCCCTATACCTTCATCCCCGCAACTCCTTTTGTGATATCAAAGCTCCTCTAATTATGCAACGCGCTCGTGACAGGTCAATGCATTTGTATGCGAAATTCGGGATCAGTCGCCTGGCGTAGGCTCGTAGGTAATCCAGACAGGCGAGGACCAGGCGAAGTCCATGAGAGGGGGCATGCCCCACTGCTCCTCTCCGCAGGGGTCGGGGGCCTGGGTGACGCGGAGATAGTAGTAGCTGTCGGAATTGAAGTCCTCGTCGACCCACTGGAAGGCAATCTTCCGGGCGCGCGGGCTTGTGTCCCACGGCTTCACATTTTGCGGGTAGGCGACGTAGGCTGTTTCGCCGTTCTTCACGACCTCGATGGAGAAAAGCCTGTAAGAGCCGATCGCACTGCCCTCGATTCGGACGGGCCCGGCGCTGGAGAACTCATCCCCCATCGGATGGCCGTTGGCGGAGAAGCGGAGGATAATCCGGGGATTCGTGGTCCCGTAGCATCTGCGAGCCTTCATTGCATCGTAGATCGATTCGCGGGTTTGCTCTTCGGCCCAGACGCCGGTGAGTCCGACGGACCCCACTCTTCCCCTGTGGTCGTCGCTGGCGGCAACGACGCCCATCCTGTACCCGCGGGCGAGGGCGTCCTGATAGGCGTAGCCCTTCATCGTGGCAATCGAGTGCGAGGAGAAATGAGGAATGTTGCCGTAATACTCCGCGCGGCCATGGTTGGAGAAGATTTCGAGCAGGAGTTCCTTCTCCGGGAGGAAGAAAGACGGGCGCCAGTCGGTGGGGCGCATGTCCTGGGCGACGTGGTGGGGAATGATGATGCACTCCTGATCCTCGAGCTTGCGGAAGAGGGCGATGGGGTCTTTCTTGGCTTCGGCGACGATGTAAGGGGCGGAGTCGCCGCGCCAGTATACGTTCTTGTCGCCGGTGGGGCCGCTGTTTTCGATGGCGACGATAGTGGCAAATCGCCCGGGATCGTTGAAACTGTTGGTGGTTCCGGCCATCTCCGACCAGCTCTTATCGCTGTATTGATTTGGCGCGTTATGGTCCGTATTCGCCTGAAAGTCGAGGCCGGCGAAGTCACGGCCCATGCGGTAAGCGCCGGCGTAAGAGACGACGCTCTGGGCTCCGAACCAAGCGTCCCAAGACATCACGGTGTGAACGTGGATATCGGCCCAGTAGAGTTCCAGGTCGGGTTCCTCGGCGAGCACCTCCACGGGGTTTGACGAGGCCGACATTTCGTTCGGCTCGTCCTGCACTTTGACGTGCGCGACCCCGGCAGCTTTGAAGAGAACGTCGTCGAACGCATGAGCGCCGCGGTCCTGTTCCGTGAAGGTGTAGGATACGGGATCCATCGCGTCCGTGGCCGAGAGAGTGACGGTTCCCCTGTATCCGATGGCGGGATTACCGAAACTGTCGCGGGCGCGAACGGTCACCCGGGCGGGACGCCCGACGGCGGCGATGCTTGAGACGAAAAGGTCGAGCGCTTCGGCCTCGTCGGGAAGTAGTCGGATCTTGGCCATCTGAGGGAGCAGGACAGCGTCGGCGTCGGGGGATTTGCGCTCAAGCAGATAGAATTCAAGAAACGTATCGTCCAGGCTGTTGATCATTCGGGAGACGGCCGCGTTCCGCCAAGTGAATACGATCTTGCCGCCCGGAGGCAAGCCCTGCAAAGGAACGAGAGCAGCCACACGCGATCCGGGGAATCTTCTCCCTTCCTTCTTCACGGGGCGAAACTCGAGCGGCTCTCCGTCAATCGAAGCGAGGACGACCGAGGAGACGGATTCGTTCCCAATGCGCGCGGGGGTGCAGCCGCGAGGGGTGACAAGTTCGACTGCAGCGCCTCCGGGAAGTCCCGCGGGTCCTGCGGTGTAGGTTATCGTCCAGGTTGCGGAAGTGCCGGCAACGACGGGAGCGTCGGGCGTGATCTCCAGAGTCCCCTCCCCCGCCACCTTCTCGGGCCAGTGAAAGAACCCCATCCCCTCTTGCACGTCGCACACGCCGGCAAAGAGCATGCTTGAAGCGAGAAAGTGAATGCAAAGGACCGCGAGCATAAGAAGCCAGGCGAGTTTCATTCTAATCTCCCTATCCTAAGTCTCTGTCGTAACGGTCGAACACATCCTGGAGCTCACCCTGAAAGAGATAGACTTTGCCGCGGATCACCTTCTCGCATCCAGCCTTGAGCGGCCCTATGCGGGTTGTGGGGTGAAGGCAGTCAAGCGGGTTGTTCGCGTTGACGCAGAGGGTGTCCTCCCAACCATAGCCCAGCACCCATCCGTTGCCCCTGTTGCAGCGAACGACTATGCCGCGATCGACGAAGGGCGGGGCGGCCTTATGTTCCTTCACTCGAAAGACGTTCGTCTTGTACGGCAAGGCGAGGACGCGGTCGAGAGTCTCCTGGTCGAAGAAGTGCTTGGCACGGTCAGCTAAGAGGAATGGCCCGTCATTGGTACTGATGTAGGTCTTGTCGCGGGTCGACTTGTCGGCGAAGCTCGGTGCGGCGTAGTGGGCCTCGTCGCGCGGGACGCCCTGGAGCTTCCATGCCCCCCAGCCCAGAGGACTGACGCAGCCGGTGATGGAGACAAGGTCGTGCCAGTCGCGGTCGGTTGTGTTGCGCACCCGAAGCTCGAGGTCGACGCAGTCGTCCGCGGGGCTGAATTTCAGCGTCCACATGTCCTGCTCAGCGACGAGCGTGCCGTCCGGGTTAAGCGTATAGGAGCCGATGCGATTGAAGAACTCCCTGAACTCGTCGAGCGTGCTGCCCTCGGGCGGGATTTCGTTATGCTCGAAGAAGAGCATGGTGAGAAACTCTTCACGGAGGTCGGCGTGCTCGATGCGAACGAAGGTCAAGGGAGTATCGTCAAACGTGTAGTGGTCGAGAGTGATCTTGCTGCTTTGGTCATTCGGCATTGTGCAGTTCCTTTCGCGGGGCGCACAAGGGACGTGCAGTTCTTCAAGCGGAGCCGATCCTCTCGCGAGCCTTACCCAGGAAGTTCTGAACCTTGACGGGCTGCCTGGTGCGGCTGCTCTCGATAGCGGAGAAAATGAGCGCGACCGACTGAAGATTGTCCTCGACGTTGGTCTCCATGGGCTCGCCGCCGTCGAGCCAGCGGACGAACTTCTCGATGAGCCAGGTGTTGTCCCACTTCGGCTGTTCGAGAAGAGGTATCTCTTCACCATCCTGGCGCTGGGCATGGTTGATTCTGTTCTTGGGATCGTGGAAAAACCGCTCCACTTTGTGGAAGCTCAGGACGAGAGTGGCTTTCTCGCACTCGGCGCGGATGTACTCGCGGCCCCAGCAGTTGAGGCCGACGGCGTTGGTCTTCGCTCCCTCGTAGAAAGCGCGGGTGTCGTTCTCGAAGCGCATCATCACGAGCCCTTGAGAATCGCCGGCGAATTCACCCCACGTGGGATTCCAGGTTTGAGCGTAGATCGTGTCGCACTTGGCTCCAGCGAGGTCGGCAAGGATGTCGAGGTGATGGACAGCACCTTCAACCATAAGCGCGTCGGGGATTTCGTGCCGGAATTTCCCCCAGGAGGCGAACTTGCGGCAATCGCACGTGAATCTGAAGATGAGGTAGTCAAGCGCGCCATGCTCGCCGGACTTGATGGCGTGCCGCAGCGTGGTCTTATGCTGAGCGAAGCGGTGAGACATTGTGACGCCCATCTTCTTGCCTGCGAGCTTGACCTTGTTCGCTATGCGAACGGAGGCCTCGAGCGTGTCGGCGATAGGCTTTTCGGACAGAATGTGCATGTCATGTTCCAGCGCGACATTGACCACTGACTCGTGGTGGGCGGGGGGAACGACGATGGTGCAGAAGTCTGCCTTGTTCTCGTCGAACGCCTTGCGTATGTCGGTGTAGCACTGGCCCTCGGTGAGGCCAAGGTGCTCCTTGGCGTTCTGGAGAGCTTCGGGGTTGATGTCGACGGCGGCGACCACTTCGATCAGACCGTCGCGCGCATTCGGCGGAAGGAACATTCTGCACCAAGAGCCGCCAAAGCCGCCGGTGCCGACCTGGATCATTCTGTAAGGCATCGTGTCTCCTCCTGGGTATCGGTTACGAGGGTCCCCCAGCGTCCGCGCAGGAAATCCAGCCAGGAAGGCTATGCACAATTGTATGCAATCTGAACGCAAAGGCAACGAGCAGCAAATCATCTGTAAGAATACTTCACGGACCCGGCGTCTCCCAGCGCACGGCGAAGAACCGCGCAACGGCGCCGCGGAGAGCGCTGCGTGGGGGTGGGAAGGAGTGGTGCAAGCCATTGACAGCCTAGCTCTGACTGCTTAGGCTCTGGGTACGGGGGTATGGGGCTGAGCCCCGGAGCTCGGGTTCGCGGCGAGCGGCCCTCTACGCGAGGAGGTGAAGGGGCATGCGGTGGTCTTTCAAGGTGGGGAAGATATTCGGAATCGAGTTCCGCATTCACGTGACCTTCTTTGCGCTTCTTGCTCTTGTATATGTGGCGGGATTGAAAGCGCCCGGGCCTAACGCAGCTTGGATGGGGGTGCTGTTCGTCTCATCCATCTTCGCCTGCGTGATGATACACGAGATCGGGCACAGCCTGATTGGAAGACGATTCGGAACGGAGGCGAAGAGCATCACCCTGCTGCCCATCGGCGGGGTGGCGACGATGGAGGAGATGCCGGAGAAGCCGACGCAGGAGATCGCAATGTCGCTGGTCGGGCCCTTCATCAATCTCGCGATCGCGGGAGTCTTCTTTCTGGCGGCAGGCGGGCGCGTGGGGCTCACGTGGCCGGTGAACCTCTACGTGCAATCGGGCAGCGAGTTTCTGTCAGGGTTCATCACGATCAACATCGTGCTTGCGGGATTCAACCTGCTGCCGGGATTTCCGATGGACGGGGGCCGCGTGCTGCGAGGCCTGCTGGCGCTGAAGATGAATTACGTCACTGCGACGTCGATTGCCGTTTTCATCGGGCAGGCGGTGTCGATGTTCTTCATTTTCGCGGGATTTCTTCTGCTGGGGAATCTGTGGCTGGTGATCATCGGTGTATTCCTGTACATGGGAGCAGGCGGGGAAAAGCGTCACGTGATGCTTCAGGCGGTGCTGCGCGGGGTCTCGGCGGGGGAAGCGATGACGACGGACTTCAGGGTTCTGCGGCCGGAAGAACCGATATCGAGGGCGCTGGAATACATTTACCACGGATGCCAATCGGACTTCCCGGTTATAGGTGACAGCGGCATCGAGGGCGTGCTGAGCCGGATGAGTATCCTCTCTGCGGTGCACGCCAAGGCTGCCGATGTTCCCGTGTCGGAGGTGATGGACCGGGACTTCGCGCAAGTGTCGCCTAATGCGTCGCTGGACAAGGTGTACCGGGAGTTTCTGCGGGGGAACCGAACGACGACTGTGGTGCTGGAAGGGGGACAATTGAGGGGAATGCTATCCCTTGACGGCATCAGCCGGTTCCTGATGATACAGTCTGCCGTGAAGGAAATCGCGGCGGGCGAGTTAGCCGCCAGGAAATGAGCCAATCAGAGAGAATGCAAGGTCGCGGCAGCGCCCGCAACAGCCGCTGGGAGCAAGTGCGCTTGGGGGATAACAGTTGGCAAAGATAGACATCGCTGACTTCTCTATAGGCCTGGCGGCGATTTCCGATGCCGAACGTCCCGATCCCGATACGGTCTACGACCTCCTGATTCTGGGCGGGAGCGCGGCGGCGATGACTGCCGCCGTGTACGCTGCGAGAAAGCTGATGAAGACCGCCATCCTGGCCAGAGAGGTGGGCGGGCAGATGGCCTATACGTCCGAGATCGAAAACTACATGGGTTTCCAGGCCATATCAGGCCGCGAGCTGACGCAAAGGTTCGAAGAGCAGGTCAAACACTTCAACGTCCCGATCGGGCTGGGGGAGAACATCGTCGAGGTGAAGCGGCAAGACGAGGTGTTCAACACTGTGCTTGAAAGCGGGGCGGCGCACAGGTCGAGGACGGTGATATTCGCGACCGGCAAGCGTCCTCGGGGCCTCGGCGTTCCCGGCGAGGCGGAGCTGAGGGGAAAGGGCGTCGCGTACTGCGCGATCTGCGACGCGCCGTTTTTCAAGGACAAGAGGGTGGTCGTGGCGGGCGGAGGGAATTCGGCTTTCACGGCGGCCCTGGACCTCGCGAAGGTCGCCACGGAAGTAACGGTGGTCAACAATATAAGAGGCTGGCAGGCGGACCCCATTATGCAGGAGTCGGTCAAGAGGCGGGGGAACGCCCGGCTGCTCGACTACCACGAAATCACGGGCATCGAGGGTACGGAAGGGGTGACGGGGGTGAGAGTCAAGGATCGCGATTCCGGCAAGGATGAGCTGATTGCCGCGGACGGGATATTCATAGAGATCGGACTGATACCGAACTCCGATCCGGTGAAGGACCTGGTTAAGCTGAACCAGCAAGGGGAGGTGATCGTCGACTGCCACTGCCGGACCAACGTGGAGGGGTTCTTCGCAGCGGGAGACGTGACGACGGTTCCGTATAAGCAGATCGTGATATCTGCGGGCGAGGGCGCGAAGGCCGCACTGTCGGCGTATGATTACATGACCAAACGTGGTTTGATTTGAGGAGCGGAGACCATGTCGATATTGAAGGACAAAGAGAAAGAACAGGTCGGCAAGATCTTGGGGGACCTGGAGAACGAAGTGAAGCTGGTGATGTTCGGCAAGGAGGGGGATGAGCACTGCGAGGTGACGAAGGAGCTGGTTGAGGAGTTGGGCGCACTGGTGGAGAAGGTTACAGCGGAAGTTCACGATATGGCCTCGGAACAGGAGCTTGCGAAGGAGTTCGGGATCGACAAAGTCCCCGCGCTGATCGTAATGGGCGACCAGGACTACGGGATACGCTTTTACGGGGTCCCTGCCGGACACGAATTCGCGACGCTGCTGGAAGATATCCGGGACGTGGGGCGGCGGGACCCGAAGCTGTCGGACGAGATAGGCGAGCAACTATCCAAGGTAGACAAACCCGTGAAGATGGAGGTGATGGTGCTGCTCACCTGCCCCTACTGCCCCAAGGCGGTGAGGACGGCGCACAGGTTTGCGATGGCGTCGGAGCACATCACGGGAGAGATGATCGACGCCGCCAGTTCCAAGATATTGCTGCCAAGTACGAGGTGCGCGGAGTGCCGAAGACCGTCATCAACGGAACGGTGAGCGTAGTCGGGGCGGAATCGGAAAAGGAATTCGCGAGGAAGGTGCTGGAAGCAGTCGGGAAGTAGAAGGGCAGGCCGGGCTGCCTGCGAAGAAGAGACAAGAGCTCCGCTGATGCCGCAACCTGCCACTACTCGAAGACGTGAAGCTCGTGGACCTCTCCCCTGATGCTCATGTCACCATCGGGTGTTATGACGGCAATGATGTTGCCGGCGGGGTCCTTCACTATGAGATTGCTCGGCGGGGAGGTTGTGATGCTGGGCTGCCGTGTGGCGATGGTGCCCTCTAGGTAAAGGTTTCCGGTGGCTGCATCGATGCGCGCCACGGGGGCCTCTCCGCAGTTCTTCACTAGGACTTCATTCCCGAGTGTGGCGCGGACCGAGCCGCCGCCCTGTTCCGCCAAGAGGGTGCCTTTAAGCAGAACGTCCCCTGTGTCCGTTATGCGGAACACGGTCTCCCCTGCAGCATCCTTGACGTCGAAGTTGCACCCGCCGAGCCGGGTGATCGAAACATCATCCACGTACCAACCCGGATAAGTAAGCGAGTAGTCCGTCACAAGGCGGAAGGAGAGGCTGACGGTTCCCGTGTACGCGGAAAGGTCGATTGTCTCTTTGACCCACTCGAAAGTGGCACCGTCGTAAAGGCCGCCTGGGGTGATGTTCTGCCAGCCCGACCCGTCGTTGATCTCCACCAACGCGTAATCGAAACTGGGCTCAATCATGTACCAATGCCAGAACTCAAGCTGGGCCCCCTCCCCCAGTGGAATCGAGGAGAGAACCAGCCAGAAATCGGCGTAGTCGGAGTAGTCACCGTCGAGATCCGTACCCCAGCAACTTGCCGGGGAGTGCGCGGACGACGGTCCATCGTAATACGTAGGCACTCCGCGTTCCCACTCATCATTCGTCCCGGCGTGCGACCATTTGGCTTTCGGTGCTTCCATGTTGTCCGAGAAAACAGTGCGACGCCATCTGGTCACGAAGTAGTAATAGTCACCGCCGTTGTCGTCGGTCGCGAGGTTGCTGCCGAAG
>Ga0180438_10001558_pt1 | contig 40556 bp, 64 predicted proteins | sample SS_ome_12_FD_132455 | JGI IMG/M metagenome (GOLD analysis project Ga0180438, IMG submission 132455) | Hypersaline lake sediment archaeal communities from the Salton Sea, California, USA - SS_3_D_2 metaG | ecosystem: Environmental > Aquatic > Non-marine Saline and Alkaline > Hypersaline >... | reverse complement strand
TGTCTATTTCTGCCCAAAATCGCCCTACGAGCTTCTGGAAGCGTCCTGGAGCGTTTTAGCATACGGTACAGTACCCCAAAACACCCTATATTACCGTACAATCTAGCCATAATTATACTAATCTCGCCTATATAAATCCCGAATGTTGTACCAGGCCTGCTTCCACCACGGCAGCACGAGCTGCCCGACAACCCAGACGCCATCCGGCATCGCCTTGGCTACCAGTTCTTCGGCTTCCTGCAGGCTGTCAGCCAGAAGGTTGGGGCCGGTGTAGCGCTTGCCGTTTATTATTCTTTCGGTAGTAAATATTGTTTTCAGTGGCATTGAAAACTTCTCCCTAATTGTTTTCACTGGGAAAGCAGGTCACCAGGTCATCCACTCTCGCCAATCCTCGTAACTGGTGTGGCCCGCAGTGGAGCAGGCGGGAATCGAACCCGCGTATCCCGGGAGCCCTTCGGCTTTACCAGGGATCGACACCATGATAACTGCCCCAAGGTGTTTCGATGTCCAGCCAATCGAACAAAAAAGCAAACGGATAAATAATCGGCCAGCCCAAAGCAGTCAACACCATCGCTAACTTGTTGTTCCTGTCATCCCAGCAACTGGACACCATGTAGCCCAGAAGCGCAGAAGCAACCACCACGTACAACCAGGCTGTACCGAAATAATAAAATCTCTTAATCCACTTCATTAATTTTTATGTCTCTTTTCTCAAACCTGATAGTACCTATCTGATCTCCGATTTTATTACTGTGAACAATAAGATTTTCACCATATAATATCTCATCGTAAAACCATTTTATTGTTTCAGGATCATCGCCATGCATTATTTCACGCTCATACTCAAATACACCACTTAAAGTTATCTTCATCAATCAAATTCCTTGAACTCTTGTTCTTCGGGGACATCAGTTTTGTATTTATCCAACATCCCACTGACGTTAATCGGATTCCACCCACGCCCCACCCAATCCTTACAAACTGCGCGCCATCTTCCAACATCGTCGGGATCTCGCCCCACAATATCATCAATGTCTTGATACCAGGATTTCGCCGGATAACGGTGAACGGCACTCCGAAAAGCTTTTATAGCGGGAGGAAGTTTATTGTTCTTCTTCTCTTTCTTTGTCTCTGTCTCTGTCTCTATGCTACGCAGACATGCAGTGCTGCGTAGCAATCTGCTACGAAGATGCGGAGCGTACTTATTTACCCAGTCTGCGGCCCCCATAGCCCTTTTACGGCGATTACAGCTTCTACAAAGCAGTTGTAGGTTTTCTTCTATAGATTCTCCACCATGGCTAACCGGTATAATATGATCGTATTCTATATCTTGCTTTGAACCACAGGCCTGACAAACGCCACAATCTCTTTTGAAAACCTTGTCTTTTAATTCTTTTGGAATATATCGATTTCCCCAATCTATGTCGTCCGGGGGCGACCAAGGGACTATAAAGCCTTTTTCCATCAATAGGTCTATTCTTACATCATTTTCGACATGCAGTTGATTTTGGATATATCCCGGATCGTTTGGGATTTTATTATCAAGTTTGCTAGCCAGTAGAAATAATAAGCAAAGCTGCAATTTTAGATAATCAGGTAAACTGCAAAACCCATAATCAGATAGCAATGATACGTGAAATTTTATCCATGGAGGATTACGATCCTTATAATGTTGATATACGTGCCAATTCTTTATGGAGATAAATTCCATTACTATTACCTACTGTATATGTTTGTACCGTACAAAATGATTAAGGTAATAATACTTATCATAACCAGTGTACGGTTGTACCCTAATTCCCTGGAATATTAATATCAATATCCTTTAATATCATGTCATTTTGTGTGGTATATTTTATAAGGCGTTCCTCAATAACCTTATCAATATGACATACAACGAAAGTTTGATAACTGTCCAGCCAGTCGTTTAATCGGTCGCGATAAAAAATAATGACCTCCTCGTCGTTGGGATTACGGAACTCGGCAGATGCACTGGATAAGTAATTGATTGCATCCTCAACCTTGGTGACAGTATTCAATAAAAATGTCTCGCACTCATCAATCATTTGGCACCTCACATTATGACTTGTGTCCATTATATACGATAACACCGTATTTTGTCAAGATATTAACGTACAATTAATACCGGACTATCCATCCGGTATATGAGTGCAGTTTGATATGTACATATTCTACGATATTACTTGACATTCTAAATTATTTCATGTAAAATGATTTCATTAGGTTGGATGGTAAGAATTAAATAAGGAGAGGGGAACATGGGACGGAGAAAAAAACCCCCGGAGGTAAAGGAGGTCGAGCAAAAGATCGCGAAATTCATGGGTCGCAAGCTACGCCTCTACCGAAATAAAAAACTTTGGTCATTATACGACGTCGAGAAAATGACGGGCATCAGAGCATCGAGCCTTTCTGATTATGAACGCGGCATTTATCCTTGTCCGATGGACAGACTCAAGAAACTAGCGGACCTATATAACGCTCCGCTTCAAGAATTCAATTACATTGAGCCAATCCCGCTAAGTGTTGATGTCAGGCGGATTGCAGAACAAATCATGGAATGGCCCCCTGAAAAGAGGGCTCATATAACTCGGGCGGTTTTGCTCTACCTGGATAACATCAAAGAAATAGCGCCACCCCTGGAAGGCGAGAAAGATGAAAGAGGAGCAGTACAAGATTGAGTGTGAGCTTTGTGAGAAACTGCGAAGGTTACCAATGGAAAAAAGATACTGTGCAGTTTGTAGAATAAAGATGTATCTTGCAGAACTACGTCACGAAGCATTGGAAAGCCTATTAGCCCAACACCGAGAACGCAATCGCTCCAATACCCGAAATCAGGGTTCCGATACCTAGCCACACCAGTTTATGTACTGCTTTTCTAAAACTCTCGTTTACTGATACCTTATAAATAAGCCCGCTTTCAGGATTACTATTCCCGTATATACACTCATGGATGTCTTTCACATCCTTAGCGGTACTCTCTTGTATCACTTCCATTCTGGTTAAGCGTTCTATGATTTCGTTTGCGTACTTTGGTGTTGCTCCCATGGTTACCTTCGCTTCCTTCGCTTCTTCCTATGGCGCTTCACTCTTTTCTTTTTCTTTCTCTTGTCTCTTTCATAAGTATCTTCATCGAAATATAACTTTGATTTTATAGGAACTACCGGGTGAAAATTATTCTGGGACATCGCTAGAACCAGATCACCTGGTTTCCCTTTGGTCCAAAACCGGCTAACTTCAATCCATTACCGCCGTTGTAAAGCTGCGTTCTCTCATCCGATGACAGGATACGGTTCCAGATGCCGACCTCATCAAGTGCGCCACACATTCTACCAGCTACGCCCGTTCCACCAGCTCTTATTACATTTGCATTTGTTGCATAAGAACCGGTGTTCGTGGATGTTGCGCTTCCATCATCCACAACATGGTAACCGGTACTTTCGGAATGGTCATACCAAAGCACTACATGGTGCCAGCCACCTGTTTCAACTGTTATTGAACTCCCGGAATCATCGGCGCCCCACCAAACATTTCCTGTATTTGCATTAGTAGTAAGAGCAAATCTGAAATTATCTGTCTTATCAATAACGATATATGGCGGGCTGGAATCACCTGCTACTGCATCCCAATACATCCAAAGACTGACAGTAAAATCTCCACCATCAAAGGTTACGGCGTCAGATGTGTATAGCCCGTCTGACGAATCCGTGCTGGCTATGGCATTGCCAAGCTTCCCTTCCCGATAGCCAGTTGTCCCGTAGTCATCCAGGTCTGCGGTACCGATACTATCCACGCGGGTACCGCTGGCCTCATCCATTTTCCAGTAATGCTGTAATCCGGTTTTCAGTGACATTACGAGCTCCTGGAAGTCTCCACACCAATCGAAACCCGTTCAATTACCAAACAAGCCTCCACATAAAACCTCAGCATGTCCTGGGCATTCAGGGTTGTTGTCCAGCTTGACAGGGTTGAATCGGCGTCATAGTCATCGCATGAAATCGCTGGGGGCGTGGATGCGGTTATGCTATCTGTGTCGCTAGGTTGGTTGGTTCCGAAATCCGAGGATACTCTTTTCCAGATATCAACCGTGATATCTCCAACGGTATCCGCGTAGGTATAAACTGCATCAATAGAGCATTTATAAGGAATATGAACATCCACAAAGGAAGCGGTATCTATGGGGGCACCACCGCCGTCTATGACAACGGTAAAACCACTCTTCGCCAATTCGGTGATGTTATCTCGTACCTCTGTGTTGAAATTAGCCGCTGTGGGCGTTTCAGATGCTACCCAAGTCCTTGGGCCGTTATATGCCATAACTTACTCCTAATATGCTATTACTCTGTCAGAATCGTCTATTGCATCGGTTTCAACCCGATAATAAGAATTTGTGTCGGACAATACCGTGAACCAGGTTACGTCTATGATTCTTGATGTGTCCTTCCACAACACACCATTGATGTGATAATCTTCTTTTGAAATCCCAGCTACCAACTCCGAAAGCGTTATCCTGTCTCCTGGTTCTCCCTGGCAGGCGGCTTTCATCAGGGCGTCGTTGCGGTTTGCTGTAAACTTCACTCTCTTTACTCTGGAACGTCTGGCTTTGTGGTCTGCTAATACAGCATCTGCAAAGTCCTGGCCTTCGAGGGGGTTGTCCTGGTAAATCAGTTTCAGGTTCAGATTTCTGTCGCCGTAGCTAGCTATGCTGTCGCTGTCGATTGCCTCTGCGATGGCGGGCTGGTAGACGTATACGGGAGATCCCTTGGCTTCAAGCCTATTTAGAATGTCACCTGTTGGTCCTGTATTTTCTATAACGAATTTAACTGAGTTACCTCCAAAAGTCGCACTTGAAAATACAAGGTTGTCATTTTTGCACCCATTAGCACCGAATTCAAATGAGAGGTTGGAATCTTGTATCAGATAAAAATCATCAAAATATATGATATTACTGTCAAAGTCAGATGATGCGCTTGCCGAATAAGGAATTATGCTTATTGCAGCACAATCAGAGGCGGTTAATAATGCGCTGCCTGCTCTTCTGTTCCAACTACCAGATGAGGGCGTAAATGTTTCTATAGTATCATTTTGAATCCAGTCGCCGTTAGAATCCCATTCCACTATCAAAGTGCTGATATTCGTCGGCCATGCGTCTGGTAGATAATAATAGTATTGCCATCTAACTAAATCATCTTTTCTATAATCACCAACAAAATTTGGATTTCCGGGGCGGATATAGGGTTGTATTGTTCCTGTATGTGTAGTAAATTTCACTGAATAATTACCGTTGTGTGCCTGATCGGATGATTGAACAATAGCACCCTGTAATGGAACCCAATAGGCTATCCCATCCTCAAAATCGTAATTCATTAAATCGTTTTGACCTTCGGGTTCTTGAAAACCTGCCCCTGCTATTCTGGTATCGCGGTTATTCGGATCTGTGTATTTGCCAAATATTGTTTTCTGATCGCTTGCTCCGATAAAACCATCTCCTTGAAGCTCCCAAAGGATAACGGTTTGGTCTGTATCCACTGCTCTTGGGTAGGTTGTCGCCCTGACGGTATTGAACACGTCGTTTTCCGTTGCCAGGATTACGATATCTTCATAGTCATCTGAATCCCCATCGTTATCCATAGTGAGAAGAACATCCGTATCCTGGTTCCAGGCATGGCGTTTCCACCATCTGAGAACCCCGCCGGTATCCGAGTCTCCTATCTGAGCGCATCTACCGAACTCCGACATGGTGATGTTTTTCAATACCTGCTGGGCTGTTGTGTGCCTATCTCTAATCTCATCAAAACAATATTCAAAGTTTGAAATGCCTGAATCGTATTGTGTGGCTGTTGGCTGTTGCGTTACACCTGTCAATAGCGTGGTAACGAGCTGGTCACCTGATTTGCTTTCCTGTACTCCTAAGCCTTCGGGCTTTATTCGGGTTGCATCATTTATCCAGTCAACGGCGGACACCTTCACGGTACGCGGTCCGCTTTCTCCGTGTTCTGGTACGATTTCGTTTACACGCCCACACCATTTGTAATAGGTGTCACTGTCATACAGGATGGAGTAGCGAATGTTTACGCCTTCCTGCCAGCCTGTCTGCACATCCGAGGAACCTGGCGAGTAGTACCCTATCAGCCCTCCGCTGTTACCGGTGGAGTTATCCAGCGTGAACTTGAGATGCCCGCCCTGTGCTGTTCTCTGGTCTGGTCTATCGCTTCGGTTGCCATAGAACAACTCAAGGGGCGGGTCAGCCATTACGTCAGGGTAGATGTCTGTCCAGGACGTATCAGCGGAAATCTGGACTTCTAGTTTGATTGCATCCGTGGCGGGGTATACTGGCTCGCTCATTAGAAACCGCTCGTGTCCCTGCTTTCTCTCATTATCTGTTCCATGTCATCGCGGTTAGGTAGATTACCCAGGGTATTTAATATGCTGTTCAAAATAATATTTGTTTCCCTCACCTGCTTTGTTTGCGTCATCATACCGGCACCCATAACCCGCGTTTGCGCTGACAGGTTGGGGGCAATCTGCGTCATGGCTTTTTCCGTGGCAACTTCCGTGGCTTCCTGCGTAATGTCATCTATGACTTCCACAATAGGAGCCGTGGTAATGGTCGGGGCTGTGGTAATGGTCGGACTTGGCTGTTGTATGCCCACTGGGGGCGGGGCTATGGAACCTCCTGGTATGTAGGGCGACCAGCGTTCGTCATCCCCCAGGTCACCGCCGGCGTAGAAGCCTTTTCTGGGCTTCAAGCCTAGCTGCATCAGTTTCTTGGATATGCCATGTGGAATTACCACGTTGCCGATTACGAGTTCATAACCCTGTTCACCTACCAGGTTGAAACCGGAGAGGGGGCCGCCTTTGGCCCTGACATCCATTCTTTCTGTCTGACGTTCCATGAATGACTTGATGCGTTCACTGGTAATCTGGGCTTCGTAGCCACCGATACCACCAGTTTCTAGGGCGGCTAATCGTGCCTTTGCAGTGTCGACGGAGATTATCCCTCCTAATACAGCGCTTGTGATTCGATTTATGGCTTCAATAATTTTTGGGCCATCTGTTAGTAACCAGTCCAAGAATCTTTTTAGCTCATCTATTGCGTCATCCACGTTGATGTTCATTGAGCTTAGGGAAATTCCCATATCTTGAAACGATCTTACAACGGGTTGCATGGTAGGTCTTACGTGTCTCAATGGGCGGAGGTATTCTTCTGTAGTAGGACCCAGTTTACTTGTACTCAGATCCACCTTATCCATTTCCGCCGCATACTCATTCATAATTTGTGTCGACAGATCAACTACACGATTGATTTCGTCTTGCGCCTTTAGCCAATCCCTGAGCTCATCAACATTCTTCGCAATTACTTGTCCTTCATAAACAAAGTCATCTAAGAATAGCTTTTTCCTGATACTGTATTCTTCCTCGGCTCTCGAAATCATGGTTTGAGTATCGAGATATTCGTTTAGAGTATCAATAACACCAGGTAATTCGCGCGCTAGGCGCTTTTTGAATGTATCAACATAATCAGTGAGTTTTGCGATTACCTGCTCGTAACTTGTGGCAATATCAGCTACTAACTCCCCGTGTTCATCCAAAAGGGGTTCGGCGGATTTGAAGGCGCTATTCAAAAGTATTTGTTTCTTCTCGGCATCCGTTAACTGGTCAGTAGTTTTTCCTACGCTTTCGGCATACTCATCGAAAATCTTGCCGCCTCTTGTCATAATGCCCAGGTTGTCCAAGATAAGTGGCGACATGCGCCCGATACCGGTAACGATGTCAGTCATAGCATCGACGGGGCCGCGTCCCATGGCTTGGCCCAAGGCGATGGATGCAGTTGCTAGTCGGTCAAATTGTTCGGGGGTTTGTGCAACTCCAAGTTGCATAGCCTTCGCCGCAAGCCCCATAGCATCGGCTTGGGTTATCGTATTGTTGGATGCCTCTTTGATGGACGTTACGATAGAGCTCATAGATTGCCCATAGGACTTAGCAAGCCTATTGCCAGCCTGCTCAAGCCTAAGCAGTTGAGCACCTTCATAACCAAAGTCAAAGGTTTTCTTGGCAGCCAAAACAGCGGCCCCTATAGCAGCGGCAGCCGCTACAACTTTCCGTGATGTCGTCGTAAATTCATCCCTGACACTCTTGGACTTTTTACCCATGCTGTCAAGGTTTTTGCCAACTTCCTTGAAGGTTTTCTTAGTCTTGTCTTTACCGACAAGTATGATTTCTAGTTCCGAACGTTCAGCCATCCTTTGCCCTTCGTTCCGCTTCTAATTTGTTAGCGGTTTTCCATATCACGTAGTTTCTGTACCAACGTGCGGTACATTCTTCCTCCACCTCCCATGGAGGGATGTTCCATTCGTCAGCCATCTGTAAAACAAGAACCCAGTAAGGTGGTTTAGCAGAGGGGGATTTCCCGCTTAGCCATCTTCTGAGTTCTCCGGTAATTTTGGGTCAGTCTCCAGGTTTACTGACATCTGCTTGAACAGGTTAGCCAGTTCTTTAGCCGTCAGTTCCATAAGCAGGTCGTAAGCCTCTTCCCTGTCCTCTGGTTCGATAACAAGTGACAAAAGCCAGTCATAGGCTTTATCTATGTCCTTGACTTTAAATTCACTTGGATTTTGTAAGACTTCGTTGAATAGGGCGCTATTGCGAATATACTTCAATACGCCCTTCTCGTTTTCTTCGGGGTATTTGATTTTAAGTTTCATGAAGGGAAAACCCTCCTTATGTTAGTGATGGAACATGATTAAACAGTGTTACGCCTAACCAATCTGACGTCCCCGACGTTTTTTGGCCGGTTAGTGTGAAGTCTGCGGTCATTACTCCATCAACATCCGTGTAAAGGTCAGGAGCATCCACAACCACACCACAAAAATCAATTTGTATGTAATCGCTATCACTCAGGAACTTCATTCGGACATTCTTTTCAACGCCTTTGTCCGTAGCGGAGATAATTGCGTCCAGGTAAGGCTCGGACACTGATGTTAGCTCCAGAACCAGGTTTAACGTTCCACTAAACGGATTATCTTTGTATCCTTTGGGTGCAAAGTCCCCCATGTGCCTGTCGATCTCACGACCGTTGTCAAGGCTTAGATTGAAGCTGAACATAATGTCAGACGTTTTGGTATTTCCGATTCCATCTGAGCCAGGATCAATGTAGAGCAGGTTAAGATGTCCACCTAGCACATAGTCGACATCTGTATCGGCTACATTTGCGAAGGTATCCGTAGAGACCTGTTTCCCAATGTAGTTAGCACGGTAGGTTAGGGGGGATCCTATCTCGCCTGTAAGTTCAAGCCCCTTCATTGTTGCGCCTGCTAAGTTGATTACGTTGATCACATCAGAACTAACGCCTACGTCACCATGTACGATGGTTTGTACTCTGGTATCCTTGACATCAGAGGCGTGGGTGGGGGAGTAGTAAACGCGGGTTGCGTCACCTGATGCGTCCGTGGTCATTCCAACATCAGAGTCGGTATGCCAGAAAAACGCATCAAAGACGTAGGGGCTTTGCTCGTAACTCATCCAGCCTTCTACAGTAGCCTCGCCACCAACCTGGCGCACAAGGCTTTCGCGGCTGGGGTTGTAGTCTCCACGCATATCCTTGATTTGTTCCACGGTGACCAGGGGGGTGATGCTGACATCGGTCACGCCCATCATTTTCTGGGTGGGAGCAACAGCCGTGCCCCAGGCATTGGTAGCCTCTTTGCCTACTTCAATTTTCTTATTAATCGTTAAATGTTTAGTTGCCATAAGTATCTCCTTAGATATACTCAATTACTGTTATTACAGCTTCCACACCGTAATAAGGATCGCTTTCATCTGTGGGAAATCTAAATACCCCACGATTCATGTACATTTCTTCTATATAACTTTGACTTGTCGGGGTTTTGTCTGCTTGTATGGCTTCCAGATAATCGACCTGGTAGTTGATCATTTGGGGCAGAGAGTTACGCATACTTCCACCATGTGCGGTGGGGCGGATTAGCAGCAAATCGCTAATCTTCCACGTAACCTCCATATTCTCGCCCATTTCAACAAACGTCGCACTTTCAAGCCCTGATTCCGGTGAGATGACAGATAAGACACGCACAGGACATGAGTTAGCTATTTCGCCATCGAACTTACCTACATCGTTCAAGTCCCATACTTTAGGTAGGATATCGCTGTCGTAGTAAACCTCACGTGAGGCTATGTTCGAGTAGATGCTAGTTATCTTGGATGCCATTATGCGCTTCCTATGTCACGGCGCCTGTAAACTGCCAGTATCCTGGCCACATCAGCCGGTATCGTTGTCGGCATGATGGTTATTCCTTGGCCAGTAAGCAAAGGTCGGTCCAGGTCTACGTCTGAATTACGTTGCTTGTACAGCCATAGGGTCAATCGTTCGCAAGCCCATTTGATGTCGCTGGGTGCTGCGGACGAATAGCCCCAATGTCCATCAACTACGATGGCATTTTCGGCGTCGGTGTCATAGCTCCAGTCGTCGCTATCTCCGGCAGAATCCAGGATGGTGATGGCATAGTAGGGTTTGTCGGTGCGTGGACTGGTAACATAACCGTCGCTATCTATCGCCGTTCCTTCGACTTTGATGGAGTTTATGGTGTTCAGTTCTTTGTCCAGCCATAGAGTTTCATCTTCAACGTCAAGGTTAGCGTCATACGTGCGCGTGGCTTCGGTTGTACTTGAGCATTCGAAAGTTCTGTTTGTGTAGGTGTCGATCATGGTTTGTGCCATGGGAATGATTTTCCCAATTAGCACATCATCCGTGGTGTCAGAATCAGTGAACCCACCAAAGGCTTTTACGTCACTTGTTACGGTATAGGCCATGTATTACTCCTAAAGTGGAGGGGGGTAACGACCCCCCTCCTATTCAATTGTTGTTTTTACGTATCGGGATTACCGTAGGCATAAACCACAGCGTTCTCGTTCGTAGACGGTAGTTGCATAGTTCCTGGGACAGGAATAGCGCATAGCGCCATGTCGATTGCGTCCGTCAGGACAACCGAGGCGAATAGAGCACTACCCGACTCCGTAAGTCCTTTCCGGCCTATATCCAACTCCATCAAGTAGATTTCGTTTACGCCTGCGGATGTAACCGCCACGAAAACGGCATCTGTGGAGTGCCAGGTTCCTGATGTGGTGTTAGCATTACTGCCCTCAGTGTCACAGGAATAGTTGATTGAGACGGCGACGGAAGAACAGGTGTCAGCGTCTCCTATCTGCAACAGGAACAGGACAGAACTTAGTCCATCGATAACAACGCTGGCGTCGTTATCGGAGCAATCGATTGTGCCGCTTGTATACGCATCAGGTTCGATAAGCATTACGGGCTCGCCAATATGTTCGTAAAGTGGTAGCATCTTAGGCATGTTTTCCTCCTTACGCCTGCACCCCGCCTACCCAAGATTCCTCGACAAGTACTTTCCCACCCTGTCTAAAGGATGAGAAGAAACCTACTTGCCCGGATGCCTGGTATAGGTACGGGTTGCGTTTAATTGCTAAGCCCTTGCGTTCGACTAACGCATAGAAGTACGGATTACCGAACATCAAAGTACATTTACTGGTGGCGATGGCATCAATGTCGTCTTGGACAAAGAACTTCTTGCCATACAGCCAGCCCATATGCGCACCGTCGCCCGTATTGAAGCGAAGATTATCAGCCGAGCCAAAGGCCCAGTTATTTGCGTCGTTGAGCGTTGCGATATGATGCCATGTCAGGTTATCAGCTAACCAGCAAGATCCAGGCAGGTAGCCGCTTTTGAGTTTAGACATCAACTCATGGGGTTCCTGTCGTTCAATACTATTAGCAGAGTCAAACGTCAGCGCATCCGTGTCGCCACCGACGAAGATACCTTCGTGCTGGTTTGTGCCAGTACCGATGGCAACGTAGTAAGCCTCAGTCTGCGCCCATGCTCGGGAAACAGCGTCAGCATACCAGCCCATCAGGTCCGTGGCGTCATCTTCCAAGAGTTCCTCAGAAATCTTGGTTAGCTTCGTCCATTTATGCACGGTTACCAGGTTCTCGGCAAAGCTGGGGTCATTGGTTGAGTAGGATGCTTCTTCCGCCGTTCGGGAGAACTTGGTTAGTGACGTATCTTCGGCAGGAATTTCGATGCTGTCACGTGAGGTATTAATCACACGAACAGGCATCTGCCGCACAAAGCTATAGTTATCTCGTTTCGCTACGATCTCAGCAACGAAATCAATAGGAACAAGGTAACCGCCTTCTGTGGCGTCGCCTTCCTGTAGTGCTTTGCGCTGATCTTCGGTCAGCACCTGGTCGTAGCGTGGCCCCCATGTGGCGTACTTAGCGGGTACCAATGACTTGGCCGCACCATAGTCGCCTGTCCGTAACCAGTGATCAAAGTCGTGTCTGAGCGATTCTACGCCCATTCCAGGCTTCGATTTCTCGATGACGGTTGCAGAGCCTTTGGCTTCCTTCCAGGCTTTCTTTTCTTCTTCGAGCTCAGCCCGAACCTTGGATTCGATTTCCTCGGTTAGTTTTTCGAGCTTCGCTTTTTCTTCCTCTTCCTTCCTGCGCGCAGTTTCCTGTCTCTCTTCATAGAGAGCAATAGCCTTAGCAACTTGAAGTTCGAGGTCAGTGTTCTCTTCCATTCTTTCCTCCATGTTGTCCATTACTACCGGAATTACTTGGTAAATTTTTCCAGGTAGTAAAGGAATTTGAATTCATCAAAGGTTCTTTTTGTTTCGCTTTCCTCTTCTTGCACTACATTCACCTTTAGCTCCTCGCTCTCTATGAATGTCTCTGGCATTTCAAGTTCAGCTTCCACGTAAATTGATTTCAGGGCGACGGTAGCCATGTCATTGGCCGGTAGTCGACCCTGCCCTTGATCGATTAATGTAAGTTCTCCAATAGGCCAGGTGAGTATTTCCCTGTCAGGAGAACGTCGTACCAAATAGTTAATACTTCCTGTACTTGCGCGGGCGAGGCCACCAATGGCAGCTTTCCATACTCGCTCGGCAAGTTTCTTTGTCTTGTCTAAAATCACTTCAAACCACAAGCCCTTTTCGTCCTTCTTGGTAACCTTTGCCCTCCCGATAATCTGGGGGCGATCATCCGGCCCACCATCGGGGCGATCGCCGTGGTAGTAAAGGACTGGGCGTTCGTCGCCTTCTTTCACCATGAAATCGGTCTTGGGGCTGAAATAGTCACCCTGTCGGTCTTTGTTTTCGGGGGAACCGAATGGCGCCCCCAGGACATCAAGGATCCATTCGTCGTCGGATTTCCTGGCTTCGAGGTCGTACCATTCACCGCGTATAATTTTCGTTTTATCTTTTGGCATTATCTAAGCCTCCGGTTTACTGCTCGTTTCAGTTCTTTTTCGATTTCCCTCTTGTAGCTTTTCACTACTTTCGTTAGCTTCTTCCATCCTCTTGCACCGTGGAATTTAGCTTGAACATCTCCATGAACGTACTTGGCGTAGGAAGCAAGGTTCCCAATTTTGGCTTGAAATTTAGCCAGACTGGTTTTGGCATACCATTGACCAAGCAAGTCCTCTGAATCATCATAAGCTTTGGTGCCCTGCATTCGTCCAGTACCGCGCCTGTACCAAGTACCTGTACTGGGTACATTGGCGCTTGTTTCCGCAGGATACTTTCCTGCTTCGTGCATTATTTCGTCTGTGATGAGGGGGAAAACCTCGTTGAATACCTTTTCTGCTTGGACTTTGGAGAGTTTCTTGCGGAGTTCGTCAATACCTTTTATTTCTATCTCAGTTTGCATTACGAACTAGGGATATCTTCAAACCACCCATGGATACCAGCGCATACCGTGGCGTCGGTATCGTTGCCGGTATACTGAATCGTGAACGATTCCGCAGTAGCGGCGCTGTATTTCAATGCGATGGGCGGGTTAAATTGAACAGTGTGAACAATCTCGCTGGGTAAGTCTGAACCATAGGTACAGAACTTGTAAGCTGGTGAAAGCGCAGCTGCGGTACCTGTAGCCGCTGCGGATGAACATTTCACCAGTTGGAAAGTGGCGTAATCGGCCACTGTTTCCACACCGACAGCAATTTCCGTAATAAATGCAATCTGGTTCGTGGCAGTCATGCCCACGAATACGTCGCTGTCCGCACAGGTAACCGCTACCGAAGTACACGCCAGCGCAGTTTCCCAGGTGAAGAAGTCGTCACCGCGCCTGAGTGCCGCCCAAACGGGGTCCATGCTGAACAGTCCGCTGAAGCCTTCGTCGTAGATGCGGAGGGATTTTTGGTTCGATGAACTGCCTCCGAGGGATATCGTAGAATCTGAGTCTGTAAGACTGAGTGCCGAATCTGAATCTAATGCCATTTGTTACTCCTAAGTTTGTATTTCTCCTACTACTAAATTGACGCCGATTCTGCCGTCCTGTGTGAGTTGGGGAACGCCTACGAGTTGAAGGCCGTGCTTGTTGCAGAGTGCAACGTACTCATCTCTAAAGGTGTTCTGCCTGCGTGTTGCCTCGGCGGTCAGGATTTCTTTTGCTTGTTCTTCTGTTATTGCATTTGATTTACTCATGGTAGAGATTACTCCTCATAAATAGATAAATTATTGTCTTGTGCAAGTGTCTGTAATTTTGAACGGATTAAATCTTTTACTGCGTTTACTTCGGCAGGTGTGAAGTCTAAATCTGATAACGGTAAAGTTAATCTAGCCTCCGTTTCTCCTGGTGCGGTATCATTTAGAACTTGAACGAATACATTACCCCCAATCGAATCATTTAAGTAATGGTAAGTGAATTTGAATTCTGCGTAAGGTCTTACTGCGTTCTTAGGTAATAATTCGTTTACTTGTGACATTTATTCTCCTTATGCGCTAGGCGCAGCATAGAATGGGACATAGTAAACCCCATCGGTAATCGGATTTGTCGCTTGGTCATCCTGAATGTAAACTTGGAACCAGCCCACCAACGCCCCCGGCGTGGACATATCGGCTACGTCAACTAGTGACCTGTCTGCTTCGCCGTCCTCTGAACTGCCGACAAGTTTTATGAATTCTATGTCAATGTCTGCTTGATCCAATAATAATACCGGTTGGGCGCCAGTGGAAGATGATTGATCTGCGTGTATCACTGCGGATGGTGCATGAGAACCACCGAACGCGGCGTCTACTGTAACGTTCAGGTTTGCTGTAGGTGATAGCGTTAAGTCCCCAGCGGTCGTACTGATGATGGATGCTTGGCGAAAAGCTAGACTGTCGCCAAAGGAAATTGTCCCCGCGCCTGTATAAATTGCAAAACTTTGATATGTTCCGACACTTTGATCTAATATTCGTAATCCATATAAGGAGGTTATACTACCTGACGTAATTGTTGGACTCTCAATATAAATTCCATATCCTTCGGCAACAACTAAAGAGGCATTATTTGTTCTTACTTTAGATTGAACCCCCATCAAACTACCAACCGCGCCAGCTCTTTGTGATGTAGCAGTTGATGCAATTCCTCTTGCGCTACCCGCTCCTTGATTCCGTACCTCAAAGACCAAACCATAGCACGTTGAAGCGGTATTTAAAACACTTGAATTATTGGCAGAGAACAAATAAGTCCCAAACGCATCATTGGAACCTGCTATTCTAATGGCGCCATTTGAATTCGCCTCAAAATTCTGTGCTATTGAAATGCCCTTTGTAAAAGATATAAGATCCTCAGATTCATCCCACCATATTCTTGGTGCTCCTGTTACCCCCACGGTTATAATATCAACATCGCCATCCGAGCCAGGGTTATAATCAATCCCATTAGTACCCGACACAATGACATTTCCCGCTGAATTGAATGTTAAATTCCCCGCAGTGGTTGAAATTGTTGCTGCCGCCGAAAATACTATATTCCCTGATGTTCCGGCTTTTCCAATCCCTAAACCGGCAAATTGCGGAATCGCCCCCGTGTGGATGTTCTGCGGTAAACTAAGCGTTACTGTAGTCCCAGCCCCGCCATCGGTCACCGTTATCTGGTTAGCAGTCCCCGTCAACACGCGTTCGTTAGCCAGCACGCTGGTAGTCGCCAAGGTAACGTAAGAAGGCTTTTCGATGTCCGGCCAGTGGCCCCCACCTCCGCCACCGCGCACGGGTTCCGATTGCAGGTATTCCGGCAAGTCGGCCATGGTCAGCGGGCGGATTTGCTTGCCGATTAAGACGTCCTTTGGCCCCATGTCGTCGGTGTGGTCCAAAAGGGAGTGGTCTTTGAAGGGATGATCGTGAACCGCGGAAGCGTAGCTGGCGGCTTTCTTTTCTACGATTTCGTAGGCTTTGGCTTCTGCTTCACGCTTTATTTTTGGTAATTGATTGCCGATGATTTTGATTTCGGTGCTGATTTTCCGAGTTTCCTGGCTTTGCTTTTTTTGTATGGAAGTGAGTTCGTCTTTTGATGCGAGTTGCGATTGAGTTTCTTTTACCTCATTTACTTGTTCTGTAAGGACATCGCTTCTCTCATTAAAGTGCTTGGTTGCTTTGGCAAATTGTTTTGTTATTAGCTCTACCGCTGATTTAAATTCCTCTCTTAGACTTTGGGGAAGTTCATTCACCATAGAACCCAAGGAGCCCAAACCTATCAAAAAATCAGCCAAAGCGTTTTCCTTATATGTTTTCTTTTCTTCTTTTCTTCTTCTGAACACTCTACACCTACAATTCGGATGGGCAGGGGGGTAACCCTGCCATGCCGTACCACGAGGCTTCCCGTGTCTATCGCCGCAAACGTTGCACACCAGCCCGTCGTGGCGTGTTTCCCAGATTTCGTCAAACTCGATACCCATTTCAGCGAACTGCTTCGCCATCGCCTCGGCACCTGCCGAATGTGCCCGGGTTATCTCTGTAACTGCTATGGTTTCCGCACGCTTGGGGCTGTAGACGCCACTTTCCATGATGGCCTTCATCACGTCTTTTACTGTGTAGCCTTCGACTGAGTAAAAGTTTTCAATGGCTTTTTGTACGGCCATTTGTGTTGTGGTGGTGATTTTAGTTACATATTCAAGTGAGTATGCCTTCACCCATTCAATCGCAGCCGAGAGGATGTTGTCGATGTAACCGGCCTCGGTTTTTTCATCATAAAGCAGGTTTCTGTAGGTATAATCAGCGCCCATGCCGTAGGCTTTTTCTGCAAATGGTTCAATGACAACCCGCATTTTCTGGATTTGCTTTTCCCAGAAGTCCTCGCTTAGTCCGTGAAACGGGCTACTCAGCTTTTCATTTATCTCTTTACGCTGTTGTGCCAGAAACTTACTTAGTTCTTTAGTAAACTTCTTCTCTAGGGAAAATCTATCCACAATTCAGCCTCATCAAAAATCATATCTACGTCGTCCTCGCCCTCGGCGTTTTCCAATTGCCCACCAATTGATGCGATAGTAAGGCTTGGAATAAACTCGCTTTTGAACTCACAAGCTGCGGGCCTTCCAGCCTTTACTCTTTTTATACTTTTCTTCCGCCACAATCTAAGCTCGTTAGTATAATCATCATTATTATCAATCGTCTTTGTGGGCATTTCCTTCGGCGGGAACGAAGGTACTGCTTGCTTTCCGATACCCGCATCGTCTACCTTGAAGCCCACAGCTACGGCACCTACTTCGGGTTTTATCACCCCAGCTTCCACCAGCCGTGCCACGCTTTCAGCGGAGCGGTCCTTATCCTCCTGCATGACATCCAGTTTTTCGGGAAGGAAACGGAATTCCAGTCCACCTTTAAATTCGTTCATCAATTCCGCATTAATCACGCCCTGGATGTATTCGGAGCGGGGGATAATGGTTTCTGTATACAATGAGCGCCGGTGCGTTTTCAGGGTCCCGTAGTTCACGGCCTCAGCCCCACTAATCAGGGCAATCGGCACTCCAAAGGCACAGGTGATGTCCCGCCGGATTTCCTGCCGGATTTCCGAGAGTGCCAGTTGGCTGGGGGCGTAGCCCATTTCTTTGGGCTCGAAGCCGTGGGAGATGAAGCCGGTTTTATGTTGCTTTTCGCTACCCCCAAATTCCCGTTTCCACTGGAGCATTAGTTTCTTTAGTTCGGTATTAGGGATAACTTCTTTAGAGGTCATTACGACATCCGGCATAGCCTTATTCTCAAAGAAGGCTGTAAGACACTTGTTAGCCTCGATTTCGATTTTCACCGCCGTTTTGCAGGTTTCCAGGGGGCTGATGGTACCGAAGTCGTTTACAGGGTCGTAGTTCCTAAATAAAATGATGTTTTCCCGGGCGAATTTTCTCGGGGTGCCGGATTCGATGCTTTGTTCAAAATGGGAAATCCCGTCCTTGCTGGCCTTGATTTCCATGGACGCGGGGTTCAGACGCTTGATGAATCGTATTGTTCCGCTTGTATTCGTTGCGGGATCCCCGCCGCCGCGTACCTTCCACCAGTAAGCCAGGCCATAGATGCATAAATCCTTTTCGGTGCTGGCGATCAGGTCCTTCCAGTTTGCCTCTGGGTTGACTTCCCGCAGTAATCTGGCGATATCGGTGTTTTTCTGCTCCGTTTCGCCCTTCATGATTACCCATGGCATGGTTGCGAGGGCCATAGCGCGCACATCCACGCATTTGTAAACCCAGGGGGATTTTTTATAAAGTTTTTCTAAATTTACGCCATACTCTTCCTGTAAAACTAAGAATCTCTGATAAGTAATCGCCTTCTTAGGATCGTCCGCAAATTCGACTAATACTTTCTCGTAGTCTCTTGGTTCTAAGTAAATCTCGTCACCAGCCTCCGCTAGGATCCTGGCTTCGGTTTCTGTAATCGTTTTGAAGATTGCTTTTTTAGGACCCGTTTTTAGAAATTTCTGCGCCGCATTTCCCGTATACTCCCAATGGTCAAAATAGGGGGAAGTTTCCTTTTCCGCGTCTGTTCTATTGTCCATTCATTACTCCTTACACAAAACCCAAAGACACGGAGCCCCACACAGCACCGTAAACCATCAGGGCACGTGTGATAACCGTATCGTCATGCTTTCCTTTTGGGGCATTGAAGGTCAGATTTCCCATTCGAGTCTCTTTCATCTCGTAAGACATTAGCTCACCGGTTGCTATAGGGTTATCCAGCCATTTCCATTGTTCTTTTTCCAATGCAAGCGATAATTGACGAATAATCTTGCTTTTTGACTGGTGGGTACTCCAGAAAGCCGATATTGGTACCCCGTCCTCGTTTAGCTGCTCCAAGTTGGGTTCTCCCATCGCATTGGCTTCGCCTAACACGATTTCAGGCTTCCAGTCGTCGTAGATTTTCTTTATTCTGTCTCTCTGGATGGTGTAATCGACGGTATTGAAGCGATCCATGAATAACTCACACTGACAATCTACACATCCTAAATCAGCAATCGTGAAGTCGTTTCTCTTACCCCAGTCAATCGTTAAAATCAGTTTATGGTTTTTATGCTCTTCTAAATCCTCCGCCGTGGGGTTCCACAAGTTCGCCGGAATATTACGGAATACAGCCCCTTCACCTTCCAAAAACTCCGCCAAAATCTCCTGACGATAGGCTTCGTCATCCATATCGGCTATCAACTCTTTCAGAGCTGCTTTCGACAAAAACGGGTTAGATTCGCTCGTAAAATGGAAGGATGCCCACCTGTCCCCATCTTCATGACATTTCATGTACAAATCGTGAAAATGGTTCATTCTCAGGGGCGTTGACGGAAACCAGGCGTCCCCGTCGTTATCCAGCAGCATCGGCTGGCCTACGGATTCCCAGGTGTCCGGGTTCATGAAAGCGTACTCGTCCAGTATCAGGAAGTCTGCATAGTCGCCACGCAAGCTGTCAGCGTCCCAGGCAGTCTTGGCTTTGATGCGGCCACCGTTGGGGAACTCGATGGTTTTCTTCTTTTCCAGCTTGCGAACCAGGCCGCCTTTTATCAGGGGATCCAGCCATTCTTTCACGTACGACCAGTACATCTCCGTCTGATCGTCCGTAGGAGCGGCGTAGAGCGCCCTGGAGCCATGTAACGCCCTTTCAACGGATGTTTTAGCCGATAGTAACGTTTTTCCGGCTCTACGGCCGTTACAGATGACTTTGCGCTTTGCGGGGTGTCTGACTACCTGATATTGAGAATGTGTGTATTCTGGGAGGGAAATATTAATAGTGTTCATTAGTACTTGACAAACTGTAAAACGATAATATAATGATTTAAAGGGAGGAAACTATGTTATTCACAATAAATGAAATCGGGTTATTATTGCTGATACTGTGCGGGGTGGTATTACTCTGTGCGGTTCTTCTGGCAGCTAATTTTCTCAGGAAACGTCGAGATCGCTAGGTTTCACGTAACCCCGTTCATCAGCCCAGATCTCAAACTGCCTTTCCAGGATATCCGTTTCCCATTGGGAAGGCTCCACGTTAATCGTCACGTCACCTTTCCCCAGCATACTATGACGCCTGTCTAAAGCTCTATCCAATGCATTGATCGCCGTAGTAAGCGCCTTATCTGCTTCAATCCCCTTATGCGAATTCAACCTGTCAATGACTTCCTGCAACATCTCCAAAACAAACTGGTCCATGTCATCAGGCTTCTTAACCGGAGCCCGTTTGCGCTTCGCCTGCTGCGTAGCCCTGCCCAGCATCCTGTCTTTTGCCCGCTGGGCTTCTAACGCCGGATCATGCATGTAACAGTAACGACTATCAGGGTCGTACTTGTGACCAGCGTTGTTAGGACACGGTTTTCCGGATTTCGTAGTCGCTATGCATTTCATAAAGGGGGATAACCTTGTGTAAGGGGGTCCTGTGCTACCAGGGCTCCTATGCCTACCCATGGGGGCTAGGGGGGTCTGGTGCCTGATTTCGGGTGGAGGGAGTAACTCGCAACCCATAGCCGGCGCCACAAAGAATTCTTTTCCTGTACACCTGTTGTCCAGGTTTCCGGGGTGCTGGTTGCCTAGTTACCCCTAGTGGTTGAGATAATTGTTGTTATCATAACCATGGTTGTCCAGGTATTGTCACTGTATACGGTATACGGTATCGGGGGGCTTGGTAAGCAGTCCTCCCGCGGCCTTCGGCTACCAGGAGCGCCAGTTGCACTCGCTCTCTGCTGCCAGCAGGCCCCGGTGGTGGGTATCCTGCCAGCGCCTACGTGCCTTGGATAGCCTGCGTTTCCAGTATCTACCGCCACTAGGCCACCGGGTATACCATCTGGCATACGGTGATATACGCTTACCGTGTTCTTTCCATGTGATACGGTGATTAGTATTGTGCATATAAGTGACTATTATTGTGAGCGCAACTCTAGCGAAGATTGTCTGTTATAATTTATTATGATTGTTATAATTTATTACGGTACCTGTGGCCCATAAGGTAACGCACAGGTAATCTCTCTCACCCACCAGGGAAACATGCTTGCTGTGTCGTCAAACAGCATACCGATTATCTCGAAGATTACATCACCTTTTGATGTAACCTCTACGAACTTGGCCTGCCCTGTATCCATTGGTTGTCCGCAGATACCCGGTATTACGTGTACTTCCCAGGGATACTTTTCGTAGTTGTATATAATGTCCCAAAGGTAATGCTCTGCTTCTTCATCTTCGAACCAGTGGCGCAAACTTTTATCTGCTGCGGCTTCCTGGTCAGCATCTCTCCATAATAGGTTAGCTAATGGCTGGTATAAATCATCCAGTCCTATCATGCGCAGTCTTACCCATAAGGAACCGCGTGCCCAGGATTCTACTTCGTACCAGAACGCTTTACAGGCAACGTCATCACCATAATTACACATAGCAGCTAATACTTCCAATGTAGCGCTTTGTGTTTTGGGCTCGATAATATTCGGTCTATCGTTAGAAAATCCGCCTCGTTGCGTATGTACTAATTCGTGAATGATGGTGGAATAAATTTGTCTGAGATCCGCATTAGGTTTCAATAACATGCGCTCATTCAGGTTTACCACGCTGTACCATGTAGCAGCACTTCCTAGAAGGTGAAATGAATTGTCACCCGTGAGAGGGAAAAACGCGATCTGGATAGGATAGACAGATTGATTAGGTGGTGCAATCCCTTCGTATTCGTAAAACGGCACCACGTATCTGACAAACTCTGCTAGCCATTCCGAATTTGTGCGGATCCCCCAAGAACAATAAGGGCAAATTAAATTACCTTTTACATAATCAATACGATAAGGTGCTCTACCAAATCCACCATCATATTCTTTGATAAGCTCGAAAGGAATAGGATCTCCGGCCCTATTGTGGGCCATGGATGCGATGTACAGATCTCGAAAAACAAGGCTAATGGGAGAACGATCTAGCTTTCCGATAAATGTCTCATGTTCTATGTAACGCGAAATATCTTTATTGTACGCCAACCCTAAAGAACCAACCGCAATCAGCGCCAAACCAATAACAATACTAAATACCTTTCTCCTCATTAGTTTTCTCCTGTTTCTGCCTGTCGCTTCTCCTCCCTTTCCCTTATCTCCTTACGAAGTTCGAACTCACTCTCTTCGGTAAAGTTGTCGTCATAGATGAATCGGAATTTCTGGCCTTCAAGAAAGTTATAGATCCGTGTAATGGGAATGGCGTAACTAAGATGTGTGATAGCGTCCGCAGAGAGCCCCATGTTGGCAACCGCAATCCTAGCGGGCACACCCAGTAATTCAAAGGTATCTTTCAAAAACATCGCTCCACCAGAGTTACCAAAAATCGAAGGTGCAGTATTCAGCCAATATTCCCTACGATCAATTTCCTGGCCGAATTGCGATAAAATGCCCTCTGTCTGCACAGGAGCCGCTCCCAGGCCCGCTCCCACGGTGATTACGCCCATTCCGATGCGTAAATCGCTCTCCCTTTCCCTCGGATAGAGCTTGGCTACAGAAGCCGCAGGCGTAGCAGATCTCAATTTCAATAATGCGAGATCCTCTTCGGGGTCATATGCTAGGATGTCCGACTGGATTGTCAGACCACCGATTGCCCGGCTTTCGTACTTGTAATCAAAAAGATGTACGTCCACGATCTCGAAAACGTCCATTTTGCGCTCTTTCTTTAGCAAGGTGGACCATTTCTTTTCAATCTTGATACAGCTACCCACGACGTGATGATTTGTGAGAATGTAAGTCCCACCGTCCTTGGAATAAATAACCGTACCGCTACCCCTTGCTGTCCTTGCCTGTACTCTCACACATGGCAAGGCTATTTCTCTGTGACGCTTTTCGAGATCCATGACAACCTCCTGTAACCAAGCCCAAATACTTATCCAATACCTGTGTTTGTTATCTTGCGTAGAATCAGGTTAATGGCCGCAATAGCCGCAGGTACAAATACCGCTAATTCCGTTGGAACGTCGCCGGTATAGCCGTACTGCGACAGGATGGGTCCAATAACCGCAACGAGAAAGGCCAACACATTGAACCAAACCGTTTTTGACTCATACCAATTCTTCATGCTTTCCTCCTTATAGGATGCTTCCCAAAATAGCGAATATACAAAGTCCTAAAAACATAACTACGTAGTACATAACGACAAGATCAGTCATCAAGTCTCTTTCTTCTATCGGGCTCCTCTCTTTGTCCTTCATTTTCTTTCTCTTTTACGATTTCCCGGGCGAACTCAAGAGCTTTTGTGGCGGTTTTGAAATAATGTCCCCAGACAATCTGGCCGTTTATCGTGGGCTGGTAAATCTTCTTTCCCCTCGCCCTGTCCTTGTATAAAACATATCCAGGTACATGTTTACTCATACCGTAGCAACCCTCCCGCCCTGCTTATGATGAACGGTATTGTTTCCCTTTTTATACGGTTCTTCCATATATAATATATAAAATGTACGGCGAAATACAAAGGGGGTTTAATTATTCTTGGGGTAATAATTTATATCGTTCTTGTGGTCTTTTTCGTAGCGGAGTTCTTTTTGGTAATTATTCACTAAATAACGAACCCACTTAGGCCAATCTTTAGATGTACCAAAGTCATTCTGACAAGCATTACACAAGAGGAATTTTGTAGCTTTCGGCATACCACAGACAGCACACCGCTTGACAAGCGGAAAGCCTGGATTCCTCTCATGTATTCTTCTAGCTTGCTCAATTCGATCCTCTAACATACCCCGTTTTTTAGCTGCTTTAATGCTCGCTGTATTCTGTACGATATGGCTTGCTGGGTAACTTGATAGTGCAGCGCAATCTCCCATTGCTTGCGCCCCAGTAACCACAGCGCCAATATCTGGCGATCCTCCTCGGCCAGCCTCTCCATTTCCGTGGCGATATCCAGCCACATTTCCGTTTCAGAAATATCTGTATCCACTATCTCACCAAACATCCTCAGGATTGTCAGGTAGATTGTTTGCTATGGCGTCTAAATACCAACCAGCTTTCATATAATCCCAGTCATCTGGCTGACTACTAAACACACGGATCCACCAATCCAATACATCAGGCCAAGAATCCCCGTACTTAGTTATATTCCCGCAGGGCTCGACAAATATGACAACGCCAAAACCATTCTCATCTTCTATTAACGAATCGACATAGTCGTAACAGGTATTACGCCCATAATCCCTACGATCTAAGTCACATATTCTGCTAATCGTTTCGTAATCTACTGTTGTTTTCATCAGCGTCCTTCTGTGCCTTCACGTAATCTCTACCGTACTGAATAGCCATCTGTACCGTAGGAAATCCAGAACCGTGAATGATTACCCCATCAATGATAGTCTGGTAGACATACTGCCCGCTTGGTGCCCTGAGTGACCGATAGCTGATTACGTAATCATCCCTATCAGTGTTTAGCTTAGTCATACCGACCATCTTCTAGCCCAATATGATATACGGCATTAAATAAACCGACTAAAATACTAGCATTTTGTACTGGGGTGATCGCTTCTTTTGTAGCGCATATCACCATAGTAGCCGCAATAGTAGCCAACTTGCCAAATAGCACCTGCTTTTCTGCACCCACTTCCCCCACCCATTCACTGGCCAAATAATCCCATGCTGGCAGCAAATGATCCGCAAACCAACCAGGATATTCTTCGGCATTAGCCGGTATTGGTGGAACACTAAAGATATCCATTTTTTCTCCTAATACCCAAACTCCTTCGGGTCCAACTCCGATAACCAGGTGTTATAAAATTTCGCATAGTTTAGCGTATTCGCATCTGGTTCTAATAACCACTTTAGTGGTTCATCGTATCCTATGGCATCCATGAACTCATCCCAGCGATCCATGATCTCCTCTACCTTGAAGGTGCAATCTGCTTTTTCCGCCAGAATATTATTCCAGCACCTATAAATATTATCGAAATCATAATACCCGGTATACTCCTTCAACACCTGCCTTACTCCCATTTCTAAACACGGCCACGATTTCACTACATTATGCGGATGCCTGATAAGGTGTACCATTGGCCCCTGGTTATGCCGGAACCATTTATCCCAGTCATAAGGACACCAGGAAACAAGGTTCAGCGTAGCCGGTGCCGGTTCCCTGTTGCTGATGGGGTTTTCGTATTCATGGGTGCAGGGTATTCCATTGGTACACAGTAAGCGTGCCGTAAACAGGGTCCCTGAACGCGGGAAGGCAATGATGGTAAAGAATTTATCCACTAACCCGCTCCAATACTCCCACCTTCCCTATCATGAAAAGCCCCGTCCAGTCAGGGTCATCGCAAGCCTCATAGAAAACCCGCCGACACCCAAATTTCGTATGCTGTACGTCATGAAAGATAATGTACTGAGCTACTCTATCCTTTAAATTCATCCAATCGGCCATAGCAGGCTCGTAACCATGCGCCCCATCAATGAACGCAGAACCAAACGTAATATTCTCTAATTCATCAGGTAACGGCGGGTGTTCCTGCTCGTAAATCATCACTGTATCATTCAATCCAAGTAATTCTATATTCCTGAGCGTGTTTTTCCTCAGTTTTTTATCCACCCCATAAACTATTTCACCTTTTTTTCGTAATGACTTGGCAATTCCGGCCACTATAGCGCTCCCGCCATCCAATACCCCGATCTCAATATGCGGACCAGGGGTATAATAACAAACACTATAAATAACATTGGCATCAATCTCAGGCATGGTATAAACCGATTCCGGTAACATTCTATCTAATACAAATTCTTTTATTGGTTTACCATCTTGCATTTGTGTTTCTATAATACGCAGCATTAAACTCGCTCCAGCGGCTCAGGCTCACTCAGGCGCACATAGCGGTTGGCATCCTTATCCTTGTCAAGTCTGGCTATAACCATTGCCGGGTTGCCTTCCACCATGGTATAAGATGGTACTACCCTTCCGTTGACCACGGCACCGGCACCGACTACGGCATGATGCATTATCCAGCAGTTGTACAAAACCGCATTAGCTCCAATAAAAGCACAGCGTTCAATCATTACCTCTTTAGGAACCCATTTTTTCTCGTAGCCGTGCTTGTCAAATTTATGACCACTGCTCCATATCGCCACTCCATAAGAAAAGTTCACGGTTTTATGTATTTTTAGATCGCCACGACAATCAAGCGTTATGCCCAGCTCTATCAATCGCGAAATACTCCTGCCGCCGTGTATCTCAGGATCATAACGCTCCACGCCCAGAATCAAGCACCGCCCGCAGGAATAATCCCACCTTCCCCTAGCGCACTCCTTGTAAATCTCGCCCTCTTTATTCGGAGGATTTGTAATATAATACGGATCACTCACGACTCAATACCACCATATCATCTGCTTGATCAATTAGATTCCAGGATTCGCAAGCAATTGTAACAACCTGCCTTACAGTACCGTGTCTGCCATAATCATGAAATAATATGTATTTGGTAACGTGCTCTTTCATAGCTTGCCAGTCTGCCAAACACGCATCATAAGTATGCAGGCCATCTATTAATCCAACGTCAAATTTCTTGTCTTTAATTGCTTCGGGCCATGGGGGATGTCTCTGGACATGTAAATGAACTCTGTCTCTGTCAATTCCAAAACGATCTATGTTAGTGATAACGTGATCAACGCTGGGGATCAGTCCAGTAACGTCATCTGGTCTACCTGGCTTATTCATCCCGTCAAAGGGATCTATCCCATGTAATTCGCCATCGCAAGCCAGCCCAGCAATTACCAAAGATGACCCGAAGAAAACACCGATTTCAATGTAGGAATTGCCAAATGAAGCATACTTGTACAATAAATCTACGTCATCCTGTGATGATATTCCCCCATTACGTCCTGCCAATTTAATTCCATTGATATGAAATGGGTATTTGATTACAGCCGACATTTATCCTCCAATTACAACCAGTTCTCCAAATCGTCTACTTCGAACATCCAGGCCGCACTATCAGGTGTCAGGTTTAGAATTTCCCTGTCCGTGTATTTGAAAACCTTTGAAACCTCCTCAAAAACCGGATCTACTTTCTTACGGAAATTCTCATATTCGTTATACGGCATGGATACGAACTCTGGTGCTTCTGCGTCTTTGTAGAAATGCCATTGACCTTCTACAAAGCGGTGATCCATTCCAATAATCAATAGCGGGTTAAACCCAAAATAATGAGCAAATTGGAACATCGCATAGGTTACACACCATCCAGTACCGTGGTTTACAAAGGGCTCGAATTGAAAAACTGTCTCTGCACGATTATTGTGGTTTATGTAGTCAATCGTGTACACATTAGGTATGAAATCGAAGAACTGAATAAACCGCCTATTTACGAAATTGTAACCCCCCTGCCCTGCAACCTCCATCATATATGGAATTCTTGCTAATCTTTCCTGTGGCATCATTAGATGCCCCCTGCCCTCGATGAAATAATAATCTACAATAATCCCATCTTTCGTATAGATGCTATTACTGCCCATTGTTGGATATTTGTTCAGGAATTCGTCAGGCACATCATCCAAAGATGGCCCGTTACAAATTAGTACACCTGGTTCGTTTTTATGACTGTCCAGATGTTCCCAGAAAGGAGGCTTTATGAACTCTGTTGCATACTTTTTTAATCGTTCCATTCCAACTCCTCAGGTTTGATACAATCCAACGGCGTGTTATTGACATCATTCACGTTTATCAGTTGCCTGCCAGCATACTCATAAGCCTCTTTCGCCAGCCCAAGCACGTACCTGGAACCCTGTTCCGTTACCCGCCGACCGTCCAAGGGTTCGCAACAGAACCGCGGATCGTTGGGATAAAAGTGCATCTTTTCAGGATCTCTGGCGTAATCGTTATCGCAGCCCACGACGTAAACAGTATCAAATCCTAAATAGAACATCAATTGGCAGGCAACATAGGTATTCGTGAACCCGATACCAATGCGATCCAGTGGATCAAAGCTAAACAACCTCGAATTTACTGCCTTGGCTTTTTTCTTTAGGCTGATGGTGTGGAAAAAGTAGCATTTATCATAATTCATGTAAGGACCCAGAAGCCTATTAATAAACATTACCTCCAAATGTGGGAGCATTGGTTTGATGTAAGATAGTTTTTCATCGCTGTTTAGCTGGTCCAGCCCCAAGATACAGTAAAACGTAGGGCAGAACTTCAACGGTGTATCTGGATACCGAGCAACCTCTTCGTCCGTCATCCCGTAAAGGTAAATGTTATTCATCCCCATAGATGGGTACGCTGTCAAGAAGTCGAGCGGGATGTCGTTCAAACTGGGACCGTTCGCTATAATGATGCCAGTTTCCCCGGCGTACCTGTCCCGTAAATCAGGTTTACCGACATTGAAGTCTATCAGGGCGTTTTTCAATAGTGCGTTAGTCTCGTAGTGCATTACCAATACCTCATCGACGCTATCTTCTGCGCCTCTTCCGCTGACACGTTCTTGACCCCGTCCCCATAAGCAGCTTCAACCGCCCGCACATCGCGTACCAGCCTACGTATTCCTTCCGGCTCCAGACTGGCAGCCTGGTCACTGCCCCACATGGTCCTATCCAATGTGATGTGCCTTTCAAGGTAGTCTGCCCCCAACACCACCGCGGCTACACTTGTCGCTATCCCCCTCTCGTGTCCTGAGTAACCGATAGGCATACCGTTCATCCAGAAAGCCAGGCTTCTAAGGAACCGCAGGTTCAAGAACTCATCATTGCAGGGATAAACCGCCACACAATGTGTCCAGATAACCGGGTAGAACTTCGGAAACCATGCTCTGATTTCCCTGAACTCCTCGGCAGTAATCCCGCCGAGACTGTAGATGATAGGCTTGCCTGTGTGTATCATCCTGCCCACCAGTTCCTTATGCGTAGCCAGTGCACTCGCTACCTTGTGGCAGGGAACACCGAAGTCCTCCAGGAAATGGAAGGATGGAATGTCCCAAGCACTCGCAAACCATGTAATTCCCTTGTCACGGCAGTACCAGTCAAGATGCTCATAATCATCACGGTAGAATTCAAGGCGTCGCTTGTAATCCATGTAGGACATCCGCCCCCAGGGTGTATCCTTCTTGCGCTCCCGCATCCATTCGGGGATGCAGGTATCCAGGTGCCGCTTCTGGAACTTCACCGCGTCACATCCAACATCTACCGCAACGTCAATCAGCTTTTCGGCGGTTTCGATATCCCCGTTAGCATTAATACCTATCTCCGCTGTTATGTAACAAGGATAACCGGTACCGATTTCCTTACCTGCTATCTCTACCACTACCCCTCCAATGCCATCCATAAAGTGTGTAACCAGATAAGTGTTAGTTCCTGAACGGCTTGTGTGTTCGCTTCTATCTTGTGCTGAATTTCACAATCTTTCAAATCCTTACCACCAGTAAACCCGATTGTCAGCATGTCCCTATTCTTTGCTGCCTTCAATGCCTCTTTGATGTTCTTGGATTCGCAACTGGTAGAAAGGACTATCAGCATGTCACCGGCTTTTCCCAGGGTCTGAATTTGGGCAGAGTAAACCTCATCATATGCGTAATCGTTAGCGATCGCCGTAATCGTTGCAAGGTTATTCAGGCTCACGCATCGGAAACCGCTGCATACCAGCTCACCGGCGAAGTGGTCCGCTTGGGCTGCCGAGCCTCCGTTACCGCAAATGTAAATCGTAGCCCCGTTGTCTAAACGAGCCCTGATTTCGTCAACCAGGGAAGCAAAATCCTGCATAATTCCAAATCCTCCATCGTATCTATTTCAATACCGCACCAATTCGGTTGCCCGAACTTGCCAACTTTGTCTAATAACCGGTTATGGAAATTCTTGTATACAAATGTTTTGGTAATCCAGAAACTCCCGTTCTCAATCAGCACAGAACTCTTGTCCTGTCGCATTGGGCGCACTCGCATATCATCACCAATGCGAATAAGCTGGCTCAAAGCGTTCTTCCGCCATAAGAATTGTTTAATTTCGCAAGCGCTGAACAAACTATTGAACGCCTGCTCCTTGAATAGTTTTATGGCATTGTCCAAATCGTTAGGACGCCTGAAAGGTGACGTGCACTGTAGCAACGCTACAATGTCAAAGGATTTCCCCTGTGACTCCAAGACATATAAGGCATGTTCTATTGCCTCCTCAGCTCTCGAATGCGGTTCACACAACCAGCGGGGCCTAAAGATGACCTCGGCACCCGCTTCCTTGGAAACGTCCCCGATTTCTGCATCCTCGGTTGATACCACTACTTTGTCGATTAGCTCAGAATTCAAGGCATCCTCGATGGTGTGAACGATAAGCGGCTTGTCACCCAGGATTGCCAGGTTCTTGCGGGGCAATTCGTCAGACATTCCTTTTGCCGGAATAATGGCTATTGTGCTCATTCCACACCTCGCAAACTATCCGGTAGAATTGTCACGCCAATCTTATCCTCTGATTTCTGTGCCATCAGTTCCTTACGTATCCTGTCCACCTCGTAAACCCCGCCGTGTAAACTGTTCACCTTGGCTATCTGTTGGATTTCCTTCTCGGTAACTTTTATGATGGACTGTCTCAGGTTCTTGGCGCGCTCCTCATCTCCGATTTTCTCAGCCTCCTGATACGCAGCCATAAGATTCGCCTTCTGCCCATGGATAGCGTTCAAGTTTGCCGTTGACCGTTCTCTGTGCACTCGTAACTCGTTCAACCTGATTTCAGCGTGCATCTGGGTAAACCCTGGTGTCTTTTCATAGCCGTAGATTTTCTCCGATGCACCCAATAAAGCGCAGCCTTTAGGTAAGTAGATTTCTACCCCCCTACCCAACGCAACACCCATCCAGAACTCTGTCGCTGGTTTCTGGTACGCGTATTCCTCCTGAGATGACATCTCAAATCCGAATAACTCAATCCTTTCGAAACCCTCATACATAGCAAGCGCAAACATCATATTTACCGTGGATGTGAAGTATTCAAATACGAAATGCCCCTCCTTGAAACGGTTTATTTCATATTCCGCAGCGAACCAATCCAGGATTTCATGTAGCGGAAACGTCACCGCACCCGGCACATCGCGGAAATCCTTAGCATCTAGGACGTAAATCGGGAAGTCCTCAGTACGCCTTGGTGCGCCCACTTCAATCGGCAACTTGGTCCCTTCGGGTCCGTAATAAACATCCTTATAGGTAGATGTCTGCTCCAAGTACTTGATATCCTTTTCATCCCATGGGTCATTACGCAGCCATTTGTCATGCATCGGGTCATTGAAGTTCGTGTAATCCCCGCGCATAGCATCCCATCGGGGGTGCAATTGGAACAGGCGATTGAATCGCTTTTGATAATTGTGTACCGGCGATTCATTCAACACCCAGATTTCCTTGGATTTATCCTTCCAGGGTGCCAGATGGCGGGATGTCTTAGCCATGCCTACAAAGGCGACGGTTTTCTTTTGCTGCGGTTTAGGTTTTCTCCTCTTTCGTGCCATTTATACCCCCTAAAAACTACTTGTTAGAAAATACCCGCCAAGAACAACCCAAATAATTCCAAGCAAAAGTCCCGCCCCAGCCCAAAAATTGTATTCTGCCAAGAACACACAAGCTCCTATAAGGGCAATCACAAATGGGGTTATTATCATTACAAATCCGATTTTGCCTTTTGTTTTTTTATCCATTCTGTATACCCTCACTGAAACCTTATAACCTTATCCGGTACCATGCGCCCGTCCTTATCCTTCATGGCAACAACCGCATCCATAGGCAAACTGTAAACCTGTCCGGTTTCCCAGTTCTCCCAGCCCTCGAAGGGGACCACCTCAGGCCACGCCGTAACCCCATACTTCGTCCACCGTCCACCCCGCACCTTGAGGTAACGGATACCTGATGTGGAAAACTGGACCTCAGCGGTAGGCCTTTCCAGGATGTCGATTTCGCCCGCTTCCTCCGCCAGTTCCTCCACAACCCTTGCAACATCCTGGCCCACCTCTTCCCAGGTTTCCGGCGTAGACTGGACACCGAGTTCCTTCATGAGCGCCCGAGCCCTGGCTACGACATCGTTTTCGTTTTCGCCACGCAAGGTAATCTGTATGTTCTTGACTTGTTTAGTTTGTAAATCAAAAATGAAATTCAAACTTGCTGGTGCTTCTGGTAAATTACTCATTCATGCCTCCATAATTTCGATTGATGGGCAATTTTCTTTTCTACCTTACAAATAGTATCGTTATGCCCCGCCCCATGACATACCAGTAAAATCTCTAATGTTTCCCAGCCCCTAGTTTTTCCCATTCCTGAGCTATTCCAACCAAAAGACAAACAAATCGCCCCAACACTTGTTATTTCGTTTATTAAATCCCTTTCTTTAGCCCAGTGTGTTCTTTGGCCGCCCTCAATACCCATATCTAATCCAATCGAGTCATAACATTCCTTTACCTGCCTTGGAGAATATGGCGGATCAAATATAATTAAATCTGGACATATCTTTTTCTTCTTCATCAAAAGCAAAAAATCATATACGTCCAAGTGATATTCTGCTTTTGTGTCAGTGTTCAAATCATTAGTAAATGTTGCCCATTCTTTATTTCTAGCAAATGGATCTATGCTAACACTTGAAACTCGCAGATATCTTTTAACCAGTTTACCAATAGGGGTTATGTCAAATGTATTTTTATTAGGCATTGACCAAACCCTATTTATTATCATTTACTATTCTCCCAGTAATAATATTCCCTACCTGCCCGTTTTCGCTGTAGTTCACCGTCCCTGTATAAATCCCTCAGTATTACTCGTGCTTTCCACAAAGGTTGGTTTGTTTTCGCCGCAAAGTCCCTTGATGTCCACGCATCATTAGGAACTTTCAACCGATATTTAGCAGCCAATTCTTCAAGGTAGTTCATATCAATCTCCGGCCCTACACTGATGTTGGGGCTTTCAGCGGAAATCTGAGTAACTCCGGCTGCCATTTGAACCTTCCCTTTCTGTCGATCTCAATTACCACAAAGCCACAATCCACAGTACCCGATACCTGGCGTGTCCCGTACTTTGTCCCATACGCACAGGCAGCCGGAAGTGTTATACCAACCCAGTCAGCGCTTCCGGTGTGGTAGTAGTAATGGACATGGGCACGAAACAACATGTGGGCTCTTGGATATTCACCACGCTCTGACCATAATATGTTCCACAAATTTTCTTTAGCGATGGCAGTATGTCGTCCATGCGGAACAGAAGAACGACCAATGTAATGTTTGTAATTGATCACACAACTATTGACATTTATGTTGTCCTCGCTCCCAATCTTTACTGCTTCTATACCTTTTGCGATGTCTCTTTCCCAGTCCTCCATTGTGCCGGTGTGATAGGGCGTACCGTAAGCCATAAAAATATCGCCTAACTTCCAGCGTTTCAGAATGTCCACAGCCATTTCAACCTGATCGTCCCTATCCATGTAAAGTTGCTCAGTACCGCCGGAACGCTCGCCCTTGCCATCAATAAGATCACCGTTCAAAATCGTGAAATCGAACGGCTGATATGCCTTTACCCTTGCATCCAGCCAATCCCAGTTATATCTGCGAACTCCGTATAACTCGCGATGGTGTTCATTTCCCCGCAACGCATCCCAGTTCGGCGGTGTAACTCCAATCTCATGCCCTGAATGAAAGTCAGCAATTACCAGCCCCCTTTTGAAGTTCTTGCGTCTACTCATAACTACTCCAATTCATAGATTGCATCGATTACCCCCTTAGGTATGACGAATAAGTTAGCCACGTCGTTATCGCTGCTGTCGCCGTGTGTCATCCCGACGACGATACCGTCGGGCCTGCTGTCAACAAACAAGGCAACAGTGGTACACTCAATCCCCCAGGCGTAGCCATCCTTGCGGATATCCTTTGCCAGTTTCTCGGAATTGAACCATCCGCTGTAGCCGCAAGGGTCGCGCCACTTCACCAGAACAGGCGTGAACTTCTTAAGGCTCGCTATGTTTGGTACTTTTTTCAAGGTATATTCCTCAGGTAATCCACTACTGCCGCTAATTGCCTTGTGATGTCGTAAACCTCGCCCTCTAATCCAGCAACCCGCTCCTCCAGGTCTGACGGTTCGGGATCCGGTTCAGGATCCGGTACCAGTCCTAGCCACTGCTCGAACTCAGCCTCTGTGCCATTGAAAAGGTTTAGGTCGATGTTGTAAGGGCAACCTGGCAATCTTGTCAGACTGTCAATTTGAATCACTTTCAACTCCTTTTTAGTAAATTTTTTAGGAATTAATGTCCGTGTGGCCGTGGAACCATCGTAAAATGTTTCCCAGTTGTTATGTATATGATTCAATAGCTCATGAAATTGTCCCCATGAGGTTAACTTATACGTTCCAAATTGATTTAAAACATATTGTCTAGCCATCGTGTAGTTTGCAGCCCATAAATCACACACATTCAGGTCAGCGCTTCGAGTAGGACAATATCTACTAGTAAACCAATTAGCCGTATAAATAATTGGCTTGTTCAAAACCCCCTGCAATTGTGAATAAAGGTAGAGAAAATTATCCACAATCTTGTCCTCTGAAAGAAACGTCTTTACATTCCGCTGGTGGTATTCAGACCAACTAGCCCAGTATTGCTCAACGTCAAACGCCTCGATAACCGGATCACAGTTAACTAGCTGGTCCAGAAATAGGTTTTTCTGTGTGGCATAGTTTCCTATCGGATCGCACCAGTGGTATAACCCGATTTCCATTCCGGCATCCCGGCATACCCTTACATGGTCCTCGGCAGTCTGGTCGATGCTGAGCTGCATACTTGCCTTGGCGATCGCAAACCTGCAACCGTTCGCCCGCATCTCCTCCAGAGGGAACCTTACAAGGTCCGATAATGCCCACTTTGCGTTACCCTGCATGGACCCTTGCGACTGCCAACTTGATACATCAATTCCCCAAATCATACCGCCGCCCTCCATGACAGACTGATACGCACATGGTCCGTTGGTGCGTATTCGCCATCAATACGCGGGTAGAACTTGATGCCATCTTTCCCGCTTCCTACATTCTTTGTCCAGTAAACGTCACCGAGTTGTCGAACGCTTCCAGGTTCCTTGTAAAGCAGGTAGGTTCCTACGGTTTCCAGTGAAACGTCGTTCTCGAAGTCAGGCTTGATTTCTTCCAAGAACAAATCCATCCACCATTCATCATTACCGTCGCCCGGGTAAAATCCTTCAAGGAAATAAATCCGGGCATCCATGATGACGCGTCGGCCTATCTTCTCGGCGTGAACGTCAATCCAGTAGTTTGTTGGATGGTTGGACGTGCTTGCCCTCTTCAACTGCAACGTGTTATGTGAAAATGTATACTCTTTGTAGATCTCATAAGGCGGCGTCGGGTCATCGGGTGGCGCCACACTGGGTGACAAGTCAACCGTCTTACCGTACCTGCCCACCGCAATCGGGCGACCATCGTCATCGAAAAACATACTTACAACTTGTTCTTTAGCCATTACTCTGCTCCTCTAATATTCCCAGAATATCCTTAGCGGTATCCGCAATCGTTACGAACAGCCCCTTGATATTCCCGTTCGACTTTTCCATTCCCTTTTCCCCCGCCCTCAAACACCGCGAAGCGTACGTTTCCACCGTTATCTCCGGACGCGGCAAATCCCCGTCCGCGGCAAGCCGCACGTATTTCAATGCCTCAATCTGTAAATCCGTTGTTACCTCCCCACCCGGCTTCCACTTCGTGCGCCTTCGCGCCTCGGATAACTGCGAAAAGGATATCTGCGGCGGTAATTCATCGCGAATATCCTTGGTATAGAACTCTGCGTTTGATGCCAGATTACTGAGGTATGGTTGCGAAACGCCGATGGCTGCCGCTAACCTGCTAACATTCCAGCGTTCGTCTGCCAGTTTGGGGCGCCCTGCTTTCCTGCGAGGGCACGCCCAGTGGACAAGGTCGCCTAGCTCGAATTTCTTTGTGTCCACCGCATCCCGCAAACTGGATGCAAGGGTTTCGACATCTTCCCAAGAAGTTACTATCTGCTCAAAGTTCATTTACCATCCTAAATATACGAAACTACCGTATGTCATAACTAAAATTTTTCTCTTGGTGCAGGTAATTGGGGTACAATCTCGAAACTAGGAAGTTGTAATTGCCAACGCTTCGCCGCAACGCTAAGATTCTCATTGTAATTTGTAATTCTTGTCTCTAATTCCTTAGCTTCACGCGCCTTGACTTTTTTGTATTTACTCTTATTAACAATATCCCATTGTCCAAGAAATGAACCATCTTCCCTTACGTATTCAAGATAAATGTTGTATTTTCTCCTAAGAACATCCCGGATATCTGCAAGGGCATTTACCCAATAAACTGCCGTAGGTTTCCACTTAGAACCGCTTTCTACAACTTCGGCATAATATTCGCGCATAAAAATTCGTTGGACGAGATTTCCAACATACCATTTATCGGGAAGCGGAAACTCACTCAATCCAAAGTCTGATATTGCACTAACACCAATTGACACTCTATCTTCTCTAATACTCATTTTATCTCCCTCAATTCGTCATCCAAGGCATCTAACCAGTCTCTTAGTTGTCGATGTTTATTCAACACAAACCTAGCAGCCTCTGGAGAAAACTTGCCGTAATCCGCCACCTTGATTGCCTTTTGAATTGATTTTGAAAATTGTTTTACCTCCTCCAAATATTCAGCTACTTCACGCGGGTTTTTCTGACGCTCCTTAGCTTCTCTTTCTCTATCTCGTTCCTCGAAAGCCTCAGCTACTTTCTTCTGGCGTATTTCCGCATCAACAGCACCTACTGTGGTCTTGCCCTTAATAATCTCATCAACCTTTTCGGGTGCTTCCTGTTTGACACGCTTTGCCCTCTGTACGCTAGGCCCGCTCACCCCGAACACGCGGGCGGCTTGGAAGGATGACCTTGCACGTCCTTGATGATCTATAACTAGCTGGTCATCTTCTGATGACCTGGTTGCGCCTGCTAGTTTTCTCTCCCTCGCCTCCGCCTCGAATTCGGGGAGCATCTCGGTAGCGAGCATGGCGCGCTGGCTGGTGTCAAGATGGCGCCTACGAATGTTCAGGGAAATGACATAGCCCAAGGGGTCGCTACCTTCGTATGTATCATACTTAGGTTCAATACCTAATTCTTGGCAGGCTCGATAACGATTCACGCCATCAAGAATTTCTCCTTGATAACGGATAATAGGTTCCAATTGACCGTTATTTTTTATGTCCTGTTTCAGTAATTCAAATTCTTCGCCTTCAAGCATTGGAAAGTACTTTGACAATCTATGGAATTTCATTGTACACCTCTAACAAATTATACGATACTACCGGACACTTTGTCAAGTAGAAAATCCCCGCATAAAGCCTCATATCTCAACTCCGGAACCTCGCTTTTGTAGCACTCCCGTATCTCCTCCAGCGCCCCCTCCACCTCTGCCCGCGGACGCTGCCGCAACAGATACCGCCTGCCCCGCTTGGTATCCGCATACCGGCTGACGTTGTGGCCAGCGCAAACCCAGCGGACGAAGATGTGGCGATATTTATTTTCAACCAAATATTTTACTTTCCGCTTCGCCGCCTTGTTCTTAGGAAACTTGGAACGGGCGATAACATGATGCCGGTGCAGGTCACCGTAGCAGGAAGGCCAGCGCCAGTCGTGGGGCACGTCGTAGAAGGCGCAAAACATTATCTTGTCGCCTTTCCCAGGTTGTAAGCCGCTTTCATGGCATCCGCAATCATGGCGGTGAAATCCTGTTCACTCATGTCGTCGTGGTAAAGCTGACCAGCGCACAGCGTCAGGATACGGACAAGGATTTCCTTGTCGTGCTGCGGCATCTCGCCACCAGACCACTCCAGCCAGGTGCGCTTACACTCTTCCAGTAAATCAGTCATTCCAGAAAAACCCCAATCCAACAATCGCTATTACTACAATAAGTAACAGTAACAAAATCCAGATGCTATCTATCATGACCAGGCCACCAGCCAACCGTAGCAATCGTTTCCGGCGTCATCAGCAGGAAACCGATAACCAGCCAGTCGATATCCATGCCGCCAAGAAGCCACATTACGGAAATCGTCAGGCCTACGAAAAACATAACCCGCATCAACATATTTCACGCTCCAAACCACCTGATAAAATCACACAGGTTCATACACACAACGTCATTGTCATAACTTGTTCCCTTTTCGTGCCAGATAACAACACCCAGCTTACTGCCCGTCGCTTCGATGCCCACCTTGGTAACCGGCCTCGTAAACCATTTTGGTAACTGCTTACGCTGCTTGCTTTCGACAACCAGCCATTCCGTTGGCTGGCTATCGGGGCCGGATTCGCCGCGCCAGGCGTTCTCACCAGTTCCGCCTAATAAGCGCGCATGTTTGCGTTGTACCTGTTTCCATAACGGATTTGAACCCATGTTATGACTCTATCTCCTTACTCCACTCCTCAAGTAACTTCTCCAGCTTCCCAGGGTCCACGTGTGCAGGCAACCATACCCTTCCCTCAATTATGCACATCTCATTGAACCCACCGTACTCGATGCGGTAGAAACGCCAGCCCTCCATACCCTCTGGAGGATTGAATACCATTTCTTCAGTCAGTCCGATATACATTAGAACTCCACCGTGTCATTCCAGTCTATCGGCTCTCCTGCTTCCGGCTGCTCGTACTCCAGTTCCCTGTATTCCCTCGGAACCCGTACCCGCTGGTAGTAGCGGATGTTGCCGTACCTATCGTATACCGGACGTTCCTCCCAGTCCCATGAAGTAACTTCGATGGGTGTGCCTGTTCTAATCATTCTGTACCACCGCAAACCTTGGACCGTCCTCAATGGCAAACCATAGTTTCTTTGCCCAGTGTCGGCCCTCTCTATTTTTCCTGGTATACAGCTGCGCCTCACCACTTTGCTGGTTCGGGTTATCGCGTTCGGTGTAATAGGCGTCACGGTAAAGAAAAACCACGGTATCTAAGTTCTCCTCAATCTGCCCCGAATCCCGTAAGTCCATAAGTTCAGGGTGTTTATCGCTACGCCTTTCAACTAGCCGATTAAGTTGTATGCACATAGCCGAACAACAATTCAACTCTTTAGCGATGTCCCTTAAATTCCGCGTGATTACTCCTAGCCTTTGAACTTCGCTGTCCAACTTGTCCCGTAATAATCTGATGTGATCGACAATCAGCAAATCCAACCCGCCATGTTTGTCAGCAATCCGGCGACACTGGCTTGCCAGTTCCAGGCTTGTCATTGGCTGTTCAAAAACGTACAAATTTTCTAACTCCTCAACCGTCGTAAACGCCACATCAAACCGCTTATCATCGGGCTCTGCATACCGTAAGGATGCTCCGGCGTAGGCTGATACCATTCTTCCAATCCACCTATCTGCGGCCATTTCGCCACTCCAGACGACGACAACACCTTCTCGGGCAACATGGGAACTTATTTGCGCCATCAATTGTGACTTACCCATACTCGGCCTCGCCGCTAAACCAAAACCTTCTTTTCGCCGGAGCATCCCTACGGCATCCAGGTTACTGAACCCGCACTCGATGATTTCATTTTGCTGGTTTCCCAGGTTCTCCTTTAGCGTTTGTACTAAATCTGCCACGACTAAACCGTTTTTACTTAATGACGGTAGTCTGACAGATGCTATGGCTTTTTCTACTCCTGCCGCATCCCCGTTGATGGCCTTGCTAGCCATGTCCTTGGCAAGCAGTAAACCTTTGCGGCAGATGTAAGCCTCTTCAACACGGTGTACTAACTCCTCGAATAAGTGCGATAAATAAACCGCCGTGCCATTGAAAAACCATTCCATCACCCATTCGTCACCTTCTAACCATTCTCTGCCTTCTTCCTGGTATTTCAACATTTGTTGAAACGCCTCCCTGCATTGAACATCCAGGAAGTAATCAGGTGTCAGGTGCTGTGCGTACCGCCAGTATTCCGGGGACACCGCCAGGGTTGCGATGATAGCGGTTTCGGCATCAAGGTTTTGGGGTAGCTTTTCCATTGGCCTCCTCAGCACACACGTGACATTTCATCTTCTTCGGTATAGCACTTCCCCAGGACCCGTAACGTATCTGTTTCAACAGGTGCCCGTTGGGGCAGTAAACCTGTTTCCAGAGGCCAGCGCCTTTTTTGACGACGGGGGTTACCCACTTGTAAGGTAATTTATTTTTACGTTTCATCGTTTATCCTTATCAGGGTGTCTATTTCTGCCCAAAATCGCCCTACGAGCTTCTGGAAGCGTCCTGGAGCGTTTTAGCATACGGTACAGTACCCCAAAACACCCTATATTACCGTACAATCTAGCCATAATTATACTAATC
>Ga0180438_10001557_pt1 | contig 40563 bp, 26 predicted proteins | sample SS_ome_12_FD_132455 | JGI IMG/M metagenome (GOLD analysis project Ga0180438, IMG submission 132455) | Hypersaline lake sediment archaeal communities from the Salton Sea, California, USA - SS_3_D_2 metaG | ecosystem: Environmental > Aquatic > Non-marine Saline and Alkaline > Hypersaline >... | reverse complement strand
ACCGGGACTTCCATTCGAGGGTTTTTCTATGGATGTCTTCAACAACCAATCGGACGGGTGCAGCCAACACGTTGATCGGGTCTTTCGTCAGACGGGTCATCTCCAAGTCGAAAAAACTCTGAATCTGTTTCAGAAGGCCGTCGTCGTTCAGAAAAATCTTCCTGCCCAGACAGGCGATCGTCTTCCTGCGGACTTCCATGGGCGTGAATGGTGGGACGATCTCGTCGTCCTCGGCGATGCGCGAGTTCAGCCACCTCAGTCTGGAATGTCGCCATGGCTCGCTGTCACCGGCGTCCACCAGCACATGATCCGACACATCCAGCACCAGCCGAACCGTTTTGGCTTCCAAGCCCACAGGGACCACCGTTACGTCACTCTCGTACCGCCCGTGATTCAAACTCATGGGAATCTGCACACCCATCCACAGGGCCTGCACCTTGCCCCGCTTCACAAAAACGCCCTTATCCATCGGCCTACCCACCCAATCGATTCCGCCCGTGTTAAAACACGTGAACTCGGATGCAGGAACCACGGTCTCTCCCTCCGAATTCTTCAATCCCGTGAAATGAACATCCATGTCTTCGATGTCTGCCCGGGCCGCGTATACCCCGACCTGAAACGCATAATATTCACCCCGGCATGCCTCACACTCGAACGTCTCTCTTTGGCCGTTCTTGACCCACGTGAACGGTAAATCCTCGGTCATCCGAATGGGGTACCGCCGATCCTCTGGGAAGAGGAGATAGTTCTCTTCGGCGTACTCGTCGAGAAGAGTCTCCATTTCGTCCGGCGTCGCGATGACCTCCATCGGGTAGAAGCTGTTGAACGCATCGATGGACTGAAACTGAACGAGTTCGGCTCTCGGAAGCATCTTCCATGCTTCTTTCGATAAACGGTCTTCCGTCAGATCGTGCATAATCAGCCATGCCTCATCCGCCGTCTCCTCCGGTTTTCGATACGTCACCGTGGGGTAAGCGCTGCGCCCCGATGTAATATAGGACATATAATACACATGATACTCACCCGGTGCGGTCTTGGGCTGGAACACTATGTCGCCGTAGGCCCTTTCGATGCGCATACAGCGTACATTGGTGATGCGTTCGCCCGTGGAAGCATCGACCACGATGATGAATTTCTCCTCAGGGTGTGCGTCCCGTCTTCTCCAGGGAATGTGGGCCCAGACGGCATCGCCAATATTCGACACCTTCAGGACGGCGCGATGATTCCCCAGAGAATCCGCATCCCATTCCCCAACGCCGAAATACGCCGCATCCGTAAAATCCTGCGATGATTCTCTTGGCCCGTCGAATGCCGACAGACACATCGGCAGGATGAATGCCAATACGACGATTTTTATTAGTCCGTTCCGTATACTCATCGTTTATTCCTCGTTTTATTGAACTCGTATTGCTGTTGATGGAAGCTCATCTGTCGATCTGGTACGTTCGGTTACCTTATTAATTCACTCCGATTCCTTCCCGATGGGACCGAGAAGATGATCAAGGTATATTTTAATTCCGTATCTGAGCGATGGAAGTCATGGATTATCGAACGATCCGTGCCGCCTCCACCACCAGCGTAAAGTGAGGATCGCTCTCCACGGGATTCCAGGGCGTTCCCTGCACTCCTGTCCGGATATTCTTCAAGATGGCCTCGGCTTCTTCCAGGCGGCCATGGAATCGGGCACTCGCCCATTCTGCGGGCAAACTCTCCGGCTGTGCCGCCTTCCAGCCATCCAGCAATCTCTCTGCCTCGGCCCGTCTTCCCGACCGATCCAGGACCATGGCAGCCACGTATAAACCCGCGTTCATCGATTCTGGATGCGCCTCTGTATCGGCCAGAATTTGATCGTACAGAGCCTGGGCCTGCAGGGGGCGATCCATTCGCTCATGACACAATCCTTCGAGAAAATCTTCCACGCGGGTATCCACATCGTACGGTTTGCCTACACCCAGATTCTCCGGCCAAAGCCTGGCCCGTTCGATCATCTCACCAGCATGAGAATACTCCTGGTTCTGGATAAACTCCAGTGCTCTCAACACACAGGCCTGCCGGTACGTTTCCCGTCCGTACCGTGCACCCTCGTGGGGAAGAATCTGAACGTCCTTCAAAACCGACAGGCAGTCCTCGTACCGGCGGTTGTGGAGCAGCGCCTCGGCATAGGCATACCGGAGTATATAATTCTTCGGGAATGTCTCCGCACCCTTTTGTGCATAGACGAGCGCCTGATCGTACTGGGCCAGCTCGGAATAGGCATTCTGAAGAAAATGGTAACATCGCCAGGAGTCCCCGTCGAGTTCCAGAGCTCGCCGGTAATCGTTCATCGCATATTCGACGCTTTCCATCCTCAGAAAATTCCCCCGGGCCAGGTAAAACGGTGCAAAATCCGGCGTGTCTCCGCAATCCAGGAAATACTGCTTAGCCGCCTCATCCCATCCTCTGCTCCAATGAATCAGCGCGAGGTAGTACCACAATTTACAATGGGATTTTTTCTGCAATGCCCAAATCAGGACCTCCGCGGTTTCGTGCCGGAATGGATAGACGAGATACGGAGAACCTACCTGGACTTTGGCCAGGTAGCGCTGACTCTGGACGGCTTCGCCCAACCGGTCGTGTAAGAATGCCAGCCAAAGGTCGGCCATGGGATGCGATGGAGACCATTCCAGGACGCGTGCCGCCTCGTCTAAAAGTCCCAGGTTGAAATACGCGATGGCCAGTTCGAGATACGTCTCATGGGGAAGCTCATTCCGTATCATCGACTGAAAGGCCATCAGCGGTTCAGGACGAGAATCCAGAAGATACGCCTCGAACCGGGCAAAGTGGTTCAGGGGATCGATGCCCAGGATACGGTCGAAAACCTTTACAGCCTCCCGTTCCCGCCCCTGCTTCCGCTCACATAACGCCAAAACCCTGAGAGCAGATAGGTTGTACCGGTTGTAGTCCAATGCTCGCTCTGCATACACTATAGCCGAGGCGTAATCCCGTTCCATGAACGCCATCTCGGCCAATTGCACGCTGGAGGCAGTGCGTGTTTTCATCGACCGTGATGCGATCCCCAATCCGTCTTTGGCGTCGAAGGGACGGCCCAGCTTCCGGTTGACGATACCGTACAAATAATTGGCATCCGCATCGTAGGTATCCAAGGCCAGGGCACGCTTTGCGGCATCCAGCGCCTTCTCGTATTCCATCCTGCGGTAGTAGATTTCCGATGCGCCCGCGAGTGCAGGAAGATAGTGGGCATTCTTCTCCAGGGACGCCAGATATCTTTCCAAAGCGCCTCGATGGTCACGCTGCCGGGCCCGTTCTGCGCCATCGATGTAACATCCGTAGGCGGAAGACCAGTCAAACGCCTCTCCCGTTTCGACGGGTCGGTTTAACCGTGCTGTTTCTGTCCGATCCGAGCGATAGGTTAGCAGATTCCGACCCAGGGTGACATCTACGGCTTTTTCCGGATTCCACCGAATGGAATCCCTGAAGGTCTTCAAGGATGTTAGATGCAGAAGGTTCCGATAAACGATCTTCCCGTCGGCTTTGAGGATCAATTCCTCTTCCATCGGCCGGAGAGGACAAATTTCAACCAACACATCGTGCTTACGGATTTCCACGTTCAGAACGCCGTGCTTGTTGGCATCGACCATCCCGCTCATCCCCGTCACGGGAAACCAGATTTCCCCGAACCGTTCCACACCGTTGGGAGCGAAAAAAAGATGCTTGAACGGCGACCGGCTGCTGTGAGCGCCCGCCTGGTTGAACAGGAGGCCCGTCTGGATTTCCGTATATTGCCGGTTCCCTAAATCCGTATCCGTCAGCAAATCTTCCCATATCATTCCCTGGCGGGACAGCCCCCAGATCCATATTTTCTTACCGGGCTTGTCGCCGTACGGAGACCAGTGCCCAAAACCGAATCGTTGATTCTGATACAGCCCTCCGAAGAAGTCCGTATACTCGCCCAGGACGTGGTACGATTTGTACGATCCGAAATCGTTATTCCCGTAAATCGATACATTACGTCCGTTTTCGTGGATCGGCCAGGGATGTGCATCTCCGCCGTGACCGATATACGTCGTGCCCGGAAAATAATACCGAAGATCGTCCGTGGCATCGGCCGAGCCATTCATCCAGTGGTACAGGGATGTGTTCATTTCCGTGGGATTGAACCAGTAGGACCGGGTCTCAAAATAGGCCTTGTCGGGTTCCAGCCGGATTTCCACCCGCCATTCCGTCCGGGATGCAAGGTCCATCGCACCCACGAAGCAACTCACGCTGCCGTCCTCGTTTTCTCGCACCAGATAATCCACCGGCGTGGACGTAGTCGGTGCATGGCCGATGGCTCCGAAATTAAATTCGATGCCTCCCGACGTCCACGGCCCCCGCATGGCGATGTCTCGAAACTTAACGACCTTGTTGTAATACACGAAGGGCTTACCTGTCGATTTCTCGACGGCTCCCCAGACCTTCCCGCCCACCTCCGGAGTGATATCCACTCGGATGTATGGATTTTCCAGCGTGACCACCGTCCAATCCTTGCGCACGGAATCGGCACTGTACCCATCGAACCGAAAATAAGGATAAATCTTACCCATCTCGGGCACCGGGCTGGGATCGCTGAAGGGGTACGTACGGAAGGATTGTTTCTTCTCCTCGATAGTTGCCTCCTGAGCAAGAAGACAAAACGGTCCCAGTATGAGGAAGATGAATAAAAATCGGTGGTATGTAGACCGATTAAACGGATGAATACAATATGCTAGTCGACGGATCATGTCACACCCCCATCCTATCGTGTCATCAATGCATGCTCTCCCTGCATTCTCCGAATACGCTGTGGTTCATCGACTCCCTTGAACTCTTGATTCAGTTTCCACATCAAAGACCAGCGACCGTGGCATCCGCGTGCAGAACGGCTCATTCGTCAAACCGACGAGAACAGCCCTGCGTCCGATGCTCTTGAAATAGATCGTTATCTTGATGCACCCTCGAATAATGAAAAGGACGAATTCCTTTCATGTAAAGCCCAAAGCTAAAATATCAAAATAGTAAATAGAACAACGATCACCAGAGACAGTACGGCCCTTTCTATCCATAACATGACGATTTCGGTAACTGTAATCGGAATGTCCGTCGATAGAATACAGGGGATCGATGCCGAAAAAAACAGTATGGAAGAGACGGACACCACGGCTGCGATGAATCGTGTCGTGAGTGTGGCTTCTGAAACCAGCAGCGCAGGCAGGAACATCTCCGAAATCCCGATGGCCGTGGCTTTCCCGATGAGGGCCGGTTCGGGCAACTGAAACAACCGGGGAATCGGCCAGAACAGGTATCCCACCACATCGAACAGGGGCGTGTATTTTGCCAGGATTAAGCCCAGCAAGCCCACAGACATGATCGTCGGCAGGATTCCCACAACCATACGAAATCCATCCCTCACGTTATCCCAAACGGTTGTTTTTAATCCCGGTGCCGATACCAGCGTTCTAATCCCCTCATCCAACGCTGCCCGAAGACGATTCCCTTCCACCTGTACTTCCATCCTTGCATCACGAATATAATACGTGCTCTTTTTTGATCTCAGGGGATAGATACGAACGGTTATCGATGTCACCAGAAACGTAATCACCAGTGTGGACCAAAAATACAGGTTCCACATCTCCATCAATCCACACGTTCTGGCAACGATGATCATAAACGTGGCCGATACCGTCGAAAATCCCGTGGCAATGGTCGCCGCTTCTCTTGCCGTATACTTTCCTTCCTTGTACACGCGGTTAGTGATTAGGAGCGCGATGGAATAGCTACCTACAAACGAGGCCAGGGCATCCACGGCCGACCTTCCCGGCGTTTTCCAAACAGGACGCATGATGGGCTGCATCAGCACACCGATAAATTCCAGGAATCCATACTCAACGAGAAAGACCAGAAAAACAGATCCGATGGGAATGATGATACCCACGGGGATGACCAGTTTATCGAATAAGAACGGTGCCATGTCCTGTTCCAGTAGCCAGCCCGGTCCAACGTTGAACACATACATCACAGAGACAACGATTCCCAAAACCTTGAGGATGGAAAACACCGAAGCCGTTTTATCCCTGTTCCACGACCGTTTGAAAAACGGGTAGATGCCGCCCAGGCATACCACCAGGAATGTATAAATCGCCGAGACGTCAGGGAACCTGCTGCGAATGCCGGTGATCATGTGATCGATGGGTATGGTCGTCCTGCCCCCCAGAGGTATGGGGACAAAAAACATGACGACGCCCACGGCACTCAAGGCAAAAAGCTGTAATGCCAGTCTTGAACGATGTGTCTGATTGTAACGATCTTCCATCTTAAGAACGCGGTTTTCGTCGGACAGGCTGGAGGGATACCGGTGGTCGGCCCGCCGAATCGGACGATGACCTTCTTCTCATTGTCGTTGGATGATGGAACCGTGTTCGGACTTTACTCATGAATGCAATCAGAACGAGATATTCTTGAATTCCCGCTCCAAGTACGCCTGTACTACAGCGATGTCATCCCGACTCGTCAGGTCGGGTACATGCTCCTTCAACGGATGGGCATAACAGGATCGGGGATGATCCCGGATCATCATGATAACGGCGGTCGGCAGTTCCTTCTCCTGTCTGTCGGGATGCAGAGGAATTCGTTCCAGGCAGGGTAAAATCATGTCATAGTTCAGCCGGAAGATGTTCATGCTCACCCCGATGGTCCCGGCCCTGTCCTTCACGCTGTCGATTTGCTCAGGCGTGGGCTTTTCAATGATATCGATGAGATAACCGTCATCATCCTTCTTCGTGACGGCAAATTTCTCCACCCTGGATTGTTGAAATCCCAACGCAGACTGGTCATAGTCCACCAGGGCATTGGGATACGGTGACTCCATCATAAGCCTCAATGCTTCCCGGGAGTACAGGTTATCGCTGTTGCAAACCGTAAACGTCTGGCCTTTCCAATCCTGGCGGAGTTGAAGCGCACAGAGCAATGCATCGGCCGTACCCAGGGGTCTTGATCGGCCGCGAGGTATGGTCTGCAGGGCATAAGAAATCGTCAATCCGTAGAACGCGTTATCCCTGTCTTTTGTACCGTAATGATTCCGTATCGATTCGTCCTTCTCGCCCACGACGATCACGACATCCCGGTATCCTACTTCTCTGGCATTGATCAGCAAGTAATCCATGAAAGGACGACCGGCCGTTCCCACACCGATCATGGATTTGGGTTTATGCTCGGCATCTTCCATGAGTTTCCGATCCACGCCTGCTGTACTTTTGGGTGGCTTTCTCATGCGCGATGAAATACCCCCGGCCAGAATGACGAGTTTTTCAGCCATCACGTCTTACCCTCTCCGGTTTCCAATGCATCGATACGCGTCCCCTCATCGAGGCGTACAATATATCCTTTTCCTCCGACTTTTTCAATACTTTTTACGATACGCTCTGGGTTTTCCGGGGCGTATGCGAACATACATCCGCCCCCACCCGATCCGTTGATCTTTCCCCCGTAGGCTCCTGCATCCAAGGCCGCCTCCAACATGCCGTCGATCTTGGGCGTGGATATTCTCAGGACATCCCGCAGGATCCGTTGATGGGCGTTCAACAACTCTCCGAGCTTTCGATGATCCAGGGGCTTGCTTTGCAAAACCCTTTTCGCCTCCAACGTGATCCCATGATTCCGGACTGTCCCTTCCAGCAGCGCGAACTCCTCCTCCGTGAATTCCGAGGCGTATTTCTGCAGGCTTTCCACGGTGGCATTTGGTAGTGAAAAATTGGGATGTTTCTTCGACAATTGGTCAGTCAAACCAATGACCCGATCCTTCACCCGGGCAAGAATGGATTTGGTGTCTTTCGGTTCTTGGGAATCGCCCAGGACAAAGGTTTTCAGGTCCGTATCTATTATTTCGAAGCTCAACCGGGGTGAAAAATCCAGATACATCATCCCCCCCATCGCCGTCGAATAATGATCCATCATACCCCCGGGCTCTGAAAATTCCAGGACCTCGGCACGATGTGCGTACTCGGCAACATCCTCAGGAGGCAACACCTTCGCCTGATCGCTCAGCCGTGCGAGGGAATGAATCCACGCCACGGTAAGAGCAGAGGAACTGGACGTTCCCGAATTGATGGGAATCTCCCCCCGCACGACACAATCCAACCCGCCGGAAAACGTGAATCCCTCCCGACGCAGGACGTTGATTCCACTGCGGAAATAGTCCCTTTTTTCAACGTAGGGCAGATCGCCTTCCAGGGAAAACGTCTGCTCATCCCCAATGTCGGGTAAATCCAGATGAACCAACGAATCATCCCTTCGACGGCTCTGGACGCTGATTCGCAATGAGATGGCGCATGGGATGACCGGCAGATGGAGGTAGTCCTGATGTTCACCAAAAAGACAGATCCGTCCCGGGGCCGAGACCGTCAATCCGTGCAGTCCATGTCCCATTCTTCATTCCTTCCATACCTTAAAATCGAGATGTGATCCAGAGAGGGCCTTCTTCTTTCTATCGCACTATTACGTTTTCAGCGAACGTATCCGTTTCACCCGACGGTTCTTGCCCTTACTCCCCTCATTCCCCATCAATCCTCGCGGCCCACCCACCACCCGGAGCCAGCCGGATCGTCCAACGGTCATTCCGGGATACTTCCTTGACGAATTTCTCATAATCCATGGCACACCGATCCGCATTCATGCCATCCTGGTACGCGGTCACCGTGTACCGGCCCTCATTTAGGAACGAAAAATCCAGGACCAGTTCCCGCGGTGTCCAATCGGTCATGGCCCCCACGTACCATGTATTCCCACGCTTCCGGGCAATCAGGATATAATCGGCAACTTTGGCATCCAGTACAATCGTCTCATCCCAGACCGTGGGCACGGTTGACAGGAACGCCATGCACGCCTTCTCTCGTGAATAATTCGACGGCGAATCGCACAGCATCTGGAGAGGACTCTCGTACACCACGTACATGGCCAGTTGATGGCATCGTGTTCCCTGGCTCATCGGCCGTGTGAAGACCGGACGAAAATTCTTCTGCGTGGCATTGATCATGGCCCCTGGCGTATAATCCAACGGCCCGGCGACCATCCGTGTAAAGGGAATGATGAGGGCGTTCTCTGGATTGGCATCCTCACCCCACTTGCTGTGTTCCAGCCCCTTCACGCCTTCTCGCGTCAGCACGTTGGGATAAGCACGTCTGAGCCCTGTGGGCTTGTAGGACCCGTGAAAATCCACGACCAGGTGCCTCTTCGCCGTTTCGCGAGCGATTTTCCGGTAGAAATTGACGACCGCCTGATCGTCCCGCTGCATGAAGTCAACCTTGATGCCCTGGATTCCCCACTTGTCAAATCGATCCAATGCCTCTTCCAGTTGATCGTCCAGTGTTTTCCACACGACCCACAGGATGATGCCGACGCCTTTCTCGCGGGCATGGGCCGTTAATGCCTCCATGTCGATATCCGGGTTCACGGCCATCAGGTCACCCAGTTCGTACCAGCCCTCGTCCAGGATGATGTACTCCAGACCGTGGGCTGCTGCAAAATCGATATAGTGCTTGTACGTGTCCGTGTTGATGCCGGCCCGGAAATCGACACCGAACACGTTATTGGCATTCCACCAGTCCCAGGCCACCTTGCCCGGACGAATCCAGGAAGTGTCTTCGATCTGCAGTGGCCCGGCTAGTTTGTAGACCAGCGAACTCTCGACGAGATCCCCGTCTTCTTGGGCAATCACCAGAACACGCCAGGGAAAAGATCGGTTTCCCCGGGTTTGGGCCAGAAAATCGGCCCGCCGCGTTGGTACGATGTTCCGATCGTTCTCCGCCGAATCAGCCAAGACAAAACCGGGAAACCGGCCCTTCAAACGGGTATCCGAAGCGTCCGATCCCGTCAGGTACATGCCCGGATAATCATCCAGGTCGGCCTCGGTGATGACGATTTTGGAGTAATCATCACACTCGACCAAAACCGGTATGGAACTGAAGCGTGACGACGTGATCTCCTTCAAACGGATGTATTTGTACAGCCGCTCCTGATGCGTCATGAAGCTTTCTTCTTCCGGGAAGTAGACGTGATGGTCTGCGGAAAATTCGAAGGATGCCTCCTCGGAAATCACTTTCACGTCATCCTCGAATGTCGTGATGAACCGGTACGCCACGCCGTCGTTGTAGGCCCTAAAAACGAGGGTGAAAGACGTCTCAAAATCGATCCTCAGTTCGTTGTACCGATCGATGATGGTGCGTGCTTTCATGGGCACCACCGGGTGGAGCACATCGTCGACTGTTCTTCTCTGTGTATTCGTGACGTGCGGATTTCTTCCGAGAACGCCGATGCCTTCCAACGTCATGGAAATCGGCGAAGGTTCGATCAATGGGTGTGTGTTATGAAAAACGGAATACCGGATATTCTCGCCGATATCGACCGCAACCTGGATGCTTTCATCAGGAGAGGAGACTCGATACTCCTGGGTAAAAGCCCAACCGCAGGTGAGGACAAAACAGGGTAGGATAAAACAAACGATAACGCGTGGTTTTCTCATTTTCTTCACCCTCTGACTGATTTTTTAAGAAGGGTATTATTTTGACTCCTTCCTGTAGTTCACGCCCATCTTATCGAGCCGATGAACATGAGCATTCAATCGAGCCTTAAAATCCTTCCAGTTCCGGACCTCCCGGGACGACCAGACCACCTCGGCCAGGGCGCACATGCGGGGAACACTCATGTATTCGACATGTTCGGGCGTTTCAATGTACTCCGTCCATACGTTGCCCTGGGCACCCAGGATGTGCTCGGCTTGTACGGGAGTCAACGAGGCGGGTGTCGGTTCAAAGGTATACACATCCTTCAGAGTGATTTTTCCTCCGATGGCCAACGGTTCGTCCTGGGGATCGGCCTGATAGTAATCAAAGTAGCAGTGGGATATCGGCGTCATGATAACGTCATGTCCCTGCTGGGCTGCCTCGATGCCTCCCTCCATCCCACGCCACGACATGACCGTTGCCTCGGGTGCCAGTCCGCCCTCCAAAATTTCGTCCCATCCTATCAGTCTCCTTCCCCTGGACGACAGGAACGTCTCGATGCGGCGAATGAAGTAGCTCTGGAGCTCGTCCTCGTCTTTCAGCCCTTCCGCCTCGATCCGGGCCTGGCATTTCTCGCACACTTCCCAACGGACTTTAGGGCATTCATCACCTCCGACATGCACATACGTGCCCGGGAAAAGATCGATAACCTCGGTCAGCACATCCTCCAGGAATTCGAAGACCCGGTCGTTACCGGCACAGTAGACATCCTCGAATACACCCCATTGCGTGGCCACCTCAAACGGGCCGCCCGTGCACGATAGCTCTGGATATACAGCCAGCGCGGCCGTGGCGTGTCCCGGCATCTCGATCTCGGGTATAACGGTCACGTATCGATCTCGGGCGTACGCAACAATTTCTCGGATATCATCCTGGGTGTAGTATCCTCCGTGAGGCGTTCCGTCGAACACGTGCGGTTTCGAACGCGAATGCCCTACCAGGGTCTCCTTGCGATAAGCACCCTTCTCCGTCAGTCCCGGGTACTTCTTGATCTCGATGCGCCACCCCTGGTCTTCGGTCAGGTGCCAGTGGAATTTGTTGAACTTATGCAGTGCCAGCAGGTCGATGTATTTCTTGATGAACGATTTCGGGAAGAAATGACGGCATACGTCCAGGTGCATGCCCCGATACTGATAACGCGGCACATCACGGATTGTCACGCATGGCAGGTCCCATGGCCCATTCTGCGAGGCAGACGAATCGGAATAAACGTCCACGGGCAGGAGTTGGAATATCGTCTGGATGCCGTAGAACAGGCCGGCCGGCGATCTGGCAGTTAAGACGATATGATCCGGATGAATGTCCAGTTCGTAGCCTTCTTTGCCCAGCCCTTCTGTATCCGGTTCAAGGCGCAATAGTAAGGCATTTTCTGATATATCTTCTTTTGATCCTTCGATGACCGGAATGCCCAGGCCCGACGCTCTATTCAATCGGTCTGTAAAATACAACCCGACGTTCCGGACTTCAGAATCCGACTTTTCGATAGCGACACAAAAAGCCTGGGTGATTTCAAAGCTGCTCTCTTTTTCTTGGATAAAAGCAGGTTTGGGAATCACCGAATAGGTAGGGTGCCTTCTATCACAGAAAAAGAGAGCGGTTAAGCAGGTCAGAATGATAATCATCATCGAAAGTTTGATGAGCCGATTCATACGAGACTGTTTCATGAAGTCTTCCTCCAAGCGGCAATCACCATCGAGCTTCTTTGAAATCTTCATCCTGTCGGGTGCACGATGGACTTTTAACATTGACTAATATTTGATATCATCCCTGCCCACCGACATCCCGATATTGCCCACGGTCTTGCCCATCGTATAGAATTCACCGCTGCCGGCCGTCATCCCAAAAAACGGAACGTTAAGTACCATCAGACGTCCGTCCTCATCGCACACCCCTTCATGAACCGTCGTGGCTACGACGTCTGCCAGGAAGACGGTACGCATAGGCGGCACATCGATGGTGTTAAAGACTCGACACTCCAACTGTATGGGTGATTCTGCCACGGTAGGTGCATCGATTTTAACGGCTCTGCCTCGGGTCAGGCCGGACAGGGCATACTTGTCGCCGACCTGGCTGGAATTCATGTCCACGATATCGAAGGCATCCACGATGTCCACCGTGGGTACGTTGAGTACGAAGGCACCGTGCTCTCTAATCAAATTACCCGCCACATGGGCATGTTCCGCACTCACTCCCACCTGGGGAGGCTTGCCGTTCACAATAAACGTCCAGAGCACGGAGATTTCCTCGGGATCGCCGGGTTTGCCCTTCACCGTAATCAGGATGGCCGGAACCGGCGGGATCATCGGACCGGGCTCGGCCAGCTCGAATCGTTTAGACGACCGTTCTCTCGAGGACCTGGAACATCCCGATGTTCCGATACAGCCGATGAGTCCCACAATAGCAGATTCTCTCAAAAAGACACGGCGCGGGATCGATCGAGGTTGATTCTCCCCCATCATTCCACCGGTCCCTGGTATCGGTTCAGGATTCACATGTTTATTCAATTTTTTCTCCGTTTTTATACCACACTACCGTCTTATAAAAATCACGCTTTCCATCGACATATACGGATGTTTCTTTAGACGATTACATTTCCTCAAGCCGATACACATACCCATTCACGCGAAATTCGGATGTCAACACCTCCGTCGTTTCGGCATCCGCGTGTCCTGAAAATCCCGGCTGTTTACCGCCAACAGCCACTTCGAATACACCGGGTTCGACGACACGGTCTTCAAAGTCATTGATCAGGGACATATCCCTGGGCTTAAGGACGAAGGCGACCCGCCGCGATTCGCCCGGTTTTAATCGAATACGCTGAAAACCCTTCAGGGACCGGACAGGAACAGGAACCGAGGCTTCTCGATCCGTCACGTACAGTTGAACGACTTCCTCGCCGGACAAGAGACCCGTGTTTTCGACCCGAACAGAGACATGGAGTGTATCCCCTGCCTGAATGTCCGAGTGGTTAAACTCCAGATGGCTGTAATGAAAACAGGTGTAACTCAACCCATGCCCGAAAGAATACAGGGGCTCTCCTTTAAAATAACGATAGGTCTGACCGGTCAGGGCATAGTCGGTGAACGGCGGGAGCTGATCCAGCGACTTGTAAAACGTCACGGGCAGCCGGCCCGCCGGGTTGGTGTCTCCGAACAGGACATCCGCGATGGCTTCCCCACCCCGTTGTCCCGGATACCACGCTTCGATAATAGCCGGGATATGTTCATCGGCCCAGTTGACGGCCAGGGCACTCCCGCTCAGCAGCACCAAAATCGTGGGCTTGCCCAGAGCATGAATCGTCTGCATCAGATGCTTTTGAACCTTGGGAAGCTGGAGGGTATACCGGTCTCCTCCCCTGAATCCCTCCAATTCCACCCTCATCTCCTCGCCTTCCAACCGCGGAGACAGACCCATGACCAGGACAACGGCATCGGCTTTTTGGGCCACTTCAACCGCCTCTTCCTCCAAAGGTCGGTCGTGCTTTGCCCAGACCAACTGGGCTAGTGATTCGCCATGATACGCATAGAATTCCATCACGAGCTTGTATCGGCGGCCTTTTTCCAGCATCACCGTCTGCGTTCGAACCACGGGATGATGCCGGCTGCGTCCTTCGACGAGGAGGGAATCCTCCAGAAACAACCGGTATCCGTTGAACGCGAACGTCCCGAGTTCGTAGGTTCCAGTCTCGGGCGGTGTCAGGTATCCCGACCAGCGAATCCCAAAGTCATCGTCGTCCAGGCGTTTGTCCGGCGATCCGTTTTCCCAGTAGAAATCGACCATCTCATCGATCTGGGTGTAGAGCGGCTCTCCTCGGAATTCGTTGTTGTCAAAATACGCACCCAGAAGGCCGGGTTGCCCGTCCGGCGTCGTGAGTGCTGATGAGGGAACTGGTCTCTCCAGGTACAGTCCGTCGATAAGCTCACACCCCTGAGCGTACAGGACGGTCGCCTTCCGGCCAAGTTTATTCCGTATGCCCTGAAGGGGCGTGACAGGATCGGATGGCGTGCCGTTGTAGTTCCCCCACAGCACATCGATACGATGGGCATTGGGGCCGATAACGGCAATCGTTTTTAATTTTTTGGATAACGGCAGCATGTTGTTATCATTTTTCAGCAGGACGATGGACTTACGGGCAACTTCCAGGGCCAACCTGTCATGCCTGGTGCAATCGTTCATGTTTTTGGGAATCCTGGTATAGGGAACCCTGTCAGGCGGGTCGAACAGGCCCAGCTTCATGCGGGCCGTGAACAGGCGCCTCACCGACACATCGATTTCCTCTTCCGTGATCAACCCCATCTCTGCGGCGGGAAGCAGACTCGGATAGGCAATGCCGCAGTTGAGATCCGTGCCCGACTTAACGGCCATGGCTACCGCCTCCTCCGGGCTGGCCACGACTCTATGCCGCTCCCAGAAATCCTCGATGGCCCAGCAGTCGGAGACCACATACCCCTGAAAACCCCATTCCCGGCGTAGTATATCATTGAGCAACCGGCTGCTTCCACAGCACGGCTCGCCCATGAACCGGTTGTAGGCGCACATCACGGAGAACGCTTTTCCCTCGACCACACAGTCGCGAAAGTGGGGAAGGTACGTCTCGCGCAAGTCCCGTTCGCTCACACGGGCGTCGAACGTGTGGCGATCGGGCTCTGGCCCACTGTGCACGGCATAATGCTTGGGCGTGGCCACGACTTTCAGGTATTTGTGATGGGTGCCCTGAAGCCCCTTCACGAACGCCACACCCAAACGGCCCGTTAAATACGGGTCTTCTCCGTACGTCTCCATGCCCCGGCCCCATCGGGGATCCCGGAAAATGTTGATGTTGGGTGACCAGAACGTCAGGCCCTGATAGATTCCCCTCTTATCGTCGCGGACGAATTCGTGGTGCTTGGCTCTGGCCTCATCGGATATCGCTGTGGCCGCGCGATGGATTAAGTCCATATCCCACGTGGCTCCGAGACCGATGGCCTGGGGAAAGACCGTGGCCACCCCTGCCCGGGCCACGCCGTGCAGGCACTCGTTCCACCAGTTGTATTCCGGTATGCCGAGACGGTCGATGGCAGGGGCATCGTAGCGCATCTGGCTGATTTTCTCTTCCAGCGTCATCCGGCCTATCAGATCGTCGACCCGCTCCTCCACCGTGAGCCTCGGATTGAGAAAGGGGTAATCCACCTGTTTTTTCGTGCAACCAAGACTGATCAGGAGTAGAAATAGACATCCACCGAGGATGAGTCCGGACAGGACACGACTGATCTTCATCTTCTCTCCCTCCTAACATTATCATGTGGTCTATCGATTGTTGATGCGTGCATAAGACTGTTATTTCTCCTGAGTGAGAGGTTCATCAAACGCATGGATAGGAAATATCTCGATATCATAATCGGAGCAGACCATACTTACTAAGTAAACCGACACCCTTTCATTCCCTGGGGTCCTGTTCTAATCGAGATTCCATTCCAGTCTGCTTAGTTTTACTGGCACGGTATATGGGGGCTCCAGCATCCGACGGAGCCAGGAGCCCGATGAAAACGGACGCAGCCTGAAACGGTACCGGTATTCCTGCGGAGGCAGCCGGTATTCGGGATGCGGATGGGCCCGAGATCCCCAACTGGTATCTCCTCCCACACCCATCTGCTTGTAGTCGAGTTTGAGTGTGACCAAATCCTTCGGTTTTATCTCCCCGCCGTGCTGCTGAGACCGGCCTTTCCGCCAATCCAGGTCGTCGGGAAGGACTGGAAGCGCACTTGCGCTGAGCAGGGGCATTCCCACGGCCAGAAGGCCGATGCCACGGTCATTGGTCAGGGCGATCCAGCGGACGTCGGTCTTGTTCCCCGTCTCTTGAGGACGGGCGTAAGCATGGAATTGCTCCCAAGCCGTACCGGAATACACATCAACGGCCGCACCCGTCTTTCGATCCCAGTAAGACTCGTGGGGCCCGCGTCCGTACCAAGACACGTTGGAGAACGCACCGGGAAGTGTCATCGTCATACCCAAACGCGGCAGGTCCGGCAGTCCCTCCCGTCCCGGTATGAACACATTTTCGACGATTACATCGCCGCTTCCGTACACCGTATACGTCGTATGGTATGCCGAGCCCACATCGGGCAGTCCAAGTCGCACATCCACCCGTATTATGCTGTCGTCGATGCGCTGGGCCGCGACCTCTTCAACTCTCCGGTTCATCCCTGCATGCTGCCACACTCGGCAGATTTGAGCCAGCCCGCCACCCAGGTCGTTATCCGTAACCGGACGCCAGAAGTCGGGAGTCAGGCCCGATTGCACAAGCTCCGTCCCACGAAACCGAAAAGAGTCCATCGTGCCCGACTCTTTGCCGAATCGCAGTGAGAACTCCCGGCCGCTCAAGACGATTTCATCGTCGTTCTCGGACAGTGCGATGTCGGGCAGTTTCAAGAAATCGACCACCCGAGGCTGCTTGAAGACGGATAGCTTCATCTGATCCCAGGCCACGGTATGGCCCATGGGCACCAGGTCCGTGCGGTGTCTCGCCAAAGCCCTGACCATCAGATAATACTCGACGCCGGGTTCCGGTTCGAATTCGGGCATCCCCAAATCGACAATGATGCTGTTTCCGGCTGCCACGTCCAGTTTCGGCAATTCCCCGCTATCAATTCTCCTGCCATCCCCCTCGATTTCCCAGATGAATCGGAGCGTATTCAGGTTAACGAAATCGTATGCATTGATGATCTTCACAGTACCGGCTTTCATATCCACGGGACGTATCTGCACAGGCTGATAGACTTTCTTCACCTCCCAGATATGGGGATGCGGGGTGCGATCTGCATGAACCAGACCGTTGACGCAGAAATTGGAATCGTTGGGAACACCGGCAAATCCCATGTCGCCGCCATAGGCCCAGAAAGCGATGCCGTCCTCGTTTTCCTTCAAAAAGGTCTGATCCACCCAGTCCCAGATGAATCCGCCTTGCAGGGACGGATAGTCTTGTATGGCATCCCAGTAGTCCTGAAGATTCCCCACGCTGTTGCCCATGGCGTGGGCATACTCGCACAGAATCAAAGGCCGTGGATCGTCGGACTGGGCAAAGGCGACGATCTGATCGATCGTATTGTACATGGGACAGTAGATGTCCGTCAAACCTCCCAGTCTTGTTGCATCCTCGCTCTGCACGGGCCGGGTCGGATCACGTTGTTTGATCCACCGGTACGTGTCCCGAAAATTTTGGCCATACCCCGTCTCGTTGCTTAGAGACCATACGATCACCGAGGGATGATTCTTGTCTCGCTCCACCATTCGGACGGTGCGATCCATGAAAGCCTCTTGCCATTCGGGCTTATCGGCCAGCGTCTTCTCGGGATTGTACGGGTCGCTTCCGTGGGCTTCGATGTTGGCCTCGTCGACGAGGTACAGGCCGTACCGGTCGCATAGTTCGTACCATTCGGGCCGGTTGGGATAATGGCTGGTGCGCACGGCGTTGATGTTGAAACGCTTCATCAGCCGGATATCTTTGATCATCAACTCCTTGGAGACGACGCGGCCGGTGATCGGATCGTGCTCATGACGATCCACGCCTCGGATGGTGACCGGAACGCCGTTGACCAAGAGCTGTCGATCCTTTATCTCAACGGTCCGAAAGCCGACTCCGCAGGATAAGGTCTCCAGCGTGTTTCCCGCAGAATCTTGCAGTGAAATCACAAGTGAATAGAGGTTGGGCGTCTCTGCCGACCACTTATTAGGACGTGGGACTATGGATTCGAAGGATATGCGGATATCCTCCGACGGGCCCAGAACCACATCACGGGACATTTCCAAGATAGCGGGCGACATTCGCTTTTCTTCCAGAAGCCGAACTTCGACCGTGTGCTTTCCCGCCTCCTGGATTAATGCGTTGTTGACATCCACATCGAGATGCAAGAGGCCGTTTTCATAATCCTCATCCAGACCGGCCCTTATAAAAAAATCCCGCACGTACACGTTGGGTGTAGAAAGGAGAAGCACATCACGCTCGATGCCGCTGATTTTCCAGTAATCCTGACCCTCCAAATAGGCCCCGTCGCTCCACCGGTAGACTTCCAGAGACAGCGTGTTCTCACCCTCCCTGAGGTACTCGGTGATGTTGAATTCCGCCGGAGTCTTGCTCCCCTGGCTGTACCCGACGTTCCGGCCGTTTACCCACACATAGAAGGCCGATTTGACACTTCCAAAGTGCAGAAAAACCTGACGCCCCTTCCACCTTTTCGGGATAGTGAAGGTGCGCTTGTACGATCCTACCGGGTTCCAATCATGCGGAATACGGGGTGGGTCCGAAGGAAACGGATACTCCATATCCGTGTATATGGGCGTGCCGTAGCCCTCCAATTCCCAGTTGGATGGTACGAGGATGTCGTCCCATGCGCTCACGTCATAGTTGTCCTCGTAGAAACCCTCGGGACGGTCAGCAGGTTTCTTGACCCAATGGAACTTCCAGGTTCCGTTCAGGGACTTGACAAAAGGGGATCGCGCCGGATCGCCCTTCAGTGCCGTCTCGACATCTGGAAAAGGGTACCAGGTGCAACGGGCAGGCTCCCTGTTCCGTTGCACGACTTCCGAGTTCTCCCAGTCGTTGACTTTATCATTCTGTGGGAGGGCACTCTGAAACGAGACAACGATCCAGAGGATCATCAAATGAGTACCCTTCCTCGCATAACAGAATATTTCCATAGGATGCATCCCTCCACGTTTTGTCATTCCCATCCCTGAACTCGGGGAAAGGAAATCTGACAAAGCGAACAGACGTAAGCATTTTTGGAAATCGGGATTCCTTCCCATATCGGAGATCAGGAATGACGCGTTTGGTTGTTCAGCAGCAACACCGTCTTGCAGATAGGATGAAAGAAGGGAACGGTATACTCCATTCATTCAATTCTGAAAGGCGTTCCCAGCCACCGTTCCAGAGTCGTCAGTATTTTTTCTCTCTCCTCATCAGGAAACGACGTGATGAACGTATAATGATTCTCCCCCTTCAGCGTCATCGTCAGGGCATCGGCCTTCCCTGTGATGACCACACCGGGGGCAGCCCAGGGGTCCTGCTCACCGTAGATGTACAGAATACGATGCCCGTGTTCCTGGAGCCAGCCGTTCAGAGCCTCCATCGGCCTTGGGTCGAAGGTAAGATCGGCATCCTGGGGCGCATAGGCGCTGTTGGGATACTCTGTATTACTCAACAGGTCCTGCACGTTCTTCGTGACGTATCCGTAGTAACCCAGTTGGGTGGTAAACTGAAACATGGCCGCCGAGTTCATCGCCCGATCCGAGTACGATGAGAAAGACACGACCCGCCTGAGATGTGCCAGGATCGAGTCGGCAGGAGCGCCCTCGTCAGGAATCTTGCAACAATCGATATGGTGGTACTGCCAGAATGAAAACGGATACTCCAGTACGACGTACTCCAACGCCTTTTCCAGCCCGACCGAATAGGTGTACCCGCGCTCGTCGGAATACGCTTCGAACAGGGGAAGCAGTCTTTCCTTATTCTCCAACGCCAGCCGCTGGAACTGGATGAGCCGCTTCCGGCAGTACTCCGTTCCCACGGTCTCGAAAAAAGCATCGATGCGGGGGTCTTCCAGCGCAAAATTCAGCGGAGCATCGTAGGCGACCGTTGCATCCACATCATCCGGGTAGAAGTGACGAAAGATAAGCGCCGTCTGACCACCCTTGCTCCAGCCCGTGCTGATCCATGTTCCCTCGTATATTTCCCGGAATAATGTGACGATGCGGTGATGATCGGCAGCCGCCTGCCAAACATTCAAGTATTCCCATTTCATGGATTCCGGCCTCGATTCTCCGAAATAGCGATGTTCCACGCGGATCTGATTCGCCCCTAAAAAGCCGCTCAACTCCTGAACAGCGTTCCAGCCCAGGGCATACCCTTCGGTAACAAAGACCACGGGGCGGGTAACATCCACATGAGACAACAGAATCCGCTGATGGAACGACTTACCTGTCGGTCGGTCGTGATCAAGAGGCTGGAGAAGCCGGATGTCAAACGCCTCGGCGAAACCGGAATCCGGATCGATTCTCTCGATTTTGACGCCCGGCAGCGACGCCAATCGTGTGAACAGATCATCGCTGGCCGATGCGACCTTATCTCGAACCTGTCGTTCGGGAATCGATGGTACGGCGAAGGCGTTCTTTTGACTGAACGCAATCGTCAGAACAGCAAAAAGAAACGCACCGATGAATCGCTTTCTTTTTTTCCGGATGTCCATCTATTTCTCGTCTGGGAAGAATCTCGCCAGGACGTCTTTTTCGGGTGGCTTTGTAAAAAATGAAAACACAATCAAACTGAGAACAGACACCGCCAGTGCTGGATAGATCAACGGAACGCCAAACGGGTCCGCGTTGGGATCACCGGCCGGTTTCATGATGGACGGCCAGATGGAACCAGCTACCTTGAGAGACAACGTGATGATCGTTCCCGAGATGATGGATATCAGTCCTGCCGTGCGGGTGACCCTCTTCGATATCAGCGCTGCCAGCAGGGCCGGTGTGATGGCCACACCGTAAATAGTATAGGCAAAATAGGCATTCTCCAGCACCGAACGCATTCGCCATGCCATGATGAAGGCGACGATCCCCACGATGATGACGAGACCCTTTTGGAGTAGCACCAGCTTTTTTTCCGATGCTTCTTTCTTTTCTTCCTTTTTCTTCAGAAAACGCTGATAGATGTCGTGCATCATCGTCGTCGTGGGTGAGAGAAGATAGTTCATCCCTGTGGAGATGACCACAGCCGTGGCGGCTCCCAGGAGCAGTACACCGACGGGAAACCAGATCATTCGCTTGGCTGCCATAACGATAACAGCTGCATGATCCATGGAGCCTGCCTGGATTTCCTGCCAGAAGAAGGATGCTGCAAACACAGCGATGACGATGGCCACGGTTTCAACGATAATCGTCCCTACGACCCATATGCCCGCCGCCTTTTTCGCCTCGGCGGGATTCCTGGCGCTGTAAAATTTCTGGTACATACTCTGAACACCCAGCAACAGCAATAGGGTTGAGAGTCCGATGCCCGGTATCTTCAAGTAAGGATTGGCACCGAATTCTCTGCTAAAAGCCCCAAAATGGCTATCGGGCAGGATCGCCCGGATCTGGGACCATCCCCCGGCTGCGATGATGACCAGAGGCGTAGCCAGGATCGTCGATGTCAGGATGATGATGCCGTTGGGCAGGTCGGTGTTGGCAATGGCAATCATGCCTCCTATGGTGGTAAAAATTGTCACGAAGAGGAAGGCCATGAACATACCCTGTTCCGTGGAGATGGCGCCGTCAGAAATTGCATTCAGGATGTATCCACCCGCCCTGAACTGGTAACTGACGATTACCGTAAAACTGACGATGATGGCAATCGCGCCAAAGATGCGCGCCACAGGCCCGTACCTGGCTTCCAGGATATCCCCCACCGTAAACTGACCGAAGGATCGGATTTTCGCAGCCAGAAAGTAGATGAGAATGATTCCAATCCACGCTCCGGCTGGGAACCACATTGCGCTCCAACCCGCCCTGGCGGCAAACTCGGCTCCGGCAATAAACGTACCGCTGCCGATCCACGTACAGATCAGGGTAAACACCATTTTGGTCATGGAGATCTGACGGCCCGCCAGCATCATGTCTTCCTGATCCTTGATCTTCCGAGACTTCCAGAAATTCATCACAGTCAGGCCGGCAAGGTAAACCAGAATGATGATGATGTAGACGTTCATATCGCACTCCTTTCTTGACGAATAAAAGCTGTGTCCATCGAAACCATCACACACGATGAATGTTCAGGAGGGTTTCAAAATGTCATAATCTCAATGTGATAACAATGACTGAAACGACGGATTTGAAGAACAATGTAAATAGGTCATAAGTAAAAATCAAGCTGTTTGCATTTTTTACATGACTTTTTTATGAGTACGAATGAATGTCTGGTGCATACACGGAATTCTTACAGATAAAACAAAAAAACCCCGGTATTCTAAAGTCCCGGGATCTTGCCCAGACGCGTCTATATTCGAACCTTCCGACAGGGAGGACCTGCCGGAAGGTTCGTCCGAACGTGAGGAGAGAGGAATGAAATCTATATTCCTTGCGTTTGGGATAAAGATAATACGTTCATTCTAATCTAATAAACCGACCTCAAGAGATAAGTCGTCCCCGATAACACCTTTGATGTACTAATCCATCCTAACGGATGAAAACCCCGGAATCTCGCACATCCCGGGGTTTTAATAACGCATACAAGCCAGGCTCTTACGTCTCCTTTTTATAACGACCGACTATTCTTTTAACTCTAGAACCTGTAGGAAATCCCGGCTAAAAAGCGATCCGTCTGAATCGACTCGTGGGTTCCTCCGGGGGTGTAGGAATCGGCCGTATCACGTTCCCAGAGTCCGTGAATATAGCCAAGGTCGATGGTCGTATACCGGTCGAGATTGTACCCGAGTCCGCCGCAGAAGTATCGACGGTCTTCTATTCCATCGGCACCAAAGAAAGGCGACGGTACCACGCGGTACCCGCCCCGGAGCTTCAAGTCGCTGCCGGGAACTCGAAATTCACCGCCAACACCGTACGAAAGCACAGGCCGAAACAGTGCTGGAAAGTGACTGTTCTCTCCCAGCAGGTCACTAAAATCTTCATTCAGACTGTAGCCGGAGGGAACGTCGAATCGAACCTCTGACCAATCCCGGTACTCGAAGGTACCCGTAAGCATCAGCCGCTGCATATCCAGAGTCACACCCCCGCTGATTTTAACGGGATACTTTACCACATACTCCCATTCGCCCGAACCCAGGTCCATCTCGGAAACATAATCGTCGTCAAATATAAGCACATCACGGGCAGCGTACGTTTCTAATACCCTGAGTGACGTCGGTAGGTCCATGGCCAGACCAACCCGAAAGTGACGGCTAACCTCAAACAGTCCGCCCAGCTTGATCCCCCATCCTCTGAATTTTGAGTAGATAGACTGATAGAGTTCATAACATGCAAAGTCTGCCGGGAATCGGTCGTACACATCAGAGACGTCATCCTGGAAATACTCAAACAGATAGTCGCTCGACCCGGAATAAAAATTGAACGTGATGCCCAAGGAAAAACGCGGAGACATGGCAATGCCTCCTCCCACCGACCAGGCACTCAGGTTGCCGTCCTGGATGATCTGCTCGGTCTGCAGCACGTCCCGGTCAAATCGATAGAAAGAGGCTGCGCCGGATCCATCCTCCAGCTCAAATTCCAGGCCATTGCTCAGCGTGTTAAATCCACTGAAATACATAAAGTTGTCGTAATCCTTGAACCGGTTGTATCCCACAGCCAGCACCAGACTCCCACGGCTGGTGGGAAATTTGTAGGCCAGTCCCAGAGATTTTAATTTCGTAAAATTCTGATCGCCTAAGACAGTATTGCCGGCGAACGCTGTTTCGTTTTTAAAATGAAGCCGGTAGAAGGAACAGGACATCTCACTGGTTTTCAGGAGTGTCAGTGATGCCGGATTCCAGTACAGGGCTGTGTAATCATCGGCAGCCCCCACAGAGGCATTGCCCATGGCCATGGCTTTCACACCCACACCGTCTTCGTTTTCCATGAAATGAACCGCTTCCTCCGGAGTCTGAGCACTTACACATGCTGCGAGCAAGACCATGCCGCACATGATAAAGTTCCTCGTTTTCATCTTGAACCTCCTGTTTCCCGGTGATGATAATATCTCTTCATCGCAAAACATATCAACGCTTTCTTCGACTCGTGCTTCCGGACGCCTTCTTGGTTTTTGGAGTCGTCTTGGATGTCTTGGCAGCCTTGCTGCTCGAGGATCTGCTTGAACGCTTCGAAGACTGCGTGGAAACCTTGGGTCGTGACGAGGTCTTCGAACGACTGACCTTCGGAGTACTGGAGCGGGCTGTCCTCTTCTGAATGCTGGAATTGGGACGGCTGGACGAAGACTGCGTTGGGGATTTCGTTGATCCGTACGATGGTTTAGAGCGAGTGTTTTTAATCGACCTCGTCCTTGTTTGAGTCGGTTGAGACCCTTCTTTTTTTACCGATTTTCGCGCCACCGTGGATCGGTTGGATGACGACGCGTCGCGCCGGCTCGTCTGGGCTACGCTTTTCTTCTGTGGCTCATTCCGTCGACTGTCGGCTGACCCATAGGAACGGGATATGTCGTTGTGTCTTGCGGAGGGCTTACTCTGCTGCGTCTGCCAGGTTCGTCTCTCCGTCGGTTTCTCTTGCTTGGTGGGATCGGTCTGAGTCCTGGAAGCGACCTGTTGTCGTGAACGTTTCGAGGCGCCGTCATTGCGTTGTACCGTCACCCGTCTATCCGACGTCCGCCGCTGGACGGTTCGCTTATCTGTCTGGCGATTGCTCAAGCCCTGAACATCCGTCATGACTCGATGATTGTCAGGATATCTTGGGGCCTGATTCGCTACCCTCGTCCTATGCCGATTCTCGAAATTTCGTCTGGCAAAGGTGGGGTAAGGTTCCACATAATATGGCGTATAGTGCCAGCCGTGGTATGTATAGATAGGTCGATATACCGTTCTCGGAAACCATGCCCAGCCAAAAGCCACAGGATACCAGCAGTCATAATAACCGGCATACCACCAGCTATCGTACACGGTAAAGATGGGAAAAAATCTCGGACGATAATAATACGTTGTATAGATCGGCCAATGATAACCCACAGATATATGAAAGCCGAGTCCATCGTAGTAATAATCATCGTAGACATCGCAGTCATAGCCGATCCCACAGCCATAGTCGTAGCCGTCGTAATACGACACGCCCATACCCCCATCTACGTATAAATCGGCCTCCTCGTAATAATAAGGCGCCACATCCTCGGAGTAGACCATGGCAAATCGCGTAAAACACCCCCCACACATAACAGCGATGAATAAAGCGGCTGTCATCAGCAGATAACGTGTTTTCGGTAACATGACAATCCCTCCTTTCTGCATTCGGACGACTTCCTGCATAAAGTAGGACAAAAGGCGTGCCAAATTATCGAAATTCGTAATAGTTATTGATATTATTGAAATTAGGATGTTACTTTAAAAGGAGGGTGCTTCAATGAATACGACGAATTGTAAACTTTGTAGACGATGAAATGTAAATGCCGTTTACAGTTGGCGGGCATCGATCCTGTACCGCTGGAGCTTCTTGTGAAGCCCGGCACGGCTGAGCCGGAGTCGTTCGGCGGCTTTGAGAATATTACCGCGTGTCTCACGTAAAGCCTGCTTTATCATCCGGACTTCCAGGGCCTCGACTTGTTGCTTGAAGGAACCGGTGACGATGTCCTCTCCTGTCGTAGCAAGTTCCATCCGAAAACGTGGTGAGAGAATATCCGGTGTAATCGTACTTTGCTCATCGCACAAGGTTACGGCCCGTTCTATCTCGTTCTCCAGCTCGCGGATGTTACCGGGCCAGGGCGCCTTGACCAGGATGGCCATGGCTTCCTTGCTCATGCCGGCCACGGGCTTCTGTATCCTATTCGCGTATTTCTGGATAAAATGATGAACCAAGTCCGGAATGTCCTCTCTCCTTTCCCTTAAAGGAGGCATCACGATGGGGAAGACGTTTAGCCTGTAATAAAGATCCTCCCGAAACCGTCCGCTCTGGACTTCGGATTCCAGGTCTTTGTTCGTCGCAGCGATGACGCGCACGTCCACGCTCATCGTCTTCATACCTCCGACGGCTTTGAATTCGCCTTCCTGGATCACGCGAAGGAGCCTGAGCTGCATGGCCGGTGATGTGTCGGCAATCTCGTCCAGGAACACCGTGCCCCTGTCGGCCAGCTCAAATATTCCCTTTTTTGCAGCCACTGCACCCGTGAAGGCCCCGCGCACGTGACCGAAGAGCTCGCTTTCCAGGAGCGAGTCGAGCAGGGCGCCGCAATTTTGGGCAACGAACAACCGATCCTTCCTTGAGCTGTTGGCATGGATGGCCTGGGCCAACAGTTCCTTCCCCGTACCCGTTTCTCCCAATAGCAGCACCGTTGTCGGCGTATCGATGACCTTGGAGACCAGCTTGAATACGTTGAGCATTTTCCGGCTGTGACCGATGATGTTCTGAAAGTCGTACGTCTTCCCGATGTGTCGCTTTAGGATAACGTTTTCCTGCTCCAGGGCCTTGTTCACTTTAACCAGCTGCTTCATCAACCGTTGATTCTCTTTCACCAGTCGGAACCGCTCCACGGCCCTTTGGAGGATGAGCCGCAATTCGTCAGGCTCCCAGGGTTTCGATACATAGTAATAAATCTGCCCCTGGTTTACGGCTTCGATGGAAGCTTGGATGTCGGCGTATGCGGTAATCAGGATACGGACGGCATGGGGTTGAATCGAGAGCGATTGGGCGAGGAATTCCACACCGGTCATTTTAGGCATCCGCTGATCGGCCAGAATCACGGCGACCTTATGCTTCTTCAGGATCTTGATGGCTGCCGGCCCGTTGGAGGCAAGAAAGATTCTATAATCCTCCCTCAGCAATCGTTCCAGGGAGTTGAGTATCTCCTGCTGATCATCGACGATGAGTATCGATTCCTTGGCCATGGTCGCTCTCGCTGTTTAATCACGATAAAGAAGACGAATGGAATGGAAAACATCCATTCTGCGAAATTCGTAGCAGACGAATATCAGGAACTATCGAATATGTTCGAATAATGGCGCTCCATAGTAATCCCGATTTGCATAAGCGATACATGATGCTCTTCGGATTTGGATGCTACTGCGTCCACCGATTTTTACTGCCATTCCGATTCCTTCTTTCCGGACAACTTGCATCCTATCTTTTCATCGGCAGGATGACGATAAACAAGCTCCCCTCACCATACCCGCTCTCCAGCTCGATCGTTCCGTTGTGATTCTTGACGATGGAATACGAGATGCTCAATCCCAGCCCGATACCCTTGCCGACGTCTTTGGTCGAGAAAAACGGATCGAAAATCTTCGGTTGAATGTCCTGGGGGATGCCGCTTCCATCATCCTTTATCTCGATGACGATGCTTCCATCATCATCCTTGGTATGAATCCAGATGTTGCCTCTCCCCTCGATGGCCTGAGCCGCGTTGGAGAGGAGATTCAAGAACACCTGGTTGAGCTGCCCGATATTACATTCGATGACACCCGTGCTCCTGTATTCCTTGTGCACACGAATACGATCCTTCAGCTCAGGATTCAAAATCATCAAACACCTGTCGATTCCCTGATGAATGTCCGATTTTTTCCATTCGGCCTGATCTAAATGGGAAAACGTCCGTAGGCTATTCACCAGCGTCTTCACCATCTGGCTCCCCAGAATCGTATCGTCGATCAAGCTCCTTATATCCGGCAATAAGGGACGGATTTTATCGGTCCGATAGAGTTCCCTGCTGGCAGACTTTTCGCCCTCGACACCTCCGGATGTTTTTATACCGGACAGGAATGTTTCTATCTTCTTGACATAGGATTTGAGCTGCTTCACGTTGGAATAGATATAACCAACGGGATTGTTCAGCTCGTGAGAAATGCCTGCCACCAGCTGGCCCAGTGAAGCCATCTTCTCCGAGTGAATGAGCTGGGTTTCGGTGCTCTTCAGTTCATCGTAGAGTTTCTGGAGTTCTTGATTTTTATTGTCCAGCGCCTTGTTTTTGGCCTCCAGTTCCCGCAAGTATTTTTTCTGAACCTTGGCTTCGGTGAGTTTTTGTATCATCTCATTCGACCGGCGAATATACGCGTTGTTCTCCAGAGCGATGGCCATCTGGTTGGCGATGGACTGATACAGGCCGACATCTTCCGGGGTGACAGACGCGACGGGCTCCTGGGCATCCATCAGCAGGCATCCGAAAAATTGATGATTCCGCTGAATCGCCATGACGATCTGACCTGAGAAAACGTCGAAGAATTCATTGAACGTTCGCGTGCCGGATCGTATGAGATACGCTTTTTTCCGTAAAAGAGCGATCCGATCCTTCAAGTCGGACCGGGCGTTGATGACCTCCAAATCGATGTCCTTGCCCCGGCACAGCTTCTGGACGAACTGCTTTTTATCCTCATCGTACAGTAGAATACAACACCGGTCGAACTCCGAGTTCAGTCGGATGTTCTCCGCCACGGTCGTGAGCAGTTCCTCGTCGTCGTGCAGATGGATGATCTGATGACCCAGGTCGATGAGAACCGAGCGATAGCGTTCCTTGATCCTCCTCAGCCTGTACAGGCGTTCTGAGTTGATCATAAAAATGACGAAGAATGTGATCGTAAGAATGTCGATGGACAGGAGAACGGGCAGCCTCCCCAACCTCTGGATCGACAGCATCACGATGAATGCCATCATAAAGAAGCCCGCCAGATATCCCGTGGCTGTTGGCGGAGTCCAATGATATCGTCTCAATCCCAGTCGCACCAGCACGTACGTTAGGGCGAGAAAGACCAGGACGAGGATTGCCTCATACCAGAATTCTGGCCGACGCAACAGGCGTCCAAAATGTCTGGACGTGAGAAGGATGGATCGTGTCAGCCAGGGATATTCAAAGACCGTATGCGTCTGCCCCGCCTTCAACCCGGAATACGTGACAACCCGTCCCGAAGGAAACAGAACGGACGCATCAACCGCACGAGCGGTATCCAGGCCCACATGAACGACAGGCTCATGAAAGGAGAAGTACCCGCTGCCGCCAAAAATCGCTCTTGTGCCCAGCAGGAAGGATGACTCATTCAAATGTCCAGCTGTATAGAGTGTAACCGTGGTTCCGATGGCATCCCGGTTGGAGCTAATGCCCTTCACTTGGAGTCGAACATACGCGTCGTCATCCGTAGGGTTTACGTAGAACACGCAGAACGTATCCTTATTGGCAACGACCAAATCCAGGTCTCCGTCACCGTCCAAATCACCGCATGCCGCACCCGTACTGTACCCCGGTTTGGTCTCACTTTGAGAAGGCGGATCTTCGAAAACGTGGATGAACGTACCATCCTTCCGGTTGAGGTAGAACCGGTTAGCGCCTACATTCGTCACAAAAATATCCAGCCATCCATCGTTGTTAAAGTCGGCAATCACGCTGCCGTACGAAACCGCGGCGTCGGTCACATTCGCCTGCTCACTCACATCCACGAATACCCAACTGGAATCACCGGGAGCCGTGTCGTTCCGGTACAGAAAATTTCTTCCATGGCGATTGGTCACAAATACATCAAAATCCCCGTCGTTGTCCACATCGCCAAAACTCACACCGTTCGTGCTATAACTCTCCCGGCAAACAGACATGGTGACGGACATTAGCCTGAAGCGCCCGCCTCCCAGATTCCGGTAGAAGAGATCTGGACCGAACCAATTGGTTACGTAAAGGTCGGGGTCTCCATCGGAGTCCACATCACAGAATCCGGCCCCTTGGCTCGTGCCGTAATATTCCAGACCGCTCTGCGATGTAAAATCCTGGAACGTGCCGTTTCCGTTATTCAGCCAAAGCCGGTTGCTGAAGTGCTCATCGGTCAGAAAAATATCGAGACACCCGTCGTTGTTCACATCGGCGGCAACGCATGCGTTGGCATCCAACAGCTCGGGCAGAGGCAGAACATCCCGTATACTTTGAAACGTGAACTTCCCATCATTCCGCAACATATCGGTAGTCCGCCCCCAACCCGAGATTATCACATCGCCATCGCCGTCGTTGTCATAGTCGACGATGGTTGCCGACAACTCCAGATTCAACGTATCCATGGGCATCAGGTCTCCGCCCAGGCCGGATTGAATCGTCATATCCCGGAATGTTTGATCGGGCCCCTGGTTGACCAGCAACCGGTTCAAACTGCGAAAACCGACAAAGTATATATCCGTACGCTGATCCCCGTTCACATCCCGCAAAGCCACACCGTAAACATCGTTGATATCGGGTATTCGAAGTTGGGCGCGAGTGGTCTGGAACATGGAGGTCAGGGAGTGTTCGGATCGAGATTCGTTCGTCAAACCAGTCGAATGATAAAGCAACCCGAATACGAATAAAGAATAAAAGAATAATGTCAGACGTCGGTTTTCCAAGGTGATATTTTGTGTTGTTTGGAAGAATGAAAAAATGTTAAATCACGGATACTGCCATCGTATGCGTGCCCCAATCTTCAACTTTTTGTCCTATTTTCTACGCTGGGCAATACGTCGACAGATAAACTCTCATCCCTGACAAGTTGAACACTTCATTATCCTGAATGAAACACTTCTAATATAGGATATTTTAGAATAATCAGCAACAAGTTTCACGAGAACAATAAGGAAGAGAAATGATGGAAGTAAAACGAGGTGCGTGATAGGTCAACACAGGTACACAGATGATTCACATGGATAAATCCGATCACCTACTATACCAGCAGTTAGTTCACCTCAATCCCAAGGACCGTCGCATCGTCCTCCAGGCTCGAATCCCCACGCCATTCTTTGACAGCCGACAGTACGGATGAAATAGCTTCTCTGAGTGGACATAGACGGTTTTGATAAAAAATACGGCGTAACCGTTGGTCGCCAAACTCCTCCTCATGGGCATTCAACGCCTCCACAACACCATCGCTGTATACGAAGAGACGATCTCCCCGGCTCAATGTCAATGCATGCTCTTCGAACTCGGCATCGGGCAAGAATCCCACCGGAAATCCATCTGCCTGAAGAAACTTGGCCTTCTCTCCAGATGGGAGGTAAATCGGTGCCGGATGTCCGGCGGATACGTACCGGAACTGGCGGGTTTCGATGTTCAGTATGCCGTAAAAAACCGTAAAATACTGGTACGATTCGATGTCCATTGGAAAGAGTCCGTTCAGTTTCTCCGCAACCTGAACAGGAGAAGCAATGGAGAATCCGTCCGCGCTCTTGGGGTCTGGACGGAAAAGCACCGAATGATCCCTGGTGGGCGACAGCCAACGGTTTAGCGTTACCGAGAGAAGGGACGCCGGCACACCATGGCCGCTGACATCGACGACATATAATCCGATATGGGTATCATCCAATGGAACGACGTTCAACGTGTCGCCGGCCAGTTCGTCACACGGTTCCAACGACCAGGCGATATTCAATCCTTTCACCCGAGGCAGCGCTGCGGGAAGCAGACTCTTCTGGAGTTTGGCCGCAGCCTCCAGATCTTTCTTCATGCGGCGGTTGACCGCTTCCAGCTCTTCCTTCGATCTGCGCAGGGCATCCTCGGCCAGTTTTTGCCGAGTGACATCGGTGTGTACGCCGATGTAATGGGTGACAGTATTGGCCGCGTCTCGAACGGGTGTGATAGAGAACCGATTCCAGAATGGCGTTCCATCCTTACGATAGTTTAAAATTTCCACACAACAACCCTGTTCCCCGTGGACAGCCTCCCTTAATTTACGTTTTGTCTCTTGATCCGATTTTCCGGACTGTAGAAAACGTGCGTTCCGGCCCAGAATTTCATCGGCCGAATATCCGGTCAGACGCTCAAAACCGGGATTCACGTAGATGACGGGATTATCAGACAAACGGGCATCCGTTATCGTAATACCCTCGGAAGTAGCTTCTAGAGCACGATCCTTCAGTTCCAGTTCATCCTCCAAGGCAGCCATGTTTTTTTGATGTGCCTTATCCACGATTCTATTCCCATCCTTCTTACGGCTTCATTATTGAACGTTCCCGATTTTTCCATGTTCCCGGCATCAGATTCTGAGAGCCCCTTCGATCCGACTTAATCGACCTCATGCAATCTCGGATTCGGGTTGTACTGTCTGCCGACTTTCGCACAGGACTCCCAGGCATCGCCTGTTATAATACGCACGACATCCATCGTAAAATCGATGTGTTCCTGAAAAATGGCACTGCCGACACCGTACGCATCCACAGGCACACCGTGTTCTTCAAAATGCCGTATCTTGTCCGCATTGAACCCTCCAGACGCGACGATCTTCAAATCCTTCCATCCCCTTAGATAGGATGATGGCTTCGCCGGGAATTTTAAGATCGGGATAGAACGCCGCTCCTTCTGTATTCTGCACGCAATGGGGCGGCCAGAGTCCTCCTAAAGCCTTGAAATCAATCGAATCTTCGGGATGCCAGTCCCGCGAAACCAGGATGGGCAGTTTTTTCTCGGAAAAGAGTCGCGTGTATTGATTGAGTACAGGAATAATTTGATCCGCCTCCGGCACGGCGAGCGTTCCCCCCGGATAAAAGTCGTTCTGGGGATCCTCGATGAGAAGCGCTGTGACGTCTTTCATGGATCTCACCTCCGACCAAGCAATTATCGATTGTCACCGGATTAATAGGAACATAACATATGATACTTCACCGTTCCGTAAAATGCAACCCAAAAGTCGTTCCCCATCCTCGGAGATGGATACTATACACCAACCCGGCCGATGATCGGATTTCCATTCGGATTATGATCGGATCATGACCAGGAGCATCGTGCTCCTTTGAACGGCCTCCAATGCATGAGGCTCGTTGGCTGGCATGATGATCTGGGTTCCTGCCTCAACCCGATGAACATATCCGTTTATCGTAATATCGAATGCACCGTCGATGACCTCGACGAGGGCATCGAAGGGAGCAGTGTGCTCGCTGAGTTTCTGCCCGTCATCGAAGGCAAAAAGCGTGACACTCCCCGTTTTCTGATCGATGAGTGTCCTACTCACGATTGCACCCGGCTGATAATCCATCAGATCGATATAGCGAAACGGTTTCCCCTTGATTTCCTTCTGTGATTTGTCTCTGGACATCTGGATGTTCTCCATACGCTGATCATACCCATTCTTCTTTCAAGATTTCTCCATGTACGCTGACCACGATGGCTTTGATCGGGATCTTCCGTTCGGCTTCCTCGACCGCTCTCTGGGCCAGCCTCAACAAACCACTGCAGCAAGGCACCTGCATCACCAGAACGGTTAGTGTGTTGATCTTCGCCGTGTCGATGAGAGATTTCAATTTCTCCAGGTAAATCTCCTGTCCCTCATCCAGTTTGGGACAGGCGATGGTCAATGCCTTGCCGTTGAGATAATGCTTGTGAAAATCGCCCATAGAGAATGCCGTACAGTCGGCCGCCAGTAGAAGGTCTGCCCCCTGGTACTGTTGTGCCATAGGCGAAATCAGATGCATCTGAATCGGCCAATGGGAAAGTCGGGACGGTTGCGTCGCTTCAGAATTATCGTTGGCTGTTGCCGGCGACTTGAAATGCATGCTTCGGGAGCCGGGGCAGCCGGAAAATGCATGTGCTTCCATAGTTTTCTCCTCCTTCTCGGGTATTTTGATGTTGTTCTTGTTCAGATAATCGACAGCCTGGTCGTAGTACGTCATTTGATCGTGCTCCTTGAGATGGGCCAGGTGTGCTTTGATCGTATTGGCACCGTGTTTGACCACGTTCTCCATGACCTTGCACTCGTCGTAGGGTTCGGCCTCCCGCTCTTCCACTGTGATGGCACCTTCCGGACAGTGTCCGATACAGGCGCCCAGCCCGTCGCAGAAGAGATCACTGATCAACCTGGCTTTGCCATCGATGATCTGTATAGCCCCCTCCGGACAATTGGGAATGCAGAGACCGCAGCCCGTGCATTTGGCTTCGTCAATCTTAATGATGCTGCGTTTCATGACAGCTCCTTTTTCCATTAGGATATTTCCCTTTTCAACACTAAATTTAAACGAAAGGCCTCAGGAAATCCTTGATCCAGGTCAAGAAAAGGAAATTTAAGGTCAAGGTAATGCCATGAATAAAGAAAATATCCTCAGACACATCCCCCTGTTCGAGAATATTTCCCAGGAGAGCAGAGCTGCTTTAGTCGATATCTCTATCCCCAAAACCGTGAAAAAAAAGGAACCCTTGTTCTGGGAAGGGGATAAAGGTCTTACACTCTATATCCTTGTCAAAGGAAATATCCGGCTTTTTAAAACGACATCTGAAGGGAAAGAAGTGGTCATCAAGGTGGTCAAACCGGGGGAGATGTTTGCCGAGGTCGTACTTTTCGAACAGAGCCGGTATCCGGTAAGCGCCGTGGCTTTAAAGGAAAGCCTGGTATTCATGATCTCGAAGCATCAATTCACCTGCCTGCTGGAGAACGAACGCTTTCGCAACGATTTCATCGGCAACGTGATGAAAAAACTACGTTATCTGACGGATCAAATCCAGTTCCTGACGACCCACGATGTGGAAGATCGGCTCTTCATGTTCCTCGAAGAGCAGTACGGGAAGAAGGAACGTATCGTTTCATCGTTGTCCAAGAAAGATGTAGCTGCCGCCATCGGCGCCACACCCGAGACGCTATCCCGTCTTCTCCTCCGCCTGAAAAACGAAGGAAAGGTGGACTGGACGGGCTCCGATCTTCATATCAACTGGAATAATCTGTAAAACAGATTCGTGAGAGGATTTTGATAGGCTTTTCGAATACGAAATAACGACCGGATTGATCTCTGAAATCTGACCTATATCAGAATTTAAATAAAAAGCCCTGCACTTTTTCGTACAGGGCTTCTGTTTCATACGATCGAATGACGATAGAATACACGCCTTCAGGACGTGTGGACATCAACCCAGCTTCTTCTTCACCATCTCCTGCACCGCTTTCCCATCGGCCCGCCCTTTTACCTGGGGCATAACGACGCCCATGACCTTACCCATATCCCGAAGACTTTCGGCTTCTGTCTCGACGACAGCCTTGTCGACGATCTTCGCCAACTCATCCTCTGACAGGGCTTCGGGAAGATAGGACACAATAATCTGCATTTCCATTTCTTCTTTCTCGGCCAGGTCTTCCCTTCCACCCTGTCTATAGAGTTCGAGTGATTCTTTCCTCTTCTTAGCCTCTTTGGAAAGGACACCGACGACATCCTCTTCCGAAAGATCCTCTCCCTTGGCTATACTGGCATTCTTCAGCTGTGAGCGCAACATCCGAAGGGTTTCGAGAGCGATCTTGTTCCCGGATTTCATCGCTGTTTTCATGTCATCCAGGAGCTTCTCTTGAAGTCCCATTCCGCTACTCTCCCCAAAAATCGATGGTCACCGCTCCGTATTACTCACCGAACATCATCTGGAGCTTCCGTTGCTTACGCTTGGCAGCAGCCAGCTTGCGCTTTTTCCGTTCGCTGGGTTTCTCATAATGCTGGTGTTTCTTAATGTCGGACATCAGCCCAGCTTTCTCGCACTGTTTGGTAAAACGCTTGAATGCTTTTTCAAAAGGTTCATTATCGCGCACTTTTACCGCTGGCATGGAGTCGCAACCCCTCCTTTCCTCTTTTAATTTAAGACTGTTAAATATATTAAAAAAATGGTATGCAATCAAGACCTTTTTCCGATATTCTTTAAAAAATAATGAACAGTCACACTCTCTATACCAGGTTCATACGGGTGGAAGGATGAAATGGGGAGAAAAAGAGAGGATTTGCCGATGATTACGGCAACTGACATTCGCTAGATGTAGTTTTATCCATTTTCCGCTTCATAGGACATGGTTAAAAAAGGATTACAGAGGTGCGGTAACCTGTGAATAACTTGTGGAAAGGCATTCTTTCATACATTCTACCCATGATTTTACCCAAAAATCAAGATTCTCGAGAAATTCGCTTCCCACGACGCTCCGCTTGACATACGTCAGAAGAGCACTACCTTTCTTCTTATATTTACAATATGTTATGAGAGGACAATAAAAAAAGAAGCTCATGCACACTTTCTGCCAATCGTGTTACGGAATTTCGGGGCTTTCATAGGCATGACTGACATCATCATAGAAAATACCGGTTTAGTCGATGTGGAAAAAATGTGTATAATTCAACGTTCATGTTCTTTTATATGAAAAATTAAGAGGACCCCTATGAATACGACGACACCGTAAAGAACGACGACAAAAAGCTCTTTCGGACGTGAGGAAAACAGCTCGTAAGCAATACCCGCCAGGCCCAAAACTGTAAAAATGATGCCGCGAATCGAATAGCGATCGAATGCTTTCATAATTATAACCTGCCTGCCAGTACAACCGTCGTCTTTGCCGATGCCACGACGCCTGCCCTACCGCTTAATCCTTCGATGAAAACAATGTAAATCCCCATGCGGGTCATCCTTCCCGCATCGTCTCTTCCATCCCAGATAACCGATCCCTGAGATCCCGACGGCAAAGCGCCCATCAAGGTTCGTATGATACGTCCACGCACATCGTATATTCTGAGGTTCACATGTGACGTGGTCATTGGAAGGCCGTAGGAGATGACGGCCACATCATCCACCCCGTCCTCGTCGGGAGAAAAAGGATTGGGCGAAACGCCCAGGGTGGCCTCGGACGCGACAGAAGATGCGAACACACTGTTCTGCCTTCCGGGAGTCCCCCCTTGGGTCGAGACACTCGTACTCCAGTTGGATCCATCGGCGGACGGCAAACATGGCTGAATACGCTCCAGGGAAAAACCATCTCCCCCTCCCCACGCGTGATCATATTCGACCATGTCGATGACGACACCCGCGGGATCGAAGAGAACAACGGCGTCCCCATCATTGTTCAGAGCCGGAAAGCCAGGGACGATAAGATCATTCCAGTCCCCAGGATACACGATCATCAGGGTATCTTCAGAAACGACCAACCATCCCCTCCCGGGTACGATGACTTCCTCCGCTGCTAAAAGCACCTTCCTGGATGTATCTGAATCTGAGATGGCCCATCCACACAAGTCAACACCCGTGTTTCCGGGATTGTAGAGCTCCACCCACTCGGGCTCGCCCGGCAGCGGATCGTACATGATCTCGTTGATAACGACTTGTGGAAAAACGAAAACAGGATGTAAATTCATCAAGATCAGCAGAATATATCGAACACGATTCGTCATGCCTATCCTTTCCGACTGAAAATGTAAGAATGGATTTCCTTCTTTCCAAAGTTTTTTTCATTCACTATCTTCAAATTGTTGACGATCCTCTGAATGTCTGCTAAATTAGCACTTGACTTTTAGAATAAAAGTTATATGTTTAATTCATACTTCCTAAAATGAACAGTTATTGACGCACGACTTCCTGTATCTCGACGTTCTGTCGCTATCGGAATACATTTTTTAATTTGCTATCCGGTCTCAGAGATTTTACCACACATAATGGAGGAGTTGAAGGCTTTCTATATCATCTATCTTTTCCTTTTTGAGGGGCGACCATTCTGTTGCGGTGATGCAACAGAGGGCTCTTAATATAGCTTTAGGGGTGGTCGCCCCTGCCTAATGACACCCCATTCCTGTTGTGTGGAATGGGGTTTATCGTTGTAGCATACGGCTTGACAAAGACCCTCAAAATATGTATTTTGAAAAACTCGTGTTTATTTGTGAGAGGCTCTCAAAACATCCCTCAATGAAGCGTAATAATGGATGGGAGGGTGCCATCAAGAAAGGTATCTCAAGTTGCTTTCTCATGCTGTTCCTTTCGATGAGCCTCGTAAGAATCGTGCAGGCTCAGGACATCGGCCCGGCGAACGGTTCTCTCGTCATAGTGGGCGGTGCCCTCAAGGATCAGACGATCATTAAAACGTTTCTGGACTTGGCCGGAGGGCCCGAGGCAAACATCGTGATCATCCCTACGGCAGGAACTGGAGATGAGTATAATGACTACTGGCCTGGACTGAAACCGTTTAAAGAAGCCGATGCGTCAAACCTGACCGTGCTTCATACGCGAGACCGAAAGGTGGCCGATTCGGACGACTTCGTACAATCCATCGAGGAGGCCAGGGGTGTCTGGTTCTCCGGCGGCCGGCAGTGGCGATTGGTGGATGCTTATCTTTATACGAAAACACATCAGGCCCTACGGGATCTCCTGAACCGCGGCGGCGTTATCGGCGGAACATCGGCAGGAGCCACAATCCAGGGATCTTATCTCGTTCGGGGCGACACGAAAACAAACACCATCATGATGGGTGATCACCAGGAGGGCATGGGATTTCTGAAAAACGTGACCATCGACCAGCATATTCTTAAGCGTAACCGTCATTTTGATCTCATCGACGTTATCAAAGCCCATCCGGAACTCTTGGGTCTGGGCATCGACGAGGACACGGCTATCATCGTGCAGAAAGACCGTTTCGAAGTCATCGGACAGGGCTATGTCGCGATTTACGATGCACGGCTGACCCTGGATTCGGGCGGCCTCTTCTACTTCCTCGCCCCGGGAGACCGGTTCGACCTGAAGACCAGGCAAGCCTTCCGGCCCACCCAGACCGAAAAACCGTTGAATCGGGTTGTCCCTCAGCCGTGGCCCAAACAAGAATAGTGAACACATATCGTCTTTTAAAATATAATAGATTCCTAACTTGAAACGGAGGTATATCATGGGTGTCAACAGAAAACGATGGAAAGAACGGCCACCCTTCATGTTTCTCGTGTGCCTGGCAGCGATGATCCTTCTTGGATGCGGGGGCAATCAGAAATCCGCAGAGGACATCATACCGCCTGAAGCCGAAAAAATCCCCAAAGAACTGACGATTCACGGAGACACGCGCATCGATAATTATTTCTGGATCAACCAGCGGGATGATCCCAAGGTCATCGATTACCTGAAAGCGGAAAACGCCTATAAAGACGCCGTCTTGAAACACACGGAAAAACTCCAGAAAAAACTGTACAAGGAAATCGTCGATCGGATCAAGCAGACGGATGTGTCCGTACCCTACATACGAAACGGGTACTATTACTACAGTCGGTATGAGAAGGGCAAGGAATACCCCATCTATGCCCGGAAGAAAAAAACCCTGGAAGCCGAAGAAGAAATCATGCTGAATGTGAGTGAGATGGCCGAGGGTCATGGTTTTTACCAGGTCAGGGGCCTCAGCGTCAGTGAAGACAACAACGTCCTGGCCTTTGGTGTAGATACCGTGAGCCGGCGAAAGTATACGATACACTTCAAGAATCTCGAAACCGGAGAGATTCTAGCGGACAAGATTCCCAATACCACGGGCCGTGCCACATGGGCCAACGACAACAAAATACTCTTCTACACGACCAAAGACAGCACCCTTCGCCCCCATAAAATCTTCAGACACACCCTGGGTACGGATCCCGCGTACGATCAGGAAATTTACCACGAAAAAGACAATACGTTCGGCACGATGGTCTACAAATCCAAATCCGGAAAGATGATCTTCATCGCGTCGGATCAAACCCTGTCCACCGAGTACCGGTTCCTCGACGCCGATAATCCCAACGGAGAGTTTCGTATCCTTCAAAAACGCCGCAGAGATCACGAGTATTTCGTGACTCACTTCGAGGACAAATTCTACATTCGCACCAACTGGAAGGCCAAAAACTTTCGGTTAATGGAAACGGACGTCAACAAAACCTCCATGCGTCACTGGAAAGAGGTCATTCCGCATCGGGAGGATGTTCTGTTGGAGGACATCGACGTCTTTACCAGCTATCTCGTACTCAGCGAGCGCGAGGGCGGTCTGAGGCAGATACGCATCATGAACCAGAAAACGGATGCTGAGCACTACGTCGATTTCCCTGAGGAGACATACGTAGCCTATACCACGGATAACTACGAAATGGACACGGACATGCTGAGGTACGGTTACTCCTCCCTGACAACGCCCAACTCCACCTACGATTACAGCATGGTCACCAAGGAAAGGACGTTGCTTAAACAGGAGGAGGTCGTGGGCAAGTTCGATCCGGAAGACTATCAGGCCGAACGTCTGACCGCAACAGCCGACGACGGTACGTCGGTTCCGATATCCCTCGTCTACAAGAAGGGACTGGTCAAGAACGGCCAGAATCCAACGCTTCTGTACGGGTACGGATCGTACGGCTACAGCATGGATCCGTACTTCAGCTCCGACAGACTGAGTTTGTTGGACAGGGGCTTTGTTTTTGCGATTGCCCATATCCGGGGAGGTTCGGAAATGGGAAGAGCCTGGTATGAAGACGGCAAGCTCCTGAATAAGAAGAACACGTTCACCGACTTCATCGACTGCGCTGAACACCTGATCTCCGAAAAATATACGAGTCCGGAATACCTGTTCGCCATGGGTGGCAGCGCCGGAGGTCTCTTAATGGGTGCTGTCGTAAACATGCATCCCGACCTTTT